>Ga0209427_10002271_pt1 | contig 22578 bp, 20 predicted proteins | sample DeeMarSWOR136_30_FD_187465 | JGI IMG/M metagenome (GOLD analysis project Ga0209427, IMG submission 187465) | Marine sediment microbial communities from White Oak River estuary, North Carolina - WOR-1-36_30 (SPAdes) (version 2) | ecosystem: Environmental > Aquatic > Marine > Intertidal zone >...
CCGGCAGGGGCCAACAAAGCCGGCTGGAGGTTTGATACGGCTACTGGTTTATTTCAAGCCGATAATGATGCCGACTATGCGGCTCTGTGAAAAATTAATGAGCGGTTGTCTAATCGACCGAAAGACGGCAGGCCACTTGTAACGGTGTTGAAGCCGCAGGATTAATAAATTGGCTGACCGTGCTGAGGCAATTGCCGGCGCCGGTCAGCCGTTTTAATTGATTTGGTCAGACGGCGCCGGTTCTTCGTGATGGATTAATAATTAAAAATTATTTCACTATGAACTACGAACTACGAACTAAATATAAGGCTTTTTCGCTCGCAGAGGCGATGATGGCAACTGTCGTCTTGGGTATCGCTGCTGCCGGGGTGCTGCTTCCTTTTACCAGCGGAGCAGCAGTTCGGGCTGAAGGTCTCCGAAGAACTTTAGGCGCCAAATTAGCAGGTGATTTGATGGAGGAGATTGTCCGTACACCGTTCGATGGGATATTGGCAGCTTACGATGGATATGTTGAGCCGCAAGGTCAGGTAAAGGATGCGAGCGGGACAGTATTTACCGATTTAAATTACGCCAACTTCAGCAGGGATGTAAGCTGTGAATATGTTCGTGTGCCGCAGGAAAGCGAGATGGGAGAGCCAGAATTTATTCGCGCTACCGTGCGGGTATATTACAGCGATAAACAAATTGCGATTATAAATCGGCTTATAAGCGAATAAACGTCATTGGTTAATTGGTGAATTGTTAAATAGTTGCCAGGTTAAAAATATTCAGGTTTATACGAGATGCGGAATACGAGATGCGAAAATGGTTTTACGCTGGTTGAGCTGCTGGTTGCTCTGGTAGTTACAAGCATAATATTGGCAGCGGTGGCTACGTTAACTTACGCTCTGGGGTCGGCAAATGAGACAAGCGACGATACGAGCGAAAAGCAGGCGCAGGTGCGCTATGCGACGCTCAGGATTTCGGAGCTGATTCGGTACTGCAAGCTTATATGCGCAGCGCCCGGCGATGATTTGGCGGTCTGGAGGGCTGACGACAATGGCGATGGAGAGATTAACCCACAGGAGCTGGTCTATTTAGAGATGGGGGAGGGTCGGGACCACATCCAATTGTTGGATTTTCCTTCTGCTGCGAATTGGCGTGTTACCTTGAGCAGTATTCAGGGCGGCACGGTCAAGCAGGAGTTGATGCTTATTTGCGACGAGAGACAAACAAGGCTGCTGCGGGAATGCAGCAATGTTCAGATTGCGCTGGACTTAATACCCCCGTGGAGTAAGTCCGTAAATGTGTCCTTCGACTTGGTTGAAAATGGAGCTGTTCGTCGGTATCAAATAAACGCTGCACTTCGGGCCTGGGCGGGGAACCTGCTCGATACAGACGGTAGCAGTCTCGTAAGTGATGATGATTAAACTATGAATCACAGAAGAAACGAAATCAATAAGCCAGGGACGGCACTTCTTGTTGTTCTGCTTATTGTTATGGTGGCAACAATATTATCGCTGGCTTTTCTGGCACGAAGCGATGTCGAGCTGGCCTGTGGGCAGAATATGATACTTCGAACTAAAATGGATTATGGGGTTGAATCGGGGCTGGAACACGCCAGAGGATTGCTCCTTAATCCGCAGGATATTGCCTCGGAATATTGGCCTGGAGATGTGAGGCAGCAGTTGGTGGCGGACAGCGATGATTATTATGATGTCAATGTGGTCAAGCTTGATGAGTGTAATTATCAGATAACCTCCGATGCGTACAGGGAAAAGAATGGAGAGAAAATCGGGCGTAGTGGTTTGCAGGCGGAGCTTCGGCTTGACCCCTGCATCGCTTTCTGGGCCGGGAAAAGTAATACAATTTGGCAGCGTGTTACTATCGAAGGCGATGTCTATTGTAATGGTACGTTAATAAACCTGGGCATAATAAACGGGGACGTGTTCGCGAATAGTTTAATTGGAAGTATTGCTGGAAAGCAGAATGTAACCGGGAATTTATCACTCCAATGGCCTCCGGTCACGGTTGGAGATTTTACCTCGTTTTATACCGTGCAATCCATAGGTTCTGTTATTTCTGGTGTAACGTATGGTCCGTACAACCCTGTGCGAGTCTGTTATAAAGGTGGGGGCGATGTGGCACTGGCCGGAAATGTCCAGATCTACGGCATGCTTGTCGTTGATGGCGATTTGACCATACGGGAGGGTGGAAACGTTATCACGGCAGCGAAGAATTTGCCGGCCCTTTTAGTAACCGGCGACATTAAAGTAGAACAAGGCGGCGGATTGGATATTGAGGGACTTGCCGTCGTTGATGGGCAGGTGCTCGTCAGCGGCGGAGCGGGGGATGTTAACATACTTGGCGGGCTGTTCACCGGCGGCGGCATAGCAGAAACTGCTGAAGACTCGTCCGGAAACAATAACGTTGCTGTGCTGTATAACGGACCCTCCTGGCGACCTTCAGCGGGCCAGATAAACGGCGCTCTTGAGTTCGATGGTATCAATGATTACGTGCAAACTTCTAACAATTCAAACAAGCTCCAGCTTACCGGTGATTACACAATGGCAGTCTGGATTAAGGCGGATGTTACTCAGAAGAACTGGGCGGGTATTTTCTCGAAGTGTAATACCGACGGCTCGATAAATCACTGGACGCTGCAGTTCAACAACGTAAGTCCGAGGAAGCTTGTTATTTACCAGCTAACTTCTTATTGGGATACGAAGATTATTCTTGATAACGTCGCTGGGGCTTGGCATCACATCAGAGTAGTTCGCAGCGGCGACATAATAACATCATATCTCGATGGAGTCGAAGTGCAAAGCAATACGTGGAACGTTAATCCGGGCAGTGGAACCGGACATTTAAATATCGGAGCGGATAGAACCGCTTCGCCAAACTATGTTTTCAAAGGTTTGATTGACGATGTCCGCATCTATGATTGCGCACCGGACGCAAATGAAACCTACCCTTCGGTTGACCCAGTCGGACACTGGAAACTGGATGAAAATGGCAGCGGTAATGTTAGCATAACCGCTGCGCCGTTAAAGACGGCTATTCTGTGCCCGGGCGGTATCGGTGTCCCGGGAAAGTGGAGTTCGGCTGCAGGAGCGTTTTTCAGAACTATCAGAAGGAATTAAAAGGGGGAAAATAAATCCCGGATTGGCACAGATTGATACAGATAATTGAGAGCGAATGCCTGAAAAGTAAGTTATAGGGTGGATGAAAGAAAGGACGTTTATCGGCCTTTATACGCGATAAAAAGAAAAATCCGAAGTAGATTGATGACACCAATTACATACCCCGGCCCCTGCGAGACATCGAAGTAATTCGATGGTTCCAGCCGTATTATTTTAACGATTGTACCAATTTTGTTGGCCTTAACTTTAGAAGGGTGTTGGTATGACACTTAAATCAGTTTTCGTACGTTTGGAAAACCAAATGAAGCTGGGAAAATCGGACGGTATGTGCCTGCCTTTATGGGTCTTTAATGTTAGAGGGCGCAGTGGCTCGTCTATATTAGCTGACCGCCCGGTAAAGCTTAACACCGAAGGTGACGAAATAGAGAGCAGAGGGAGCGGCTCATAATTCGGCAGGCCAGAGATAAGGTCGGTAAGAATGTTAATTCATAGTACAAAGTTGGAAGTTCGTTATATGCCCACTAAAACCTGTGTGCGTGGTTTTACTGTAGTGGAGATTCTAATTGTGGCCGTGATAATCACCATAGCGGCGATGGTCGTCATACCGATGATGACTTCGGCGGCCAGTATGCAGATCCGGTCGGCGGCAAATATAATTGCGGCAGACCTCGAATACGCCAAAAGTATGGCTATCAGTAGAGGACAAAATTTTTCTGTGGTGTTTGATAAGACGACAGAGAGTTACAGCATAAAGGACCAAGATGATGTCATAATATCGCATCCTGTGAAAAAGGGATTCGATTACGTTATAGATTTTCGAGAAGGGCAGCTTAACAAAGTTGACATTGTTGATGTTGATTTCGATGCTACAAGCGAGATTAAATTTGATTACCTCGGAAGTCCCTGGAACGGCAATGACACTCCTTTGAATACCGGCGTTATCAGTCTGCAAGCGGGTGGGACGACTGCGACGATTAGCGTTGAGCCGGTTACGGGCTTCATATCCATTGAGGACTGACGGAAAAAACGTAAATGATAAGTTGGAAATTGAAAACTCGAAATCTGATGCCGATAGGATTGGACATAGGTCATAATTCTGTCAAGATGATTCAACTGGTCAGAAACGGGGGGCAGATGAGCGTTATTGCCGCAGATAAAGTTCGTATTGACCCCAGTATTGACGGTGATGGGGAAGAAAGAAGAAGCTGCGTCATTTCGGCGATAAAGCAAATGATTGCCAAGGGCGGCTTTCGCGGAAGAAATGTTATCTCGTGTTTGCCGAATGGAAGATTGAAAATAACGAGTTTGCGATTGGCGGAGACAGAGGATGAGAAAATAGAGCAGGCCTTGAGAAAAGAAGTTTCGCAGCGTTTCGGATTAGACCCGGATAAGGACACAATTAACTATGTGTTTGCCGGTAATGTTCGGCAGGGTGATGAAATTAAGAATGAGCTCATATTGTTTGCAGTCGATGATGAAACGATAAAAAGACACATCGGGATGCTCGAGGAAGCCCGGCTTAAGCCGGTGGGCATAGATACGATTCCCTGTGCGTTGTTCAGGAGCTTTGAGAGGTCGCTGCGCCGCCAGGAAGATAGAGAGCAAACGGTTGTTTTTGTCGATGTCGGAAGCCAGTTTACTACCGTTGTGTTTGGTCGGGGAGGAGAAATTAGCTTCGTTAAGCAGATACCGATTGGTGGTGAGAAGTTTAATCGCGAAATCGCAGCAAGATTAGGTATTAGCATCACCGAAGCTGAGACGCTGCGAGGCAAGCTGAGAATGGAACGGTCGGCAAGCGCTGAAAAAGGGCTTTGGGCACAAGCGTCAGACGCTACGGAGCAAGACAGCAGGTTTTACACCCCCGCTTCCGCGCAGACCAGTTTACCTCTGCAGAAACAGGAGCAACAAGGGCAAAATGGGGTCGGTCTCGATGCTTCGACACGACAGGTTATGGTTGATGCAATAGGAGTAGTTGCCGAGGAGCTGGCAAGAGAGATATCACTGTGTTTTAGATATTATACGGTAACATTCAGGGGCAAGCGTGTAGAGCGAGCGGTTTTTGCCGGCGGGGAGGCATACGAAAATATTTTGCTTAACGTTTTGAAGCGTCAATTGACGGTTGAGATTGAGGTGGCTCAGCCGTTGAGGGGCTTTGATATGATGAATATAGATTTTGATAATGATAGGAGAGGCCTGCTTTGTGAGTGGGCTGTTGCCGTGGGGCTCAGTCTTAAGGGCTCCGACGGAGATAATTGATTCGCCGCTAATCGGCCCGAATATTCGTTTTTGACTTATGAGAGAAATTGATTTTCTTCCAAACTGGTATACAAGTGGGAAACGACGCCAGATTGGTTATCGCACACAATACGTAGCTCTGGTCGGCGTATTTGTTGTGATGATGGTCTGGAACTTTGTTACTACTCGCTCGATTTCAAAAGCCGCGGCAGAGCTTACTCTTCAGACAGCGATACAGGCGGAAGCGGAAAGTGCATCACGAGAATTCGCCGCTATTAAAAGTGAAGTGACAAGATTGCAGAACAAAGTGAAATCTACGGAAGAAATTGATTCGAAAATTGATGTAACAAGTGTTTTAGCCGAGATGAGTTTTTTGGTTGGTGAAAAGATAGTGCTTAACAAGGTGGAATTCTGTGCCGAGAAGTTTGCGGACAAACAGGGGGACAGGTCGGACAGAGGTTCTGCGGTAAGGGTAGCTCGGGCTGAGTCTGGCGGAAAAGACGCACCATTGGTCGGTGACGTCAGATTTAAGGTCGTGATAGGCGGGGTGGCGGCAGATGCGGGCGATGTAGCAGCGTTGATATGTGAGTTGGAAGATTCGCCGTATTTTTGTCAGGTTTACCCATCGTTTTCACGAAACAAGAAGATAAGAATGGGAGCCGGAGAAGATTTGCAGGTAAGTGAGTTTGAGATAGGTTGCTATCTGGCGAATTATCGTGAGGGATAAAAATTAAAATGGTGTTTCGGGAAAGACAACAAATAGCGATATGTGTTGTAGCAATAGCAATGGTGGGCGGATTTGTGCTGCTTCGGTATCTGCCTTTGCAGAAAAGAATAAAGGCTGTCGGGCTGAAAAGAGCCGCGCAGACGCTTGCTGTTGCTAAAGCATCGCGCCAGAGGGGACAACTGCCGATCCTAAAAGAGCAATTGCTGAAACTGCAAGGGGCGATTGAAACCAATGAGGTAAGTATACCCGCCCAAAGGGACCTTGGCGCGTTTTTGCACAGAATCGCCAATTTAATGAATGAGCTTCAACTAAAAGAGCAAGTGATTACGCCCGGTAAGGAGATAGAGGTGGATGAATTGAACTGTATACCGGTGGATATGAAGTGTAAAGGAGCATTGAAACAGATATTCGAGTTCTATAGACGGATGCAAAAGCTGGACAGATTGGTTCGGATTGAGCAGGTGAAACTTGTCAACGATACCGATTTCAGCGGTGAAGTGGGTATGCAGACAAAGTTGTTCATTTATTACAGGCCGGAGGCCGGGCAGGGATAAGGCCGCCCCAAACGCAAAAAAGGGTGTTTTGGGACCCCGGAGAAGATATGAAGCAAAATGTCAGAAATGATGGCAAGGGAGCCAATGGTTTTTTTAGCCGATTAGCGGCAGAGAAGAAAAAGGGCATTTTCGTATTGTGCTTGATTGCGGTGATGGGCTTTATGTGGGTCAGGGTGCTCTTGAGAAAGACGCCCCCCAGCGCTGAGGCGTCAGCGAGACGACAGGAGACCAGGCCCAATACGGCGGGGTCGAATTCGCAGTTAAAAATATCCTTTGTAGAACTGCCGAAAGTTGCAGGACGCAATGATGTTCTTGCGAAAGACTTTTTTGCTGCAAACAACTGGCAGGGTTTTATTGACGGAAAAGGAGAAAACTCAGGTGGTAATCAAGAAGTAAGTGTCGTTTCAAAAAATGGTGATGAAGAAAAAGTCAGGCGATTTGCAGAGATACTAAAGCTGGAGGCAATAGGATTGGGCAAAAATCCCAGGGTCCTTATCAATGATAAGCTGTTAAGCGTGGGGGACAAATTGCTCGTAGCTGACGGAGCCGATACGTATGAATTTGAAGTAGTTGGAATTGAAGAAAAGAAGGTGTCTATGAGATGTTCAGAAGCAGAAATAACGTTGAGACTTACACAGGCGTCGACAACTGATTATTGAAAGAAACAATGAACATAGTCACAAAACAATAGTCGATAATCTTTAACGAAAGGAGCTAAATTATGTATTGCGAAAAAAAATCAAGTTACAAAATCAAGAACAGATGCGATTTGTTCGTATTGGGCTTTGTATTGGTCGTGATGGCGGCGATCGCAGTTGGAAACGCTGAGCAAGGCCCGGTCGAAGAGGGCGTCATCGAACCCGGTAGAGACGGGGAAGCCATGGGCGTTGAGGTCAGCGGAGGTGAAGGGGGTTCTGCAGGTGAAAAGGTTCAGTCGTTCGCCTTCGATAAGGAAAAGGTTAAGACAATTAAAGATGCGCTTCGGGTTCTCTCGGCTCTATATCAGAAGAATATAGCGCCATCACCAAACGTTAACGGAGTATTGGGATTTACACGCCTGTATAATGTAACCTTTGAAGAGGCTATGGATGCGATCCTCGGCGCCAACTTCAAATACGAAGAGACCGGCAACGTAATTAACGTATACACCAATGACGAATACAAAAAGCTCAAGGAAGACAAGAGCCGGATGATACACAGGGTCTTCACCTTGTACTACATCACAGCCGATGAGGCGGAAAAGCTCATAAAGCCGGTGCTCAGCGGTACAGGGCAAGTCCAGGCCAGCACCGCTGCCGAAGAAGGCATATCCATAGGGAAAGAAGGTGTGAGTGGATCAAAAGTCGGCGGCGACAATATGGCGTGGTACGACACGATTGTTGTGTATGACTACCCTGAAAACATCGATAAGGCCGAAGAGGTGATAGCGGCGCTTGATGTCAGGCCGAAGCAGGTACTTATCGAAGCGACGATTCTAAGCGCTACCTTGACCGAAGGAATGGAGCTTGGGATTGACCTTAACTTCTTAGCGGGCGTCAGCTTGACCGGTACCGATGCAACGCAAGACCTCATTTCCGAAGGTGTTGCCCCGAGCAGAGGCACCCCCGCAACTACGCCTATGGGGCAAATAGGCGCAGGAATCGCCACCGGAACTCCAATTGAAACTGCCGGTTTTGCCCACGTGGGGGGCAGCGGCCTGAGAATCGGTGTAACTATGGGTGATTTTACGGCGCTCATCACTGCACTGGAATCTGTTACCGATATCACGGTTCTTGCTAATCCCAAGATACTTGCTTTGAACAAGCAGGTCGGTACGGTGTTTATCGGCCAGGAACTCGGCTACAGAGACAGAACCACGATTGACGCCAGCGGTCAGGCCACAGTCGGCGAGGTTAGCTTTTATCAGACAGGAACAAAGCTCTCGTTCAGACCCTACATAGGCAATGATGGTTACATCCGTATGGATATTTACCCGCAGGACAGTTCTGGCGAACTGGATTCTGAGGGTATCCCGAGAAAAACCACTGCAGAGCTTATGACTAACATAATGGTTAAAGACGGCCAGACGATAGTCATCGGTGGTCTCTTCAGGGACGCCATAACATCAACCAGGTCACAGATTCCATTACTTGGTGACCTGCCGCTTATCGGAGCGGCATTTAGAGGCACGACCGACAACAACGTGCGCCAGGAAGTGATAATTATGCTTACCCCTCATGTCATCACCGAGTCGGAGGACACCGAGGCAGAGGCGCGAGCGGCCGACATCAGTCGTAAGCGGTATGGCGCCCGTATGGGCCTGCAGTGGGCCGGCAGAGCAAGATTGTCAGAAGACCGTTACACCGAGGCTGTGAAAGACTACCTTGCCGGTGACAGCAAGAATGCGCTGGATAAAGTGAACTCAGTACTCGAACTTCGTCCGACATATCTGGAAGCGATACGCCTGAAGGAAAGGATAATCAGCGAAGCAGCTCCTGATGATGTGGCAACAATAGAAAGGATTATGCTGGATGTTATTGGACGCGAAGAGGCGAACAAGTGGCTGAGAAGGTAAATGGAAGTAATTAAGGTAAGGAAATTTAGGATGTTGCGGAAAATAACAATCGCGGCCATAACAGTACTCCTGGCGGTCTCTGCGGGCTGTGAGTCGCACGCACAGAGTAAGAGAGATGCCAGGCAAAGATGGGACAAAACTTCTTCGCGTATCAAACTCACTTTAGCGCAGCAGCAGTATGACGCAGGAAATTATGACCGGGCGGCAAAAGCCGTACAAGAGTGCCTTAATTCCGACCCTAACAACGCTGCGGCACACTTGCTGTACGGTAAGCTGCTATTGGAAAATGGTCGGCGCGATGAGGCAGTTGGACAGCTTCGTCTTGCTCTGCAATTAGACGAAAAGCTTCATGAAAGCTGGTACTGGCTGGGTGCAGCCGCAGAGGAAAACAGAGACTACAAAAGAGCTTACACGCATTACGCAATGGCCTTGTCGCTCGAACCGACGAATGTTGATTACATCATTGCCGTTGCAGAGGTACTGGCTGCTCGGAACAATCTCTCCGACGCCGAAAAGCTGCTGACTGAGAAAATGATGGTCCTGCCGCGCGATGTGTCGTTGAAAGTCGCGACGGCGGAATTGATGGGCCGGATGGGAAATAACGACCGCGCTGTCGAGCTTTACAAGCAGGCAATGCTTATGACAACCGATAACAGTGACATAGCTGAATCGCTTGGGTATTGCTATGTATTCAGCGGAAAATGGAACGAGGCGGCAGAGATTTTTGATAGTCTGCTCGAACAGTGCGGGCAGGAGCAGAAAAAGAAATTGTATCTGCAGGTGATGGCACTGTGCACTATGAACGGCGGCCAGTATGGCAGGGCTGTTAATTGCTACAGCCAGCTAAGCGTCGAGGAAAGAGATAACGCTGAGATTTGGGTAAAAATAGGCCAGGCGGCATTGGGGGCTGGAGCGACAAACAGGGCGCTTAAATGTGGGCAAAAGGCGTTGGAATTGCAGCCGGGACATACTAATGCCATTGCTCTCATCGGTTGCGCCCAATATGCCGGCGGCGATTACACCGCGGCCCTCGAAAGCTTTGAAAGGATAGCGGGGGATAAGAAAAACGCCGGTTTTTCGTGGCTTATGAGGGCAAGATGCTATGCGCAGCTCGGCCAAACGAACAAGGCTGAACGAGCATATAAAAGAGCACTGGAAATAAATCCCAGCAGTGAGCTGGGAGATTTCCTGGCAAAAGGAAAGGACATCCAGGATTGGTGAGTCTCGGCTGGAAATTAAAGCGGAAAGTGAGGATTGAAAAAAATAGGAGTTGGTGGTTTGAAGTTCAGAAGAAACTTATATGTGATAGTCACAGGTGTTGTGGCAGTTAGTCTGCTTACAGGGGGCCTCGCCGAGTGGCTGGATTCTGGCACGGAAGAGGGTTGGCGTTTTGCCGGCTATGTGCAACGGACCCCCGTTGTGCCGGTATGCTACGTTATTGGGGCTGTGGGCGTGATTTGGCTTGGCTGGTATTGGCTGAAGCTGGCGGGGAAAATCACGTCCATAGGCCGGCGGCTTGAAAAGGGAGCTGCCAAAGGGCCGTTGCCGGTTGACGAGCGTGTCTCGAAAACCGGAAAACGAAAAGCGAAAATCAGCAGCATCGACGAATTAAGTGAGCAGATTGGCGAGAGGATTGATAGTTACTCTAATGTAATAGGGGGACTCCAAAAAAAAATTGAGGATCTGCAAATTCAGATTCAACTAACACAACGACAGAAAAGAAATATTGAGGCGATTATATACGGCATCCGCGATGCCGTTATCGTGATTGACGAATTTGACAGGTTGTCGATGGCAAATGAAGGCGCCGGCAGGCTTTTCAATTTTGATTTCAGGACTTCGCAGCAGAGACCTATTGACGAGCTTATCGGTACCCTAGAGGGGGACAAAGGTAAAAATGAATTTGTAGATTTCCTCAGACGAAGCAGAAAAAGTAAAGTGCGAGCGACGAGACGTGAAATTGAATTTTCAGCGGACCTGTTGAAAGCACCTGAAGACGGAGGGCCGAAAACTTTCGATTGCATTGTTTCGTGTGTCTACGACGAAAAGGCGCAGGTTTGCGGTGTTGTAGCCGTCCTGCACGATATTACGCGTGAGAAGCAAATTCAGCAAATGAAAAATGATTTTGTAAGTCACGTCTCGCACGAATTAAAAACGCCACTTGCTTCTATTAGCGCTTATTCGGAAATGTTAGTTGACGGCGAGGCGAAGGACGAACAGACGAGAAAAGAGTTTTACTCCGTGATTCAAAGTCAGGCACAAAGGTTAAATCGGCTGATTGAAGATATTCTGAATATTTCAAGAATAGAGTCGGGCCTGATAAAGGTGGAAAAAGAACCTGTCAGCTTGACAATACTAATAGAAGAACAGTTGCAAATGATTAAAAGTTACGCGGAAGAAAAGAACATCGAGATTATTGGAAAAAAGCCGATTGTTTTCGACCGGGTGGATGCGGACAAGGATATGATTTCGCAGGTTATCGTAAATCTGCTGAGCAATGCCGTTAAGTATACTCCCGCTGGGGGTTCGATAAAAATTGAGACCGAGGTCGATGAGACCGCAGACATAGCCCGAGTTAGTGTAACTGATACGGGTGTCGGCATTCCTGCTGATGAAATCGACCATGTCTTTGATAAATTTTACAGGGTTGGTGCAAATAAAGGTCAAGCAAAAGGGACAGGGTTGGGACTTAACCTTGTTAAACAGATAGTGGAGAAGGTTCACGATGGCCGGGTATTTGTTGAAAGTGAGCCCGGCGTGGGGAGCACTTTTAGCTTTGAGCTGCCTCTGGCAAGGAGAGGAGCAGTCGAAGCAGTAGTGTAAAAACAGCGAATAGCGAATAGCAAAAAATACGCGAAAAGCTAAAAATTGAGGAGGCAGAACAATGGCGGAAAAGAAAGTTTTAATTGTGGACGACGAGATACATATCGTTCACGTCGCGGCGATAAAGCTTCGCAATAACGATTATGAGGTTATAACGGCAACGAACGGCGCTGAGGCATTTGAGCTGGCTTGTGCGGAGAAGCCGGACATTATTGTAACGGATTTTCAGATGCCTGTTATGACAGGACTGGAGCTTGTGGAGAAAATTCGGCAGACAGAGGAAACAAAAGATATACCGGTAATTTTGCTCACAGCCAGAAGTTTTGCTATCTCGAAAGAGCAGCAGCAGGATTTACGGATATCGGAGTGTCTTAGCAAGCCCTTTAGCCCAAAGGAGTTGTTGGAAAACATCGAAGATATTCTGTACCAGAGAGCGGTAATCAATCGTGAGGTATGAAGCGAGATACGTAATACCAGATGCAAAATACGAAATTAAAAACAATCAGGAAAAGTTTAACTTCGCCGCAGCTACGCAAGCTTGAGAAGTTTGGCTGCAAGGTAAATAAATTCGGCGTTAATTTTGCAGTTTGCAATCCCGACGGGGAGATTGTCTTGCTTTGTGAAGGGGAAAAATTCAATAGCAGCCGGAAACAGTTAATAAAGGCAAGCCGGCAGGCATTAAACAGAGAAGATGAAAAAAGCTGTGTCGGGACAGAGACACAAGTTTGCCAACCTGGCCAAACAAATTCGGTTTTGACTGCTGTTCTGAAACGGGGAAGCGATGCTGTTGGTACAGCCCTTATTGAGCTGGACAACGAATGCTTGATGCCGGATGCCGGATACGCGAATCAAGAATCGATTTTCGCTGAAATGCTTGGGCTTTTAGCAGAAAATTTTCAGGCTGAGGCAGAAGCAGAAAAGCAAATTGAAATGGTCGGCACCGAGCTGGCGCAAACGTATGAGGAACTCGTCCTGCTTCACAAGCTCAGCACAAATATGAAGGTTACTGAGCCGGACGCAAACTTTCTGCAGTTGGCTTGTGACAGCTTAACCGAAATTGTTCCCGTCGAAGGTATCGTAGTAGTGCTGGAAAAGACCATAGAGAACGAAAAGCAATTAACTGTAGCTGCAGGGTCGGGATTGATAGATATAAATGAGCGGCTGGCAGCTGTTTTGCATAGCCGGCTGGTGGAGGAAATAAACAGCGGTAAAGAGGCACTGCTGGATAGCGAAGTGGATTCACCTTTCAAATATGATTGGTCGGGAAACATAAAAAATATTATTGCCGTTCCTTTATTCGGTAAAGACAGGGCGGAATCCCATTTTGCTGAAAGAACTCAAAATGGCACCTGTATAATAGGTTTGATGGTTGCAATAAACAGAATTGACAAGCAGGATTTCGACAGCACAGATGTAAAACTATTTAACTCGGTGGCAAATGGATGTGCCGTGTTTATAGAGAACGGCAGGCTGTTCAAAGACCTCGAAGAATTATTTATAGGTTCGTTGAAGGCACTAACAAGAAGTATCGATGCCAAGGACCGGTACACGCGAGGCCATTCTGAAAGGGTCGCTTTTATCTCACGATGGATTGCCGAGAGACTCGCCGAGGAAGAGTCATTGGAGGAAGACCAGATTCACAAAATATATTTGGCTGGATTGCTGCACGATATAGGAAAGATAGGAATAGATGAAGCGGTGTTATGCAAGAAGGGTAAGCTGACCGAGCAGGAATTCAGCCTTATAAAAAAGCATCCATCGATAGGGGCTGGTATTTTACGTGAAATAAAACAGATGCGTGATATTGTGCCCGGCGTACTCTGTCACCACGAGCAGGTCGACGGCAGGGGATATCCAAACGGCTTAGTCGCCGACCAGATACCCCTGACGGGAAAAATTGTTGGATTGGCGGATAGTTTTGACGCAATGACATCGAAACGGACTTATAGATGTGCTCTGACCGTGGAACAGGCACTGGAGGAAATAAAGAAAGGATTGGGAACACAGTTTGACGAGAAAGTAGGCAAAGTATTTATAGATAGCGATGTCTATCAATTGTGGGACATTATCCGGGACAGTTTCGGCGAAATTTATGACAGAAGCAGTGCCGTAGAATATGGCTCTGCTGCTGTGGGGACTCTAATCAGATGAGAATAAAAAAACAGGATTATAACAATGTTACGGTCGTTGAAATGCAGGGCGACCTGGACAGTGATTTTGTTGAACTGTTCCAAAGTACAATCACTGATATAATTGCCGCTCGCAAAGCCGGAATCGTCCTCGATATGAGCGGCGTTGGTTTTATTGACAGTGAGGGATTGGAAAAATTGTTGTGGTCCAGGGACTATTGCAGCGAGAACAAATCCGAGCTTAAATTAGCGGGTCTTGATGAAAACTGTGAGAAGGTTCTTGAAATCACCCGACTTGACAATGAATTCGAACGCTACGCAGAACTTACAGAGGCCGTAAAGAGTTTTGCGTAGAGAAAGGCGTTGATTATAGATTCTTGATTATTGAATTATCAGCTATCAACAGGAAAAGGTATGAGTCGAATAGCGGTGGAAAACAAAATGCAGCTTGGTCAACTCTTGCTGGCGCGCGGTGTTGTCACGGCTGAGCAGATTGAAAAAGCCCTCGCTGAACAGAAGGAAAAGGGCCATTCCAGACTGCTCGGAGAGCTGCTCGTCGAGATGAATTACTGTACAGAGAATCAGATAGCCTCGGCCCTGGCGGAGGCGTATGGTGTGCCGTATGCCCAAATTAGTCCGAAAATATGTGACGCAAAGACACTTGAGATTTTGCCGAGGGAATTTCTCGAAGAACATATCGTTTTACCGCTCTTTAAGGTGGGAAATGCACTTACCGTGGCGGTGAGTGAGCCGACAAATGTGTTTTTGATGGATGAAATAGAGCGCATAAGCGGCTGTAAGGTTCAGGTTGTCTGCTCGACAGCAAAGGATATTAAGGCCACTCTGCAGACATATCTTCCGGCAGCCAATGTCTTTGTTATTGACGATATCATCGATGATGAGGGACTGGAAGATTTTACGCTCATAGAAAATATCACCGAGGATATAAGCAATCTTGAGGAGATAGCCGGTCAATCGCCCGTTGTAAAACTTGTAAACTATTTACTTTACAACGCCGTGCGGGAAAATGCCAGTGACATTCATATCGAGCCGGACGATAAGAAACTACGCGTCCGATACAGAGTAGACGGCAGGATGTATGAGAAAATTCGGCCGCCTCATCAGATGCATTCGGCGATTGTTTCACGAGTTAAGATTATGGCTGAAATGGATATTGCTCAGCGCCGTCTACCTCAAGACGGCGGAATCCACGTCTTGGTGGAAGGCAGGCCAATCGATTTGAGAGTTTCCGTTATGCCGGGAAACTTTGGAGAAAAGGTAGTTATCAGAATTATCGACCCACAGAAGGTGCTTTTCAATCTTGAATCGCTTGGTTTTACCTATGAAAACCTCCAGCTATTCAGGGAAGTAATACAATCTCCGAACGGAATAGTTTTGGTGACTGGGCCCACAGGTTCGGGGAAAAATACCACTCTTTATGCGGCACTTACTGAGTTAAATAACGAAGATGTTAACATCTGCACCGTTGAAGACCCGGTCGAGTGCAATATGGCAGGTATAAATCAATTTCAGGTAAACAAAGGAGCAGGATTTGAATTCTCGACGGCGCTGCGCAGTTTATTAAGGCAGGACCCGGATATAATTATGGTTGGTGAAATTCGGGATGAAGCGACAGCTAATATTGCCGTTCAGGCGGCTCTGACGGGCCATCTGGTTCTATCGACCCTCCATACAAATGATGCGCCCGGAGCGATAACGCGACTGCTGGATTTGGACGTTGCACCTTATCTTGTAAGTGCTTCGCTGATTGCCGTTTTAGCTCAGCGACTCGTACGAAAGATATGTCCGAACTGTAAGACGGAGTATGAGCCGTCCGTGAGTATAAAAAAGGTGGTTGAAGAATTGAGCGGCGAGGCCGTGAAATTTTATCGCGGCGTAGGTTGTAAAAAATGCCGGAACACCGGCTATGCCGGCCGGATTGCCATTCACGAACTCTTTGTGCCGAATGAGGAAATTATGGAAATGATTAATGAGCGGACGAGTTTGAAAAAATTGAGATCCGGCGCGATTAAAAGCGGAATGGTTCCTTTACAGTTGGATGGGATTGAAAAGGTAAAGGCAGGAATTATATCCATCGAGGAAGTATTGAGAACGACTGAAGCAATGGACGATAATAATAAGCGTTGACAACCGAAAATTAGAAAGCTGATAAATGTCTGTGTCGGCAACAGAAACTACAAAAAAGGTTGATTTTACAAGCGAGAAGGGCTCTGCAAAACCCGCTGGTTCACAAACGCAAAATGAGCATCTCCCGGCCCGGTCGCAAGCTGAAATCACGCAGCCTCGGCAGCTCTATAACGCAAAAGTAAAACAGGCAGAGCTGATAATATTCACGACACAGCTATCGGTAATGCTTGACAGCGGCGTCGTGCTTAGCGATGCTCTCGATGCTATTGCCGAGCAGGCCGAGCAAGGAACCTTGAAATTGATAATTATGAATGTCTCGGAATCCGTCAAGAGCGGTGAAAACTTTTCAGAAGCCCTGGCCGGTTACCCGAAGGTCTTCAACTCGATGTTTATCAGTATGGTAAAGGCATCCGAAGCGTCCGGCAAAATGGCCGAAATGCTCGGTATCCTCAGCGGTTATCTAAACTTCGAAGCAGAAACACGTAAAAGAATAAAAGGGGCACTTACATATCCATTTATAATGGCCATTATGGCTGTGGCGTCAACCGGAACGATGATGTTCTTTGTTTTGCCCAGATTTATGAAAATTTATGAAGCCAGAGGTGCTGCTCTGCCAAAAATAACGCAATTGTTGCTTAACGCAAGCGCGATATTGGGTGATTTCAAGGTCATGACCGTTGTCGTAACAACGGCGATAGTGGCGTCTATGGCGTTGTATTACTGGGCAGGGACGGTAGCAGGACGCAGGGCGATGGATTTTATAAAAATCCGAACTCCTGTCCTCGGCACGATGTTTATCGATTTGGTCGTAACACGCAGTATGCGTATTATGGCGACAATGGTCAATACCGGCGTGAACCTCCTGGACTCCATAAAAGTGATGCAAGGTTCGTGTGAAAATTACTATTTTCAACAGCTCTGGACTGAAACGGACGAAAAGATTCGAGATGGCTACCAGTTGTCGGAGTCGATATTGATTTCGGCAGGCGGCGAACCAAGCCGAGCGAAGTTAATCGCACCTGGAATCATCCAGATGCTCCGCGCAGGCGAAAAGGGAGGTAAGCTCGGTGAAGTCTGTGATAAAATATCTGTCTTTTACGAGAAAAAACTCGAAGCTTCAATCAAGAACGTTACGGCACTTATAGAGCCGCTGATGATAACAATCCTCGGCGCGATTATCGGCACGATTGCGATTGCGCTGCTATTACCCGTTTTCAGGATATCAAGTGTAATTGCACATTAACCGGCTTTTCTTTGTTCCATTAGCTCCATACTATTGAATAGGATGCAGGTTAATTTTTGTCGGCAGAGGTTGGTCATTCCGATTTTACGAGATTTGACCTAACATTTCCCTTCAGAATATGGAGACTCCTTCAGAAATTGGCTGTTTCTAAATATAATTAGACTCTAAAAAAAGGTTGTCATTGCGAGCAACGGGTGGCAGCCTCAAGCGAAGCTTGGGGATGGCCCATTGCCCGGAAATCTCACCCCTGTCATTCTGAACGGAGCGAAGCGAAGTGAAGAATCTCGTTTTGTGTTTTTGAATTTTGAAAATTTGAATTTGTCCTTCGACTTTGCTCAGGATGGTGAGACTGTCGAACCGTTTAGAATTTAGAGCCCTTTCCCCGTGAAAACGGGGATTAGGATTTAGTATTTCTTACGCCAAATCCCCTTCTCTGCCCGAAAAAGGCAGTCATTTTAATCATTTCTTTGCCGTAAAAAAAGACTTGCAAATGTAATAATAGCCGATTATAATGAAATAAATAGTGAAAAATGGTAGGATTTAAAAAGATGTTAACGAAGCAGGGAAAAAAGAAAATTATCGACGATTTTGAGACACACCGGGGCGATACCGGTTCGCCCGAAGTGCAGATTGCACTCTTGACGGAAAGGATTAACGAACTTACAGAGCATCTCAAGGTTCATCGCAAAGACCACGCCTCCAGGCGAGGACTGCTGAAAATGGTCGGGAACAGGTCGGCATTGCTCAAGTATATTAGCAAAAAAGACGTCAAGCGTTATCGAGAAATTATATCCCGGCTCGGCTTAAGAAAGTAGATTAGTCCGGTGCTAAAAGAGCTTCGCGAAGCCGTTTTTAGGGCTGGACGGATAGAGGAAAGTGTATGTTCGATGTACGCAGAGTGGAAAGACAAATTGGGGGAAGAACCTTATCAATCGAAACCGGAAAAATTGCAAAGCAGGCAGATGGAGCAGTAGTCGTTCAATACGGAGACACCGTCGTGCTTGTGGCGGCGGTAACGGCACCACCCAGAAGTGAGGATATTGATTTTTTTCCGCTCAGTGTCGAGTATCGTGAGAAGCACAGTGCGGCTGGAAAATTCCCAGGCGGTTTTATTAAACGAGAGGGAAGGCCAAGCACTAAAGAAATCTCGACGGCAAGGCAGATTGATAGACCCATTCGACCCTTGTTTCCCGAAGGTTATTTACAGGAGGTGCAGGTTATAGCGTCTGTTTTAAGTGCGGACCGCGAAAATGACCCTGATGTTCCCGCGATGATAGGGGCCAGCGCAGCGCTTACTATTAGCAAGATTCCGTTCTTAGGCCCTATTGGGGCGTGTAGATTAGGCAGAGTAAACGGCGAATTTGTCGTCAATCCAACGCATAAGCAATTGGCAGCCAGCGACCTGAACCTGCTTCTTGGTGGCCGCAAAGAAGCAATGAATATGATTGAAGTCGGCGCCAGGCAGTTGTCGGAAGACTTAATCGCCGATGCCATTGCAACGGCGCATAAAACAGTCGGCCAGGTTTGTGAAATGATTGAAGAGCTTCGCGAAAAGGTCGGCGTCGAAAAGGAAATCCCACTGGTGGAAACCGACGAGCAGCTCCTGGCGGAAATTCGTTCACAGATAGCGGATAAACTATACGAACTAAAGCAGATACCGGGCAAACAGGAACGCAATACCGCTGTGGAAGAGCTCTTTGAGCAGGTTAGCGCTGAATACTGTGCCGCTGATGACAATGCGGCTTTGGATACGGCAAACGTTTCGCAGCAAGCTCCCACGAAATGTGATAAAGCAATGCTAAAGCGAATCCTTGACAAAATTGAGGGCGAGGTTGTACGCAAACTGCTGTTAGAAGGCAGGCGCCTTGATGGCAGAAATTACAATGATATTCGTCCGATTACGTGTGAAGTAGGCATTCTGCCGAGGGCTCACGGCTCAGCGTTATTCACGCGAGGCGAAACGCAGTCGCTGGTGAGCGTAACACTCGGTACCATCAGGGACGCACAGATTATTGATGGCTTATTGGATGAGTACACCCAGAGTTTTACCCTCCATTACAATTTTCCGCCTTTTTCTGTTGGCGAAGTGCGGCCGATTCGGGGCCCTGGTCGTAGGGAAATTGGCCACGGAGTACTTGCAGAACGTGCCCTCGAGGCCGTAAGACCGCCGGAGGATGAATTCGCATACACTGTCAGGGTAGTCTCCGATATTACTGAATCGAACGGTTCCAGCTCGATGGCCTCGGTTTGTGGCGGGTCACTGGCCTTGATGGATGCCGGCGTCCCTATTACAAAAGCCGTGGCCGGAATATCAATTGGGATGGTTAGTGACGAAACCGGACGGTACGAATTGCTCACAGATATACTCGGCGAGGAAGACCATTTCGGCGATATGGATTTCAAAATCGCCGGGACTGACGACGGTATCACCGCAATTCAGCTCGACATTAAAGCACAGGGCTTGGAACATAATATTATGGCCGAAGCCCTTCTGCGGGCAAAAACCGCTCGCCTGAAAATCCTGAAAATTATGGCAGAAGCCATTAGTAAACCCAGGCCCGAATTAAGCAGGTATGCGCCTAAGCTCATAAGTATCGAAATCGACCCTGAGTTAATTGGAAAGGTAATCGGGCCGGGAGGAAAGATGATTAAGAGTATTCAGGAGCAGACCGACTCAAAAATTGAAGTCGAAGAGGACGGGACTATTTACATTAGTTGTCTCGGCGGCGACGGACACCTAAAGGCAAGGGAGATTATAGAAGCGATGACGCAGCCGCCCAAAGTCGGCTGGATATATCAGCAGTCCAGAGTCGTCTCTGTCAAGGACTTTGGAGTATTCGTTGAAATAACGCCGGGTGTTGAAGGCCTCTGTCATATTAGTGAGCTAAGCGAAGGTTTCGTAAAAAACGCCGGTGATGTTTGCAAAGTGGGCGATTTGATACCCGTAAAATTATTGCTGATTGACGACCAGGGCAGATTCAAACTTTCTCGCAGAGCCGCTCTTGCTGAGTTGAAAAAGAAGGCCGAGCAGAAGCCGGCTGGAAAAAATAATAATACTCGTGGGGGCGGGAAATCCAAAAGTGATTAGCCGCACCTGTGCCTGCGCAAACACAGGTGCAGCACAGGATACAAAGAACCCCCGGAAAACATTAAAATTAAACTCAGCGGACTCGACGGTGAAAATAAGTGTTGAAGAATTAGGAAAGTTGACCGGCCAGCTTGCTCACGAAATCAAAAATCCCTTATCGACTATCAAAATTAATCTGAAGCTGATAGCCGAAGAGTTGGAAGGTGCAAATCGTGCCGGAGCCAACCAACTGGGCCGGGAAGCTGATAGCCGAAGGTTCACAAGGGCGCTGCGGAAAATAGCTGTCATTGAAAAAGAAACAGACAGACTTGAGCAGATTCTCGAGGGATTTCTGCGCTATGTTGACAGGACCGAATTGCAGCCGGCAAGTGTTGATATAAACTCGCTTATAAGTGATATGATTGATTTTTATTCGCCGCAGGCTCACAGCCACTCGATAATCATCCGGCAGCAATTGTATGACAAGCCGCTTGTTTGTAGGGCCGACGAAGGTATGCTGAAACAAGCAATATTGAATCTGTTTATTAACGCACAGCAGGCTATCAGCGGTGTCGGGGAGCTGCTAATCAGGACAAACCGACAAAAGAAAGATGCAGTGATTCAGATTAGCGATACCGGCAGTGGTATTGCCCCTGACAAATTGCCGCACATTTTCGAGGCTTATTATTCGTCCCGGCCGCAGGGAAGCGGTTTAGGTTTGCCCACGGCAATGAAGATTGTAAAGGCACATAACGGTACGATAACCGTTGACAGTGAGCCGGGAAAAGGAACCTCTTTTACGATAAGATTACCCCTCCGGACGCAGTAAGGTGTCAATTTGATGAGTGATAATAATGTAGTTTTGGTTGTTGACGACGAGCGTGACCACGCCGACGGAATTGCCGAAGCGCTTGAGAAGTTGTGCGCAAAGGCAATTGCTGTTTATAACGGCAAAGACGCATTGGAGATTGTACGCAATCAGCAGGTTGACGTCGTCGTTACCGATTTGAAATTGGGCGGTGATATTGACGGACTGGCCATTCTCGAAGAGGCAAAAAAGCATAACGGCAGGACGGAAGTCATTTTAATAACTGCTTATGCAACCATTGATACCTGTAAGCAGGCGATAAAGCAGGGGGCCTATGATTATCTTGTAAAGCCCATTGATATTGGCCAGCTTCGTACACTCGTGGGCCAGGCGTGCCGCAAAGCTGCCTCTGCAGTTCAGCGCCGCCAGCAGAGGCCCGCATCGGCTAAAGCGGCTTTCGAATTCGAGGGTGTGTGGGGCACCAACACCACAATGGAAGGAATATTCGAGGTGCTCCGCCGTGTAGCGCCGACCAATATATCAGTCCTGATTGAAGGCCAATCCGGAACGGGCAAGGAGCTTCTGGCAAGGGCCATTCATAACAATTCACAACGCGCCGGTAAGCCATTTCGCCCGATAAATTGTGCCGGCCTGAGCGAAACTTTACTCGAGAGCGAATTGTTCGGCCACGTCAAAGGCGCATTTACCGGCGCAAGCAGCGACAGAAAAGGGCTGTTCGAGGTAGTCGATAAGGGGACACTGCTGCTGGATGAAATTGGTGATATGCCGTTTAATATGCAGGCAAAGCTGCTGCGTGTTCTCGAAGATGGTATCGTTATACCGGTTGGCTCGCATAAACCAACCGTGGTGGACGTCCGTGTCATCAGCTCAACAAACCATGACTTGACCAAGCTTATAGAAGAGAAGAAATTCAGGCAGGATTTGTATTTTAGAATCAAGGGGGTGAACATTTCTGTGCCGGCGCTGCGCTACAGGGCTGATGACATACCGGCTCTTACGGAATATTTCCTCAAGGAAGCCGCTGCGGAAATCGGCTCTGCGGTTACCGGCATAACGGAAGCGGCCCTGATGATTCTTATGAGCTATGATTGGCCCGGCAACATTCGTCAGCTTCGAAACTGTATCAGAACGATGGTTGTAATGTGCG
>Ga0209427_10002274_pt1 | contig 22561 bp, 21 predicted proteins | sample DeeMarSWOR136_30_FD_187465 | JGI IMG/M metagenome (GOLD analysis project Ga0209427, IMG submission 187465) | Marine sediment microbial communities from White Oak River estuary, North Carolina - WOR-1-36_30 (SPAdes) (version 2) | ecosystem: Environmental > Aquatic > Marine > Intertidal zone >...
AAGATGCTCGGAATCTAAGCATAGGGATGGTTCATCAACAGCGAAAGTTGATACCCAAATTTTCCACAATTGAAAACATACTTCTTGGAGACCCAGGAACTGGCATACTTCCAAATATTGAAAAATCGAAAAAAAAAGTGAAGGAGTTATCTGAAAAATTCGATTTTGATGTGGATCTAGATGCGAAACTTTGGCAGCTTGATGCTGGAGAAGCACAAATAGTTGAGATTTTGAAAGTCCTCTATAGTGGTGCAAATATTATCATTATGGATGAACCAACCGCAGGGCTGTCACCTATACAACAGGAGAAGCTGCTGGCATCATTGGAAAAGATGGCACGGGAAAGTCTTGCCATAGTACCATTTGTTACTCATAAGTTACCCATTGTAACTGAAGTATGCGACAGAATAACAGTATTGAGAAATGGAAAAGTGATAAACACGAGCGATTCAATACGGGTTCTGAGTAAAGAAGAGTTAGCCGATTGGATGGTGGGAAAAAAGGTTCTTTTTGACTTTGAAAAGCCCGAAACAGAATTGGGCTCAATTTTAATTGAAGTCGAGAATCTATCCGCACTCAATGATCAGGGAGTCCCCGCTCTGAAAAATGTGTCTTTTTCCATTCGAGAAGGAGAAGTTCTCGGTATCGCAGGAGTAGCGGGGAACGGACAGGACGAGCTGGCGGAAGTTCTTACAGGTCTCCGAAAACCGACAGGAGGGAAGATTGTTTTCAGGGGTGAAGATATTACTCATGCGAGTATAAGGAAGAGGCGGGAATTAGGGATGGCTTACAGGTCTGAAGATGTTCTGGAGAGAGGAGTTATTGGAGATTTCAGTATTTTAGAAAACTTTGTTCTCTCTTCGCTCTACACACAGGACTTTTGCAGAGGAATGTTGATAAACGTGGAATGTGCTCGAGATATTGCCGAGACAGAGTTTTCTAATTTCGACATACGTGCTCCAAACATTTATACAATTACAAAAGACCTCTCCGGGGGAAATCTATCCAAACTTATTTTAGCCTTAGAGTTTTCATGGAGTTCAAAATTTTTAATTGATCAACTCGTCACGCAAGGACTTGATGTGGCAACCACTGAATACATTCGTAAAAGATTGTTCGAAGCGAAAAAGGAAGGGAAGGCAATATTACTTTTCTCTAAAGATCTTGATGAAATTTTAATAATGAGTGATAAAATAGCACCGATTTATGAAGGTGAACTCGGTGAATCCATTCCTTCTGAAAAAACCAATAAAAGGGAAATCGGTGCGGCAATCATAGGAAAATAGGATACAAATATATGGGTCTAAGTCTTCAGAGAAGAAAGGATGCTAATACTGGGACTTCATTAATAATTATATTCATTGGATTAGGGCTTGCCATTCTTTCGTTTAGTATAGTTTTTTTAATTGCAGGAATAAATCCTTTCATTGGTTTCAAAGAGATTTTTTTAGGTGGTTTTGGAGATGCATATGTCCTGCAACAAGTAGTTAAGGATACCGCTCCCCTGCTTTTTGTTACTTTGGCATTCCTCCTTCCCTCAAGAGCGGGACTTTGGAACATCGGGGCAGAAGGACAATTTTTCCTCGGGGGAGTAGGTGCGACCGGGATAGCTCTCGCTCTCTCCAATCAGCCTTCAATCGTTCTTCTTCCGCTCATGGCGTTGGGCGCAATAGTATGTGCCGGAGTCTGGGCGTTTATTGCGGCTTATCTTAAAGCAAAAATCAACATCAATGAAATCGTCTTAACCTTGTTTTTAAACTGGATTGCTTTACTGCTCGTTAAATATTTGACTGTTGGGGGGCCTTGGATGAATCCTGAAGGCAGATCGGAAAGCAAGGCTATCCCACTCACCGGTCGAATATCGGTTATTTCTGGAACAAATATTCCTGTTACAATTTTTGTTGCTATTGTTGCAGCAATTCTGTTGTATTTGATATTTCAGAAAACGAGGGCTGGTTTTGAGATCAATGCCTATGGTCATAATCCAGAAGCGAGCGTAAAAGCCGGAATAAATGCGAAAAAGGTAATTTTAATCTCTCTCACAGTTGGAGGCATGCTCGCTGGTCTTGGAGGATTCCATCAGTCTGCCGGTGTCATTGGGAGGCTTCGGTATGATCTCACATCGGGGTGGGGATATTATGGAATTTTATTTGCCTTGCTTTCTAAGAATAATCCCTTGTGGGCGATAATTGTTACTTTCTTATCAACCGGTTTGCTTGTATCCGGAGCTCAATCACTGCAGTATGATTTAGGAATGGGGGGTGGCATAGGACTTCTTTTCGTCGGTGTTATTATAATATGCTTTGTAATACCTCAATTTCTTAAAGAATATACGATAAGCTGGAAATAAATTGGAAGTGTGATCATGGGAATTGTAATCTTAGGCTTGAACGCGAGCACGATCTTTATAATAGCCGGACTGGGTGAGCTCTTTAGTCAGAAGTCGGGAGTGATCAATGTTGGGATAGAAGGGGTTATGAGCATCGCGGGTCTCGTTGCGTTTATCGGGGCTCAAACGACCGGCAGCATTTGGATCGGAATGATTTTCGGCGTCCTTGCAGGGGGACTGATGGGTCTGGTACATGCATTTTTCTCTATATCCTTGAGATTATCACAGATACTGAGCGGATTAGGAATCTGGCTTTTTGGGATAGGGTTTACTTCATATTATGGAAGGGCATTTACAGGGCCGCTCATGGTTCCCTCAATAAAAACTACTTTTGGTCTCACTCTTATATTCTTCTTGGGTATAGTACTCATTTTCTTTTTTCAGTTTCTTCTCTATAAAACTCATTTTGGCATGAAGGTAAGAGCAGCTGGAGAGGTTCCTTCAGTTGCTGATGCGTGGGGCTGCAGCGTCATAAAAATCCGCTACTTGTGCATTATTGTGGGGAGTATGTTGAGCGGATTATCCGGTGCATATCTCACGATAATTTATAGTGAACTCTGGTCAGCGGGAGTAATCGCAGGAAGAGGATGGATTTCTCTGGCTTTGGTTTTCAGCTCCCTTTGGATTCCGATATTACTCCTCGGTACATCATTCCTAATGGGTATTTTATGGGTTTCTATGTTCAGTGCGCAAATGCTTCCTGGAGCCCCTACGTTTTTAATGCAAATGATCCCTTATTCTGTCGCTATTTTGTCAATGATTGCCTATTCACTTATCAGGGCAAGAGGAAAGACATTTATGCCATCTGCCTTGGGAGAACCCTATTATCCTGAAGATTGATTTTAATTAGTCAGAGGATAGTGTATCCTCTAAAAATACAATAATAGCGAGTCACTACTCGCGAACTTTGAGTAAATGAAGGAGGTATAAGATTATGAAAAATTCTGGAGTTTCAAAAACAGTTGCTGTGATAATTGCAGCAATCGTTGCAGCAGTAGTTGTGGGTTCTGTAGTTTACTTCGCTATTCCTAAGGGGAAAGTAGGAAAAGTGGCCAAGTTAACACAGGAAGACGTTGCGTCCTTCTTTGAAACCGCGGACAAAGAAACGTTAACGGATTTGGCACGCAACTCTATCCCTCAAGAGATTCTGTCTGAAGCATCGAAAGCTCCCAGAAAAATAACAATTGGAGCTGAATGGTTCAGCATAATTGAAGGGACGAGTTGGACCCAACAGTGCCAGAAGGCATTGGACTGGTTATTGGATGAATTTCCCAACCTGGAAGCCGTTGTGCAAACTGAAGTCATGCCGGATAATACAATCCCTGTTGCGGAAAGAATGATCCGTGAAAAGGATGCGGATATCATCATTGCGAATACAGAGTTTATGGCAATACCGTTAAAAGACATCAAAGATAAATATCCGGACAAGTACTTTGTGTCGCAAACAAACGCGAATATCGAAAGAGGGAGAAACTGGATTCGCTACTATGCAAAACAGTATCAGTCAACGTATCTTGCGGGCCTCCTCGCCGGTGCCCTCACCAAGACAAACCACATAGGTGTAATTGGCGCTATGTACGATGTTGTAATTTGTCGAAGGATAAATGCCTTTGCACTGGGTGCTCAAGAGGTAAACCCAAAAGTGAAGGTTCATATGTTGTACTGCGGTCAATGGTTCGATCCTCCCTCGGAGAAGGAAGTGGCTGAAACGTTGATCGACAAGTTTAACTGTGACATCCTTACTCAGCAAACGGATTCTGCTGCTGGCGTCAAGGTTGCACAGGATAAAGGCGTATGGTACATCGGCAAGGATGCTGACTTCGTTGAATTGGGATGGGATGATTGGGACACAGTTGCCACGTCCTTCGTTGTGAATTGGCAAGTGATCTGGGAGCGTATTGTCAAGGATTATATGGCAGGAGACCAATACCCGGAAAACCTTTACTTCATTGGAATGGAATCCTCCGTTATGACCGAAAATGGACCGCTTATTACTATTGACTTAAAGACAAGAGATAAGCTCGGTGTAGATTCTATATCAGACAAGGCAAAAGCCGAAGCTGGTAAAGATGTTTTGAAGCTTATCGAAAAAAGAAGAACCCAGATGATCAATGGAACGTGGGATCCCTTCATGAAAGAAATACGAGCCAGTGGAATAACCTCATGGGAGAGGGACCGCGGCTTAAAAGAAGGGCAAATCATCAGTCCAGCAGGAGAAATGCCAACAAAAGAGGAGTTACTCACTTCGGGATTTCTTGTGCAGGGGATCATAGCTCCTACGTCCTAAGTACTCCAGATAGAAATGTTATGTGAAAATTAATTCAGCTTCTGATACGTGGGGCTGTATTGTGAGAAAAATCTGCACCTTATGCATTGTTGTGGGGAGCATGATGAGAGGATTATCAAGAAAGTGCCTTCATCACTTTAATTTTTTTTACAGCACACTTCACAGCAGCGAGTATTGACTTGTAGCCGGTACACCGGCATATGTTACCGACCAGCCCCTGAACGATTTCATCGTCTGAAGGTCTGGGATTTTCATCGAGTAGTGCCTTGATGCGCATGATGAAACCGGGAGTACAGAATCCGCACTGCGTTGCACCCTCCTCAATAAAGGCTTCCTGGATCGGGTGCAGCTTTTCATCCTTCATCAAACCTTCAATCGTCCATATATCTGCTCCTTCCATCCTGTTTGCGAGAAGAAGGCAGGAGTTGACCGCTTTCCCGTTCCAGATTATCGTACACGCCCCACAGTCACCGGTACCGCACCCTTCTTTCGTCCCGGTGAGATGGAGCACGTCGCGCAGCACATCGAGCACGGTTGAGCATGGATCGGCAGTCACCGTTATCTTTCTTCCATTGACTATACAGTGTATGTCCTTTTTCATTTTTTCCCTCCCTTTGCCATTGTCCATGCTTTCTCAACCGCCCTTTTGACCGCTTTGTCTGTGATGATCTTTCTATAGGTTGCGGAGGAGCGCACATCATCGATGTAGGAGGCGTCCTTCTCTGCAGCAAGCCGCCCCGCGGTCTCGACCAGATGCGGGGTAAAGACCTGTCCTTGCATCACCCTCTGGGCATTTTCCGCAAGCAGCACGGTGGCACCCACAGAACCGAGGGCGATGCGTATTTTTCTTACCCTATTACCATCGGGGAGCACGAGTACTGCAACACCCACAATCGCAATATCCATCTCTTTTCTCAGTGTGTGCTTGACATAGCTTGTGCCGTAGGGGTCTTCAATGCCCGGGATCTGTATCTCAGTCATAATTTCCGATGCATCGAGCTCTGTTACACCTGGACCCCGACTGAAATCCTTCAGTAGGGTCACTCGCTCCCCCTCCGGGCTCTGTATTTTCACGCTCGCCTCGAGTGCGACGAGCACGTTCGTAAAGTTCGCGCATGGAGACGCATTGCAGATGTTCCCGCCTATTGTTGCCACCTCCTGTGTTTGCGGGCCTCCGAGATGTATTGCTGCATCCACGAGGAGAGGGAGCTCCTTTTTTAAAAGAGAAGAGTTGCCGATCTCCTTTGCGCTCGTAGTGGCACCGATCTGAAATCCCCTGACCCTTGAACCCTTTATGTAGTTCAAGGGAAGTTTCAGTATGTCCACGAGGGCGATGGGTTCAATCACCCCCTCCTTCAATTTGATGACGAGGTCCGTGCCCCCCGCAATGAGAGCAGCTTCCTTTCCTTTTTCCTGTAGGAGCGCAATCGCTTCATCCACCGATTTCGGTTCGTGCATTTCCTTTGCCAGTGGCGCGTTCATCCTCATCCCTCCCTTTAATCTGTGATGGTCAAATGCTTCTTCTTCTTTTTCTTTTCCTCTGCAGCCTTTAGTTGTTTCCCCTTCAGCGCATCCAGCACCTTTTCAGGTGTCAGAGGTAAATGGTACAGCCGGATGTCCAGGGCATTTGCCACCGCATTCGCGATAGCCGCAGCAGGGCATGCCATTGCAGGCTCCCCAACTCCCTTCGCGCCGAAGGGCCCATCCGGATGGGGCTGCGACTCCACCTGTATCGCAATAATATCCTCCGGGCAGTCGGCAATCGTGGGCATCTTGTAGTCGTGCATGTTGGCGTTCATAACCTTGCCTTCCTCATTAATGAGCACCTCTTCGAAAAGTGCTGAGCCAAGCCCCTGTACAGCGCCCCCCACAATCTGCCCCTCAACATTTTTTGGATTGATGGATTTTCCTATGTCGTTTGCCGAGATTAGACGCACAACCCGTATAAGGCCGGTATCTGTATCTACATCGACCTCTGCAATCATTGCGGCAAACATCCAGAAGGCAGAGGGTTTCCGTCCCTGGCCTGTCTCCTTGTCTAGAAAGGTTCCGTCTTCAACAGTGAATACCCCGTACCCTACAAGCGGACCGCCATACAGCCCACCCTCCTCATTGAAGACCCCGAGAGAGAGGGCAGAGAAGGGAAGACTCTTCTTTGGCTCACTCATGGAGTACACTTTTCCATCCTCAATGTTGAGGTCCGATTCGGGTATATGGAGAATCATGGATGCGTAGTGGATTATTTTTTTACGGAGTTCCAGCCCAGCCTTTATCACAGAGTTCCCGTTGAAAAAGGTCTTGCTGCTCGCGGCAGTCTGCCACCCGTATCCGGTATAATCGGTGTTCACCGTTACCACATGGATTCTGTCGATGCCGATCCCGAGTACATCAGCCAGGATCTGGGCCATTACGGTATGTGCCCCCTGACCGATATCTACAGCGCTCGTCGCAAGCGTGATCGTTCCGTCCTCATTCAGTTTCACGATGTCCGATGTGGGAACCGTGTGCACCGTGAACTTGTGCATGACCGCGATTCCCGTACCCCTTTTGATGTTCGGTTTTTCGGCTTTCTTGCGTTTAGGGTATGCTCTTTCAGCGACGAGTTTTATGCAGTCCTTCAGGGCGCAGGACCTGAGCCTCTGCCCAGTGGCGTTGAGGCTTCCCTTTTCCAGCGCATTTTGCAATCTGAACTTGATAGGATCGAATCCAAGCTTATTCGATATGATGTCCATGTCCTGTTCGTAGCAGAAGGTAGTCTCCGAGCATCCGAAACCGCGGTAGGCGGTTGCAACGAGTTTGTTCGTGTATACCGCATAGGAATCGATCCAGACGTTGGGGATGTCATATGGGCCGGCGGCCATATAACCCGCGCTCCGGGCGACCGAGACCTCGTAATCTGCATACGCACCTGCGTCCCAGTAGAGCGTTACCTTCCGTGCGATGATCTTTCCATCCTTGTTCACACCCGTCTTGTAGTAGCCGATGAGCGCCTGCCGGGTGTACACGGTTTCCCATTCTTCCCGGCGTGAGAGCACCATTTTCACCGATCTGTTCCCACACTTCTTTGCCAGAGCCGCAGCCCTGATTTCGATATTGCCGGATATCTTTCCACCGAATCCTCCTCCCACCGCAGTCTGAATCACCGTCACCCTGTTCATAGGAATTCCGAGAGCACTCGACAGCATCTCCCTGAGCAGGAATGGACCCTGGGTCGTTGAGTGGACAGTCAGTCTCCCATCCGGATCGAATTTGCAGACGCAGGCGTGGGTTTCAATGGTCCCGTGGTATATGGGAGGAACACCGATCCTGCTCTCGATCACATAATCCGAATCCGCAAATCCCTTCTCAACATCGCCCTTTCTGAGTTTCAGATGATTCGGGATATTGGTGCCCTTTTTGAAGTTAAAGAAACCGGCGTATCCCTGATAGGTATGCATCCGGGGATGAATAAGGAGCTTTTCGTTCTTGAAAGATTCTTCAGGATTCAAAATATGGGGCATTACACTGTACTTGACCCTGACCAGCTTTGCTGCTTTCTCAGCAGCTCCCTGGTTTTCTGCTGCAACTGCCCCGATCGGATCGCCCACGTATCTCGCGTGGGAGCTAAAGGCAACCTGGTCGTGCACATATGTCCCGAAATGTAGCTCAGGAAAATCCTTATAGGTGACAATTGCCACCACGCCATCAACCTTCAATGCCTCGCTTATGTCAATGTCGGTTATTTTCGCGTGGGCATACTCACTGCGTATCATCACTCCATAGAGCATACCGGGAAGATGTATATCGGCAGCATAGGTGGTCGCACCTGTCACCTTGTTCACAGAACGGACATCGAGAACGTCTGTACCTACATATTTTCCACTGGCCACGGCAGACACCTCCTTTTTGTGAAATGCATCATCATACACAAATACATTAATAACTTACAATTCCTTTTACAGAGTTATTCAATGAAGACCCGAGCTTACGGGAAATCTCGAATGTTGCTTTCTGTACAAGTGAGCCGTACTTAGCGATATGAGCATCATCCTTCACTCTACTTTCAAGAGCGGCGATCGCACATGAGGCAATGACCCTGTTATGGATATCGAAAACCGGAGCGCTTACGACCACAATATAGCTATCATACTCCCCCTTACTGATCGCATACCCGCGTTCGGCAGTGTCTTTCAATTCCTGTCTGAGGGAATCCTTATCAATTATGGTGTTCTCCGTGTATTTTTTCATCACCATTTTTCCGATCAGAGCTTCACGCTCCTTAGGAGGAAGGGAAGCAATGATTGCCCTGCCTGCAGCGGTGCAGTGTGCAGGAACGGTCTTGCCCACGGTAATATTGATCTGGGCATTGTAGTAGCTCGGTTCCCAGTCCACCACTACGATGTTTACTCCATCAAGCACCGCAAGAAAGGACGACTCTCCCGTTTTGTCCCGTAACCCGAGGAGGAAAGGACGGCAGACATTCAAGAAACTGATCTTTCTCAATACCGAGCTCGACATCTCCAGTATCTTGATGGAGAGCTTGTACCGTTTCGTTGTTGGGTCCTGCTCCAGGAAGTTCCATTTCAGAAACACCTGGAGGATTCGATAGATGGTCGACCTGTTCAGCTTCGTCTGCTCTTCGAGCTCTTTTAACGACAACTCGTCTTTCTCAAAAAATACAGAAATGATGAAAAGAGCTTTATCGAGAACTTTAACTCCTGGAGTAGACATCTTGATAGCCTTTTCCATTTATATTATGCGAAACACTTTAAATTGAATATTAGTTAATTTTTTCACATGCTAAACTAACTATTCATAATATGAACTTTTGAAGCATTGTAACGAATATCTTCCATTTGTCAAGGCTTTTTAAGAAAAAGTAATGAGGATTTATGATCGCTTTTTTAAGAGTTTAAACGCCCACACACCCTACAATCTTTCCGTTTTTGTTCTCTTGAAATGTGAAATCTGTTCTGAGCACCGTTGAAGAACAGGATGCGCCCTTTCAGGAGCCCGCCTATTCCTGTAAGATACTTCAGCGCTTCAAGTGCTTGGAGAGAACCGACGATACCAGCCGTTGCCCCGAGGATTGGAAACTCACCTGCCGATGGAACATCATTACCGACTATGCAGGAGAGACAGGGAGTGAAGGGAGAATGGATGAAAGAAACCTGCCCCGAATATCCCCTCACACCGGCGTGAATCAGAGGAACTCCCATTTTTACCGCGAACTCATTGAGAATAAAACGGGTTTTGAAATTATCGAGGCAATCAAGAATAAGGTCGGAATCTGCAACAAGATCGCGAACATTCCATTTCTGTATCCTCTCAAAGATGGCTTCGAATCGGACAGAGCGGTTGAGAGCTTTCACCCTGTGCTTCGCAACCATGACCTTGCGCTTGCGTACGTCCTTCTCGGAATAGAGTACCTGTCTGTTCAGATTCGAGCGCTCGATCTCTTTATCGTCGCATACTCTCAGACGGCCGACACCAGCAGCCGCAAGATACATGATAACCGGACTCCCGAGCCCTCCTGCGCCTGCAACAAACACGATCGCCTGCTTCAGCTTTCTCTGTGCCTCTTCTCCCCATTGGGGAATAACAAGTTGTCTGCTGTAACGCGCTTGATCTTGATTCGTGAGTCCGTTCATGTTTTTATGCTCACCCGCCCGCTGTAATGGAAAAGCTCCATATCCTGACTGCGTGTTTGGGACACACTTTCGAGCACTCGCTGCAGGCAATGCATATTTCTTCATCAATGCAGTGCGCAAAACGTCGTCTCCCGATCTTTTCTATCTCTAAAATATTCTGCGGACACACCTCGATGCACCGTCCGCAGCCATTGCATTTCTCTCTCTCGATTTCAGGTTTACCACGTGCCATAAACATATCCTCAGACGCGAATAATCCTACGTTACGTTCACTTTTTTGTTCTCGTCAATAGTTAATAATAAAAGTTGCCTGTACAGAGCGGTTTTCAAGAACCTTTACAAAGTGTTTACCTATCTGTTCAGGAGAAAATTGACTTTTACCCTTGACCGTCCTATAGTAAAGAGGGGACTATTTTCTGCTTCCTCAGGTATACACCATGGTAAAGAATAAAACAGTTAATCGCAACAAAAGGAAGAGAAACAACTTAAAAGTAGTGAATAAAAAATCAGTCACCCATGAGCAATTCAAGTGCAGAAGCTGTGAAAAAAAGCAGAATTGCTATGGGAGCAGATACTGTCAGAATGAGTTCAACCCCGTCTCGCTCGTCAACACCTTGAGAGATGTAAAATAAATTTACTGAATGATTACCTTCGCAATGAAAACCTTCAAATGTCATGTGTCACTGAACCTGAAAGTCCAACCCTTCGAATAGTGGTATTACCTCAGTGAATATCCCCGTATAACAGTGGATGTATTACGCGTTCATAGGTCCATTTGTCGAGTCCATAGAGCACCCGGTAGAAATTCTTTGTCTCTTCTATTAGGTCCACAAGGGGAAAAAAAGCCGGGTGGAGCGTCGTCGCAAGCCATAGGAGACCGAGAATCCAACGGGGATCGGGTTGATCCCAGCTGAAGTAATCGCCAGGAAATGCATAGATGCTCTGCCCCCTGACCGCGTTAAGAGAACACCACTTCGGATCGGTGGTGAGCCCTTGTACTACTTCTTCGGGATCGTTGAAATAGGCGGTAATGAAAATATAATCGGGGTTCCATGCAGCGATTTGCTCAAACCCGACCTTTATCCAGCCCTTTGCGGCTCTCATGCTCTTCCAGAGCGGCTTACCACCTGCGAGTTCCACAAGGGTCGTCTGCATCCATCCTCTAGGAGGGACATTGAACGCAACTTTTCCATCCCTCTCTGTGTAATAGAGAAGCAGTACCCGTGGTCTGTCGCTTTCTGGAAGGTCGGCAAGAGCTCGAGATATCCACTCCTTCTTCGACCTGTAATAAACCACAATCTCCTGTGCACGGGTTTCATTCTGGAGCAACTTCCCCAGGGTAATAATGTCCCGTTCATACTGCTCTGGTGTTTCCAAATCAATATAGACAACCTCAACGCCGAGGGTCTGTAGCGGTTTTCCCAGCTTTGGTTCCATGTAACTTTTCAGGAGAACCACATCGGGAAGGGTAGACAGGATCTGTTCAGCTCCCACCTCAACCGGTAACATCGTTTTGTGTTTGAAAACAGGATCAATCGCATCGAGAAAATCACCTCTCCCCTGAGCGATCTTTTCAATCGCGACTACACGCCCTGAAGCCTCAGGGAAGAGGTAGAGTGCATCTGCTATCATGACGAGACCGCGCCCAGCAATCACAATGCGATCTGGTGCCTTTTTAAACTCTATGGTGCGGCCAAGGGCATCCGTAACCGTAAAGGCGGAAATACTCCGTCCTGTTAAGAATAAAAATATCGCACAGGAGAGGAAAGCAGTTCGGAGACGACACATATCCTTAATCCCTCTCTTTAGCGCACATCGAACATGAAGCCGAACACATCCTGTCCCACCTTTTCCCTCACAATGCCCGCTTTGGCGACAACCTTCATGCCGATCTTCGGATCCTCAAAGAGGAGTCTCCCGCTTGCCCGAAGACCATTCTCAAGCTCCACGATGCCGAAAAGCAGATAACGATCATTGAAGCCGACCGGAAGGGCGTATACTCTCGTCCAGGTAAGGAGTTTACCCTTGAGGCCTGAGAGCGGCACCTTTTCCCATGATGAATAGAACACACCGGACGGGTCTCTACGTGCGCTGCAGTGCCTGCAGATCATCGGTACAGGGTAGTAGAGTGTCCCGCACTCCGGACATTTGTGAGCGTACACCTCGGGCTTTCCGATCTTGTAAACTTTAAAATCTATGTCATCCATGGGTTACTCCTTTGAACAGATTGTGGTTACTATGTTGTTCCCGAACCCTCCGAAGTTAACCGCCATGCCGTACTTCGGATCTTTCACCTGCCGGCCCTTCTCGGCCTCTCCACGCAGCTGCTTCACCAGCTCGTGTACCTGTGACACACCGGTTGCGCCGAGGGGATGACCCTTTGCCTTTAACCCTCCCGAAGTGTTGATCGGGAGCTTGCCGCTGATCCTGGTGATCCCCTTTGCGATTGCGTCTTTCGCTTTTCCTCTTTCAAAAAACCCCACTTCCTCACTGATCGCAATCTCCAAAATGATGAAGGCATCGTGAAGTTCCGCAAATGAGACATCCTTTGCGCTGATACCTGCCATCCTATATGCCTTTTCAGCACTCTGCTTTACCGCCTTCAGCTCGAGTGGGTCCTTTCTCTCATGGACACAGTGGGTATCCGTTGCAGCTCCTATTCCTGCAATAAATACAGGCTTCTTCTTAGAAAAATGCTTTATCTTCTGCGAATCCGTGGCGCACATGATGATAGACGCCGCGCCGTCAGATACGGGGCACATCCCGTAGAGTCGGAGAGGCTCTGCGATGTAGTTGTTCACCACGTTCGCGTCAGGGCTATCAAAAATGCCTTCCAGTGTACATGGTATTCGCACATGGGCAAATGGATTTTTCTCACCGTTTTCGTGATCCTTGACCGCCAGAATGGCGAGATCGCGCTCTGTGAGGCCGTACCGATCCATGTACATTCTCGTAAACATTGCGCCGAAAGCCGGGAGGGTAAGCCCGTAATTGTATTCAGCTTCCGGATGAAGAAGCGAAGCAACGAAATCCGTCCCTTCCCAGCCTGGAACGGTGCGCATGACTTCTCCCCCCGTGACCATGACCACATCAGCGAGCCCGCTCATGATGGTGGCAAATCCCACTTTAATCGCGCTTCCACCACTTGCCGGACCATTTTCAACGAGCTCGGCCATTGCAGGTTCCAGGTCGAGGCGGCTGACAAGGGATGAAGCGATCCCTGCCTGATGGTTCAACCGGCCTCCACCCATGTTTGCAACAATCACCTGATCGATGATTTTCCTCTCCTTCCGAATATCTGCATCATCGAGCGCATCCGCAGAGGCGTATGCCATCACGTCAACGAGATCAAAATCACTCAGGTTTCCGAAGATCGTATGCCCTATACCTGTGATTGCGACTCTTCTCATTTTTTACTCCTTTTATAACCAGGTATCTGGGGATATTCATCCGGCGCTTTCAGTACGTCGGTGCTTGAGAGAAGGTCCGGATCAACTGGTCTCTGCCCGCTCACTTTGTATTTTCGCACGGCATCGTATAGCGCGCGGGTCAGCACGTAGGTCGGGACTCCACCGAGCTCGTGACGGATTTCAGGAAACAGGTGCTCTCTGTTTTCAAGGGAGTACTCAATCATCCATCGTCTAAACCCGATTGGGCTCTCTGCGACGATCCATACCTCTTTCTGCCCGAGAAACTCCAGATGGTGCTCCATCTTTGCGGCAAACAGCTGTGCCCCTATCCTCAATCCCCGGTCGATTGTCAGCGTGTGGAGGCTCATACCGATATTCTCATCAACGAGCCTGCTGTTCACTATTCCCGCAATTACCCCGTTGATGGCACCGACCAGCACAAACTCATTGGTAACCCTGTAGCGAAACCAGCCAAGCAACTCGGCATACATGCGTGCTGCAACAATGTCATAGAAATCCCTCGGTACACCCATGAGTGGGTGAACCGTTTCAAGAAGAACACCTATCTCCTCCCTCTTCGCTTCCCTGACCACCATCTTCTGACCGTTTGCGAGAGTAATCACCTTTGGTGGGTAGAGATCCAATATTATCTCAGGTGGTCTTAATTTTTTTTCCAATTCATTAATTATCATTTCCCAACTCCTTTGATATAGTTCAGATGTGAAATTTCAATATGAATATACGAATATTCATGACGAAAAAAATGAGTCTTCCCAGCCGATACATACATTTCGATGAGGTCACTTCATGCACTCCTCATATTGATCGCCACTGGAATAAGCAATATGTACCGGCCCCCCGGTGATGGAAAGAGCCGGCATTTTAGAGAAAAATATCACGGTATCTGTTAGTTGTAACTACTTTCTCGATACATTCGGCTCGTCCATCGGAAGTCCATGTGCCCGGAGGTCTTTTGTAACTTTTTCCGAAATAGCGGCCCACTCCTTTGACGGGGTGAGAATCTTCAGATCAAAGCATTGGGTCACCGGTTTTCCTTCCGGAGGATCTTTCAAGCCTTTCTCGTAGGTGCTGAGTAGATAGAGCACGATCTCATTAGCCTTGTCCAGTGTCATGCCTGCTGAAGATTCGAAGACCTCTGCCATGAACCAGTGCTCAAGGGGAGTGAGGTAGTTCTTGAACCTTCCTCCCGCAGTTCTGGGTCCAATCTGAAAGGCAACACCTGAAACTGCCGTGGCGATTGATCCTGCAGCGGAGGTATAGAGAATCTCCTCGGTGCAGGGTCCGGCAAGCTGGTTGATGAGCTTGTAGAGCATCATGTGGGTGTTCCGGGCCTCTGCTTGCGTGGCGACCGTGTTTGCCCACAGGGCATGCCTGCTGCAACTCGAGTCGAACCGCATATCATAAATGGCGCTCGCAGCGACATCTGATTGAAGTATGGTAAACATAAGGAGGTCTGTGGCAATATTGGTGAGCACGCACCCTTCGGGAGAACCGCTGAACCCTCCAATCATCGCATAGGCACCGCCGCAATCCAGATATCCATCGCAACCGATCGCATGGATAGCCTTGTGGAAAGCGGAATAATTGGTTTTCAGCTCAGAGGGGTTAAGGATGATTGAGATGGCCGGATTCTCCTTCGAGTTCAACAGATGAAAACCTCCAAGGTTTCCGTATTCCGTGGTACTGGAGCAGATGGCCATCTGCGGCATTCCGGGCCGCCCCGCCCGCCGCATTGCCTGTCTTTTAAGCTCCACGACGCGGACACCGACTGCGGTTTCGTAAGGGGAGCCGGAATACACAGGTTTTCCGAACACCGTGTCGATCGATGGTCCTTCCTGTATTCGTACCTTCTTGCTTTTGAGGATGCCTTCAGCAACCGGCACGAAGAGCTCCTCGGAGACCTGAATACAGAGCGGTCCCGCGAAGACAGGCAGAGCCTTGTCTTCGGGTTTTCGCGCTTTGAGAGTAATTCGATCCCGATAGAGCCCGAGTACGAGATGATCGGGAGTGTCTTTGAGCGCCTGTATGATTTCATCCTTGCTCACCTTTATGACGGTTTCGGTGTCGGTGCAGAGGAGCCCCATCTCTGCAGCCATCTCAAGCGCAGCTTCGAAGTACCGGTCGGCAAGTGCAAGGTCCTGATTCACCGGTGTTTCTGGGTTGTACTTTCTCTCGAGATCGTATTTTTTCAGGTACTTCCTGTTAGTCTCAGGGATGACCTTCTGCTCCCACTCTTTCTCAGTACAGAACGGACCTTCTTTCGCCCGGTGAAGCATTTCTACCATTTTCTGAAGAGAAGCCATTTTCTACCTCCTTATTCCACTTCTTTGTAGTAAGTTTTTGTTGCTCCATGCCGCTTGGTGGAACCCTGAAACACATGAATGGTTCCGGTACCTGGCTTGACCGAGCCTTCGAGAAGCAGATCACACACCTTGACTGCATCCGTCGCAACACGGCCGTACCCATCAGCACCGATAGTCTGAGCCCAATCCTCGGTAACCACCCCGCCACCGACGATCACATAGTACTGGTCACGCTTCCCGATCTTTTTCAGATGCTCTATCATATCCCGCTGGTAGTATGAAGAGGTAGTCATGAGTGAAGACATCGCAATAATTCGCGCATTTTTTTCGTCAGCTGCTTTCATGAACTCTTTCACAGAAACATTGGTGCCTAGGTCGTGGACTTCATACCCGTGGAGGCTCAACTGCGTTGCCGTAATGTTTTTTCCCATATCGTGCAGGTCGCCGTACACCGTTCCGAACACGACACTGGCACCCTCCTTCTTCTTTGCGAGGCCTCCCGCGGTAAGATGGGGAAGCACCATCTTGTTCAATGCTTTCATGGCTTCTGATGCAGCAAGCATTTCTGGAAGAAACATCTCGAGGTTTTCGAACTTTTCCCCCACAATGTCCAGTCCCTTACTGCCTCCCTCTTCAAGAATGACCTGTGGATTGATACCTGAATCGAGCGCCTCTTTCCCTGCTGTCTCGATTGCAGGTATATCACCCGCAATGATTGCATCTAAGATTTTCTTAAGAATTTCTTCTTTCGAACCCATTGAACAAACCTCCTTCATTTTTTAATACTCCAAATGATTCAATTAAGTAATGTGTACTCTTTTTCCCCCTTTCGATCTAAGATGTCCCTTTCCCGTTCATTCTCTTGATGAAGGTGATTTCTCTATTCGTTTACAGAATTTTACCAAAAACTTACTCTATGTACGTGCAATAATTATTTCATATTATGAAATCATAATTCATTATATGAACATCTGCCAATTTTATCATAGTCACAGAAGGTGTCAAGCTTTTTTCCCTGTAATTCTGAAAAATTATCCCCGATATGACTCCCTTTTAAATCCCCTTTCAGTAATAATTGTTAGTCCCAATCTAAAAAAAGTAGAAAAAATGCTTTTAAAAAAATGGAATCTATGATATGGTTCATAATATGAATAATATGTTCATAATATGAACCATATCAGCCTGTGCTGTGCTTCAATTGCTCTGGACAAAGATATATCCTGTATACTAAATGGGTCTAACCTCTTTTTAGGGGTGTGACAAGAATATCATTCTTGGGGGCATACATGGTAACTAAAAATATCATAAGGGAAAACACCTACCTTGACTCAATTATTCTGATGTCTGTGAGCAATCAGCTCAGACAGCTCGATGAGGTCGACGAAGTCTCCGTAATCATGGGGAGCAACGCGAATAAGGAAATTCTAAAAAATATTGGGCTTCTTTCTTCTGAAGGAGAAAAAGCCGGTCCAGGCGATCTTATCATCGCCCTCCGGGTAAAAAATGAGACCATGCTTGAAAAGGTGCTCGAAAAAGTGGAGATACTCATTACCCAGCGAGTGTTAAAAAGGGAGACACAGGAACAATCGCTTCCAAAGAGCTATCATGCCGCATTGAAAATGAAACCGCAGGCAAACTTAGCGCTCATATCACTCCCAGGCGAATATGCAGCAAGTGCGGCCATGGAAGTGCTTGAAAGCGGAAGGCACGTTATGATCTTCAGCGACAACGTGCCTGTTGAAGAGGAGATACGCCTGAAATACAGGGCAAGGGATCTCGAACTGATGGTCATGGGGCCTGATTGTGGAACTGCAATCATAAATGGTGTTGCCCTCGGATTTGCAAATGTTGTAAGGCGCGGCTCGTTCGGAATCGTGGGAGCATCTGGTACAGGAATACAGGAGCTCACCACCCTGCTGCACAAGAGGGGGTACGGCATATCACAGGCGATCGGGCTTGGCGGCCGCGATCTGTCTCAAAAGGTGGGGGGCATGAGCATGCTGCAGGGAATAGCTGCGCTGGAGGCTGATCCCAATACCGAGATAATTATTCTTCTTTCAAAACCTCCAGCAGCAGAAATCGCAAACCTAATATTCGATACAGTGAGAAAACTAAAAAAGAAATACATCATCAACTTTTTGAATGGCGATCCCATGGAAGCCGAAAAACGGAATCTTCCCTTTGCTTCGGGCCTTGAAGAAGCGGTTGAAATTGCCATATCTATGAAAGAGCAACGACCTTACAAGCCCATGTATTTCACCGAAGATGAAAAAGTGCTGGAGGCGCTGGCTATAGAAGAGAGAGAAAAAATAGGAAAAGGAAAATACCTCAGAGGGCTTTTTTCCGGAGGAACCCTTGCGGATGAGTCGCTTCTGATACTCAGTAAAGAGATCGGTGAAATTCATACAAACATTCCCCTAAAGGAAGAGCTAAAACTGAAAAACAGCTGGGAAAGTGTGGCGCACACAATTGTCGATATGGGGGAGGATGAGTTTACAAGCGGTCGTCCACACCCGATGATCGACTTTTCCCTCAGGAGCGACCGTCTGCTGAAAGAGGCAGATGACGATACATGCGGAGTTATCCTGTTCGATGTGGTTCTGGGGTATGGCGCTCACATAGACCCCGCAGAGGTCCTTGTTCCTGCCATCGAGAAAGCTCAGGAAATCGCATGGACACAGGCTCGTTATATATCGTTTGTGACATCCATTACGGGAACAGAAGAAGATCCACAGAACTATTCAAAGCAGAGATCAGCCCTTGAAAAGGCAGGCGTCATCATACTCCCGTCGAACGCCCAGGCAGCCCTCTTTACGGTCCTCTTACTGAAAGAGGAATAAAATGACGAACTCAATTATCGCATGGAGGAAATGATGGGAAAAATAAACGATCTACTCAAATCTAAGCTGAATGTCATCAATATGGGGCTCGAATCCTTTGCCGATTCCATACAGCTTCAGGGGGCGGAAGTCCAGCACGTCGACTGGAAGCCACCTGCAGGCGGTAATCATGCAATGATAAAGATACTGAGTGCGCTCAACCAGCCCGATGTAAAAGCCCATATATATGAAGCAAACCGGAAGGCTTCAGAGCTCATCATCAACGCCCGTCCCGTTCTGCTCGATATCCAGAGGGCTGCAGATTGCATTCCCGGCATGAAAAAGAACCTGATACTTCACGCCGGACCCCCCATCAGCTGGGAGCACATGTGCGGACCAGTTCGAGGTGCCGTGATGGGAGCCCTGATCTATGAAGGTCTCGCAAAAGACCTGAAGGAGGCGGAAAAGCTTGCACCCTCCGGGGAAATCGAATTCGATCCCTGTCACCACCATCGGACAGTCGGACCCATGGCCGGAGTTGTGTCTTCCTCCATGTACGTATACGTGGTGAAGAACGAGACGAGCGGAAACGTGGCATACTGTACCCTTAACGAGGGGCTTGGGAAAGTCCTTCGGTTCGGTGCATACAGCGACGAGGTGATCAAGCGTCTGAAGTGGATGGAAAAGGTCTTTGCTCCTGCACTCGGGAAGGGAGTCCGTAAATCGGGCGGAATCAGCGTGCGTGATCTTACCGCCCGCGCCCTGATGATGGGAGACGAATGCCATAACAGGAACGTGGCTGCCACCTCCCTCTTTATCCGGACACTTGCTCCCCATCTGCTTGCCACCGATCTGGACAATGAAACCATTAAGGAGGTGATCGAATTCCTGTCTGGGAACGATCACTCGTTCCTCAACCTTTCTATGGCAGCCTGTAAAGCCGCCACCGACCCGGTTGTTGGATTTAAATATTCTTCGATCGTGTCCACCATGGCGAGAAACGGAACCGAGCTCGGTATCAGAGTTGCTGGACTTGGGAATAAGTGGTTCACCGCCCAGGCCGGCATGCCGAAAGGACTCTATTTTGCAGGCTACAGTGAAAAGGACTCATGCCGGGACCTTGGTGATAGCACGGTATCTGAAGTTGCCGGAATCGGCGGATTTGCAATGGCATCTGCACCTGCTATCGTGAAGTTTGTGGGTGGGAGTGCAGTCGACGCGATAAGGTACACGAAGGAAATGTATGAAATATGTGTGGCTGAGCATAAAACCTATGTTATCCCGGCTCTCGATTTCAGGGGAACACCGGTGGGCGTGGATATCCGCCTGGTAAACAAACTCAATCTGCTTCCTTTCATTAATACAGGAATCGCACACAAGGATCCAGGTATAGGCCAAATCGGTGCGGGTATCCTGCGGGCTCCGAAGTCCTGCTTCGAGGAAGCGTTGAAAGAGTTTAGTGCGCTCTTTTGAATTATTAAAACGAATCCGGCTTTACAAACAACATATTCAATAAAAGGAGCACAAAATGAACAGCAAGGAATTTCTAGATTTCATGAAGACGGTAAAGATGTATGATCTCACCATGCCGTTGAGTGTGCACACTCCTCCCTGGCCGAGCTACATGCCTCTCCAGATCCAGTACTTCAAGCGGCTTGCGGGCTGCTTTGGTGGCGGAATGGGTGCGAATGGACAGGTAATACGGACGAGCAATCACGTGAGTACCCATATGGATGGTGAGATTCACTTTTACGGGCACGGTCGCGCCATCGGGCAAGTGCCGATTGAGGAGTGGGTCGGAGAAGGGGTTGTGGTCGATATATCTGATCTTGTTTCTGATTACAGCATATATACCCCGGAAATGCTCATGAGCAAAGCGGAGATAAAAAAAGGTGACATTTTAATAATCAACACGGGATACCACAGTTATGACTGGACCCATGAAGAGGCGGATGAAGTCCGTTACATGGTCTGCCATCCCGGACCGGGACCTGGATATGACAAGTGGTGCGTTGACATGAAATTCAAATGGATCGGCGTGGACTGTGGGAGTGCCGACCACCCGATGAATACGATCATCCGTCAGTGGCACCCGACCCATTTCAAGAATGCGGAGGAAAAGCTGAAAAAGGAGACCGAAAAGAGCTGGGATGAAATGTTCCCTCTCGATTACTACTATCAGGTGATGCATCTCAAGCTCTTCCCCAAGCAGATCGTGCATGCCGAATGCCTCGGGGGTGATATCGATATGCTGAGTAACAAGCGATGCTGGATCGGTGCATTTCCCTGGAGAGCGGTCGAAATGGAATCCTGCATCTGCAGAATCGTCGCCTGGACTATGTAATGATATAGGCATAACAGGATTGCGGATTTTCAGTCTATGAAGGGCGGCACATGAAGATAGAGTCTTTCTGTGCCTCTGTTGTGAGATGGGAAAAAAAGTAAGCGTCAAAGAACTGAGAGAAAAGATACTTGAACGGAGAGCACAGGGTTTGAGTTACGAAGAAATTGCCGAGGAGCTTCATATGAGCGCGGAGGTGCTCATGGACTGGACAAAACTTTTTCAAGAAACAGCGCTTGATAAAGGATGTAACTGCTGAAGTTTGTTATTCACTCGTATAAAAGAGGTTCTGTTTGTAGAAAACACCGAGGTGAGAGAAAACACATTTTCAAAGGAGTAGAAAAGTGCAACCCAAGGACAAACCGATAGCCATTGTGGCCATGGGGGGGCATGCTTTCATGCTTCCCGGTGAAAAGGGAACCATTGAAGAGCACCAGCTCAATGCGGCACAGATATCAGCCGAGCTCATGCATTTCATCGACCGTAACTATAATCTCGTAATAACCCACGGAAATGGACCGCAGGTCGGAAACCTACTTCTCATGACGGAACTCACAGGCACTCAGCTGCCCCCCTTCCCTCTCGATGTGCTCGTGGCCCAGACCGAGGGAAGTCTCGGATATATCATGCAGCAGGCCCTGCTGAATGAGCTTGCAAAGTCGAAACGCGACCAGAGAGTGGTTACGGTAGTGAGCCAAGTCCTCGTAAAAGGGGATGATCCAGCTTTTCAAAAACCCACGAAACCGATCGGGCCATTCCTCTCAAAAGAAGAAGCTGAAAAACGGCAGATGGAGCTGGGCTGGAAGATCATCGATGATTCCGGAAGGGGATGGCGGCGGGTTGTTCCATCTCCAGTTCCGCAGGAGGTAGTGCAGTACCGGGTTATTCTCGATTCCGTGATTGCAGGACATATCGTCATCGCATGCGGTGGAGGAGGTATCCCGGTTATCCAGAAGAGAGACGGCGGCTTTCAAGGAATAGAGGCGGTCATCGACAAGGATCTCACCAGCGCCGTGTTGGGAAACCAGATCAAGGCAGATCTCCTGGTCATTCTCACGGAAGTGCCGAATGTCTACCTGAATTACGGGAAACCGGATCAGAGGTCCCTCGGCGCGGTCACAGTGAGCGAAATGGATACTTACATGAAGGAGGGGCATTTTCCAGCCGGATCCATGGGCCCGAAGGTCCGCGCCATCATCTCCTTTCTCACCCACGGAGGAAAGCGGGGACTCATCACCTCGCCGCAGAAGCTCAGTGAAGCGCTTGAAGGGCGTACAGGTACTCATTTCGTGGGCAGATACTGAGTGGACAACCCCCGAGCTGGCTTCATCCCGCTCCGATCTCCACACCTCGACTTTTTC
>Ga0209427_10002275_pt1 | contig 22560 bp, 19 predicted proteins | sample DeeMarSWOR136_30_FD_187465 | JGI IMG/M metagenome (GOLD analysis project Ga0209427, IMG submission 187465) | Marine sediment microbial communities from White Oak River estuary, North Carolina - WOR-1-36_30 (SPAdes) (version 2) | ecosystem: Environmental > Aquatic > Marine > Intertidal zone >...
ACACAGAATCCAAACGTTTCATCGAATATGTTCAGCCGCCCGCAGGAGAAGTGGACATAACGGCAGCAGACATCCTGATCGGCATAGGCCGCGGAATCAAAGAAGTTGACAACATGCCTATCGTAGAGGAGCTAGCAGCAACGCTTGGAGGCGTTCTAGCCTGCTCACGCCCCATTGTAGACAAAGAATGGCTACCAACCGATCGTCAAGTCGGCACTTCAGGAAAGACTGTCAAGCCTAAGCTATATATCGCCATAGGCATCAGCGGTGCCTTCCAGCACATCACAGGAATGAAGAACTCCGACTTGATAATAGCCATAAACAAAGACCCAAAAGCACCCATCTTCCGAGTCGCTGACTACGGCGTCGCCGAAGACCTCTTCAAAATCGTGCCCTTGCTGAAAAACAAAATACGTGAAGCAAAAGAAGGCCACGCGTAAACCAGAATTGGGAGAAAAGCAGATGGATTTTGAACTGAGTGAAGAGCAAAAGGACATAAAGAAAGCTGCCAGAGAATTCTGCGAGAAAGAGTTAACGCCCGAACTGGCGTTGGAATTCGACAAGAAAGAGGAGTTCCCCCTCGAAATCTACAGAAAAGCCGCCAAGCTCGGATTCACCAGCATGAGATTTCCAGAGGACTATGGCGGTCAGGGATACGGAATCCTCGAGGACTGCTTGGTGACCGAGGAGATGTGCAGGGTCGATCCGGGACTCGGCATTGCCACATTGTCTGCAACCTTCGCTCTGCCCGATTTGGTGTTGAAGCACGGAACAGAAGAACAGAAGCAGGAGTACCTTCCGCCTCTGTGCAAGGGCGAGAAGATATCGGCTGGAGCGTTCACCGAACCAGAACACGGCAGCGATCTCTCTCTCATGGACACAACTGCCATCAGGAACGGGGACAAGTGGGTGATCAACGGAGACAAGCAGTTCATAACAAACGCGCCTATAGCGGACTTGTTCTGCGTGCTTTGCCAAACAGACCCAACAGCTAAGCCCAGCTACCGCGGCGAAAGCCTATTCATAGTGGAGAAGGGCACTTCTGGACTTGACATCACCAAACTCAAGGATAAGATGGGCATCAGGTCAGCAATAACCGGGGCCGTCTCACTTAGCGACGTCACAGTCACCAAAGACAACCTCGTCGGCAAACTGGACAACGGTTTCTACTACGTGCTCGAGTTCTTTGACGGAAGTAGGATCCCAGTCGCAGCCCAAGCTGTCGGCATGGCGCAAGGAGCGTTTGAAAGAGCATTCAGCTACGCCAAGGAGCGAAAACAGTTTGGATCTCCAATCATCCAGTTCCAGGGCATATCATTCAAGCTGGCTGACATGGCAACAAAGATCGAGACCGCTAGGCTGCTCACCTACAAGGCTGCTTGGATGTTTGATCAGAAAAGGGTAGATCCGATGCTCACCGCCATGGCTAAGGCATATGCGAGTAGGGTAGCCATGGAAGTCACAGACGAGGCTATCCAAGTACACGGAGGATACGGTTATCTGGCGGATTATCACGTTGAGCGATTTCATCGTTGCGCAAAGATAACCGAGATTTACGAGGGAACAACCGAGATGCAGAAGCTCACAATCATGAGGTACCTTTTGAAGAGAATGTGAGTCCCCAATGTAGAGAGGTCAGCACAAGCTTAAATGTGACATCTTGACACTAGAGATGAATTGAGGCCGTTCAAATGGGCTTTCTGAATAGATTCAGAAAAAAGGAAGTCACAGAGAAGACTGTTGAGGAGAAGAAAGAAAAGGCCGAAGAGATCACGGACCTTGAAAAGCTTTGCACGGGCGACAAGGAGGTCTACGAAGCCTTACGTAAAGTCATGCTCCTAGATCCTAGGAAAATCGAGGGATCTATGAAAGACGCAGAGAAGAAAGCTAAGGAATATGAGAAAGAAGGCGATAAGCTCAGGGCGCTAACATGGTATGAAAGTGCGGGGAGACTGGCGATTTATGAGGGAGATGTGAAAAAGGTCGAGAAATACTTCGGCAAGTGCGCCGAGTTGTCACCGGACAGGGACTACCCCATACTAAAGATTCCGGAGAAAGCTGTAAGCAAAGCTCAGGACTATTACCGACAATTCCTAAAGGAATAGAGGAAGAGCGAGCGGATCTCCTCCGCTACAAGGCTTCAAAGAAGGGTATTACGTCTCTGCTCGATGGGGCTTCTTAGAGAGTTGTGACGAACAACAAGCGTTCAACCAGCTCTTTGTAGCGGTTTCTGATCGTAACTTCGGTCACTTGAGCAATCTCAGCGATTTCCCTCTGTGTTTTCCGCTCGCCCATGAGCACGGAAGCAATGTAGCTTGCAGCTGCGGCTATACCCGTAGGTCCCCTTCCCGAGGTAAGCCTGAGCTCTCGTGCCATCACGAGAATCTTATGCGCGATTTCTTCGGCTTTGCCCTGCATTGTAAGCTGATTGGAGAATTTGCTCACATATTGGCTAGGTTTCACGGGTGGAATGAAGTAGCCCAGTTCCCTGACGAGAAAACGATAGCTACGTCCAACTTCCTTCTTGTCGATGGTTGAAGCCTCAGCGATTTCGTCTAGAGTTCGTGCGAGTTTGCATTGCCTGCAGGATAGGTATATGGCAGCGGCAGTCACTCCTTGGATGGACCGTCCACGAATCAGATGTTCCTTGACAGCCTTCCTGTAGATAACTGAGGCGGTTTCGAGTATATTTCTCGGAAGGCTAAGGTTATTTGCTATCTTCGAAATCTCAGACAGCGCGAAAGCGAGATTCCTCTCAGTGGCATCAGAGACTCGTATTCTTCGTTGCCACTTCCGAAGCCTGTAAATCTGTGCCTTTTGCCCTGGCGCCAGCTTCCTACCATAAATGTCACGATCATGCCAGTCTATCATGGTAGAGAGGCCTTTGTCATGGATTGTGTACGTGAGAGGGGCGCCAACGCGAGTTCGCTTGGCGCGTTGCTCCTTGTCGAAGGCTCGCCATTCAGGTCCCCGATCAGCAAGTTTGGTAGCAATAACTACTCCGCAGTCCATGCACACGATCTCGGCGCAGTCGTAGTCTCTCATGACTCGCGTGCTCCCGCATTCGGGGCATTGCCTGACCCCGACGGGGCGCATGGAAATTTCTTCACTCATCTTCTCTCTCTTCTTCTCCTTCGAAGATTAGAGGAGGGGATAGCGTAAAGGACACGACCAACAAGGCGATTTGCGCCTTCGACGCTTGCTTTTATCGAGACATACGGAGATGAGATTGATCCAAAAATGTCAAAAACTGTTCCGACGGGCTTCATCTTTTCATCAACCACTGTATTGCCTATTTGCGGAACGTTCTCCGCCTTGAGGATGGCACTTCCGCTGGAGCTTATGTGAAGGACACAGCCGATTCTCTGCAAACCTACGTATTCCCCTCACAAAACGTGAAGGTTGAATCCGATGGCTTTATTTAAACCTTTTCGTGATTCTGAATCTATTTCCAGAATTTTGAGCCATTTTCAGGCTTTTTTGTCCTTTTTAGGTTCATTTCAGCGTTTTCATTCTGATGTTGGGTACTTCTTAGATACCCCTACGAGCCAAAACTGAGACTGTGAGCTCCGGTCAAACTTGATAATTTGGAAGGGTGAAGTGGCTTCTACGGCTTTTTCGGCATTAGAATCGCGTTCGCTACGCCATCTTGCCCAGGATGCGAGGTTACGCGCGCCGTTCCTAGCGGGGTCTCTATTACTGTTCCTTTTGTAATCACGCCTCTACGATCGTAGTCAACATTAGCGGGGTTTCTAACCACGCGGGTAATCTCGGCTCTCTCGGTCTTTCCTGTGGCTGGATCAGAAACATTGGTGTGCGATACGTTCAGCAGTCTAGCTTTGACGTTGCTCCCGCGTGCACGGGCGAATCGTCTCTTCGCTGTGCCTTTTGTAGTCTCTGCTGGAAATGAGCCGCCTTCGAATTTCCTCTTCATCCTATACGGTCTCTTCCTGCCACCTGAGGCTTTCTTTTTGTGTTGATTTCCGTGCCAGACAGACAATTCTGCATCTCCATAGTAGCCTAACGGAACTCAACCATGGAGCGTGTGCTTTTAAAGGTTGTCTTTGCACGATCTATCACGCATTCTTCGTCACCTTGCCTGATCGTCTTTCAGCCGTCTTCAACACTTCGATCTTTTTTCAGAGCCGAGAAATAGCAAACTAAAAAGGCTGTGGCACTCCTACTCTAGTTGGTGAGCAGGTTTGTCAGTGGTTTCAAGGATCCAGAAAAGGGATGGTCGAATAGTCGGCTTTGACCAGAAGAAAATCGCTAATGCTATTCTGAAAGCCTTGACAGCGGTCAAACGTGAGGACGGAGCTGCAGCAAGGAGACTTTCAGATTCTGTTGTGGGACTTCTCAACGAAAGATTCGCTGGAAAGATCCCTGGTGTTGAGGATGTTCAAGATATAGTAGAGGAGGTTTTGATCAAACAGGGCTACGTGGATGTGGCTAAGGCTTACATTCTGTATCGTCAAAGGCGCACTGAAATTCGAGAGCTGAAGACATTCTTCGATGTTGTTGACGATCTGAAGCTAGGAATCAATGCGACAAAAGTCCTCAAAAGGCGATACTTGCTCAAAGATGTGGACGGAAACGTCGTCGAGACTCCTAGTCTGATGTTCCGCCGAGTTGCCAAGGCAATAGCCGAGGCAGATCGTCTCTACGACAAAAACGCTGATTTGAAGAAGGCCGAAGAGGGCTTCTTTCAGGTTATGGCAAACCTTGAGTTTCTACCAAATTCCCCAACTCTAATGAATGCGGGCACCGAGCTGGGGCAGCTTTCGGCCTGTTTTGTGTTGCCAATTGAGGATTCGATAGAAGGCATATTCAACGCGCTGGAACACATGGCGATAATCCACAAGTCAGGCGGTGGAACCGGCTTCTCGTTCTCAAGGCTTAGACCCAAGGGAGACACGGTGAAGTCTACGAAGGGCATCGCCTCTGGCCCTGTGTCTTTTATGCGCGTCTTTGACACCGCCACAGACGTGATTAAGCAGGGAGGACGAAGACGAGGCGCCAACATGGCCATCCTTCACGTGACGCATCCAGACATTCTTGAGTTCATCACTGCGAAATCCAAAGAGGGCATGCTGACAAACTTCAACGTTTCCGTTGCACTCACAGACAAGTTCATGAAAGCCGTTGAGAACAACGCCGAATGCGATTTGGTGAATCCTCGTACAGGAGAGACTGAGAAGCGACTACGTGCCAAGGACGTTTTTGATCTGATTGTCACGATGGCATGGAAAACCGGTGATCCCGGGCTCATATTCATTGATGAGATCAACCGGCACAATGCAACCCCACAGGCTGGAAGGATCGAAAGCACCAATCCTTGTGGGGAACAGCCTCTGCTGCCCTATGAATCATGTAATCTGGGGTCAATCAACCTAGCCAAGATGACCAAAGATGGCGCGCTGGACTGGGATAAACTCAGAAGAGTCACCAGAACAGCAGTCCACTTCTTGGACAACGTCATTGATGTGAACAAGTATCCTTTGCCGGAATTCGAAAAGATGACCAAAGCGAATCGAAAGATAGGGCTTGGAGTGATGGGATTCGCGGATATGCTCATCCAGATAGAAATTCCTTACGATTCAAAGAAGGCATTATCCGTTGCTGAAGAGGTTATGAAATTCATCTCGGAAGAAGCCCGGAAGAAAGATGTCGAACTCGGTGAAAGTAGAGGGTCATTTCCAAACTTTGAAGGAAGCACTTGGAAGAGAGACGGCTACAGAGCTATGCGCAACGCTACCATAACAACAGTTGCGCCAACGGGTACGATAAGCATAATAGCGGGCTGTTCAAGTGGGATGGAACCTATCTTCGCTGTTGCCTTCGTCCGAAGTGTGATGGAGGGGACAAAGCTCTTGGAGATTCAGCCTTCCTTTGAGAAGATAGCTAGAGAAAGAGAGTTTCACAGCAGGGAGTTGATGATGAAAATCGCAAAAGCGGGTTCTGTACGGGCTCTAGCGGAGGTTCCAGAGAATCTAAAGCGGATCTTTGTCACAGCCTTGGATATAGCTCCTGAATGGCATGTCAGAATGCAGGCAGCTTTCCAGAAGTATGTTGATAATGCCGTGTCGAAGACTGTGAACCTCACATCTGATGCTGCTCCTGACGAAGTCAGGGAGGTCTTCTTGTTGGCTCACAAGTTGAAATGCAAAGGAGTGACGGTTTACAGGTATGGAAGCAAGCAGGAACAAGTTTTGCATGTTGGTCCGATGTTGGCTAAGGAAATGCGGGCTGAAGAACACGTGAGTGCCGAGTCAGAATATTCAGGTGGATGTCCAGTCGGTCAATGTCCTTTCTAGGCTGGAATCTAGATCGTCCCCTCGTTCGGGTTCATCTCAGTCGGATTCTGAAAGATAGTCTGGAGCTGCCGCTTCATAGCTCCTTTGTCATGACTTAAACCGAAGTAGTCAGCGAAAAACTCAGTCGTCCGCAGTAGCCGTGTTCGTCCCGTCTTTTCCCGTGTTATCAGCTCCATATCTTCCAATTGTTTCAAGTGACCGTAGGCATGGGATCCCCGCACCTCGATGACGTTTGGTTGGAGCACCGGCTGCCGATAGGCAATGTAAGACAAAGTCTTTAGCGGGCCTCTAGAGAGAAGCGGTCTTATCGACAGTTTCTGGACTTCAGGTGTATATCGCGTCTTCAGTTGCAGAACAAATCGTTTGTCCCCGAGCTCGAGGACCTCGAGGGCGGCTTCCTGATTTCTGTACTTTTCCATCAGCATTCTCGCAAGTTTGCGGATTTTCCGTTTGGAGCGAGTTCCTATGACCGAAGCTAGGGTCTTCACGTCCAGAGGACGCCCTGCCACATAGAGCGCCGCCTCAACTAGCGCCAAGTCATGCTTCAGCTGTTCCTGGTCGGATTCGTTAGGCATTTTCTGCTCCCTTTCCTTCAACACTCAGATCCTCAGCAACGCTCACATTGATATAGAATTCATTGGAGTCTTCCCGTTGCCACAGACTTACCCTGCCCCTCTGGGCGAGGAAGAGAAGCGTGATGAATCTCTTTATCGCTTCCAACCTATCCAATCCTGCTGTGATCTGGGAGAAGATGATTAGCTTCCCTGTGGCGGCGAGTTGGAGGAGTCGCTCGTGTAGATTGTTCATTTCTTGCTCAATCTCCATCAGATATCTGTCGATCGGGGGAAGGATTTCTAAAGGGGACGGGGGTGCTGGCTCTGTTGGTAGCTTTAACTCATATGGGCCTTCACTCTTTAACGCCTCATCCAACACGGTCAACAGCTGCTGGATTGTTGTGGATGTCAACTCGTAACGAAGAGGAATGAGTAGTGGCGGGGGCAGGAAATCTGGCAGAGACTTGGGAGGAGGCGGAGGCTCCTCTAGCATGAGAAGGAGCTTGGACTTCATGAGGTATATTGTAGCGGAGGAGTCAAGGGCCATGCCAGATGCCCTGAAATCTATTTCACCTCGTCTCTCCATCTCTTCTAAGAATGATGTCAACAGAAATGAGATGTTGACATCCCATGGGAGTATCTTCTGTAGTCTGTGGAGTTCGAAGAGCACGTTCCACGGCGGCTGAAAGTAGAAGGGTTTTTGCATGGAGGAAGACATCATGTGGCCTCCGCAAATCTAGCAGATATGACGTGCGATACTCCGTTGCGCTCGTAGACACCGTATACCCTCTCTGCCTTGTTCACCATCTCAGCCTTCAGAGTGACAACCAAGAACTGAGACTTCATGGAGTCTTCAGCCAACAACTCCCCAAGTTTCGCCACGTGAAAAGCATCCATGTGGGCGTCAATCTCGTCAAAAAGATAGAAGGCCGCAGGCGTGAAATCTTGCAGAGCAAAGATGAAGGCAACCGCTGCCACAGACCGCTCTCCACTGCTAGCTCCACTGACCAAGATAGGAGGTTTCTCAGGGAACTGAACAACCATGTCTATGCCACCGGAGAACGGCGTCTCCGGATTCTCCAGTCTCAGACTAACATCTCCGCCGCCAGTGAGCTTCGAGAAATATGTGCTAAGGTTTTTGTCCATTTGGTTGAAAGCTTCCATGAAGACCCTGCGCTTTTTCTGTTCAATTTCTTCCATGAAAGAGATGATCGCTTGTTTTTCTCGTTCCAGCTCGTTCATGCGAAGGGATAGCTCTTTGTATCGTGAGGATTGCTCGGCGTAGTGTGAGAGGGCCAGTTGATTGACGGCTCCGAGTCTCTCCAGCTCGAACCGCATCAGCCTGAGCGACGACTCTGCTAACTCGAGTTGCTCTGGCGTAACCTCAAATGCCTCCGAATAGCCCAGTTCCTTTAGTCGAACGCGATGCTGATCCAGCTGCAGCTGAAGGGTCTGACGTTTGAGCTGAAGTTCGTTGAAGAGACGTTCCTCTCGCTCGTATTTGGGGTTCAGCTTTTCCAGTTTCTCATCAGTGTCATCTATTTGAGACGAGAAGCGCTTCGCCTCTTCTCTTGCGGTCAAGACGGAGTGTGATAGCTCCTCTTTTGATTTCTCAAGTCTTAGGAGTTCCTCTTCAAGGGTTCTTCTTTGTTTTGTGGCTTGCTCAACATCGGCCTCCACGGTTGAGATCTGCTTTTTCACTTTTCTTAACTGAAGTTTGATGTTTTTCGAGCCTATTCTGAGAACATTTTCCAGTTTCGACCTGAGGGTCGAAAGTTCGGTTTCCACGCTGCCAAGACTCTGTCTTAGTCCCATTGTCTCCTCTGCGAGCCTCTGCCGCTGGACCTCCATCTCTTGGATTCTAGTAAGATCAACCTTCTGCCTCATTTCTGCCAGTTCTTTGCGCAGTTCGTGCGTTTTCTTCTGTATAGTATCACGTTGCGCCCTCTGGATCCCCATCTTCGTCTTTTCGTCTTCGAGTCGCTTTTGGACCCTTTGACTATACTTATCGACTTGTCTGATGTTTTGCCTCGTATATTTGATGCTTCTTTGTATTCGTGTAGTCTCGCCCTCAAGAGTGGTGATGGCTTCAGCTAGTCTAGAGAGTTCAACTCGCGCATTGTCGATCTCTTCTTCGAAAGTGACTATTTCGCTTCCTTGTCTTTTCAAGTGCTCCTGAAGAGCTTTCACTGCTTCATCTAGGCTTTTGATGGCGGATTCGCTCGGGATGATGGAAGAGAAGTCTATTGGAGCTCGATAGAAGCCGCTTTCTAGTCCTCCTCCAGCCTCATAGAGATCTCCATCCTTCGTGACCGATCTACAACCATCACGTGAGATGGCAAAAGCTGCCTTGTCATCCTCTGCTATCACAGTGTCTCCGAACACAAAAGCCACGGCAGGCGCGTGTTGTTTCGCGCACCTTACGAGTGTAGAAGCGACTCTACTTGCGCCCCTACTCTTTGGGGCCTTCACGGACCTGACATCAGACAGCTCTTTGAGGGGGATTAGCTTCACTCTGCCAAGCTTCATGCGTTTCAGCGTCTCAGTACATGCAAAGGCTGTATCGAAGTCTTGGACGACCATGGAGTCTAGCCAACCTGCTGATGCGACTTCTACTGCCTCTTCATAGCCCCTCTCCACTTTGATCAGGTCTCTCAGTCGCCCATAGATGCCGGAGAGCACATCAAGCTCTGCGAGCTCCTCAATGTTTCTTAAAGCCTGTTCTTCCCTTGCAACCTGTTCTGCCAGATCACGTTGGGTTGCGAATTCCACAACTGCTTCTCGTGCAGATTCGGCGATCTTTTCAGCATTGACAATCTCCTTTTGTGCAGACTCCCGTTGTGCTGTTCTTTGATCGAGTGTTCTCTGGAGCGTCTTCAATCGGTCTTTCTGTTCTTCTTGCACCTTTCTGAGGTCTGAAAGAGAGTTTTTCAGCGCGTTCAAGGTAGATGCGAACTTCTCTTTTCTAGCGTTGAGATCGGACAGCCTACTGGAGAGAACTTTGGCATTGGCCTTACTCTTTGCGCGATCACCTCGAAGCGTGACCAGACTTTGAGAGAGGTTGTCAATTTGCTCTTCGAGTTTCCGGATTCTCTTGCTGTTCTCTCCCAGATTTGCGCGAAGTTGTGCTGCTTGACCTGATGTCTCGTCATGCTGAGATTGCTTGGCAGTAATCTCTTGGGACATTCGGTTGTGCTCTCTTCTCAGTCTTCCGATTCTCTTGTTGCAGTCTGAAATCTCGTTCTCCATCGCCTCAAGCTGTTGAAGATCGTTATCTCTGACCTTCGTCAGCCCTTCAAGACTCACAGTCTCGGCATCTATTTTTGTGGCCAGTTCCGTCAGCGTTGATCTTATGTCCCCAATCTCAACTTGGACTTCGAAGACTTTTGTTCCACCTTCCTCGACAAGCTCTGAACTCAGTCTGCGCCATTCTGTCTCGATTCCGTGCCGTTGAGATCTGAGTTGTTCCATCGCTTGTCTCAGCTTTCCGACCCGATCACCCGCTTCTTCGACCTTCGACAGTAGCTCCTTGAGTTTTCGTTCTGTTTCCAGAGTCTCGTAGGAAGTTTTCATAGCCTCAAATCGCTTGAGCTCGTTCTGGAGAAAGCTGCAGCGCAGCAATTCGTTGCGCTGTCGCTCCAGATCGTCAACTCTCCTCTGCACCTCATCTATCCGACCCATGGCGGTTCGAATGGATATTTCGGCGGTTCGAAGCTTCTCTTCGGCTTCAGCCTTCTCGGCATCGTACTGAGCGATTCCAACCAGGTCTTCTATGATCTTTCTTCGTTCCTGGGAGGAGATTTCGGTCATGCGTGTGATGGTTCCCTGCACCACAACATTATGTCCGGTGGGGCTGATTCCAGCCATCGAGAGCAAGTCAACGATGCTGGACCTCGAAATCCTTCGTCCGTTGAGCCGATACACGCTGTGGCCATCCTCATAGGCATCGCGCGAAATGGTCACAGTGGTGGTGTCAACTGGTATGCGGCTGTCAGAATTGTCGAACTGGATAGTCACTTTGGCGGCTCTTGTTTTCTCTACGCCTGCTACGGGAGAGCCATGGAACAAGAGCTTTGAGAAACTCTCAGCGCGGAGTCTTCTTGCACTCAGTTCTCCCAGTCCAAAGAGAACGGCGTCTACGATGTTGGTTTTTCCACTTCCATTTGGTCCAGTTAGCACCGTGAAGCCTTTGTCCAGCGTGACTTTTGCAGTTTTTGGACCGAAAGATTTGAAACCCTTTAACTCGATCTTCTTGATGTAAGGCATCGGGTCAACGTCGCCTTCTCTTCTAATCAGCGGGAAATGTCATCAATAGCGCAAACCTTTCTCAAAAATCATTCTATAAACAAGAAATATCTCTGAAAAATATGCTCCAATGACTCTGCGACGAGACTTTCAAACACGCTCACAGCCCTCTCAGGCTACCGAACATCAGATCCAGTTCTGCCAGAAACGTCGCAATTCTATGATTGGAAGCATGCATGCAAGAATCGGGCGACAACGGGGATAGAGAGCCGTCGGATCATTCAGAAACACAATTGTCGAGCGTGTAGGGCCTTTGGCATCTCTGGGTCTAGACTCCGACATCAGTTCAAACGCAAACTAGAAGATACTTTCCTAAATCTTTAGTATGAGTTCCATGCGTCTAGTGTGAACAAAGAGTACGGAGGTGATACGGTGATTAGGAGAAAGCGAATTGTTACATTGGCAACTGTCGTTGTAGTGTCATTTCTGCTTGGTAGTGCGTTTAGCTGCATAACACTGGCTAAAGACGGGAGTGGAAATCCCTTTGACAAGATTTGGGAAGCAATCTTCGCCCTTGAAGACCGAGTGGATTCAATTGGAAGCTGTGACAATGCAGGATTCGTGAGCTCACCAGCGTACGATAGTGGTTGGGTAAGTGTGGGAGGCGGCGAAATCGTCTTCACTCACGATCTTGGCACAACAGACGTGTTTGTGTACTTGACAGGGAAGGACTCGGATGACACGTTGGGAATACACCAATACGAGTACGGTGGAGTGGCGTGGGCATATTGGCACAATCTTGATGAAACAAACATTACCGTAACGGCAGATTCCCCATGGGATTATATTCGCGTGATGATTTGGGAAATCCAACAGCCACCCACCTAGACGAGAGTCGGAGTGAACCTTGAAGGTTCGAAGCCACGGTGCATCATGTCCTATAGAACATTGCTACATCATTTTTTTATACTTACATGCGCACACTTGAATCGGTGCGGGCAGGGAACCTACTGCTTATCATCACTTTCCTCTCTCTCTATTCACCTGCGCTCCGCACCACATCAAACAAGCAACTTTCCCTCACACTGGGCTCAAACAAGCCGCAAACATCCATAAGGGCCAACACCAATCATCTAACCAGTCATGTCCGCCGTAGACATCGCGCTCAAGGCTATACTGAAGCTCGAGCCCGAAGGCTTCCAGATACTTGAAGCCATCGAGAAACAAACAAGAAAGTTTGAGTACCTGCCAGTAGAAGTGGTCTCAAACCTGACAGAAATCCACATTCAAACAACAGAACATCACCTGCAAGAGCTTCAAAAGCAGAAACTCCTCACTTATCAATCAGAGCCATACGAAGGCTACAAACTGACAATGGGAGCGCACGACATTCTCGCCCTCAAGGCTCTTGTAGACAAGAACGTAATCGAGAAATTCGGGAAGTCACTGGGCGTAGGAAAAGAGTCAGATGTTTACGATGCTCTGACTCCCGATGGAACACAGGTCGCAGTCAAAATTCACCGTCTGGGGAGAACGAGCTTTCGTGATGTGAAAAGAAAGAGAGGGTACACAACTCAACACCTGTATACACCAGACTGGCACAAGCGCTCAGCTCTGGCAGCCAAAAGAGAGTACATCGCCTTGAGACTCCTTGAGCCCCACGATATAGCAGCTCCGAAGCCGCTAGCCCGAAACCGCCACATCCTAGTAATGTCTATGATAGAGGGTGCGGAGCTCTACCGCTACTCTACGATCGCCGACCCGGGGGCTGTTCTGGAGGAGATTCTAGACAATATGCGTTTGGCGTATCAGGATGCAAAGGTTATCCACGCCGACCTGAGTCCGTACAACGTCATTCTCCAGCCTGACCAGCACATCTTAATCATAGATTGGCCCCAGTACATTCGTCCAGATCACCCGAATGCGGAGGCCCTCCTGAAACGTGACGTTAGAAATGTCCTGGGGTTCTTCGAATATTCTGGAAAACCAGATTTGGAGAAAGCACTGACTTTCGTCAAAGCTTGAGTAAAAGCGTCATTGTCTGTGAGTGAAGGGCTTCAGAAGCTCTGCAAGCTCAGACAGCTCATTTTGGGGGAATAATATCCACTCGGATGAAGAGAACGTTGTTGCCTCTAATTAGAACACTACCGTAGTTGGCGGTTAATTTTCCATTGACCTTCTCGGAAGCCCCGTCCAACAGCATGTTCATATGTCCGTCGCATTTGATCATTCTTCCGCCATAGGCGATGCCGTTCTTCAGGAAGATCTCGACATGGGCGTTCAACTGCTTTGTCAGGGCATTCAGTGGTTTCTTGCTGGGTTCCATGGTTATCAACGTTCATTATCACCAACATGATGACTTAAAAGCTTTATGAAAGCATGTTATCAATCTCATCTCTCAGCTTTGCCGTAAGATCGAATCTCTCCTTCATGCCTCTTTTGACCGTTTGGATGCTTTTCACAGGGGATGGGTCAATGGCGAGTGCAATCGCCAAATAAACGCTCAGGAAATCTCCGAAAACCACGAGAGACAGCATTTTGGCAATTCGACTCGTCCCCCTCGCATAGATTTCATGTACCTTTCTGACTTTTCGTGACACAAGAGCTTTGGTAAGTTCGATTTTGTGGTTGACTTCAGGGGGGTCGTCGCGGTCCCGGAGTAATATGATGAAGAAGCCTCTTGTGAGATTGTCGGATGCTTCCCATCCGACGATTTCATTGTGACTGAGTTCAGGGAAGACGTCGTAGCTACTCGGGAGTTTGCTGTTTTCGTTGAACTGGGTCTTCATTCGATGTGCCACGGCTTCGTAGAATCTGAATCCGTAGACTACAGGTATTGTTTCTTTCAGTTCCAAGGCCAGCTTCTTTGAGGGGTTATTTTCGATGGGGATTCGAGGCGCGTTTTCTTCTGCAATGCTTTTGAGCGTGTTTAGTGCTTCTTCGGCGCTTGGTCTTGTGTCTGGAATGATCTTCATTTTGGTCAGGAGAATTGGGAGTGGGAAGAAGAGGTATGGGAATGCGGCTCTTGGTGGGAAATTCTGGGGCACTGACACGTGGGGGATGTTGAGCTTCTTGGAGAATGTGAGGAGGTGTCCTCCTGATGTTACGGTTATTGTCATGCATCTTCGACGGATGGCGTCCACAAATGCGCTGAGGGTTTCCACGGTCTCTCCTGAATAGCTGATAGCCATTACCAGTGTGTCTTTGTTTGCGTAGGCTGGGAGGTTGTGGTCTCTGCAGATGTCTACGGGGACGGGTAGCGTGTCTCGTAGCCAGCCTCGAAGCAGTTCTCCGCCTATGGCGGAGCCTCCCATTCCGAGAATGAGGATGTTTTTCGGCGTCGTGTATGTGATTGAAGTCCTGTCAGAGATTTTCACTTCCTTGCGTATTTCGATTCGTTCTGCGCGTTTTATGGCATCTTTGCCGTAGTCTGGGAAGTTCAGGCAGTGGTTGAGCATGTTGCTTCTATCGACTTTTTCGATTTCTTCGGGTTGGTCGAGGATTGTGGCTCTGGGCATGTTCTCACCGGTGGTTAGGAGCCTATGTGCTTTTGGGCATATAATTTATTGTGTGGGATTTGTGTATATGGTGGAGGCATGTGTGTGCGGCATGGTTCTGAGCTTTCTGTGGCGGTGCCAGCGTCTTTGGTTTCAGACGTTCCACATCTCCGGGAGAAGTCTCTAAAGGTTGGGCAAATTGGGCGAGCGGCGGCGATTTTCGGGGTAGACGAGATTGTTGTGTTTCCCGATTCGCCCAAGGCAGATCAGAGTCGAGACGCGAGGCTGATCTCTGCTGTTCTTGCTTATATGGAGACGCCTCAGTATTTGCGGAAGCGGTTGTTCGGGATTAGACCTGAGTTGCGCTATGTAGGTGTTCTTCCGCCGTTGCGTACGCCTCATCATCCGTTGGAGGATAGGATTGTGGATTTGGGTGTGGGGGAGTTTCGTGAGGGCGCAGTTGTGTCCTCGACGAAGGCGGGGGCGCTTGTAGATGTGGGTGTGGAGCGTCCTGTTCTGGTTGCGGATGTGCAGCTTCAGGTCAACACGCGTGTTACGGTGAAGATCACAGGACTTGAGGGGCGTCCGAGGGCTGAGGTTGTAGGGCGTGGTGAGGTGGGGGAGTATTGGGGATATCAGGTGCGGGTTTCGAATGTGCCCTTTGGGGGCGTGGTGAAGGCTGGAGGCTTTGATTTAGTGATTGCGACGTCGCGCCTTGGCGTTCCTTTCTCGAGTGTGAAGGAAGAGTTGGCTGGGCGTTGGAGAAAGGCTGGCAAGATTCTGGTGGCGTTTGGGGCGCCCTCTGAAGGACTACAGGAGATTGTGGCGAGAGAACGCCTTAGGCTGGATGAGGTTGCAGACTTTGTGGTCAATATGATTCCTGAGCAGGGTGTGGAAACGGTTAGGACTGAGGAGGCGGTTCTTGTCTGTTTGGGCTTGTTGAATTGCTTGTAGCGTTTGGGAGCGGGCGAAGGGGCACACACAGACAAACAGAGGCTTAGACCTAGGTCCTCAGTATGAGCCCAGTGGTTGCCAATCAAAGGCTGTCAAGTTCCATTGGGGGGAGGTCTCCTCCTCAGAAACCTGTAGAACAGCGAAAACTTGCCTAATCTCTTCTTGTCACACTGTGAGCTTCAGACAATCTCTTCTTTCAGGTTGAGCGTTGCTTTCACTGTGTCATGATTCACGTATTCTGTGGCGAAGCCCATCTTCTTCATCAGCTCAATTGCTCTGTAATTGTCCTTCAGCATCAACCCGTAAACCTGTTCCAGCCCAATATCCTTACAGATTTCAATCATGTAATCCACCATCTTCGACCCCAAACCCAACCCCTGCCACGGATCAGCCACAATGAATGCAATCTCCCCACTCCGTCTATCAGGCTCCACATTCAACCTCACCACCCCCAAAATCTTCCTCTCCCCATCCTCTGTCAACTCCGCCACAATCGCCATCTCACGATCATAATCAATATTGCAGTAGCTGACCCGCATCTCATGCGACGTATCCTTGATAATATGGAAAAACCTGTAGCGAATCGACTCCTCCGAGAAATTCTTGAACATCTCAAGCCACAAAGGCTCATCCTCAGGCTTAATAGGCCTCAACAACACAGGTCTGCCGTCGCGAAGCCTCCACAAAGTCTCATACCGCTTAGGATAAGGACTAATCACCAAATGCTCATGAGGCTCAAACTTCGCAAAGACCCGCTCCTTATCAATCACCACACGCGCATCCAACGCAAAAGCCTCCTTCGCATTAATGAACAACGGATTAATGTCAACCTCCTTCAACTGCGGAAAATCAACGAGCATCTGAGAAAACCGCACCATTGTCTCTTCTAAAAGCTTCAGATTTGCAGGCGGCACATTCCGATAACCTTTCAAAAGCCTGTAGACCTTCGTCTCCTCCATCATCCTCCTAGCCAAAGTCTGATTCAAAGGCGGAAGCCCAACAGCCACATCCTTGAACAACTCCACGCCTACGCCACCCATCCCAAACAGGACTACAGGACCGAAGAGCGGGTCACTCTTAGCCCCAAGAATAACCTCATACCCCTCCCGCTTAACCATCGGCGAGACCGTGATGCCCCGAATCTCCGCTTCGGAATCATATTCCCTAGCCCTCTTAATAATGCGGTCGAAGGCATCTCGAACCTCACCCTCAGAACCAACATCAAGCACAACCCCACCCGCGTCAGTCTTATGAACAATCTGAGGCGAAAGAATCTTCAAAACCACAGGATAGCCAATCTGCCCAGCAGCAGCCACCGCATCATCAGCACTCCTCGCCAAAACAGTCTTCACAACAGGAATATCATAGTAATCCAGAAGCTGCTTCGCCTCAACCTCAGTCAACATCTCACGTCCCTCCTTCGCAGCATTCCTCATAATCACCATCAATGGACGCCTAGGCTGAACAACATCCACAGCCAACTCCTCAGGCGTCTCATAAAGCAACTCCAAATTGCGCTTATACTGATACATGTACATGTACGTCGCAACCGCCTGCTCAGGCGTAGAATAGGTCGGAACACTATTCTGACCGAAGATGCGATTCGCCCTCTCCACATCCCCATAGCCCATGAAACTCGTCAAAACAGTCTTCCGCGAAACCTTACGCTTACACAACTCCACAATGGTCTTCGCAACCTTCTCAGGCTTCGCAATTCCCTGAGGCGTATAAACAATCAACAAGCCATCAACACTCTCATCCTCAAAACACGCCTCCACCACCGCCTCATATCTATCCTCCTTGGCATCCCCCAAAATATCAATAGGGTTCCCCCTACTCCAGTACCGAGGCAAAACTTCATCAAGCCTCTTCATAGTCTCCTCACTCAGCTTAGCCAGTTTTCCGCCCTTGGCAATCACTGCGTCTGCAGCCATCACTCCAGGACCACCTGCGTTACTCACAACCGCCAGATTAGGCCCTCGCGGTAGCGGCTGCATACCCAAAACCTCGGCACAATTGAACAAATCCTCAATCTCCTCAACCCGCACCACGCCCGCACGCCTAAACGCCGCATCATAAACCATATCCTCCCCAGTAAGCGAGCCTGTGTGTGAAGCCACAGCCTTCGCACTCTCCGCGAACCTCCCCGCCTTCACAACAATAATCGGCTTCGTCCGTGCAAAATGCCTCGCCGCACTCATAAACTCCCTCGCATCAGTCAACCCCTCAATATACAACAACACACTCCGCGTCTTCGGATCAGTCCCAAAATAATCAATCAAATCACCAAAATCCACATCAATCATCGACCCCAAAGACACAAAATTACTGAAACCAATATTCTCATGCAACGACAAATCCAAAATCGCAGTGCACAACGCACCACTCTGCGAAACAAACGTGATATTCCCCGCCTTCGGCATCTTATCCGCAAAAGTCGCATTAAGACCAGCACTCGGACGAATAATGCCTAAGCAGTTGGGACCAACAATCCGCAAATCATACCGCCGCTTAATCTCAAGAAGCCTCTCCTCCAAAGCCTTGCCTTCCGCGCCAACCTCCTTGAAACCAGCCGAAATGACGATAACGCCCTTGATTCCTGCCTTTCCACACTCTTCTAGTATGCCAGGAACCGTCTTGGCTGGAGTGGCAACAACAGCCAGATCAGGCGTTTCCGGCAGTTCACTCACGCTCTTGTACGCCCTAAGCCCGAAAACCTCAGGATCACGAATGTTAATCGGATAAACCTGACCCTCATACCCCGACCCCATAAGATTCTTCATCAAAACATACCCAACAGAACCCTCCTCATCACTCGCCCCAACCACAGCGACACTCTTAGGATCAAAAATCCTCTCAAGATGCAACGTAACCAAACCGAAATCTCCCCGACTAGGGAGTATGAGAGAAAATTAAAACTTTGTCCCGCCTAGCACGTAGGTAGATTTAATTGCCCTCCACAGAAAATATGCCCCAAAAGCCGGTGAACCAATGAAGTTCTCCTTCATAAACCCCCCACTGAACGAAGAAGTCTCAACAAGAGAAAAGAAAAAGATGACCGGCGCAAGCCCACCCATGGGCATCCTATACGTAGCCAGCTACCTCCAAAACCAAGGCATAGACGTCTCCCTCCTAGACGCCACAGCAAAACACCTCACAATCGAACAGACCGCCAGATGGGTAAAGAAGGAAGACCCCGACCTACTAGGCCTCACAACCCTAACATGCTCAAGCCGAACAGCACCTCAAATCGCCAAAGAAGCCAAGAAAGAAAACCCCGACCTCCCCATACTCTTCGGCGGGCTGCACGCAACCTACAACTCAGAAAGAATCCTCACCAAGTACCCATCGGTGGACATAGCCGTCAGGGGCGAAGGAGAACAAACAGCCCTAGAACTGGCAACATGTATTGAGAAAGAAACCAGCCTCAAGGAAGTCTCAGGCATAACCTTCAGAAACAACGGCAACATAATCTCAACCCCAGACAGACCCCTAATCAGAGACGTCGACACTATACCCTTCCCAGACCGCACACTGCTGGACACAGAATACCACGCTCTAGCCGCAGGCATAAACGCCGCACCAAGAAAATACACCAGCTTCGTCACCTCTCGCGGATGCGTCTACAACTGCAGATTCTGCGGCATCAGAGCCCTAGCCCACAATATCTGGCGCCCCAGAACCGTCCAAAACGCCCTAGAGGAACTGCTACTCCTAGAAAGCCGAGGCTACAAGCAATTCCACTTCGTAGATGACAACTTCATGCTCAACCAAAAACGTGCCATCAAAATCTGCCAGGCAATCCGCCGAGAGAAGCTGGACATAGAGTGGATATGCCTCGGACGCGTGGACAACTGCTCCTACCCAATGCTGAAGGAACTCGTCAGAGCAGGCTGCAAAATAATTCACTTCGGCATAGAGAGCGCGAACCAACGCATTCTAGACTACTACAACAAACGCATAACCCCACAGCAATCCAAAACTGCCATCAAAGCAGCAAGAAAGGCAGACGTAGACGTCATAATTGGCTCCCTCATCGTCGGCGCCCCAGATGAAACCCGTCAGGAAATACAGAACACTCTAGAGTTCGCCAAACAGCTCAAACTGGACATCCCTGAGGTAAACATCCTCGCAGCCTACCCAGGCGTAGAAATCTGGGACGAACTGAAAACCAATGGCATTCTAGACGAAGACGCATACTGGGAGACAGGCGTCCTAATCCCCGAAATCTCACCAAATGCTGTTCCCCCAGAAGAGATTACTAGAATGATCCATGAACATCTCCGCCACTTTTTCCTACAACCAAACTTTATAATCGAAGAGATCCTGAAGACCCTAAGAAGTTCCTACCGACTCAACCTCGTAATCAATAACCTCACCAGAGCCGGAACCATCCTCGAGAACGCACGCTTCTTCGCATAGCACCAAACACACGCGCACATGATTAACATTAAATTATTCAATCCTCACTTTAACTCCACAGGATCGTGGGCTCATGGAAGAAAAAGAAGATGTGAAACTAGAAGACATGCCGTATCTCCTGCATCCTTACCAAGCGACCCTCGTCACCACTATTGGTGCGGACAGAAAACCCAACGTTTTGGCAGTGGCATGGATAGTTCCAGTGAGCGTCAACCCACCCTACATCCTCACGACGCTACGTGCCAAAAGGCACTCCTACAAACTGCTCACAGAGACCCGTGAATTCGTCGTAAACATTCCAGACTTCACCCTCGCAAAGCAAGTCGTATTCTGCGGAAGAAGATCTGGGAGTGAATATGACAAGTTCAGGGAGACGGGGCTCACTCTTGGAAAGGCACGCGAAGTCTCAGCGCCAATCATCAAAGAGTGCATCGCCCATCTCGAATGTAAACTCGAAAGAACCCTCGAATTCGGGGACCATGTCCTATGCATTGGAAAAGTTGTGGCTGCATACGCATCCAGCAAACGCTACAAAACCTTGTACGATCTGAAGCAGCACCAACCACTACTTCACCTTCGCGGAAACACCTTTACAACCACCACAAAAGAAGCTATTGAATACAGCTTATAATCTTCCACTGAGCTATCAGACGTGGTGAACCCTGCGTGGATCAGACAATCCATGAAGGGGAGGATGTTCTCCTCTACCTGGACAGAAAACGAACATACCTGGTCAGAGTTGAGCAGGGAAAAGACTTTCACACCCACAAAGGCTTCATCCAACTGGGCGAACTCGTCGGAAAGGACTACGGGACCCGAATAGCAAGCAGCGCAAACACAGAATTTGTGGCCCTGAAGCCCACCCTCAGAGACTACATCTTCAAGATAAAGAGGAAAACGCAGATAACCTACCCAAAGGACATCGCCCTCATCCTCATGTTCAGCGACACCGGTCCAGGCAGCCAAGTAGTGGAAGCTGGAACAGGAACAGGCGCTTTGACAACCGCCTTGGCTTGCCATGTCCGCCCAACAGGACATGTTTACACCTACGAGATACGACCGGAATTCATCAAGCTCGCAGAGAAAAACCTCGAACGCGCTGGCGTCTCGGAGTACGTAACCCTCAAGAACAAGGACGTTACCGAGGGCATTGACGAAACAGAAATGAACGCGGTCATCCTAGACTTGGCAACACCCTGGCTTGTCATATCACACGCGCACCAAACCCTCAAGGGAAGCGGACTACTCGTCTCTTTCAGCCCTACCATTGATCAGGTCCAGAAGACGGCTGAGGCGCTGAAGGAAGGTGGCTTTGTAGACATCCAGACTGTCGAATGTCTGATGAGGGAGATGCAGACCGAGCGGGGAAAGACGCGCCCTCAAACCTTGATGACTGGACACACTGGTTACATAACGCACGCGAGAAAGGCGCTCTAAGCCTTCAAGACTCTAGAGTATTTTCTCTTGAAGTAGAAATACACACTGAAGGCAGAGACAAAGCTGAATGCAACTATCACTCCCGTATGGAGCGGGGATGAGGGAATAGCTGGTGTTCTAAGCCCATACAGATTGCGCAAGCTTTCGACATCTGCTTTGCTGTCTAGATGCATGTCGCTTTGAAAAACCGGATAGTAGCCCTGATCTGCACTTTCTGGGGTAAGCAGAACCACTGGGAGCATAGCCACTATCCCTAGCAGAATCGCCGTGACCACATAAGCTATACTCTTCCCCATGGTTCTCGTGTCCCCAAGGCTATTAGTCATGTCCCTCACTCTTAAGTCTACATTTTAGAACAGTCTCCCCGATACCTAGAACGGCCTCTGTCTCCAAAGCTTAGCGGTCTCAAACCATACGATGAGGCAGGCTATTGAAGCGAAGATGAGCGCGAACAGGTTAGGGACGAGCCCATACAGCCCACAAAAGATGAGATAGATGATGAGCATTGTCGATAGCAGGACGGAATAGAAAAGATAGCGTGGAACGAGGAAGCGACCCAACCTGGTGAAGAATCTGAGGATGCCGACATCAACCTCTTGAACCAAGAAATACTCGCCAGTGGCGCTTTTGTCAATCAACCCGAGGTCGAGAAGCTTGTTCAAGTGATGGGCTGCAACGCTGGGACTCGAGAATCCTAGAGAGCGTTGAACCTCACGGACACCAACTCTGGCACTAGCAGAGCCGAGCAGATACCAATACACCAGCAGTGTCTTCCCCCTCATCTCAGACTCTATTACCGTCAACTCAGAAACGTCGGGCATAAGATTCGCCGAAAGTAGGTTGGCAATCCGTATATTAAAATCTGTCAGCAGAACAGAGAGCGAGAGGATTATTCGCAGCAATCTCTCAGCAGTCTTGCATGCATGAGAAATAGTTGTTGTTGGCCGCAAATTTCCGAGAGACCAACAACAACTGCAACCCTCACATCAGCTGCCCAGGCTAGAACCTGGCACGCGCAGATTATTGGAGAACCTCGCTTGCACTCATGTGATTCACAGAGGAAATATCCTCACGAGAGCGAGGCGCCTTCGTTGTCGTCGCCTGCGCCTGACTAACGCAGCTCGTTCCAAGCTGTTC
>Ga0209427_10002277_pt1 | contig 22551 bp, 19 predicted proteins | sample DeeMarSWOR136_30_FD_187465 | JGI IMG/M metagenome (GOLD analysis project Ga0209427, IMG submission 187465) | Marine sediment microbial communities from White Oak River estuary, North Carolina - WOR-1-36_30 (SPAdes) (version 2) | ecosystem: Environmental > Aquatic > Marine > Intertidal zone >...
GGGAGTCTTGCCCCCTCCGCATTCCCCTCGACAAGCTCGGGGCTGCGGTTTCCCCCACTGATAAGTCGCAAAAAGGACGAAGGCCTCCCGCCAGGCATTGCAGAAAAGGCATCAGCACCCATCTTCAGATTCGATAAGCAGTTTCTAAATTGCAATCCGGCCAGAAGGGGTCATCCGATTTGGGCAAAAGCCTGTTAAGATGTGACCCCGTTAATGAATCAGTTCCTGGAAAAAACCAAAGACCTGTGGATTCGACCAGTCCATTGGACCCACAATCTTATGAATAAGGATGCCTTTCCTGTCAACAATGAAGCTCTCCGGCACACCCGTTATCATGTAGAGACCTTGAATTCTCCCTTCAGGATCCAAGAGCACGGGGAAAGTTAGGTTTAGTTTCTGGACAAAAGGATCCACGGCTCTGCTTCCTGTTTCATCAATGCTGACCGCGAGGATTTCGAAGCCTTCACCCTTGAATCTCGTATAAAGCTTTTGTATGGAAGGCATTTCTTCCCTGCATGGGGGACACCAGGTGGCCCAGATATTGACGAGAACCACCTTTCCCTTGTAGTCGGATAGGCCCACTTTCTTGCCATTGAGATCCGGAAAACTGAAATCTGGCGCAGGAATGCCCTCTTGAAGCGGTCTTGTAAACCTTGAGCGTGAACCCTTTTCCTTTATAGAAATAAGGATGATGGGGATAGCCACCACCAGAACCAGGAAAATCGTCAACAAGAGCCGTCCGCTTTTTCTTTCTTGGGTTTCTTCTATATCCACCCTATCCACCTTTGTATCCTCCCACCAGAATATGTATGATAAGTCTCATAACAAATGTAGAGTCAAGAGTTTTTTTAAAATTTTCAATCAGATGAGATAAAATAGGGTACTACAATGTTCCTTGACATGCCCTTATTGAGCTTTATTTTAGTTAAGTAAACCTAGAAGGAGGTCCATGCCGTGGAAACACAAAAATTTTTTGTTCCGAACATTTCGTGCGGTCATTGTGTGATGACCATTCAGAGGGAGCTGGGAGAGCTTGAAGGGGTCTCAAAAGTGGAGGGTGATCCCAATGCAAAGGAGATCTCTGTGGATTATGATGCCCCGGCCACCGTGGATAAGATCAAGTCTACGTTGAAGGAGATAAACTATCCAGCCAGTGAATAGCGAAGCCTGTCCACCTCTGCGGACCTCAGGCTTCGCGATGCTGGATCCCGGATGCTGGATTCTTGATGAAGAAATGTAAAAATTGAGAACTTCTTCTGCATTTATCCAGGATCAAGTATCTAGCATCCAGAATCAGCCAACTTATCATACGCTGAGGCAAATTAGGACTTGCCTTTGAAAGCCGGTTAACTTTTAAAGAGTTCACTCATGTCTGAAAAGAATGTCACGCTTCCTGTAACGGGGATGACCTGTGCCAACTGTGCCCTGAATATTGAAAGGAATGTGAAAAAACTGCCCGGGGTCAAGGAGGCATCTGTCAATTTCGCCTCTGAGCAGGCGGCCGTATCCTTTGAGTCCGACCAGGTTCAGACAGAGGACATCATTCAAAAAATTCAGGATGCGGGCTATGGGGTTGCCAAGGCCACGGTTGAATTCCCGGTGACGGGAATGACCTGTGCCAACTGTGCCCTGACCATTGAAAGGACCCTGAAAAAGAAGGTGCCTGGTGTGCTACAGGCATCTGTCAATTTTGCGGCAGAGCGTGTACTGGCTGAATACATCCCTTCCATAACCCATGTGGATGAAATGATTGCTGCCATAGAAAAGGCAGGCTACGGCGCCATTCGTCCGGATGACAGCTTGGAGGGAGAGGATGCAGAGCTGGCCGCACGAAAAGCGGAAATAAGAAATCAGACCCGAAAATTCCTTGTCGGTCTATTATTTACAGCACCCCTTTTTATTCTCAGCATGGGGAGAGATTTTGGCCTCTTCGGTCTATGGAGCCATGCGACCTGGGTGAACTGGCTGTTTTGGGCCCTGGCCACGCCGGTCCAATTCTACACGGGTTGGGATTACTATGTCGGGGGTCTGAAGAGCCTTCGAAATAAGAGCGCCAATATGGATGTACTGGTGGCCTTAGGTTCATCCGTCGCCTATTTTTACTCCCTCGCCGTCCTCCTTCAACCCTCATTGGGTAAGCACGTCTATTTTGAGACTTCGGCCGTCATTATTACACTGATCAAATTGGGTAAAATGCTGGAATCCAGGACCAAAGGCCGAACAGGTGGGGCCATCCGCAAACTAATGGGGCTGCGCCCAAAAACGGCAACCATCTTGGATAAAGGAAAAGAAAAAGAGATCTCCCTTTCCCAAGTCAAGGTGGGAGATGTGATTATTGTCCGTCCCGGTGAGAGCATCCCTGTGGACGGAGCGGTGCGCGATGGCGCGTCTGCAGTGGATGAATCCATGCTCACCGGTGAGCCGATTCCTGTAGACAAAGGACCGGGAGACAAGATAACCGGGGGAACCATTAATGGGGAAGGGCGTCTAAAATTCGAGGCCTCGGCTGTGGGAAAAGACACAGCTCTTGCACGCATCATCCGCCTTGTCCAGGAGGCTCAGGGAAGCAAGGCCCCCATCCAGGCCTTAGCAGACAGAGTTGCCGCTGTATTTGTGCCCGGCGTCATTGGCATAGCATTCCTGACCTTTATCCTCTGGTGGGCCATTGGGGGTGAGTTCGTACCCGCCATGATACGCATGGTGGCCGTACTCATCATTGCCTGCCCCTGTGCCCTCGGGTTGGCTACACCGACCGCCATTATGGCAGGTACAGGAAAGGGTGCGGAAAAGGGCATTCTCTTTAAAAATAGCGAGGCCCTGGAGATGGCCACGAAACTGGATACCGTTGTCCTGGACAAGACCGGGACCATGACTCTGGGCAAGCCGTCCGTGGTGAATGTGGTTGCTTACGATTCCGTGGTCAAAGATGAGAAAGAACTGCTAAGGCTAGCCGCATCTGTGGAAAAGGGGTCTGAACACCCCATCGGACGAGCCATTGTTAAGGAGGCAGAAAGGAAGGCTATGGACCTCTTTGAACCGCAGGCCTTCAAGGCCTCAAAGGGGCTTGGCGTTCAGGCAAATATCAACGGGCAGGAAGTCCTGGTGGGAAAGCCCAACTGGTTTGGTGATATGCACTTGAATCTCGAGGACAAAAAAGACCAGATTCGCGCACTACAGGATGAGGGCAAGACGGTGATGATGGCCGTTGTCGAGGGCAAACTGGCAGGGCTCATCGCCGTGGCAGACACCCTCAAACCTGAATCGGCAGAAGCCATTGGAGCACTCCACAGGCAGAACCTGAAGGTGGTCATGCTCACCGGAGACAATATGCAGACGGCCAGAGCCATTGCTTCAGAAGTGAATATTGACGAGGTGACCGCAGAGGTACGGCCTGAAGAGAAATCGGCCAAAATCAAAGACCTCCAGGATAAAGGGGACAAGGTGGGGATGGTGGGTGATGGTATCAACGATGCTCCTGCCTTGGCCCAGGCCGATGTGGGCTTGGCTATTGGAACGGGAACGGATGTGGCCATTGAGACAGGCGACGTGATCTTGGCCAGTGGTAATCTGACTGGCGTTTCCAAGGCCATTGATCTGAGCAGGGCCACCATGAGGACAATCAAGCAGAACCTTTTCTGGGCCTTCTTCTATAACGTGGTACTCATCCCCGTGGCCGCGGGGGTACTTTATCCCTTCGAATTCCTCCCCCATTTCTTGAGACAACTTCATCCTATCCTGGCGGCACTGGCCATGGCCATGAGCAGCATCACGGTGGTCTCCAACAGCCTCCGACTCTATCGGGTAAAAATTAAATAAAAAAAGAAAAAATCCCATTTTCTTGACCTAAGTCAAAGTAAGGTTGCACTATCCCCTGTATGGTCTTCTCAAACGTCAGAGGAAACTTCATTTTTAACAGATCTAGAAAAAAGGAGGAATATTATGTTTTGTTACCAATGTGAGCAAACGGCAAAAGGGGAAGGTTGCACCAAGCTGGGTGTCTGTGGCAAACCGGCTGATGTGGCAGCCCTTCAAGACCTCCTGGTTTATGCTCTTAGAGGTCTTGCGGTATATGCAGTGGAGGGTCGAAGGGTAGGGGTTAGCAGCGATGAAGTAAACAGCTTTACTTGCGAGGCCTTGTTCTCTACCCTGACTAACGTGAATTTTGATCCTGAGAGATTTGTACATCTCATCCATCATACGGTGGAGCTTCGGGAGCAACTCAAAAACGAAGTGGGAGCTGCCGGCGGCAAGAAGGATTTTCCAGATGCCCCAGCCAGTTTCCAACCTGAGACCACTCTGGAGGGACTCGTGAAACAAGGAGAAGGTGTGGGTCTCAAATCCGATCCGAGTGTGGACCCGGACATTTTGGCCCTCCAGCATACCCTTCTCTTCGGCATTAAGGGCGTTTCGGCTTATGCAGACCATGCACAAATCCTCGGTAAGAAGGATGATAAGGTCTATAGCTTTTTACATGAAGCGCTCACCGCCCCTTTGAATAAGGGCCTAGGGCTTGACGACTGGGTCGGTCTGGTCCTCAAGTGTGGGGAGATCAACCTGAGGACGATGGAGCTCTTAGATGCAGCCAATACCGGAGTATATGGCCATCCGGTTCCTACCACAGTCCCTCTGGGAGCCAAAAAGGGAAAAGCTATCCTGGTTTCAGGACACGACCTGAAGGACCTGGAAGAAATTCTGAAGCAGAGCGAAGGGAAGGGAATCTATGTATACACCCATGGTGAGATGCTGCCCACCCATGGCTATCCGGAACTGAAAAGGTATCCCCATTTCTACGGACATTTTGGCACGGCTTGGCAGAACCAAACCAAAGAATTCGGCCAGTTTCCTGGCGCCATCCTGATGACCACGAATTGCATACAGAGACCCGCAAAGGGCTATAAGGACAATATCTTTACCACAGGTCTTGTGGGATGGCCTGATGTTCCCCATATCAAGGATAAGGACTTTACGCCCGTCATCGAAAAGGCCCTGGAGCTGCCCGGTTTTCCAGAAGATGCCAACGGCCAATCTGTGATGTGCGGTTTCGGTCATAATGCCGTAATGGGTGTGGCCGACAAAGTCATAGAGGCCGTTAAAAATGGAGCCATCCGCCACTTCTTCCTTGTGGCAGGATGTGATGGCGCGAAACCTGGCAGGAATTACTATACGCAGTTCGTAGAACAGGTTCCAAAAGATTGTGTGGTGCTGACCTTGGCTTGCGGCAAGTTTCGCTTCTTTGATAAAGATCTGGGAGACATCGGCGGGATCCCTAGACTTCTTGACATCGGTCAATGTAATGATGCCTACTCTGCTATCCAAATCGCCATAGCGCTGTCCAAGGCCTTCAATATAGAGGTCAATGAATTGCCCCTCTCCATGATCCTCTCTTGGTATGAACAGAAGGCCTGCGCCATTCTTCTGACACTCTTTCATCTCGGTATCAAAAATATCCGTTTGGGGCCGAGCCTTCCGGCCTTCATTACCCCCAATGTGCTGGATGTCCTGGTCAAGAATTTCAATATAATGCCCATCAGCACGCCGGAGGAGGATCTGAAGGCCATTCTGGGCTAAAGGACCCATCTCGCCGTGAATGGGAGAAATGTTATATTCAAGGGAGGGCCATATGGTCCTCTCTTGAAAAACCAAGACCCTTTGACTTACGTCAAGTACAACTCTGTTTTTCTCTGCTATATTTGTTTTTATGAAATGACCTGCAGAGATCGATTTGAGACCATGAAAAAATAAATTAACTGATGGAGAAGCAAGGTGAAATGCCCAGGACAAGATAGCCGTTATTGGAAGCCGGGAGCCATTTTTGAGGCCAAATGCCCCAAGTGCGGACATGAAGTGGAGTTCTTTAAGGATGATACGACCCGCAGGTGCAAACAGTGTGGCCACCGCTTTCTGAATCCTGACATGGATTTTGGTTGCGCCTCTTATTGTCAGTATGCGGAGCAGTGCATCGGAGACCTTCCCCCAGAACTCATCGCCCAGAAGGAAAATCTCTTAAAGGATCGGGTGGCCATCGAGATGAAGCGATATTTCAAAAAGGATTTCAAACGCATTGGCCATGCCACGCGGGTCGCCAGGTATGCGGAGAGGATAGGCAAAGAGAAAAAGGGCAACTTGGCCGTGATACTAACCGCTGCCTACCTGCACGATATCGGGATCAAGGAGGCCGAACGCAAACATGAGAGCACTGAGGCCAGATACCAGGAGGAAGAAGGACCGCACGTGGCAAGGGAGATATTGCACAAGCTGGGCGCCAGGAAGGAATTAATCGAAGAGGTGTGTGACATCGTCGGACATCACCATCACCCCGGCCCAGAGGAGAGCATCAATTTCAAGAGCGTTTACGACGCGGATATGATTGCCAACCTGGAGGATAACCACAAGGAAAGGCCGGTGGAGCCAGATGAGCTGGCCAGCATTATCGAGAAATCCTTTCTCACAGAGAGCGGCGCCAGGCTGGCAAAGAAGATATTCTTGTCCCAAAATTAATTAGCGCCCCCCTCCCTGCCCTCCCCCTCGAGGGGGAGGGCAGGGAGGGGGTGGAACAAGGAGAACATTATGAGAGTAAACAGAAAGATCATAGAAATCAATGAAGAGCTCTGCGATGGATGTGGACAATGTATACCCTCGTGCGCTGAAGGTGCCCTGGAAATTGTGGATGGAAAGGCCAAACTGGTTGCTGACTTCTACTGTGACGGTCTCGGCGCCTGTTTGGGTGAATGCCCAAACGGCGCACTTCGAGTCGTGGAACGCGAAGCAGACGAATTCGATGAGGTGGCCGTGGAAGAACGTCTGGAGTCCATAGCCAAAGAAGAGACTCCTCAAGTCATTCCCATGACCAGCGGATGTCCCTCGGCCCAGCTTAAGTCCTTTGCTCAACCTGCGGCCCAGCAGGAAGCGAGTGAATCAGCTCAGGGGTCTGCACCATCAGAGCTGACCCACTGGCCCGTCCAGATCAACTTGGTGCCGCCCCATGCACCCTTTTTGAAGGGGGCAGATCTTTTGGTGGCCGCAGACTGTACCCCCGTTGCCTATCCCAACTTTCATCGTGACTTTCTGAGGGGAAAGGCGGTCATGGTGGGGTGCCCCAAGTTCGATGACGTGGAAGGGTATATCCAGAAGTTTGCTGAAATCTTCCGCACGGCTGACCTCAATAGTGTCTCAGTGGTTGTCATGGAGGTGCCCTGCTGCCAGGGCCTGCCCATCATCTTGGAGAGAGGCATGACGGCGGCAGGCAAGAAAGTCCGCATGGAAAAGGTTGTGATCAGTGCACGCGGAGAGGTTCTAGGCAGAGAAAAACTGGCCGCCTAAAAGGAATAAAGGAGCAAATCGGTATGAAAAGAGTAAGTTTATATGAGGAGAGTGGTTTCGACGAGTTGGCCTTTAAGAGGCTTCTCGTCCACGACTCCCCCTACTTCAAGATCCTGAATTTTAACTTCAAGGCGGGACAGGAACTCCCTGTTCATTCCCATGAAATTGAAGGCCAGGTGAGTATTGCGATTCTTGAAGGGAACGGGGAGTTCTTGGGTAAGGATGAGACCGCTCTGCCCGCAAAGTCTGGGGATGTATTGATTTCTGAAATTGCAGAGCCCCATGGTGTGCGCGCAAAAACAGACATGCGTGTTTTGGTGACCATTGCACCTCCCATATAGGAGCGGAGGTTAGTCGACTAACAGGACTGAGACGTTTTTTGCCGAGTGAAGCACTTTTTGTGAAATACTGCCGAGGAGAAATTCCCTAATCCCTGACAGCCCCCTTCTTCCCAATACGACCACATCATAACCGGAACTCGCCTCATTGATGATATCCCTTGCAATTCCTTTCTTTTGGGTCTCCACTTTTATAGTGATATCTTCTTTCTCAAATCCCGCCTTGCGAAGAAGGTCTTCAGCCCTTTTAATGGCCCCCTCAACCAAGTCCTTTTTTGCATCCTCGATGGAACAAAAGGCGTCCCTTTGGGACAGGAAGTAGGGGGTTAATTCCGGGCTATACATCTCACAGATGGCAGCCGTATCTGGGAGCACGCTATATAGAGTGATTTCATGATCATGCTTGAAGGATTGAGCAATAAATTCCACCGCCCGCATCGAATTGTCTGAATCATCAAACGCCACCAGGATTTTCTTTCCCATAAGCTTCACCTCCATAGATTTAGGCTATAAACCACTTAAATTAATGGCCCGCCAGCTTGTTCCAGTCCTTGGCAAAAGACGCCAGGCCCTTATCAATGAGTTCATGCTTGAAACGTATTTCTCTCCAGGGCCTAGTCCCATGAATTTCCTTTTTCCTCCGCGTTCGTTACTCTATCAACACCTAATCTAATCACACTTACGTCTTCTGCAATCTTCCCGGAGCCAGTAAAGCTCCCCGATCTAAAGGGCGGGGCATCACCCGTCCTTAACTCCTTGAAATGACCAGGCCGGGAGCCTCGGTATGAAAGAAAAGGCATCATCAGCCCTTAATTATTTTCTCTGTGCTTACGGAGGAACAAATTCCTGGAATTTCTTGAACAATGCCAACAACTTTTCCTGATAATAGGCGATGTTTTCATCTGGCTGAGCGGGGTCATAACTGGACACAAGCTTGCAGTTCTCATAGACGCGCACCCTTTTCTTTTCCCCAGTCACATAGTAGGAAATCTGATCCCCGGCTCGATACTCCCGGCCTGAAGCCAGGGCGAGCTCATAAGGTGCTGCCGGATTGCGCTTTTTGGCCTGAACCTTCTGTCGATAGGTGTCGAGAGATTCCCCAAGGGTCTCCGTCTTGCCCAACCAGGAGATATCCATTTCGTGCCTTTCTAGTTTGCCCAGATGTTCCTCCAGAAGCGAATGTACCTCCTCGCCTCTCCCCTCAAGCAGAAGCCTGATCATGGCCGAGAGGAACACCCTGAGGTATTTCTCCATCCCCCTGGACCGAAGCGCGCTTCCTCTAATGACCATTTTTCCGCCCTTTTCCAATAGGGCGTAGTTCTTGCTCTTGTAAGAGAACATGGCTTCATATTGGGCATCCATTTCCACCTCAATCCCCTCCGGTAACCTGTGGGAGAGGCGTTCCACCATGGCCTTGTCCTCCTTTTCGGTTTCAATGCCCGGTGGGGGCACATAGTAAATACCATCCGTATCGATCTCTATGGGTGTGGCGCCTTCCTTCTTAAGCCAGGCCAACATCTGCCGGATCAGGTCTCTGCCCTGGCGAGTCACCGCTGCGGCCACCTCCGGGTCAGAAAACGGGTGAAGCTCTGTGCCAAGGTAGCCGTAAAAGGAATTGATAAGGATCTTAAAGGTCTGCTGCAGTGCTTGGTAGTAATCCCGTTCTTGGGGGGACCGGACCTCTTGTGCCCGCCTCTTTGCCTGTAAACGAAAAGCCCGCAGGTCTTTTAGCAATGGGAGGAAGACACCCAGGGTATCTTTGGAAGGTTTTAGATCAAATGAGAGCATGATAGAGGGGTAAAGGGATGCCACGTCACAATGAACCACATGGTGCACCACGCCGGTGACAAAGACGTCCGTATATCCGCCCTCAACCGCGCCTCCCCCTTCTGGCCTGGGAACAGAGGCCCGCTGTCTGAGGTACTCTCGAAGGAAGAGGGCGTTGATTTTCGTTGCGTTGCCTCGCACAAAGATATTTTGAAACGAAAAGGGAAATATCCTGGTCTGTAAGAAGAAAGAATACCCGAGCAGTTCGGAGAGGGCCAGAGTCTCCCGCACATCATCCAGGTTGTAATTCTTTAGCGTTTCAGGTTCGTGTTCATAATACCACTGGATCTGGTCTGCCTCGATATAGGTGCGATTCTCAGGGGCCAATCCAAAATGCTGAGTGGCCGCCTTAAGACCGTAGCTTTCCAGTTCCCGGGCCGTCACGTCGTAATACTGGAGGAGAAAGAGGGTATCGACCACATGTCGCCCGAAGATCTCCATACGCGTGTAATCGATGGTGCGCTCTGCCACGTTGAATCGTGATCGCCGGATACGCGGTTTGCTTCTATCTCGTCCCCAATGGAGCTCAACGCGGTGCATTCTTGCCCGTGCCACAATATACTCCAGGTCGAAATTGAAGAGGTTGTGCCCCTCCAACACATCTGGGTTTAGGTGGGAGATCCTCTCTCCCAAGGCCATGAGCATTTCCTTCTCACCCATCTCCTTACCAAAGAGGACCTCTGCATATCCATGATTGTCCATAAGGGCAATAGAGATAATCCTATCCCCTTCCCTCATCGGGTTAGGGAATTCGTAGCCTGGCGTGCAGGCGGTTTCAATGTCCAGGGCCAGTCGGTGGAGATCTGTGAAGGGAAGCCCCTTGAAAAGGGTCTTTCCTGTCAGCAGGAGAAACTGATGGACAGGATCCGAGATGTAGAGATAGGGCGCATAGAGAGAAGAGGGGGGCTCGCCTGTCTTTTTCTGTAGATATGTTTTGGCCTTTTGGCAATCTCCCCAGGTTGGGAAAAGGACAAGGCAACGGTATTCGTTGGTCCCTGAGAGTGGTTCGGCTTGAAAGGGCCTCTTAAAGCCCTCTAACAGATCTTCATCTTCCACAAACAAAAAAGGCCTAAAGGGCTCGTCCCTCTCCAGCAACCTTTCTCCCTGACGGACAAAGAGGCGCATCACCTCCTCTCCCACAGGTTCTACGGCCACAATCCCTTTTGTGGGATCCGCACCAAAGAGGACCTCATTCTCTTCTAAGGCCAAAGGCTTCATCTGGACTTTCCTATCTAAAGAGACAAGTTTCCTGTACGCGGTAAACCCATTGGGCTAGTCAGCAAAAATTTACAGTATCACAAAATCAACGCGTTAAGAACCCCTCAAATCCACCGTCTCATCCAGGTATCAAGATTGAAATCGCATGCTTATGCCCTGTTCCTGATCACCCGCAAGCCTATCCATACGAGGGGCGGAGATCTTGATATTAGAGAGAATGGTGTGGTAAAAAGGTAAAATTACTGATAAGAAATGGAAAAGAGGTAACATTTTAGCCTGCTCAAACAGCCCTACAAGAACTCTTGGTGGGCTCGGCCCAGGGGTATTTAAACACCTAGAGTATTACGAAAAGAGTAAAAATTGATTGAAACACACACTCCCGTAAGTACCCTCTGAGTGCAAAGGAATCTCGCATGCCAAAGCTACATGTCATAGAAGGTCCACAGAAAGGGCAAACCATTGAGTTCAGTGGAGATACGGTCTTTGTGGGTAGGTCCTCAACCAATGACCTTCAAATCTTTGACAGCTCAATTTCCAGAAAACACATAAAATTATTCAGATTAGAGAACTTAGTCTTTGTTGAGGACTTAAAAAGTACGAATGGGACACTTGTTAATGGCGAGCCTATCGAGCCAGGTGAGGGCGTTCAAGTGGGAGAAGGAGACACCATATCATTAGGACACACCACAATTCGTCTAGGCGCAATTTCCGAAGATGAAGTCATAGCCATAAAAGACGTGGCGCCCCCCCCTACCCAGAGAGCCCCGGATGCAGAGACGCGTCTTACCGAGGAAAGACGCTCGCGGACCCTCAAGGAATTGGAATTGATCTGTAAAGTCTCTGAACTCATACAGGAGCGGTTAGAAATCAAAGAGGTTCTCACCCAAGTCCTAGGACTCCTTTTCCAGAGCCTTCCTAGAATCGACCGGGCATCTATTTTTTTGGTGGATAAAAAAAAAGGGCAAATAAAAAAGTCTTTTACTAAGGCACGCCAAGAACAAAGTGATGAAACGGCCTCATACAGTCAGGCCGTTGTAGATCTGGTGTTACAGGATGGCAAGGCCTTAAAGATGTCCATGGAAACGAATGATACACGGGCGCCTTTTTCAGAAAGCTGGGAAAATCTGAAAATTAAATCTGTCATGTGTGTCCCCATGAGAAGTCGTTCCAAACTCTGCGGTCTTTTATACGTGGAAGGGCTTCGAGAGCATCAGGCATTCCGAGAGGAAGATCTCTTATTGCTCAAAGGTCTCAGCGGCCTCATCGCTCTTGCCATTGAGGGCGCCTAGATTGATGCCTTTTGCGTCTTACCATAAAATTCAATACGTCTTCACGCCTCTGCCCGAATCCTCCCTTTCTTCTTATCTATCACTACGGTGATCTTTTCAGCTCTATCCAGTAAGGTTTCATCCCTTGCCGTCTCGATGGCATGCACCCAATTCAACTCCCCTTGGTGTTCGGGCACCAGCATGTCGTCAGAATAATCCATACGAATCTCGCCCTCTGATTCATTCATCTCTCCCGTTAATGCGCCGAGGAGAAAAGGCGGATCCGATCTGTAATCGGAGAGATTTAATTTGGTTCGTTCAGCACGTATGTCCTCATCGCATTTGGGACACAATTCGTTATAATCGAAGCTGACATAACCACATTTTGGGCACTTCATGATTCCCTCCTTTTGTTCTTAAAGCCAACTTCCTAACTCTCACCCCAGATACAATGACAAAAGGCCTTCAACGTCAAGCGGAATTTCTATCATTTTATATCCGCATGGTAACTCTGTAGAGATTTGGCCCTACCATGTCCTTCCCGGACCGCCGCAATGCCTCTGGCTGCTGCTATGGCTGCGGCCAGCGTCGTAATATAAGGCACCTTATACTTAATAGCCGCCTTCCTGATGTAAGAGTCGTCATGTTTGCTGAGCCTGCCGGTGGGCGTATTGACAACAAGCTGAATTTCTTCATTCTTAATGCTATCCACAATATTGGGGCGACCTTCATGCATCTTCAGAACAAGCTCCGAATCAATACCATTTTCCGCCAGGAATTGGCGAGTGCCTTTGGTCGCCTTTATCTTAAATCCCAGTTCTTGAAACCGATTTGCCACGTCCAAGACAGCCGGTCTGTCCCTTTCAGAGACCGTCATAAGAACCGTCCCTTGCGAGGGAAGGATCTGTAATGCGCCCTCCTGGGCCTTGTAAAAGGCGAGGCCAAAGGAATTGGCGAGCCCTAACACCTCACCGGTTGAGCGCATTTCAGGACCTAAAACGGGGTCTACCTCCGGAAACATATTGAATGGAAAAACCGCTTCCTTGACCCCGAAGTGGGGAATCGTTTTCGGTTTGATGTCAAGATCAGCCATCTTTTTCCCCAACATGAGTTGCGTGGCAATGCGTGCCATGGAGATATTGCAGACCTTTGATACAAGAGGAACGGTCCGCGACGCCCGCGGGTTGGCTTCCAGGATGTATACCGTATCGTTTGCTATGGCATACTGGATGTTCATGAGACCAACCACATTCAGCTCGATGGCAATTTTCCTTGTATATTCATAAATCGTGTCCAGGTGTTTGGCCGGGATACTAATAGGCGGTATCACGCAAGCAGAGTCCCCGGAATGAACACCAGCCAGCTCTATGTGTTCCATAACGGCTGGGACAAAGGCGTCGTTGCCGTCGGCAATAGCGTCTGCTTCGGCCTCAATGGCGTTCTCAAGAAATTTGTCGATAAGAATGGGGCGGTCAGGTGAGACGTCTACTGCGGCCGCCATATAGTATCTGAGCATACTTTCATCGTGAATCACTTCCATGGCGCGCCCCCCCAAAACGTAAGATGGTCTTACCATCAGGGGATAGCCTATCCTCTGGGCCACCTCGAAGGCCTCTTCCAGGGTGCTGGCCATGCCCGAATCCGGCTGAGGGATTCCCAGTTCACGCATCATATGGCGGAATCGGTCCCGATCTTCGGCCAAGTCGATGGTGTCGGGGGATGTGCCGATAATATTAACTCCTGCTTCGGCCAACTCAGTGGCAATATTTAACGGCGTCTGGCCCCCGAATTGTACGATGACCCCTTCTGGTTTCTCCTTCTCGTAGATACTGAGGACATCCTCCACTGTAAGGGGCTCAAAATATAGCTTGTCCGAGGTATCATAATCTGTGGATACGGTTTCCGGATTACAGTTGACCATGATGGACTCGAATCCTTCGTCCCTAAGAGCAAAGGCCGCATGGACACAACAGTAGTCAAATTCGATCCCCTGGCCGATGCGATTGGGACCTCCGCCCAGGACCATCATCTTGCGCCTCTCACTGGACTCCACCTTGTCTGGAGCATTGTAGGTGGAAAAATAATAGGCTGCGTCTTCCACCCCGCTCACGGGGACCGGTTCCCACGCCTCCACAACCCCCAAGGATGACCGCGATGCCCTAATATCATTTTCCGGGATTTGCAAAAGCTGGGAAAGATATCGATCAGAGAACCCCTCTTTCTTCGCCTGCTCCAGCAGGGGATCCGGAAGTCCCTTGCCTCTAAATTGAAGGATCTTCTCCTCTAATTCTACCAGTTCTTTCATCTGCTCAATAAACCATGGCTTGATATAGGTCTTTTCATACAGAGCGTTGATTTCAGCGCCTTTGCGTAGGGCCTCGTACATGATAAACTGCCTCTCGCTTGAGGGTTCGGCCAGAAGATCTAAAAGTTCGTCAAGGGGTTTTTCATGAAAGTCTTTGGCAAAACCGAGCCCGTACCGACCATTTTCCAGGGAGCGAATGGACTTTTGAAAGGCCTCCTTATAGGTCTTCCCGATGCTCATCACTTCGCCTACGGCCCGCATTTGGGTCCCTAATTTGTCTTCAGCACCCGCAAATTTTTCAAATCCCCAGCGGGCGAACTTGACCACCACATAATCGCCCCACGGCGTGTACTTGTCCAGAGTGCCTTCCCTCCAGTATGGGATCTCGTCCAATGTCAGTCCTCCTGCCAACATGGATGAAATGAGGGCAATGGGGAATCCGGTGGCCTTGGAAGCAAGGGCAGATGACCTAGAGGTTCTCGGATTGATCTCGATCACGACCACACGGCCTGTTTCAGGATCATGGGCGAACTGGATATTGGTGCCCCCTATGACCTGGATAGCCTCCACAATGTCATAAGAGTATTTCTGGAGCCGATCTTGAAGTGCCGCGTCTATGGTGAGCATGGGTGCCGTGCAATAAGAGTCACCCGTGTGTACGCCCATCGCATCCACATTTTCGATAAAGCAGACGGTAATCATTTGGTTCTTTGCATCTCGAACCACCTCTAATTCCAACTCCTCCCACCCCAACACGGATTCCTCAATTAAAATCTGACCCACTAGGCTGGCCGAGAGGCCCCTGCTGGCTACTGTACGCAATTCCTCCACATTATAGACGTGACCCCCGCCCGTACCCCCCATGGTGTAGGCAGGTCGGATGACGACAGGGTAACCAAGATCCTCAGCGATTTTCTCCGCCTCTTCGACGCTAAAGGCCGGATCACTTTTGGGCATTTCAAGGCCCAGTTTTGCCATCGTATCCTTAAAGACGATTCGATCTTCTCCCCGCTCGATAGCATCCACCTGGACACCAATGACCTGGACACCATTTTCTTTGAGCACTCCCGCGCGATACAGTTGCGAAGTGAGGTTCAAGCCGTTCTGTCCCCCAAGATTTGGAAGTATCGCGTCAGGCCGTTCATTTTCAATAATCTCCCTCATGGCTTGCAGGTTGAGGGGCTCAATGTAGGTGGTATCGGCCATGCCCGGGTCCGTCATGATCGTCGCCGGGTTGGAATTGACCAAAACAATCTCGTAACCCAGGCTCCTGAGCGCCTTGCAGGCTTGGGTTCCTGAATAATCGAACTCACAGGCCTGGCCAATGACAATGGGACCTGACCCGATAATCATGACTTTGTGAATATCGTCTCTTTTTGGCATAAAGGGCTCCTCATTCGGTGTTGTTATAAGACTTGGTTTTTGACTGACCAGGACCCTGGTTATCGTGAAGCGTGGATCCTGTGTGGAGAGTTACTCTATCCGCCACATGGGTCTTGCGGAGGGGTTTTAAGCAATATCCGAGAGTTTTAAAAGAATTGCGATGCTTATCAGTATGCCTAAAATATCGGCACTGTTTTTAGCAGCGGTAATATAGAAATGTCATTCCTTTATGTCAAGAAAACACGCCATCCGGGTCTTTTTAATCGAGCAAATCCGATGATGCATCTCCTGAAATCACTACCGAAAACCCATTCGATTTTCTTGAAAACGCATAAGTTATGGATTATCGGTGTGAATTTGGGGTGTCTTGTATGGATGGAGATTTTGGCCTGTTTTCTCTATGGCCTATGGGGGTGGGAGTTTGGTCCTATCTACGACTTGGATCTTCGTCTTCTTATGGATAGGACGCCCTTTGTCTTGATGCCGATGACGCTCCGGCTGGGGTAAAATCCGCCCGGCACATTGACACAGGGGTAGACGAGGGATGCCTTTCCAAGGAGCGTACCAGGGCTGGTTACCGAATTGCATCCTGTTTCCACACCGTCTCCGAGTATGGCCCCGAGTTTCTTCAGGCCTGTGGTATATGTCTGACCCTCGACTTTGAGTCTCATCTCAACGTCGACGATTTTTAGATTGGCGAGTTTTGTTCCGGCACCCAGGTTCACATTGTTGCCCAAGATGCTATCCCCGATGTAGGCGAAATGACCTGCTTTGGCCCCATCCAACATGATAGAGGTTTTGACCTCTGTCGAGTGGCCAACAACGCATCTGTCCCCAATCAGGCAGTTTCCCCTAATGTACGCCCCCTGTCTGATTTCCGTATGGTTTCCTATGATTGTAGGCCCCTTGATGAGGGCGCCTGGTTCCACAACCGCCCCTTCACCTATACATATATGGGAATCAAACAGGATCGCTCCAGCATGCAAAACAGAAGCCCCCACAAGTTCATCGCCTTTCCTAAACACCTTCAATTTCCCCTTGGTCGCATCTCCATGTTCAATCTCAAAACCCTGTTCTATAATCTGACCGTTCCATAAGACGTGGGTCTTTGATAGCATGGATCCACCCAGGTCGGGCACATTTGGAGCGAGCCTTCCCGCTAAATAAGTCTTCAGGTTAAAAAGCGCTTCCCAGACGTATTTCACATCTGCAAAAAGCGTTTTGTGTTCGAATTTCTCTAAATCAAAAAAATCCGCTGGTCCAACCAAGTTTTCCATCTATTCTTCCAAAGTGGAGGTATCCCCTTCGGGGAGTCCCAATTCCCGCGCTTTCAGGAGTCTCCTCATTATTTTACCAGATTTGGTTTTGGGCAGGCCAGATATGAATTCTATCTGTCTCGGGCAAGCCACCGCATGAAGCTTTTTTCTGGCAAATTTCTTAATATCTTTCATTAACGCATCGGTAGGTTCATAACCGTCTTTCAGAGAAACAAAGGCCTTTATGACCTCCATAACCAAAGGGTCGGGTATCCCAATGACCCCTGCCTCGGCCACTGCCGGATGTTCAATAAGGGCGCTTTCAACCTCAAAAGGACCTATAAGATGTCCCGCTGAATTAATGACGTCATCCGCCCTTCCCACAAACCAGAAATAGCCGTCTTCATCTTTCGTTGCCCTATCCCCGGTGATATACCATGCTCCTTTAAATCGACTTTCATAAAGCTCTCTCTTATTCCAGTATGTCCTGAACATGGACGGCCAGCCTGCCTTTAGGGCCAAATGACCCTCCTCCCCCGGAGGCAGCTCCTTCTCACAAAGATCATCAAGAATGGTTGCTGTCACCCCCATAAAAGACGTACCCATGGAACCGGGACGGATATCCTGGATCGGATAGTTGGCGATTTGTATACATCCTGTCTCTGTTTGCCACCAGTTATCGTGAAAAGGAAGCCCCAAGACCTTACTCCCCCATAATACCGCTTCAGGGTTTAGAGGTTCCCCAACACTACACATATACCTCAGACTCTTTAGATCATATTTGCTAACAACCTTCTCACCCGCCTTCATCAACATCCGGATGGCCGTGGGGGCGGTATACCATACACTCACCTTATACTTTTCAATGACACGATACCAGGCCCCCGCGCCAAATGCCCCCTCATAAACTACTTGTGAAATCCCGTTCGACCAAGGAGCGAAAATACCGTAGGACGTTCCTGTCACCCATCCCGGATCAGCCGTGCACCAATACATATCCTCTGGATGAAGGTCCAGAACATACTTCCCCGTAGCATAATGGCCTACAATGGCTTCATGGACGTGAACAACGCCCTTTGGCTTTCCCGTCGTGCCAGACGTATAGTGAATAATGGCGTTGTCTTCCTTATCCGTTTTTTCTATCTCAAACGCATCATCTGCCGCATTCATAAGGCTTTCGTAACTAACTTCCCTGTCTCCTAAATCATAGGGGGTATTCCTTTTGTTGACGATTATTATAGTCTTGAGGGAGGGCAACTCCCCAAGAATCTCATGAACGGTATGTACCAGCTTTGGCGATGTCATGAGCACCTTTGCCTCACAGTCTCCTAGTCTGTCCTTAATCGCGTCAGGTCCGAACGCCGAAAAAAGGGGGCCAATGACGCCTCCAGCCTTTAGGGCACCCAGAAGACCTATATATTGCTCTGGAATTCTGTCCATGTAGGTAAATACCCTATCCCCTTTTTTGACCCCCAGTTTCCTGAGTGCATGGGCGAAACGATTGCTCAGTCTTGACAAATCATGAAATGAGTAGGCCTCGGTCTCACCCTCTTTACCTTCCCAATATAGAGCCGTCTTGTTCCTCAAGGGTGTCCCCAGGTGTCTGTCCACCACCTCATAAGCGATATTGATGCCGCCGTTATCAAAGCCATCAAGCTCCTTTTTCATATCTTCCCACGTAAACTCGGCCCTGGCTTGATTATAATTTGGGAGATTTGGTTGTACTGGCATCTCCTCAATCTTACCTTTTTTGATGGGATCATAATCCATAACTGGCTTATCCTTTCTCGTAGACCAAGAAAATAACAGGGTAATTCCCCAACGTATACACAATATACGTACGAACCACTACTTGAGTATTTTTATCATTTTTTTAAATTCCTTTGTCCCGGCCTTCTCCAATATCTGGTAGATGATGGTCTCGGTGGAGGTAATGAATGCCCCCGCCTCCCTCAAAAGGCCAAGGCCTACACGCCAGTTCTCATCTGTCCTGGAATCAACAGCATCCTGAGGCACATGGACCACATATCCCCTCTGCAAGAGGCAAACACAGGTCTGGAATATGCAGATGTGGGATTCGACACCTGTCACGATGACGCTCTGAAGCCGTTCCCCTTCCAGGCGGTCATTAAAGGCATCTACACCGCAACAATTGAAATGCATTTTGCTGATCGGGTCATAGGCGGGCAAGAACTTCTTTATTTCGTTCAGCGTTGGGCCGAGCCATCTGGGATACTGTTCAGTGAGGATGATGGGTAGGTTAAACAGTTCCGAAAGATGGAGCAGCTTGATTATGTTTTCAACGATCTCCTGTTTTCGCCCCATAACCTCCATGAGCTTTTCCTGGACATCAATGATCAGCAATCCCGTATTCTCTTGATTCAGCAACTCCATAGTTCTCCAAGATTAACGCCTAAATGTTCATTGATTACCGATATCTCTTAGGCTGAGCCCCAAAAACAGAGCGCCATCCCTGGCTTCCAGCTCATTCACAGACAGATTCGGCGTCTTTCCTATGAGCAAAAGCATCCAGCAAGAAAAATGCCAGAATATATTCTTGGTAAGTTTTCCTTATTTTAGATAGATAAGGGAATATCACGTAAAAGTCATCAAAAAAATTGGGAAGAAAGGTGCCTAAAAACAAGAAATTGCATTCCACTTCTTGGAATAACTTTACTTATTTTCACGTTAGGCGTTAGGAGAAAGAGCTTCTCTATGTTAGAAAATCAGTCTAAATAATGCTTATTGAAATGAGCTTGGCCCCTCTCATATTAGATTAATACGCCGGCCGTCTTATCAGCATATCCTATTGGAATCGGAGAAGACAAATGGCTATACTTGATGAAGCCGCGCAATTGGCAAAACAGAAGTTAGGGGATATTTTCCACGATCTCACCATGGAGCGCTCCGTGGTCGGCCTATTTTTTAGAGGTAATGCTCTAGGCGTCTGAAACCCTCTGGTCTGAGCGGCATTCTCAACCCCACTCAGACCACCAAGAGTTCTTGCAAGGCTACTTCAAAAGGCTAAAATATGACGAAAAGTGATTAAATAATGTCTATTCCTGGCCATCTTCTCACCACGGCCATGGCCGTCATGCCCCATAGAGATGTGGATCGGGCCCTTCAGGTTGCCCTCTCCATGGATGTGCCATTCTGGCCGCAACTGCCGCATTATAGTTATTATGAGGACATGTATGTCCAGGCCTCCGAGCACTTCCCTGGAATCCTGCTGGATCTGAATAAACGTACCCTGCGCTTTTCCATGGAGAAATTTGTTGAAGAACTGGAAGAGACCTTAGGCCATTTCGACGAACCGGCATATTTTGACATCAGTGAAACGTATTCGGTTGTCTACAAACGGTTCCTGGCATTGGACCTATCCGATCGGCCGGCCATCCGGGGACAACTTGAGGGGCCCATCAGCTTTGGTTTCAATGTATTGGATCAGGATGATCGGCCCATTCTCTTTGATGACACGGTCCGGCCCTTCATGCTGGAGTTCATGGCCAAACGGGTAAACACCCAGTTAGAGCGACTGACAAGGCTCAATCCCCATGCCTTCATGTTCATCGATGAACCTGGGCTGCAGTTTCTGTTCAGTGCCATGTCAGGCTACAGCGATCAGTTGGCTCGAAAGGATATGGAAACATTCTTTTCCATGATCAAAAGACCCCGCGGGGTGCACCTTTGCGGCAATCCGGATTGGGATTTTCTCTTAGGGCTTGACCTTGATATTCTCTCTTTGGATGTTTATTCAAATGGTGAGGTATTTGTCTCTTATGCGGACTCCATAAAGAAATTCATGGAAAGAGGCGGATCTCTCGTTTGGGGTATCGTGCCCACCCATTTTGAACCTTTTGAAGCGGAGAATTTAGACTCCCTGGACAAGAGACTGGAGGAGATATGGCGCACTCTTGAAAAAAGGGGCATTGATCTTGAATTCCTGCTGTCACGAAGTCTGCTTTCTCCGGCCACCTGCTGTTTGGTGAATCCGGACGGAGAAAAGACGGTGGAGGAGGCATTCAAGGCGATCAAGGACTTATCGAAACGGCTCCGCGAAAAATATAAACTCTAAAAGAATGGGGAATGAAAAAATATTACAAAGAAAGATTCGAGGCCCAGAGGCGCCTTGCCAAGAGTGTGGCCTCGCTCAATGAGGTCAATGACATCCTTGAAAAGATGAGGGAAGAGGCAAGGAAACTTGTGCCCTCCTCTATGGAGGCCTGTATCCTCTTGATGGACCGAGACGCCCAGAAATACACCCGACCCCTACAATGCGCCCTGTATGACAAGCCTCTCAATTGCTTGTTGTGCAAGCGAAGTCGGGCAGCCATTCAAAAGGCCCTGGACAAGCAGAAAGGGGTCGTCGTCTCGAAACCCGATCCCATCGTGCGACACGATGGCTCACAGGTAGAAGTAGGACCGGAAGCGGCCATTCCCATTTTCGCGAATGATGAAATCCTGGCCGTGCTCAGCGTGGTATCCAAACCGGGGACTCGCTTTACGAGCAAGGAGTTCTTATTGATGAGGGATCTCTCTGAGGCCGTAGGTAATGTCATTATGAATGCCAAAAAACACTGGTCTGTGACCCAGGAAAAAATAAAAATTGGTCAGATGCTCGCCCATCTCTCCCCTTTTGTGCCTCAATCTGTGCGGCAGATCGTGGAAAACAATCCGGACTTGCTAAAACTGGAAAAAGAGAAAAAAGACGTCACTGTCTTATTTCTTGATTTGGAAGGATACACGCGGCTTAGTTCTCATCGTTCGGAGATCGAGGTCAATGAAATTGTAGAGAAGATGTTTTCCAGTTTCGTTGATCCCATTCACAGGTCAGGTGGCGATATCAATGAGACAGCAGGAGACGGGCTAATGATCATTTTCAAAAACTATAATCCCAAAGGGAATGCCATCAATGCCATCAAAGCGGCCTTTGATATCGACAGGATAAGCCACCAAATGAGTAAAAAGTTCAATGGAGGATCTCAGCCCATCCATGTAAATATGGGCATCAATTCCGGCACCGCCCTGGTGGGCTTGACTCAGTTTAAAGGTTTGTTGGATACCCGCATGACTTACACAGCGAGTGGTCCCGTAACAAATCTGGCAGCCCGCTTGGCAGATTATGCAAAGGGTGGAGACATTCTGATAGGCGAAGAGACCAAGAAGTTTGTGGAAGGCCTTTGGCCCATTACTGATCTCGGGGCAGTTCACATAAAAGGGTTAGAAGAGCCCACAAAAATTTATTCTCTTAAAGCAGAACTACATTTGCCAAGTGATCAAACACCTCGGCAACCCTCCTCTCCTTCCTGAAAGCCCCTCCCTACCCGCAATCGCCCTTTTTCGTTGACCAGCCGCTTCGATTTAGGTGAGGCAGGAGGGCCCAGGGCCCTGTGTCGCTCAGATTTCTGAGCACTTGAAGCACTATGATCACAAATAAAGAATCCGACCCCAGAGGGGTTGGTATTGGTTTAACCCCTGGAAGGGGATGAAATTACAGTACCCCCGACCGTCACGTTTTGCCTTGAATTGTAATTGAATTATCCTCCGTGCAAAGCACAACTGGATTCCCGCTTCCGCGGGAATGACAGCTCTCAACTCCGTCATGCCCGCCCCGCATCAAGTGCGGGATAAACTCC
>Ga0209427_10002281_pt1 | contig 22534 bp, 16 predicted proteins | sample DeeMarSWOR136_30_FD_187465 | JGI IMG/M metagenome (GOLD analysis project Ga0209427, IMG submission 187465) | Marine sediment microbial communities from White Oak River estuary, North Carolina - WOR-1-36_30 (SPAdes) (version 2) | ecosystem: Environmental > Aquatic > Marine > Intertidal zone >...
AAGTCTTTTATTCAAAGAGATTTATAAGTGCTCCGATAAACACGAAACTCTCTTAGTAGAAACGGCACTAGCCTGCTTCAGGAGGCTCCTCCGGGAGATTAGCCTACACTTGCTCATTTTGGCCATCCTTTCATCTGTGTCTCAGTTTACCTCACGCATACGGCAGTGATTACCGTATCAACGCTTTTCGATCCTTGCATGTTTTCCAGATATTCACATGGACCGTATGAGGATACACCATCATAGCAATAATCGCTAAATCATCAAGGCCTCATACGCATCATAGTCAGAAGCCATTTACTAACAAACATCGACAGGCGCTGATTCTTACTATCCGATATCTAAAGGCCATTCCCAAGCCAAAAGGGCGGGCGTTGTGAGTTTGTGGGTGGTGTTACGGTGGAACACGCTTTTCCTGGAGTTTCAAAGCTGTTGGGAAGTCCTTCGCTACTTGGCATAACAGGCTCTGTGGGTCGTTTGGTACTACGTAAACCTTTACCCTCCAGCGACGGTCGGCTGGTGGCGCATCTTTTGGTATCCACACGGGATTATTGTGCAAGCAGTCGTGCCATGCCTGTGCCATCATGCTGGCTGAGCTATTGGCCACTGCCGTTAGATGCTGCCCATCACGGGAGACGGCTCCGATGACGGGTATTGTGTAACGGTCGGTGCTATATTCAGCCCAACCCCGTCCCTGTACTTCTGGTACTGGTCTCCACACGCCGACATACATCTGCACCCAAGGCGGCGTGTTGAATCGGTGTTCAGCAGGCCATCGGTGGAGGATTTTACGACGATTTGTCTGAAGAAGGAATGTTCTGCCCTCTTCAGTGAAGATAAAACAGCGTCTGACGAATTCGGGATAGGGATCTGGCTGGCTGCGAAAAGTCTCTGCCTTCTTGAGTTGAAAGCACATGTTGAGTCCCGGTAACTGGTTGGGGAGGTGTGCCTTCGGATTCTGGCGGTTGTCGAGGACCGGCCGGGCAACAAGCTCAACTGCCCCAGGTTGTGGTGTTGCCACAGTCACAATAAGCACGTGAGGTTGGCTGCGCACCCGGTGCCGCAATTTGAGCTTGCCATTTTCGAGCTTTCGAAAGTCAACGAAATCCAACTCACTTTCATAGCACCACGACTCACAAGTGCACCCCGGCACATCTGGGAAGGTAGCCGAGACGAACGTCAGGAACTTATGGTCCTTGTGTGGCTCCTTCCGAAAGCTGAGTTGTGGAGGGCTCGCGATCTTCCCGGTTGGCGCCGCCTGCCCAAATGCCGTATTACAAGGGCTTATTAAGGAGGCAATATGCCCAGATAAAGCTGACAAGACACCAGAATTTTTCTGTGATGCTAGTGACAGATTGTGACCTCTCGGAATCGTCGCCGTTGCTGTCCCCAGCACCATAGCTCGAAGAAAATCACGCCGTTTCATAATGTTATCTCCGGATTTCACTTCATTCTGTCACCTCCATGGCAACACGAAAGCCTGTATGCGGGTATTGGTATGAAGCAGGCGCGCTACTCCTCGCCGCACATCGACAGGCCGGTGCGAAACTATTCCATCCTCCTCCGCGAATCACGTGAGCTGTACCGGTCTCTGGCCCCACCGGGTCGATCACGTCTTCCGTTGGATAATCCGCCACGTAGAAGTCACTGCACCATTCCGCTACGTTTCCGTGCATATCATAGAGTCCCCAGCTATTGGCCTTCTTTGTCCCGACCCGATGTGTCGTACCGTCGCTGTTGCCGTCATAGAAGCCCATGTCATCGAGTCTACCCGTGCCGGAAAAAGAGCCCCATCGATCGTCTGCCCGGCACGCATATTCCCATTCTGCGTCTGTAGGTAGCCTGTATTTCTTACCCTCTTTTTCCTCGAGCCGCTGACAGAACTCCACTGCCTCACTCCATGACAGTTTCTCAGCTGGCAGATCTTCGCCTTTATGCGCGCTGCGATTATACCCCATCACAGAATGCCACTGTTCCTGCGTAACCTCTGTAACGGCAATGAAAAACGGCTTACTCAGCCGGACCGGGTGCTGATGCTCGTCATATTGATGCGTTGGATCATAGACCGCACTTCCCATCATAAATTGTCCCGCGGGAATATATGCTAATTTCATGCCGATGGAATTTGTGATGGTTTCCCCCGGCTCGCGCAGCTTCTCTACATTCAGTACCCATGTCGGCGAAGCCGGATCCCCCGTCTCACCGACCCCCCAGAATCCACCACTGAGAATAATGTAATTTCCCACGACGCCACCGGCCACACCACCCCCTCCACAGCATCTCGGCTTGGGCAAATCCGGAAGGCCGAAGAATCTCTCTCTCATCATATCGAAGTAGCTCGCTACGGTTGTTCTCTTGTGGTAAGACTGTCCCCCACAGACAAACAGCTTCTCTCCGAAGACCGCGCTGCTGGTGCACTGCGTGAGAAAAAACACTCTTGTTCGAATGCGTGGAATGTCGATTCTTCTCCAACTATCCTCCTGCATGTTATAGCAAAGCACACCATCGGTCCAACCGTAATCGTTCATATCATGGAATCCCACCTCGTAAGAAGCCCCATGCACAACATAGATATTCCCTTCATAAGCTCCCGGTGCGGCATAACATGCACCCTCCGGCGCATCGGCCAGCCGCTTATAGCTATCCTTGCCCGGATCATATTGGTAGAAATTCCTGAAATTCTCCACAACTCCCCTCGGTGTTTTATCCAAACGTTGATAACCAAGGCCGACATAAATACCCTCTCCCACCGTCAAAGCAATCCCATTCATTGCCTTGACTGGTAGATCGGTAATGGCCTTCCATTTGTCGTTTGCAGGATTATATCTCCATGCCTTGCTCGTAGAGACAGCGTTACTCCGCATGCCTCCGAAGACATAGATGTTATCCTTATGCACCGCCACCATAGGCCAACCCAGCTCAATCGGCAGATCCGTTGCTTTCGACCATGTATCTGATGCATAGTCGTACACCTGCACTTTTGTGGACGTTTTGGTCCAATCTGCCGTTTCACAGCCTCCTATGGAGTAGAGCTTATCTTGCACAACCGCACCGCCGTGGCCGTATACATGCTGGGGAATATCCGCCTTGATTTCCCACCCAACCGTCAACGCTTTTTCGATGGGAACAACTAATACAACAATCGCACATATTGCAAACGCTGCCTTTCGCATTGATAACTGCCTCCAACTCATTCGGAATCTATGCCCTTAATTCCTTCACGACGTCTGATTCAAGCTTTTCATTTTCCTGCACCATTTCATCCCACGAAACTTCACACCTCCTGTAGGAACTAATACGACCGAGTATCGAGGCCAGATTGCTTCGCACACTGGGCGCTACCGTCGGATTGGCAAACTGAGTCTTGGTGACATTGTCGTAGAACTCTGCGATGTTACCGGCCGTACCTTCTGGATACAGATTGCCCGTTTGTCCTCCCTTATAAGGATTGCTTCCGCGAATAGAAACATCCCCGCCGTAGTGTGTATCAATCGTTCCTTTCAGACCATAAATTCGACAGCCTATGTCACCATATCCCGCACCGAACTGTTTGGCATTGACCAGTACCGGCACATTCCCCGGAAACCTGTAAATTATTGCAAAACAATCCCAGATATCACCATGCTTGTAGTGGTTTCGGCCGCCTGTGCCATAGGAACTGATAGGAGCGGCATCAAGTATCCACGTAGCCACATCAATCGTGTGTATACATTGTTCGACAAGAATATCACCGGAGAGTACTTTATCCATACCCCATGCCTTCAACCGAGCTTCGGGATCTTTAGGATTAGCCTCAAGAAAATGTGCGACGGGATTCCAACTATTCCATACATCTCCACCGTTGAAACACGCCTCGCCAAAACCTATCCGCCCAATATCTCCATAATGAACGCGTTTGACCGCTTCGCGATATAGTTTATTTGCTCGTGTCTGGAAGTCTACGAAGAAGCACTGCTTTTTGGATGTCGCCTTTTGGCCCGCATCGGCAATAGTTTTGCAGCCCGGTACATCGACCGCGATTGGCTTGGCACATATTGCATGGATTCCCGCATCCACAGCGGCAGCAGCTTGTTCCGGGTGAAAATATGGCGGGCTTTCTATTGCCACTGCATCCGGTTTCTGTTCCACTAGTCTCTTGTAGCCCGATAGTGTTGCATAACGATGTGCCCTTGCAACACCATGCTTATCACCGAGTTCATCAGCCCGTTCTTGAAAGTAATCTGCAGCTACCATAATCTTATATCCGCCGTGCTTGGCGAATATATCCGCAATCCATTTGCCACGCATCCCGCAGCCGATCATCCCAAGTCTAATTTGAGAATTCGCGTCGGTGCCACTACCAAGGCGGGTCGGATGACAGTGAATGACATTGCTGTAGCCCCCGCACCCACCATGAATTGACGACGCCCGATTTGTTGTTCTCTCGCACTTGTTGCCAAATCTCCGTATTTCGTTACCATGGTTATACCTCCTTTCTAATCGAACGCACATAAGCTTAATCCAAGAAATCAACTTCACACCCGCCTATACTCCCTCACCATTACATAGTAGCAACTGAACCTAATCTGACAGGCATAAATGATGATAACACTATGATCATGTGAGAACAAGTGCCAAGCCATTTGCTAGCGAAGCCGATGACCGTCATGGCTTTCGTCAGGGCACCACCAGACGCCTTATATCGAAAGGTGACCTTGCCGTCGTCGGCCGAGGCTATTCGGCTGTTGGTAATGGCGACACGGTGAATGTAGCGGGCGTGATAATTGAGGACGGAACGCGTGCCCTGGACGGCCGATTTGCAGTGAACGACCCAGTCCTTTTGCCATAGGGATTCCGGCAGATGAATTTCTTCGAATTGCTCGGGGATAAGGTCTAGAAAGTGGCCGCGAAACAGTCTTGACAAGGCCCTGACGGGAGCCAAATAGTCACCGTCCAATCAGAGACTGGGTCTGAAGAAACTATGATTCGGATGGGCACGCCGGCTGATCTTAAGCGTGGCAGCGTTGTGGTTTTCAAGAATGGTGATAGCAATAGACGGGCTTGCATATGTGGATATGATACAGGAATTCTTCTTGATGAAAGGATGCCTGATCTGGTATAAGTAATAAGATGGGTAGGAGCGGTTTTAGGTCTTTGAATGTAGGGGGGGAAGTTCTGAAGGAATTCCACGTTTGCGGCTATCGAGGAATGGGAGTGAATTGTAGATCGTCACAAATCGCATTTGACGGAAATCGATATCATAGGATAAGTCTAAACTCATTACGAACCACTCTTTTTGAAGGAGGACGATTATGTTTCAGAAATTGGCCTATTCAATGATGTTGGTGGTCTTTGTTTGGATCGCCGTCCCAGCGGGGACTCATGCACAAGTCGAAAACTTAGTACACAATCCTGGCTTTGAAGAGGATGAGGTTATCCTGAATGACCAGGCTTATGAACATTGGTGGACCTGGGGCTGGGAAGATGGTCTAAACAGCACCGTCGAATTCGATGAGACGGACTTTGTCGATGGTAAAAGAAGCCTAAAGGTTTTCCCAACAGGAGCTACTAACTGGTATTTCATTGTGGCAAATAGTCCCATGTCAGTCGTGGTCGGCAACGATTACACGGCGAGCTTCTGGATCAAGGCGGAAGAACCACGTCCTCTTGGGGCAAGGTTTAAGGCGACGGATAATTCTGTTGATTGGGGATATACGGACTTTGAAGTAACGACCGAGTGGGCTGAGTACACCATGACCTCTGAAGCTTTAAACGCCGAGCTAAAATTTGAGATATTCTGCGCCGGGGCTGATGTTCCATTCTGGTTGGATTATGTTTTTGTCTATGAAGGACAGTATGTTCCCGGAATAAAACCCGTGCCGCCATTGAAGGCATCCAACCCGAACCCGGTCGATGGCGCACTGCTCGAGCAAAACTGGGCGACACTTTCCTGGACGCTGGGAGTTTTCGCAACCTCGTACGATGTGTATTTGGGCGACAATCTTAACGATGTTGATAACGGCACCGGCGAGACGTTCCGAGGTAACCAGGTCGCAACGTTTTTCACGGTTGGCTTTCCCGGATTTCCGTATCCGGATGGCCTTGTCCCGGGAACGACGTACTACTGGCGCATTGACGAAGTCAATGAGGCGGATCCGAACAGTCCCTGGAAAGGTGACATCTGGAGTTTTTCGGTGGCGCCCAAGAAGGCTTATGATCCCGACCCGGCCGATGAGGCCGAATCGGTCGATCTCAATGCGAAACTTCGCTGGACCGCGGGTTTGGATGGGGTAATAAACACGGTGTATTTCGGCGAGGATTTCGATGAAGTCAATAATGCCACACAAGGAGTCACGACCAGTACGACGACCTACGGTCCTGGCCCGCTGGAACGGGAGAAGGTGTACTACTGGCGGGTCGATGTGTTTGACGCCGTCGAGACGCATAAAGGCGATGTCTGGACCTTTACGACGCCAGGCGCCGTTGGAAATCCACAGCCGACAAATGGCGCCATCGATGTACCGATGACGACAATCTTGAGTTGGACGGCGGCGGATAACGCTGCTTCGCACGAGGTCTATCTCGGTTTAGACAAAGAAGCCGTACGCAATGCTGGTGCTGGCTCGCCGGAGCACAAAGGCAGTATGGCCCTTGGTTCGGAAAGCTTCGACCCCAGCAAACTTCTATGGCATACGACGTACTACTGGCGTGTGGACGAGGTCTATACAGCGAATACCGTCAAAGGCCCCATCTGGAGCTTCACGACAGCCAACTCCATCATCATTGACAACTTCGAGAGCTATACCGACGATGATGCAGCCGGTCAGGCCATCTGGCAGACATGGGTTGACGGCTTTGGCGTTCCTGATAACGGTGCACAGGCCGGTTATTTAGTGCCCCCGTATTGTGAGCAAACAATTGTCCATGGCGGCTCACAGTCCATGCCGCTTTTATACGTTAACGAAGCCGGCGTTACGAACTCCGAAGCGTTGCTGGCGCGGACGGTTACGCGCGACTGGACCGAGGAAAGCGTTGGAGAACTTTCGCTGTGGTTCAGAGGGAATTCAGACAATGCGACTGAACCATTATATGTGGCGGTCTCCAACGCCGCTGGCGCGCCGGGGGTTGTGGCTCACCAGGACGCGAATGCCGCACAGTCTCGCATCTGGAACCAGTGGGTGATCCCGTTACAGGCCTTTACCGATCAAGGGATCAATCTAACCAACGTGGATAAGCTTGCGATTGGCTTGGGTAGCAAAGGCGGTGCAGCGACCGGAGGTATGGGTACCATGTTTATTGATGACATCCGTTTATATCGACCATAACCGGAACCGCGATCATAGGCTGCAAAACAATCCTAATCCAAGATTAATGTCTACTCGGGGCCTATATCGATCAAAGCTATAGGCCCCTGTTGTTTTCAGAGCATTATCAACAATCATTACAGCTGGTCATGAGTTGAGCGAAAGGCAGCTTGAGAGAATTGCCACCTATGAAAAGCTCAAAGTCAAATACTAAAATCCTTGTTACCACAAAAAATTTTCTTTGAGGCATCCATGTCATAAGGTACTTGCGAATGTCACTCACTAATTGGTGTCGTCCATTGAAGACTACGGCGCCCGATAAATTTTTTCAGAATGCTTCTTTGGCCTAAAAATTGATTTTTTTTGGACTCGAATTGAAAAAATTAGAGTTTCTGGTGTCAAAATAGTGACACGACTTGTCAAGGAAATCTGACGTTTCATAAGTCATAAAATTGAGGACATCAAGGTGGTGACATATCACTCTTCAAAATCTTCGATTTGTGCCAGTTTTGCTTGCCACTCTTCGGCTTTTTCTGGTTTGTTCCAGGCTTCGTAGAGGTCGCATATTATACCATGAAACCTCGTTCAGTAATTCTGCAGGTAGCCTTCAAAGTCTGTCATTCTTCGCGATGAATCTTCATATGTTAAAGGTTTTGGATTTAGCCATCCGACAATTCGATCTTTGATCGAGTAGGCAAAAAAATGATTTCCCATAGGGCTATAATGGCCGATCAAATATTGCTTAAAGTAGTCGCCAATACTCAAGTTGAAGCTCTTAAAATCTTCAACGTGTATCAGATTCATGTCAATGTAATTGAAATCATTTTCGTCCAGAAAATCCACAATTTCCTGGTCATATCGCTTCCTCCCCTTTAAAAGCTCTCTCGTCACCCTATGAAGATCAAAGATGATGACCATTAACTTTTTGTCGTTCGCTTGAACAAATTCTTTCGCTTTTGTCAGGATATATTTTGTGGCTACAAAAGAATATTTGTCCAATAACGTGGCTATCGACGGACGCAAGCTGTCGCCGTCGAAATCTACCGAGCATTTCATGTTTTTGCTCAATGTCTTTAACGGCTGAATGGCGATTTCGTGAATCTGATTGTTCTTGTATAAGTACATCTGTAGAGCTAAATCGTCTCTGAGGGCCTCATACATCCAGTTAGGATCGGTCATTTTATAGAGGGATTCCGGGGTGGGCAGTAGGTTCTCCTTTTCCTCAAGCTTACCTGTTTCTAAATTGATTTCGATATTAGACCAGAAATTCCCATGAAACATTTTCCCTATGCCTTCTGTCCGATTGGCCTGTTGATTCCAGCCTTTTGTTAGCATATAGCGGCATCGCAATAAACTTCTAATGTGATCATCTCCCCATAGATAAAGAACAATGTATTTTGCGCCATGATCGGTTTTCTCCTCCCGGACCATTCGTCTATACGCCTGGTATACACCAAATCCACCCATCCCAAAATTCCTGATGGGTTCGCCAAGATGGGCCGCTAAATATTCCTGCCATGTCTCACCATCGCTTACCTGATGACACTGAGTAAAACTATCACCATACGTGTTGATTCGGCACGGTCTGTTTTTGTACATGAATGAAGTTCGTGCTCCATTGGATTGGACGGTGGAAATTGTCGAACTTCCGTACATCCCATCATGAGGCATGTAATTACCCAGGATATATCCAACGTCCCGGTCGAATTGGGCCCACGACATTTGGTTTAAGAACACATCGATTTCTTTGCGAATGGGTATGGTGTTCCGGATATACCCTTCGAACGACGCTCTTTTCTGCTCTCCAGCGTGACCAAAGGCACCTGATTTTGCCACAATAAGTAAGAACATGGTTTTCAGAATAATGTCTGGTTTCGCTTCCATAATCACTACCTCATCTTAGTTATTCTTTTCTGGTTGAGTGATGACTTCTTATTTTGTTCTCATTTCTAAGACTATTCCATTTTGAATACTATAGTCTAACTTTGAACAGTTCATGCCACAAAGTATAATATGTTGACAATGACACCGGGAATTTTTGGCTACAAATGAAACGATACTACTAATCTATGAAATTGGTACAGGACTAACGGAGGCTATTATGTTATCATCGAACCGTCGTGATTTCATGAAAAAATCGGCTTTGACTGTCGGAGCCGTCGTCACCGCTCCGATCGTGAAAAGAGGTTTTACACAAAATAAGCCCAGCAATCAAGTCAATGTTGCCGTGGTCGAATTCGGGGGCAGGGGCCAGGCCCACTACAAGGAATTTGCCCGACAGAAGGATGTCAAAGTCGTCGCTCTCTGTGATGTTGATGAGAGACTATTCCCACGAGGTGTGAGGGCCGTCGAGAAAATCGCCGGATATAAGCCAAAGACGTATTACGATATACGAAAGCTATTGGAAGACAAAGATGTGGATGCCATCTCCATTGCGACTCCCGATCACTGGCATGGGTTGATGACGATTTGGGCCTGTCAGGCGGGTAAAGACGTGTACGTTGAAAAGCCTGTCTCTTTCACGATAGAGGAAGGTCGAAAAATGGTGCAGGCGGCCAGGAAATACAACCGGGTGGTTCAGGCCGGATTGAATATGCGAAGCAGCTCGAGCACGCTATCCCTTGGTCTTCGCGGCTTTTTCCAGCCTGTGAAAAGGTGACTTTTAGCGTATTTTCTCACTCTTTAAAATCTTCAATTTGAACCAGTTTTACACGCCACTCTTTGGCTTTTTCTGGTTTGTTCCATGCTTCGTAGAGGGCGATTAGATGATTCCATGACTCCAACGTATGTGGGTTAGTGTCACTGAGTATTGGGCATTGCCTCTAGTCCTTTACATCGTAGTCGGTACCTAATCTAAAGTTGAACCTCAGCCTTCTTGCACAACCTTCAACCCCATCAAGTGGGCTAGGTGGTGGATGCTCTGGGTATGGTCACCGTAGTAGGCAACACGGTGCAGAGAGGCATAATAATCCTTGGCGCTGGCCCCGAGCACGCCACCACCCCAATTGGCCAGCAGTCTGTCCGCGTCTTCCACCTCGGCCACAAGTTCCGTCCGGCAGCCTCTTTCTTCACCTTTGGGGACCCTGGGAACCTCGATGATCTTGCCGGTGAACATCAGCAGAGTATCGAGATGTACCAATTTAGTGAAGGTGATTTTTTGACCGATGCGATAATGGACTTCGGTAACCGCGCCGCCACGGACCTCGGCATGCCGGCGGAGTAAATAGGGCGCCTTCGGGCCGGCAGGGCCCTCCATTTTCAGCGGTGCCGAGCAATGAGACAGATGAAAGGCGTTCTTGGCGGTGTCAACGCCTCCAGCATTGCCCAGGAAGCCAGCCCGGTTGAGCGCATGCTGGAAGATCAACATAGTCAGCAGGCAGTCCATATCTCCATCGCAGGCAGCAGGGATCCCTCGGTCGTTCAGGCGTGAAAACCCAAGGCAGGGAAAGCCCCGAGACAGCCAGGCCATACACGTCCCAACACATAGACCGTCAACGGGGTTCTCAGCGATAAGCTGTTCCAAGGTCAGACTAGCCCGTGCGGCCTTGAAGACGTCCTCTTGGTTCGGCTCGACAATACCCTCTGCTTCATCCAGCCATCGCTTGGTCTCTGCTTTGGCATCGCGGTCGTCCACAGTGGCCATGACTTCGTCATAACGCCCATCGGCAATGGCCACCATTTCTACCCCGAGCTGCTGTTTCACCTTTTCTGGCGTGTAGGACTCGGGCGTGCCCTTGAATGGCGGCGAGACGAGTACCCGGCTCCGTCGCAATAGCGGGATTACCCGGAGCAGTGCCGCGGCTCGTTCCAACTCGTCGTAGTCGCTGCTGTTGAACAGGGTGATTCGGTGCCCCTCATCGCGCCACGGATTCACCAGGCACCAGTCATGCCCTCCGATGATCGGCATATGAAAGACGGCCACCGGTCGTCCCTGTTTGAAAATGGTGGGCATCACTGCGTTGTCACTATTGAAGTTGCTCAGGCCAAAGATGTCGGCGCTGACTGCCAATACGGGGGCATCCGGACCTGCCTTATTCAATAGCCGGGTGGTTTGTTCGGCGGTGCTCGCCTGGCCGATGACGAATTCCACGTTGCCCACGTTTTTCTCGGCCTGGGCCAGACGCTTCATTATAGGCGTGAGATCCGTTTCGGAAAGGCCCCAGCTTCTACCCTGCGGCTTGCCAGCAATGACCACGCAGATCCGGACCTTTGGGTCAGGCATGGATGGTGGGCTTGACGCGCCGCTCGCAGCCGCCCAAGGACCCGTCGCCAGCGCTATCCCACCTACTGCACCTGCCCCCATAAACTGCCGCCGAGTACAGTGCGTACACATAAGTCGCCTCCTTATGTATCATTCTTTGACTGCTCATAACAGATCTAACTATCTACCAATCACCTTCATGAAGAACCTACGTTTGGCTACATCGCCTTGATTATTCGTTACTTGTACCATGACCTCATGCTCTCCAACGTCTCTTCTTCCCGGCGTCCCCGAAACTTCACCAGACTGCGAATCAAGCCTTAGCCATTGGGGTGCTTTGACAAACGAAAAGTTGAGATATTCTCTGCCCCAGAAAGCCGCTTTATAGCCCGGTTTGCATTTGAGGTCGCCGATGGACGAAACAACTCCCAGCCTGTGTGTAAGAGCTGTACCTACTTTCACCTTCTCAGGCAACCGGCTGTAAATAAATGGGCGGGAGAAGTCCGCATAATCAGATGCGCCACTCAGGCTCCCGTACTCATCTAACGCAATCACCCTATAGAATGCCTTATTAGCATTGGGAAGACTAAGTCCAGGGCCCACAACTATCAGTTCACTCTTGTTCGTAGCGGCCACGAAGTTCGACGGTGTCTTCACGGCATGGCGGCTGGTTATGTTATACTTTGTATTAAATTCATCCATGTCTTTGCAGAAACCCCGCCCCATGACCACCATGTATTCGGTGTCGCTGGTAGTGAATCCCTTTTCATTGCTGCCGAAGACTCTAAACTGAGCAGGCCGCCGACCTTTCGGATTAGCGTCCCATTTCAGAACAACTGTCCCTGCCTCTTCATCGGCAATAGCCTTGACGTTGATAGGTACCCCTGGAGCGTTGCATCTAAAGAACGTCACTTTGCTCCATGGTCCCCAAATGCCATTGGCGTTTTTGGCACGCACACGCCAGTAATAGTATGTGCCGGGATTCAACAAACCAACAGAGGGAACAATCCATTCAGTTCTGCCTCGCGAGGATGTTCTTGAAATGAGCTTGTCGAAGTTAGGCGACAGAGGCCAGCGCATGTCTGGCGTATTGCTCAACTGGAAATGATAGTCTTCCACTTGGCTGCTGCCCGAACGAGCCGACGGTTCCCAGCGGAACCTGACTTGGGTTCCTTCCACGATGGCTCCATCAGCAGGCAACATATTGTTTGGGGCTGAAGGCCTGTACCAACCCGTCCGTTCCATCCAGGAATGAGTGATACGTATCCGCCGCGGTCCTTTCGTCTCATCCGTATACCTTATCAGATTCTCACCGAGTTCCAGTTCGGGCAGGCCGAGAAGAGACATTTGTACGTCGGTGGTAAACTCGATGCTATCGATACCGACATCACCTTTTTCCCCTTTGGATTCCATCTCCACCCGTAAGAAGTATTCATACTGTGGAAATCCACGTTGGGAGAGTCTATCGTCGAAGATCACTTCATGGCGAAAGCTTCCTGTAGTCCGGGCTGTCCATAGTGTCTCCCATCGCTTTGCGTCGCGTGAGAGCTTGACTCGGAGTAAATCCTCCGCGCCTTTACGGTGAAAACGAGCTTCAATCTTACCGCCTACAATGACATAGGCACTCGCAATCCTCCAAATAACATATGCCGATTGTCCAGTTTTAGAAGGATGAATCGCTGGACGGACACCATCTTCCCACGCAGCCGCGATGTTCCTTTCAGCTTCAACTGCTTTGCGATAGATAGGCTCTTTGAGATTAGGTACGTAGCTCATGATGCCGTTGCGCATGTTGTCATAAGCACGCTCGCCCCATACGGCCAGATCGCCTTCGCCATCCTTGCGCCATTTCCCGTCTGGTGCTTCGGTGCCTGCCGTGTATTGCTTGCCGATGTGATCCCATCGCCATTCTATGGATTCTCCGGGCCTCAAGGTGTAAGCCATGGTATGTTTGCTCCGCCCGCCAATTTCACCTTCGCGTGGGCCTTCATAGCCGTAAAGTGAAGCCGAAAACTCATCGGTTGCTCTGCTGTCTCGGCGTTCAACGCCGTACGTATGAGTACGCTTCACCAGGTCATGATCCCGCACGATATCAGCTTCCGAAGCGATCGTCATGTTGTCCCGTCGCAAGTAAATGGCGTGCTCATCACCGTCTAACAGGTGATACTCACCGTCATAAAACGCCTCGGCGACGACATGTCCTACTGGGTATCCCCGCCTCGTCCGCAGTCCGGCCGCTTTCCAGAGATCCGATATGACCTTAGCGTCGTTGCCGCACAAAGTGTAGCCGTAGATATTATAGACTTTGACGGCGTCGTCGCACTCTCGATCCCATGTGGTCGCGTGGAACCGATGTTTGCGGTGGAATTCCCATACGGAGCGTGCTTTCTCCCCCTCGCTGGTACGCCCGGCGGTTGCTTCATATGCGATGTCCTCAAGGGTGCGCCAGTTCCGCTTACCATTGACTGTAATCCAGGGATTGACAACGTCTGTATCGCCGATGTTCTCAAGCTGCATGAACCTGTTGGGCTGCCAGCCTTGATAATAAGCATTGTAGCTGATGGGCATACGGGTCACCACCCCATCAACATTGCCTGCCATTCTTACCTCATATGTGTGAGAGCCTGTAGTGATGACCACTTCATGTCTTTTCTCCCAATCTCCTTCAATTGAACGCCATTCTGCCTTCGGAGGGCCTTGATGAGCGCCGAAAACCACTACAGAGTATATTACCAACAACAAGACAGGCGGAATCAAAACAACACGCCCGTTCATGGGCGATGTATTCCTTACCACTTTCTTCGATCTCGTCATGTAAGTAAAAAGCGTCATGGTAATAAGACCTGAATCCTATTATAAGTGGTACCATTGGAGGGAGCCAGGTAAATCAACAATCAACTGCAAATCCAGAATTCAAAGCCCATAGAATGACCGACGCTGAGTCGGAGTACTGCGATCCCTGCATCTCACCGCTAGATGGCCATCGGACATGGTGATAAGGTAGACCCATACACAAAGTTACCATGGTGACTCGATATGCAAAAGGCCATATTCCAATTACTTTTGACTGACAAAGACTCGTCACTCTTCAATAGTTGCTTTTTGTAACAATTTTGCTCGCCACTCGTTGGCCTCTTCTGGCTTGTTCCAGGTTTCGTAGAGGGCGATTAAGTTATTCAAAGAATCTAATGCGTGTGGGTGAGTATCACGGAATTTGAGACAGTCTCAGTCTACGAAATGCCCGCTACTCACAATGAATCAGCCAGAGGATTGGATATCATACCTCTGATCAAGCTCAGAAAGGTTTGCGGTCCGCTGTAGAAAGTGACATGATTATATCTTATTAAGTACCCAATAACGCTGGGGCTCTATAATACATACTTCAAGCCAGCCGTATCTCTGGATAGCTTCACCCACTCCTTCAAATGCCGTCGATGTTCATCCAGCACTTTCTTACAGTGATGCGAATTAGTCAAATTCTGCATTTCACCAGGATCATTTTTCAGGTCTACTAGGGACTCTCTCTTTGCGCCAGAGTCATAGACACAGTACTTGAATCTCTGGCCTCGAATCATTCGACACCACCCATTCTCAGAAACCACATAGGAGCGCCACTTGCTAACTGATTTACCTTCTGCTATCTTGCGAAGGCTTCTGCCTAAGAGGTGTGGGGGTGGTTTGATCTCTGCGTAATCACACAATGTTGGCAGTATATCAAGCCCTGTTGAAACCAGATGTTCTTTGTCCAGTCTACCGGCAGGAATAACGCCTGTGTATTTCATAATAAACGGGACTCCGACTGATTCTTCATAGAAGAGCCCCTTAGACGCTAATTGATGGCTGGCATCCATGTTGCCGTGATCGCTAGTAAACACAACCAGCGTCTTTTCTTCTAGTTCAGCCTCCCTAAGCCCATCAAGGATTTTGCCAATATGCTCATCCACTCTCTCCGTTAGACGACAGTATATCCAGCGATAGATGCGCCACTCTTTCTCGTTGTATGTCTTACGCATAGTAATGGCTGGAGTAACTGCATTAGGATTTAGATGAGCTTCAATGGCGTCGGGTTCCATTTGTGGTATTGCGTAGTTCTCAGGGAGTGGTGGGAGCTCGTCCAAAGGAAGGGACGACGCTTGCTGGTATAGCGCGTCCACACTCGCCATGTTGTGTTTACCTTTACCTTTATAAGCAGCGTAAGCAAAGCAAATGTCATGCGGATTGATAAATGATGCTACCACAAAAAACGGCTTATTACGTTTCTTCGTCATAAATCGGGTGCAAGCTTCCGGTAGCTTGTCTCGTCGATCACTAAAATACACATCATAACCCGCGTTGCTGGGATCAAGTTTGCTGCACATATGGACCTTGCCACCGTAGAAGGTATCGTATCCCGCTCGTTTGATAATTCTGCCAAGTGAGTTATTATCAACTTTGTCCGGGATCCTTGCTCTTTTCATGCCTGATCCATTGTCAAACGCTCCAAGACGCCCGGGCATGATGCCCGTTGCCATGCTTGTGCGGCTGGGCGCACACACGGGATTAGCGCAATACGCGAGATCGAATCGAATACCTTCTCGAGCTAGACTGTCTATGGCCGGGGTCTTCAGATATTTGTTACCTGAGCAGCTCATCATGCCTGCATGCTGCTGATCCGTCATGATAAACAATATATTAGGTCTGGTATCTATTGGGTTGCCATCTTTGCCTTTTACAGCGCCACCGTAAATCACGCCTGCCAGCGCCGTTGGAGTCATCTTTATGAACATGCGTCTATTCACATTATTCCTTTCAATTTCTAAAACATTCTTATTTCGTTATTGTAATAGAATCAGTTTAGAAGAGCATCTGCAAATCCTCGTCATTTTTGATTTTCCTCGCCAGTCATGGTGATGGTTAGGATCAAGACAAATCTGTCAATGTTGTCGACAACGTGTATTATTGTTAGAATCGAGAATCCAAGGTTTGTAAGCAATGAAAGGAATGGCACTATGAAACAATTTATAATCCATATATGTGTCATTGCATTGTGGCTGGATGCGACTGTCCCTGCCGAAACATGCGTTGAAAATTGCATTATCCGCTGCAATAGTCTTTCGGGTGCCCATGTCTGCTTACGTTGTTCTGATACTGCATCTAGTTATGTGCATGCCTTGTCGTCAACAGCAGTCCCTGCGGCATCTGAGCAGCTAACTCCAGAATTGTTCACCCGAGGCAGAACGCACGAGTATACAGGCAAGTACCTTGAAGCCATAAGTATGCCCCTCGGTGGAATCGGTGGTGGCAATGTACAGACCAACGGCAAAGCACAACTACAGTCCTGGCAGATTTTTAATAATTACGATCCGTTGACATTACCCAATACTTTCTTCGCCGTACGCGTCGCTCTTGGGGGAGGCCGGACGATAATGCGAGCCCTCCAGACAGAGCAGGTGGGGCCATTTGCCGCAATGGATAGCCTAACATTTCGTGGAGAGTATCCATTCGGTTGGTTTGATTTCAAAGATGCCTCTCTGCCTGTTGATATCCGTCTGGAGACGTTCAGCCCACTGATTCCGATGAACGCAAAAGACTCGGCTATTCCATGCGCCCTATTCAATATGAGTGTCAAGAATAGCTCTAACGAGCCGGTAGACGTTAGTTTTTTGGCATCTCAGCAGAATGGTGTCGGTTATCGAACACCTGCCAACAGGATAGGCTGGGGACCGGCGAATCTACCTGGTATTAACGACAGGATATTTCCCAGTTATGGTGCAAATCTTAATCGAATTATCCGCCAGCAACATATGACAGCCCTGCACATGACAGCCAACTCATCTCGAAATGTTGTAGTAGTAGATATGACTTTAGCTGTTGTCGCTGAGGAGGTGACCGGCACTGCATCATGGAAGAACCTTGAGGATCTTATCAGAGATTTCACTGATGATGGTGAAATATCCGGACCTCGGAAGATGGGGCCTACGCCGAAAGGTGAGACTCTCAACGGGGCCCTGGCCTGCCGAATGACTATCGCTCCCGGCGCAACGAAGACCGTAACCTTTTTGTTGACGTGGTACTTCCCGAACGGTTCCACAACCAGAGCACCAAACGCCACTGATAGGCAGAGCAACTGGTTCAAAATGAGCCGAATGTACTGTAACTGGTGGTTGGATTCACTGGATGTAGCCGGGTATCTACAAGAGAATCTCAACAGAATTACAAACCAGACACGGGCATATCACGACGCATTCTATGAAACAAATCTCCCATATTGGTTGCTGGATAGGATTAGTTCGCAGACCGCATGCCTTAGGAGTCAAACGTGTTTTTGGGATAAGGACGGCTATTTCGGTGGATGGGAGGGGTGTCTCAGTACGAAGGGCTGCTGCAAGGGCAACTGCTCACATGTCTGGCACTATGTCCAGGCACATGCTCGGTTGTTTCCATCTATCGGAAGAAAGGATGGGAGAGCAATCTTTCTTTTATCAGAACCAAGCCGGCGGTATCCCAATGCGCCACTCTATGTCGAAGATTGCCTTCGATGGACAATGCGGTGAGATATTGGGAGCATATCGCGAACATCTCTGTAGTGTAGACAACACCTGGTTGGACAGGCACTGGCCCAATATCCAAAAAGCGATCGACTACATGATTATTACGTGGGACAGCGATGAAGATGGAGTCCCGAGAGGACAACAGCATAACACGCTTGACGCCGAACTTAGCGGTAGCACATCGTGGCTGGGCACCTTGTATCTTGCCGCACTGGCTACCTCTGAGAAAATGGCGATGTTGCAGGGCTTTACTGATTCAGCAAACCGTTACCAAAAGATCCGGCTGACCGGAGCAAAACACCAGGACTCGACTCTTTTCAATGGTGAGTATTACATTCAGATCCCCGATGACATGAAAGGAGAAAACTATCTGACTGGCTGTCATGTCGACCAGCTACTCGGGCAATGGTGGGCTCATCAGCTTGATCTGGGATGGTTATATCAGCCAGATCGCACACGAACTGCACTGCAATCGGTCATGAAGTATAACTTCCGTACTGACTTCAAAGATGTCAGGACGTTCACGACGGGTGCTCCGTGGAAGGGTTTTCCCCGTAAGTTCGTATGGGACGATGACCGAGGACTCATTATGACAAGCTGGCCCAAAGGCGGACGCCCCGAGCAGGGAAAACAATTGAGATTCGCCGATGAAGTCTGGACCGGCCTTGAATATAGCACCGCTGCTACGATGATTGCCAATGGCCTGCTCACAGAAGGCTTCACTATCGTTAAGGCGGCAGCGGATCGCTACGATGGACAAAGGCGTTCGGGTCTTACTGATCGAGCATGGGGCTATAGCGGAAATCCCTTTGGAGATGATGAATGCGGTAAGTTCTACGCACGGGCCATGAGTGTATGGTCATTGTTGCTGGCCTGTCAGGGATTCATATACGACGGTCCTGCCGGCTTAATCGGATTCAAACCACCGTGGCGACCGGAGGATCATACATCATTCTTCACCGCAGCAGAAGGTTGGGGAGTTTTTTCCCAACGTCGTAGCGGTAACGTGCAAACTGAATTAATCGAGATACGATACGGCAGGATCCGTATAGAATCTCTAATCTTTGAGGTATCTGAAAAGGCCGAACCTGAAACGGTCATTGTTAGACATAATCACCAGGTAGTTCCCTCAACATATACAATAACCGCAGGTAAGTTAGAAATTGTACTGAGAAATCCTGTCACACTTCAGATTGGCAAATCACTGACAATTAGGATTACATGCCGCGAATAGACACCAGACACTGACCATTGTAGGGATTATGAAATTTGCTCTTTCATCGAAGTGCCTACTGACCCAAGGAAATTTGATTATTTACAGGGCAAAAAAATGGAGCTTTTAGGGAGTAACATGTCACTCTACAAAATCTTCCATTTGTGTCGGTTTGGCTTGCCACTGTTCAGCTTTTTCGGGTTTGTTCCAGGCTTCGTATAGGGCGATTAAGTTATTAAGTGACTCGATTGTATGTGGATGAGTGTCACCAAGTTTGAGACGGCGGCCTTCGGCATTTTTGAGCAAGAGTGATTCTGCTTTTTCGTGACGGTGTTGGTCATGGGGCTATATACAGGTTTAGGCAGAGCTGCTGTGAAGATAGTATTTGGCATCTTTTCTTCGGCAATTGTAATGAATTCCTAACTTGTTGTCCCATTAGGCTCATACAGACATATTCAATCAAACATAACCAGTACAATGTTCTTCTTGAGCTACTTCATAACAGACATCCTTGTCACTCACTTGATCTTGCTTCAAGCTCTCTATAGGATTCGGGAAGATATTCCTTAAGTTCAACCCAATAAATGTCAGCCGTATCGGTAGCGCGATTTAGATTCCACCCGGTACTTCGGGTGAAGAACATGTATTTCCTGTCCGGCGAGATCCTCGCTCCGATTTCATGGTACCCGGTATTAACTCCGGGCCCCATATTCCGGGGCTTGGTCCAGGTCCCATCGGGTTGTCGCAGGGTGAGGTACAGGTCCGTTTCCGTTCCGGGTATCGCTCCCGGCCGAATAGAGTAAAACACCAGAAAGGATCCATCAGGAGCAATGCCCGGGTGGCATCCTCGTAAGTCGCCCATTTCCAAAGAGAGCTTTATCGGCTGATCCCATGTGTTGCCCACAGAAGGAGCAACCCAAAAACCACCTTGTCTGGACTTAAAGTAGAAACTGTTATCCGCTGACAAAGAAAATCCGCCCGAAGCGGAAGTGAAGGGTGGGCCGAGTTCCTTCGGCAAAGACCATCCCTGGGATGTGCGCATGCAGCGATGATAACTCCGACGTTTGGTTGGATCGATTCTGCTCCGCTCCGGCCTGGTGAAATATTGGTCCATGAAGTAGATACTATTGGCATCCGGAGCCAAACAGCACGACCACACTCTGTAGGGAATGCGTTTGATACGCTTCGGCGTGGTCCAGCCCTGGTCCGTGTTCTCTGTGATATAAATATACCCAAGCTTGCGAAAACAAAAGGTGTTGCCATCGGTGGAGAAGTGCCCATGACATTCCCACCGGTGAGGCCTTGTATCACTGATGAGTCCGGGTGCGAAGACTTGGGCGATAGGGCCGGGCGGAGTCTGTCCCAAGTAAGGTCCCACGGCAAATGGTTCTGAAAATACGGTACTACCCCACAAAGCAATAACCAAAATCCAATATTTGGTATATCCTCTCTGCTTCATAGCCGGTTTCCTTTCACATATTTTGCAACGCAGTTGTGCCGACACATAGGTTAATAAAGCTTTTTATATTTCAAGCTATATGCATAAAGGAACTCGTCGTGACGTATGTAAAGTCTTCCTCCGCAAACGACGGGATGAGCCCAAGTATTTCCTTTTCCGCCTTTTGGAATTTTGAAATGACTGATCAGCTTGTGTCCAGAAGGTGTCAGTTGAACGAGGCCCATAACGCCGTCCTCGCTTAGTGCATAGAGCATTCCATCGACGTAAGTGAGCGATACTTTTACACACCGAACCATATATTTTATCTGGCCGGTCTGCCAGTCCAGACAAACCAATAAGCGGTTGCGGACGGTAGTTGAGCCGTGGAGATTTCCGTTGACTAAGATGATTCCGCCAATATGATTGTCAAGTTGTTTCGTACGCCATATTTCTTCGAGTGAGACCTTGCCGTCTTTAACATTCACTTTCCATTTGACGGAGCCCACCACGGTACTGATAAAGACCTCGCCATCGTGGAAAATGGGTATCATTATGTTTTCGTCATAATACGTTTCGTGTTTCATGCGCCACAGCAATTCACCCGTGTCGGCATTCACGCCGATGAAGCTTTTGGAAGTCAATGTGGTTATAATTCTCAATCCTTTAAACTCAAACAAAGCCGGAGAGGCATAGCCGGCCACTTCTCCTGTGCCGGGTGCTTTCCAAACAACCGATCCATTTGTTTTATCGAGAGCGACCATACAGGTTTGTGGACCACCAGGGCATGAAATGAGATGATCGCCATCCACCAACAAGGATTCAGATAAGGCCCATCTGGGAATTATGCCGTTGTATGTCTCAATGACATTGAGCTGCCAAATTCTGTCTCCGGTTTTCGCATTCAGACAGACGATACTTCCGTGAGGATTTTGATGATACAGTCTGTTTCCATCGATGGTTGGGGTTCCGCGGGAACCGGGATAGGACCCCGTCCAGGCCTTGCCGTTTTTTACTTGCCACAACATTTTGCCGTCTAAGTTTAAAGCAGTGACGACAGTATGCTGACCGATGTTACCGGCGGTATAAATCATTCCATTCGCAATGGAGATGTTGGAATATCCATGTCCCAGTCCCCTGGCCGTCCATAAGAGAGACGGACCATTCACGGGCCAGTTTTTCAAGAGCCCTTTTTCGGTGGAGATATTATCTCGGTTCGGCCCGTGAAATTGGGGCCAGTAAGGTTTTTGATCTACAGCATAAGTTGTGGTTGTCGAGAAAACACCAAAGGTCGATATTATAGAAATAATTTGTCGTATTTTTGTTTTTGATATGAACATCTGAATCATTGTCGTTTGTGTTTATCTCGTGGATGATTCTGAAAGAACGTCCAGGCAATCTCAGGTACGTTGCAGTCCGAAGGATCAGGCATTCCATGGCCTTCGTTCTTGAGCTTGTAAAGGACAACGTCACCTGTTCCCGTGGGTGCCGCCCATCCTCGCACCAGGGTGTTAGGATCATCCCTGATGACGATAGGCGGTGATTGACATCGGTTGCGTGCCGCCCATAGACGTATTCCACGTTCAACACCGAAGAAGCCCCAGTTGGGCAGCCCATTGTATGAAACGTATTTATCCTGCGCCCCATGAAAGTGAATCACCGATACCGGCGGGCCTGCCACAAAATCGTTATAGGCCAATAGGGCGGCCCACGGAGCAATCGCTGCAAACCGTCCCGGCAACCGGGCTCCCAGATGATGCGCCATAAATCCCCCACTGGAGGTGCCAAACACAAAGATTCTATTCGGATCAATCGTATATTGTGAAGAGATTGTATCAATCAGCTTTGCAAAGAAGCTGACATCGTCCACTC
>Ga0209427_10002282_pt1 | contig 22531 bp, 23 predicted proteins | sample DeeMarSWOR136_30_FD_187465 | JGI IMG/M metagenome (GOLD analysis project Ga0209427, IMG submission 187465) | Marine sediment microbial communities from White Oak River estuary, North Carolina - WOR-1-36_30 (SPAdes) (version 2) | ecosystem: Environmental > Aquatic > Marine > Intertidal zone >...
GTTGCCGATACGGAAGATGCTAACACAGAGGTAGCAGTAACCGCAGTCACAAGAGCAGTTATACAGGACCAAGTTGACCTCCTTATCGGAGGTTTCTCCAGTGGTGCCACGCTTGCCGACCAAGTTGTAGCCATAGAAAATCAAGTCCCCTTCATAATTACTGGCGCATCTAGCCACCTTGTTACGAGAAGAGGACCCCAGGCGAACTATGGGGGTCTTCCAGATGGACATGCTCTGAGAATAGACGATGAAGAAGGAATGAGCTACATGTTCCACTACTGCACCACAACTTACCACTATTCGGAAACAGTAGCACATTTCTTTGCTGAAGCCATGAAACCCCTCCTTGACAGCGAATTTGGGTTCGACGCATCTAGAAACCTTAGGCTTGCAGTGATGTATCGTGACGATGCTTACGGTCAGGGAGTATGGGATGCAACCAAACACTATATAGAAGTTGACGACCTTCCAGTAGAGATAGTTGCAGAAAAGAACTACCCAATTGACACCACAACTTTCCAAGCAGAACTAACTGCCATCAAGGCTACCAAGCCTGATGCAGTCTATGTTGTTGATTTCACAACAAACACTGCTACAATTTACAGACAGGGACAAAGCGACGTCGGATTAAACAGCATTTACATAGCTGTTGAATGTTGTGAAGAACCGGAATTTTACGCTGCGCTTGGGCAATGGGGTGATTACCAGCTTCTTGAGTCAAAATTTGCATCCTATGCAGGACCACCCTTCTATTTGGAAATGATGGATACATATGTGGCAGATTATCAAAGCAGGTATAATACGATACCAGGAATGATGGGCGCTGACACTTACGACGCTTTCTACATAGCGAAAGCGGCCATTGAAGAAGCAGGTACATTGGATAAGAGTGAAGTTAGAGATGCCATAGAAAATATCAGTTTAGAACAAATGCTGATTATAACCCAGAATGGAAAAATTGAATTTAGCACTGAAACTGAAACATATCATGAAATAGCGCCATTCACATTTGTTGAACAGCTCTTTTACGATGAAGCAATTGGTGAATGCCGTCCATTAGTCATCTGGCCTACAACCGCTCCCGGTGTCGGGACAATAAAACAGACAGAATTTGTACTTCCTGAAAACTACGAGCCTGGAAGCCCATAGGAATGAAACTGGAAGTCAATAGAAACTTCCTAACCCACCATTTTTTTTACTGCTTCGCATCTGTAGCTTATGGACATGAACTTGAGTATTCAAAAAACTGGCAAAATGGATCGGAGCTGTGAATAATTAATGATTGATACGTCAACCATTATTCTGACTCTGATTTGGGGCGTCGCAATTGGAAGCATCTATGTTTTGCTAGCCACAGGATTAAACTTGATTTTTGGAGTAATGAAACTTGTTAATTTTGCTCATGGGGAACTGCTCATGATAGGCGCTTACATTGGTTTCTCGGTTTGGACTGCACTGGGCGTAAATGCCTACATAGCTGTCTTTTTGTCAATGGGGTTAGTAGCCTTAATTGGAATTGCAGTGGAAAGATTGTGTTTCCGTCGCGTATTAGGAGAAGATAAACTTAATGAGATCTTCGTAAGTCTTGGACTGATTTTTATTTTTGACAATGTTGCCGTTTTGTTGTGGGGCGAAAAATCCAAAAGAATAATCAGTCCTTTCGAGAACATGAGCCTAGCTTTAGGAGAATTGTCAATAAGCTATGACTGGATAATCGCTATGTTATTCGTTGTGGTAATACTTGTTTTCTTAGTGTTATTGATCAGAAAAACTAAGATTGGCATGGCTATGCGGGCTACCAGTCAAAGAAGCCAAGCCTCAATGTTGATGGGAATAAATATCGAACGCATTTATATCTTCACTTTTGCGCTAGGAGCAGCACTGGCGGGTGCTGCAGGTGTGCTTTATGGGATGATCTTTCCTTTCAATCCCTATATAGGTGCGTTGCCAACTATCAAAGCCTTTGCCATAATAATATTAGGTGGCCTAGGAAGTATACCTGGAGCTATAATCGGAGGACTCCTATATGGAATAGCTGAACAATCGGCTGTGATATTCCTCGGCGGCATTTGGAGAAACGCAATCGCATTTTCTGTTCTAATAATTGTTCTCGTTCTCAGACCAAAAGGACTTTTTGGAAAGAAGGGTGAATAGATGTTTTCAAAAGAACAAGTAGTTGAGCTTACTCGATCTACAAAGTTTCGCGTTCTAGTTATTGCCATAATGATTTCAGCAGTTGTTCCACTTGTTATAGGCGATCCATTCTTAGTTCATGTTATGACTCTAGTTGCTATTTTCTCAATATACGCTTCAAGTTGGAATTTATTAGCCAATTCGGGTCAGGGCTCACTGGGACATGCCGCGTTCTTAGGCGTTGGAGGATTTGCTTCATCGTTGCTTGCAATAAACTTTGGCATACCACCCATTATTGGAATTTTAATTGGCGCTGCCTTTTCAGCTGGTATAGGGTTTCTAATAGGTCTAACATGTGTAAGACTGGAGGCGTGGTTTCTAGCAATGGTAACTTTCGGCTTTTCTGTAATTGCTGAGACTTTGGTTAGCCAATTCGATGAAGTCACTCATGGCGTTTTAGGCTTTCGAACTCCGCTTTTGGTGCCTTCAGGACTACCTTTCTATTATTTCGCTGTGGCTCTAGCCACGACATCGATTGTTATAATGTATCTAATAATGAAGTCAAAAACTGGTCTAGCATTTAGAGCAATACGGCAAAATGTGGCTGAAGCAGGCATGATTGGAATAAACACCGCTAAGTACAAACTATATGCTTTTGTAATAAGTACCTTTTTTGCTGGATTGGCAGGAGGACTCTACGCTCATTTCCTTAGATATATTAGTGTCACGATTTTTGCAGCAGAGAACTCATTTAAGCCACTGATGATGTCGGTGATTGGTGGACTCGGTAGCATGGAAGGACCAATAATTGGTTCTATGATAATAGTTGCTATTGACTCGTTACTACCCAATATCGATAAGTTTTTGCAACCAGTTATGAGTCCCCTATTTCCGGCGGTAAGCAATGTTGGTCCCCCGCTTCGTTTAATAGGTTTGGGGCTATTCCTCGTTATGATAGTTATCTTCTTTCCAAAGGGAGTGTCATCACTAATTCGCAAGGTTTACAATTATTTAAAAAAGTAATATGGAGAAAATTTAATGAAGAAAAAAGACAGGTTTCGAGAAATCTTGGGAATTAAAGTTCTTGATATTAAAGACGGCTACGCAAAAATGTCTCTAAAGGTAACTAAAAACCACATGAATTCTCTAGGTGCTACTCATGGCGGAGTAATCTTCGCGCTTGCAGATTGCGCCTTCGCCGAGGCTGCAAACTTTGGTGAAAATGTTGCAGTTGCCGTCCAGGTAAGCATAAACTTCCTGAAACCCGCGTTTGAAGGTGACACGCTTACAGCTGAGGCGGTCAGAGCATCCGAGGGAAAAAAACTTGCACTTTATCATGTATCAATTTCCAAACAAGATAAGAAGATAGCTTTCTTTTCCGGACTAGCATTCAAAACGTAACCAGAGAAAAAAGTTTCAAGCCGACTTTCTTGACCAAATTGCGAAGCCTGCATTTGGCAGGGAATTATCGTCCGAACACCAAAACAAAAGCACCGCTGCAGTTCATTCTGAATTTTAACTTACATGTCCAGGGTCTGTATTCTTTGCCGAGCGCTATAGAACGAAACACCGGAACTAACAAACTACCATTTACTTAGATAATCACGAGATGCGGTGTATCTACTCTTTTGGCTTTAGAACCGCTTCTCTTATTTCCATGTAAAGCCAGTTTCTCTTCCAATTCTTCGCTTTTTCTTTGTATTTTTTCTTTTTGAACTTTTTAATTTCAATGTGTTCCTTAAAGAGCGGTGCATCAAGAACCATTGTATGGAAACCCCGTCCATCTTCACTGCAAACGTCGATGTTCTTTCTATCAGTCAACACCTTCAACTCTCTTATGGAAGCCTTATTGAGCTCTCTACCTAGCCACTCCTCGCCTAGAAAGTCTAGGTTTATGCAGTTCATGATCGGCTTTATGCCTGCTGCTATCTCCTCCTTCAAAACATGGTACGTGTCATTGAACGGATTCTCGTTTGGCATGATCAACTTTATGCCTAACTGTTCACACATAATATCATAGTAAGTCTGATGGATCTTCGCGCAACCTGCACCAACAATGTCTCCAGTTACGAAAGCTTTCACGCCTTTCTCTTCGCTAAGATTAGAAAGAGCTGCAAGAATGTCTTCATACGGTTTCTTAATCTTAACCTTAAGCTGAGGAATCCCAAGAGCCTTAGACTGCAACTCCATCAAGAGAAAACTGTGAAAAATATACGGTTCTTTGTAAACATAAGAAAGAAGAAAGGCAACCTCATAACCCTGTTCAACAACCTTATGAAATGCCAAGCAGCATTCTTTGCCTCCACTCCAGTGGACGACAACTTTCATACGACTACACCTCTGATTCGAAGGGGTTAGAGCAAAAACGATTATTAAAGCTTCTGCCATCTTGCCCAAATCGAAAACGGCAAGAAACCAATAGGGTTGCGCTTTTCTATTTTTTCCTAAACAGAACCTTCAACGCTTTCTTTGGGTTCCGAATGGCCTTCACCAACTTAGCACGTGTAAACGTAGGGTTCACCATGTTTGCTAAGGCGCACAATTCACGCAATTCAGCCCCAGAGAATTCCGGAGTCTCAATAAGCGGCTCAGCAGCTGCAAAATCATCATCACTGAAATCCTTTTTTAAGAAACCATCGAGTTTCGCTTGCTCATAAAGCTCAGTTCCATAAACAGGTGTGGCAATGCTGAAAACGAAGCTCTCAGCGCCCAGCCTTCTCAGCTTGTACGCAAAATTGATAGTTTCTCTTATCTCCTCTTTTGTTTCACCTATTAGCCCAATCACGAAGAAACAGCCTACTCGAATCCCGACTTTCTTACACAAAACTACAGCTCGCTCCACAGACTTGAGGTCTAAGTTCTTTTTGATAACCTGATTGACAACACGTTGAACACCAGATTCTGGAGCAACCCGTATTTTCTCGCAACCAGACTCCTTCATTTTTCTCAGTAGTTTCTCGTCAAGTGTGTCTGCTCTAACCCCGTTTGGAGTAAACCATTTAAATTCTAGCCCTCTTTCCACGATTAAATCACAGATTCCCTCCATTCTTTTTCTATCCAACGTCATATTCTCGTCGCTGAAATCTAATTGCTTAATGTGGTAAACGTCAGCTAACTGTTCTAACTCGTCAACCACATTCTCTGGAGTTCGACCACGCCATTTACGACCCATAATTGTGTGTATAGAGCAAAATACGCAGTGAAAGGGACAACCTCTGCTTGTGATCACCGTAGCCCAAGGTTTTTTTATTTCTCCTCTTAGAGGAAGCTCTTTTACAGCTTCAAAATACGTCTGCATCGGAAGAAGATGCCTTGCTGGAAAAGGCAGAGAATCCAGTTCCTGAATCGCGGGTCTAGGAGAATTTATTACTACCTCCTTGTTTTTGATGTAGCCGATCCCCCTTACCTGCTTGAGGTCCGTTTCTCCTCCTTGTTCCAGTTTCCGAGCCAACTCTTGAACCGTTATTTCAGGCTCTCCAATTACGACATAATCCACGTTTTTGTAGCTAAGACATTCTGCGGCTCTTGCAGAGGGATGCAATCCGCTTAGAACCGTTATTATGTTCTCGTCAACGTTTTTTACCATTGACGCCACTTCGTATGCGGGTTTCCACCAGCCACAGAATGGAACGTTTATCCCCACCGCATCTGGCCCAAACCGTTCAACTCTACCTTTTATCTCTTCATTTTTTAATCCTTGACGGTACTTCTTGGTATCTATTTCTTCTAGGTTTTTCCAACCTTCGTTGGCAGCGTCTATTATTTTCACTTCATGTTCTTTCTCAAGCACGGCTGCCACATAAGCAATTTCTATGGGTTGAAGAATGCTTGGCTTTCCCCATAATTTCGGTTGAATTCGAGGCGGATTAATTAAACAAAAACGCATTCTTGCTCCCTGTGTTGTGCATTTCGGCAAAAAACGTCTTTTTCTGGAAAGCTGCATTAGTCATTTTGTGAAGCATCTCTAACAAGGTAAATGGTTTAAGCTGTGATTAAAGGTTTTGCAGGGCAAGAGGAAAACGGAATTTTTTCTAATAAAGCAAAAAGTATGATCTCGTTAACCAAATGATGGGCAGACTTAAAAGAACACATAGAACTATTGCCATGTTGCGGATTTTTACCGCATGCAATATCTTATCCGGAGAAAGCGTTTCAGTCTGTTCTCCGAGGATGTATTGATCAGGCTTTTCTAACTGCACCCCTAAAGCACCAGCCATAGCTGCCATGGGCCAACCATGATTCCTGCTGGGTGTTTTGCCGTGGTCTCTGCGGGCAATTGCCCAAGCTTTCTTGTAATCTTTGTCCAGCAAAGCCGAGCCCACGATTATGAGAATTGCGGTTAATCTGGCTGGAATGTAGTTGATTATTGTGTCAAGGTTTGCGCTGAACCATCCTGTGTGGAGGTGTTCGGGATCTTTGAAGCCTACCGTTCCGTCGAGGGTATTGATGGTTCTGAATGCTATTGCGCCTGTGACCCCGAAAAACGCGTATGAAAGTATGGGTGAGAGCCTGAAGTCTATTAGGTTTTCCGCCATAGATTCGATTACAGCTGAGCTGATTTGTTCGCCTGTTAAATCTTTGGCTTCCCTTCGTGAAAAATGCGCGTATTTTTTTGCTTCTTCAAGGTCGCCTAAACTTATTGCTTCAGCCGCTGCTTTTGCCCAGTCGGTTTCAAGTTTTATGCAGATAGTCAGTTTCAAAAGTACTATAGCGAAGAAGGAGTAGATTAGGTAGCTGATGAATGTTTGGATAGCCCATAATCCAAAGTAAACGGGTAAAGAGAAAACAAGAATGACTGCCAGAGCCAAAATGGCTCCTTTAAGTTTTGCTTTTTTCGGGTTTGGGCTCTTAAAGTAGGGTTCCAACGCCTTTGTGAATTTACCCATCAAAACGGTTGGGTGAAATCTGAAAGCGTACTTTTCGGGACTGTTTGGGGAAGGATCTCCTAAAATCAGGTCTAAAAGTATAGCTAGCACAAGAACACAGATTGCCATTACACCGTCTGTTACGCTTTTCACCCACCAGATTCCGGGAAGTTACTTATTAACACATTTCTGATACTTTAAGAAGTCAGTTTATATCCATTATGGTTTAGGGTACTAATGTGCAATTTTTGACTATATTCCCTCTATATCTTGCTTGAACTGCAGTGCAAACAAGTCAAGCATTAACCATTTGCTCTATGAAGGAGTGTTGGCAAATAGAAATAAGCGTCGTATGACTGATAGTGGTTAAGAAAGGAGTGAGAAGCTTGACTGACGTTGTGTTTGTGTTTGAGGTTCATCAGCCGCACAGGTTAAAGCGGAATCTGTTTTGGGAGAATAAAGTTTTCAGGCGTTTGAAGAAAAAAGAACTGTTTAACTATTATTTTGATAACGACGTTGACAGGGAGATTTTCAATCGTGCTGCCTCAAAATGTTATTTTCCGTCTAACCAGATACTGCTTAATGTGATTGATGAACATAAAAAGGAGAAAAGACCCGTCAAAGTTTCATTTAGCTTGTCAGGGATTTTTTTGGAACAATGCGAAATGTTTAGCCAGGATCTTCTAGAAACCTTCAAACAACTCGCCAGCACTGGCTGCGTTGAATTTCTAAACCAGACCTATTACCATTCGATCTCCAGCCTTTATCCTGAGAAAGACGAGTTTATTGAACAGGTGAAGATGCATCGACAAATAGTGAAGACTTTTCTTGGCTACACACCTGATGTTTTTGAAAACACTGAACTTCTCTACAACAACAAGATAGCAAAAATAGTCGAAAATCTGGGTTACAAAGGAATCTTCATGGAGGGAGTGGAAAAGGTACTAGGGGAAAAATCACCAAACTACCTGTACATTCCAAAAGGCAGCAAGAACATCAAAGTGCTACTGCGCAACTACAAGCTGACAGACGACATAGGCTTCAGATTTTCAGCCAGATGGTGGAGTGAATGGCCTCTGACAGCGGAAAAATATGCACGTTGGCTAGCTGAAATTCAAGGTCAATGCATCAACATCTTCCCAGATTACGAAACCTTTGGAGAACACCATTGGCCCGAAACAGGCATCCACAGCTTTTTGCGACACTTGCCTGAAGAAATTCTGAAGTGGAAACACCTGAAAATGACTACCCCCTCAGAATTAATAGACAAAAACTCTGCAGTAGGCGAGATTGATGTTCCCGAAGCCGGCGGAACAGTTTCTTGGGCTGACCTTGAAAGAGACTCAAGCGGTTGGCTCGGAAACGCCATGCAATGGGCATACTACACAAACTTGCGGAGGCTTGAACCTCTTGTCAAAGGGGCCGAAGACAATGAGTTTCTCAAGCTGTGGCGCTACTTCCAAACGAGCGACCATCTCTATTACATGTTCACCGCAGGCGGAGCACCAGGAGAAGTTCACGCGTATTTCAGTCCATTCCATTCACCCATGGACGCCTATGTGGCAGCTCAATCGCTATTATTTGACTTTGAAAACAGGCTAAGGCTTGCGACTTTGACCGCAAACGAGCCTTTCCTGTTCTGCACGAACAAAGGCGAAGAATACTTCACAGGTGCTATGACCTGGAGCCTAAAAGGTTTCATAAAAGCTTTCAAAACAGTCGATATAAAAGCCATAGAGTTTCACAATTGTCGAGGAGATTTTGAGAATTGGATGAAACATTCACTGCAGGATGGAGTCCTGTCACGTCAACTGAAAGAAATCAGAGTTAGAAAGCTAGAGGGAGAAGCGCTAAGAAAGGCAATAATCAATGTGACTGAAAAACGATTCAAGAAATTAAGCAAGCAAGTGCAGACAGCAGTCAAGCTTTTCTGAGAAAAAAAGATTGTGCATGAATTTATAAGAGAAGCCAGCAATAATCACTTACTGGTAAGGTGCACATGAATGAGGGAAGAGCTTCCGTTCCCAGAAAAGGTTTTGCAAACACTGCACAACCTATGTGCGACTGCGGCGGATTTGGCTAGACGCGGCGAAGAAGTGGCGCGGATTCTTCAGCGGGAACAAACAGAGATTGAAGGCATACTTAACAAATACAAGGCTGAAGGGTTTGCTGAAAGCTTTGTTGATAACGAAGGAAAAACAAGATATTTTCTTAACGCGAGAGGAATAATCAAAGTTTGTTCTCTTTTCACGTAGTGAAAGATGATGCGCGTAATAATCTTTTCGTGGGAATACCCCCCACGAGTCGTAGGTCAACTCTCAGAATACATAAACGCGCTATCAGTAAAACTCGTAAAGAAAAAGATTGAGACTTACGTTGTCACTTACCATGATTTTTTGACTGGAGCGGTTGAAGAAGTAAGCGGCGTAAAGATTGTCAGAGTGGCAAGTCCAGTTCACGCCAACATCGGCGTCTTAACGTGGATTTTGACTCTAAATCAAGAAGTGGAAAGAGCAGCTGCAAACATCTACTACCAAGCAGACAAACAGATAGACCTTATAAACGTCTATGACTGGCATTTCATACCTGCCGCGATTACTCTAAAGAACGCGTTCAACGTACCTTTTATTTACTCTGTGGAGAGCTTAGAGGATCAACGCTCTTCAAATTCGAATACGCCTTATAACATGTCCATCAAAAGCATCGAATGGCTTGGCTTTTACGAAGCAAAAAAAGTGAGCGTGAAATCAGAATTAATGCGCAACGAGATTGTTAGAATATACAAAGTTCCAGATGCAAAAGTGAAAGTTGTTTCACCCAGCACCGACTCTTGGATAAAAGATGTTTTGGAGATATACACCAGTGCGGCTGGAGGCTTAAACAACAAATGAAAAAAAAGTTAAGCGTCATGATGTTCACATGGGAGTTTCCGCCTAGAGTAATCGGAGGAATATCCCCTCACGTTTTCTTCCTTTCCAAGAGCCTAGCAAAAAGTGGTGTAAAAGTCTATGTAGTAACCTGCGATTTTCCTAGTACACCTTCGTATGAAGTTATCGACGGAGTGGAAGTTTACCGTATAGATTCATATAAAAATCCTGCACCAGATTTTGCCACATGGGTCTACATGATGAACTTAAACATGCAAAAGGAAGCGGCTGCCATCGTGAATAAGTTAGCCGATAAAATTGACGTTTTCCATGCGCATGACTGGCTGGTTGCCACGGCAGGCATAGGGTTGAAGCACGTGTTCAGAAAACCTCTATTAGTTACAGTGCACTCCACAGAGATAGGACGAAGAGACGGACTTCACACAAACACAGAAAAAATGATTCATGAGACCGAAGCGTGGCTCACATATGAAGCTTGGAAGGTAATCTGCTGCAGCGATTATATGGTTTCCCATGTCAGATGGGCTTTCGGGCTTCCCGAGGACAAGCTTGTTATGATTCCTAATGGGGTGAACATAAATATGTACGATAAAATCGAAACAGATTTGAAGTCTTTCCGAGCCAAGTTCGCGTTGCCTGAAGAGAAAATCGTGCTTTATGTTGGAAGGCTTGTTTATGAAAAAGGTATTCATGTATTAATCAACGCTGTGCCTAAGGTTTTGGATAAAGTCAACGCCAAATTCATAATCGTGGGCAGCGGCTACATGAAAGAGCAACTCCTGAACATAGTTAGAAGCATGCGTTTAGAACATAAAGTGCTTTTCGTGGGGTTCGTTGACGATGAAACCTTGCTTAGACTGCAGAAGTGCGCTGACGTCTCCGTTGTTCCATCTCTCTTTGAACCATTTGGCATAGTTGCTTTGGAAGCGATGGCTGCGAAAAGCCCGGTTGTGGTATCCGACACTGGAGGCTTGTCCGAAATTGTAAAACTTGATACGACAGGATTTAAAGCTTACCCGAACAACCCCGAATCTCTGGCGTGGGGAATAACAAAGATTTTGCTGGATGAAAACTACAGAACATACATAAGAGAAAACGCGTACCGACAGGTTCAAGAGAAATACGATTGGGAAAAAATTGCCCAACAGACAAAGAGAATATATCAAACCGTTTTAGGTGAATACTCCAAAAGCTTTTGGGCATAAGAACTCTCCCGCCTAAAAAAGCAGTCTCTCCTTTTTTATGAAGAGAGATTTGTAACCCGCCCAGAGTTATTTTTCCGCGGAATAATCTGCGGCAGTTGGTTTAGACAAGATTTTTTAGTCCTGCTTTCTCGGCTAATCGAACCGCCTTCCCCCGCTCAGTTTTGCTGAGGCGTCTACGCAGCTCTGGGATTTCATGTGCTCGCCATTCTGGTCTGTACTGGAACATTAAATTAACTCTGGTTTCTCCGCCTAGGTTTTCAGCTATCCAGTTTAGTGTCGGTTTCGTGCAACACTCCAGATGGCTTGGCAGCACCAATACACGTATTATCAGTTCGCCGTGTTTCTTAGCTTCCAGATGGTTACGTGTGCAGGCTTTCCAGTAGTCGGGTGCGTTGGAAATTCTTTCTGCGCAATCTGCTGGTCCGTACTTGAAGTCTAACAGGTAAACATCAACAAAACCATCGAGGAGCTTAGCGGTTTCTGGGCTGTAATAACTGTTGGAATTCCAGACAACTGGAACGTTCACACTTACGTGACTGAATGTTTCCAGCCACTGCTGAAGCCACGGCGTAGGTTCACCACCCACAAGATTCACGTTTCTACAGCCAGCCAAGCGCAAATGATTAACTTCCTTCGCCAATTCCTCAGGTTCGCACTCCGTTCCAGGTTCCATCCATTGGGAAATTGTCCAATTCTGGCAGTGGCGGCAGCGCATGGTGCAACCCATGGTAAATATCGTTCCGGAAGGCACAAGCTCGGGCTCCTCGCCCAAGTGGACGAAAATGCTGGACACTACCATCGTGCAGCCACAGGAACAATAGCCAAACTCACCTGTCAGTCGGCTAGCGCCGCATTTGCGACTGCAAAAATGGCACTGCTTCAGGATTCTATTTGCGATAACGAGTTTTAGGTCAAAAAAAGATTTCGATGGCATAGCAAGTTCGTGAACGTATTTGCCTATATCGATTTCATGTTCGATCTTGTGTAATTCTTTCGTGCATTTTTCGTGTTCTTTCCAAAGCGTTTCCAAAGGGTCGTTTTCGGAGAACTCTGCTGCAAGCGTTTTAGCTATCATGAACTTTGCTGTTTTCTTGTTTTGCATGACAGCGAAGTATCTGGCTAAACTCTTTTTCGCCAATTCGTTATCGAGAATTGCGGCAGCGTCTGGTCGTGTGATTTTCCACATTCTGCTCTATTAGGAGTTAATGTTGAATATCCTACTAAAACAATGCGTATGGAAAGGTTCCGCCACCTGAGTGCAGTTTTCCTTTTATTGGAATCTGATTTGAGCACACTGGACAATTCATTTCCTTTGTTAGGTTCCATTTGGTTATTTCAAAGCTGTAGCGCTTGATTAGAAGTTCGTTGCACTTTGGGCAGTACGTATTTTCGGATGGATGCCCGGGAACGTTTCCAAGGTAAACGTAATTGAGTCCTGCGTTTCGGGCAGTCATGTACGCTCTTTCCATTTCTTCAACAGTTGTAGAAGGAGTAGTCGTCATCTTGTAGTCCGGGTGAAAGCGCAAAAGGTGAAAAGGAGTATCTTGACCTATTTTGTCTTTTATCCACGTTGCCATTTTCTTTATCTTTTCCATGGAGTCTCCTATTTTCGGAACAACAAGGTTTGTGATTTCGATATGCACGCTGTTTCTCCTAAGCTCCTTCAAAGCCTCGTATATTGGCTCCACGCTTGGAACCGCTGAAAAGTTCTTGTAGAAGCCAGGGTCTCCGCCACCTTTGAAATCAACCGTCGCCGCATCCAAATACGGTGCAATGGTTTTCACTGCTTCAGGTGTCATGTACCCGTTGGTAACAAAAGTGTTGAAGAGACCCTCTTGTCGCGCAATTTTGGCAGTATCATAAGCGTACTCCATGTAAACCGTTGGCTCAGTGTACGTATAGCTTATTCCTTGGCAGTTCCTGTTGCCAGCTGCTTTCACGACTTCCGCTGGAGGAAAATTCCTGCCCGCAACATTTGTGTCTTGGCTTACCATCCAGTTATCACAGAATTTACAGCGAAAGTTACAGCCAGCAGCCGCGATAGACATAACCAATGCCCCAGGATTGAAATGAGAAAGAGGCTTCTTGCCTATCGGGTCAACAGCCGCAGAAACTGCCTTCCCATAATTCAATGAGAAAAGACTGCCGCCTTCGTTTTTCCTAATCAAACAAAACCCAGTTGCACCGTCGCTTATAAGGCATCGGCGCGCGCACAGGCAGCATTTCACTTTTTTATCTTTTTGCCTCTCGTAGAGCATAGCTTGATGCAACGACATTTAACCTTCACCTAGCTCCTGCTAAAAAGTTTCCAGCGTGGACTTTACGTTAAGAATAGAGTGTTATTTCTTAAAAACTATTAGCTAATGCTAAAACTCATGGTGAAAGCATGTGTATTCGCGTGTGTGGCATGCTGGGCCTTTCTGCTCCACCAAGTACAACAAAGTGTCATAATCACAGTCCGTAATTACCTTTTTTATTTTCTGTGTGTTCCCCGAGGTTTCGCCTTTCATCCACAGCTTTTGCCGTGAACGACTCCAGTAATGGGCGTAACCTGTGCTCAACGTCTTCTTCAAAGCTTCCTTGTTAGCATATGCCAGCATAAGCACTTCCTTAGATCCAGCATCCTGCACAACCACAGGGATGAGGCCATTGCCCTTCTTGAAATCCAGCTTTTTAAGCAAATCTTCATCTGTCAAGGTCTAATAATCACCCCCTGCTTGTGCAAGAACTCCTTTATAAGTGGAATAGGATATTTTTTGTAGTGGAAAACTGAAGCCGCCAACGCCGCATCTGCCTTCCCTTTCGTAAACACTTCAACGAAATGTTCGGGTTTCCCTGCGCCGCCGCTTGCAATAATTGGCACGTTTACTTTTTCAGAAATTGTACGCGTCAACTCTATGTCGTAGCCATCTTCTGTCCCGTCTTTGTCCATCGAAGTCACCAAGAACTCGCCTGCGCCAAGCGCTGCAGCACGCAGCGCCCAGCCTATTGCGTCTATTCCTGTAGACTTCCTTCCCCCGTAAGTGTAAACTTCAAACCAGACCGGCCCGTCGCGTGTTTGCACTGTTATCTTGTCATCTGCTTTCTCCCGCCTTCTTTTAGCGTCTATAGCCACCACCACGCATTGCTGCCCGAACACATCAGCTAATTTCGTTATGACTTGAGGGTTTTCAACAGCTGCAGTATTTACCGAAACCTTGTCGGCGCCACTACATAGCACAAGCCGTGCATCCGATACATTGCGGACCCCTCCGCCTACCGTAAACGGGATACTTATAGCTTTAGCTACGCCTTCCACTACGTCGCGTAGTATGTCCCGGTTATCCGAGGACGCAGTTATATCGAGAAAAACCAGCTCATCCGCTCCCTCATCCGAATAACGCTTTGCCAATTCAACTGGATCACCCGCCTTTTTCAGGTTCAGAAAGTTGATTCCTTTAACGACTGTGCCACAGGTTACGTCCAAGCAGGGCACTATTCGCTTTGCAAGTGGCACGCTAAGCGCCTCCAACTGCATTCAACGCTTCTTTCAAAGTGAATCTACCCTCATATAGAGCTTTACCAACCACGACGCCCATCACGCCGACACGCTTCAGCGCCCGCAAATCATCCAAGCTGCCTATTCCTCCTGCCGCAATTATCTTCGCCTCGGAATGCCAACAAGCTTCTCTTAGAGTTTTAGAGTCGGGACCTGAAAGCGTGCCGTCCCTTGCTATCGAAGTTACCAAGAACGCCGTGACACCGAGCGCGATAAACTTTTCCAGCGCTTCTTTAATCCCCAGCCCTGTCGAGGTTTTCCACCCCTCAACCATTATATTGCCATCCCTATTGTCCAAAGCCACAATAATTGACATACGACCGAATCTCTTTTGAATTCGGGTTATCGCTTTCGGGTCAGTGAACGCCAAAGCACCTAGAATGACTTGGCTGACGCCTATCTTGAACAGTTTTTCTGCTGTTTCGACTTTTCGGATTCCTCCACCTATTTGGATGGGCAAGTTCACGTTTTCAGCAATTTTAGCGATAACCGACTGGTTGTTCCCTAATCCTAATGCTGCGTCTAAATCGATTATATGCAGTTTTCCTGCGCCCTCCGACTCCCATTTCTTTGCGGTTTCCAACGGTCCACCAAACTGGTCGTATGTCTTAGCGGTTTTCGGGTCCCCATGTGTCAGTCTAACGATTTTACCTTTCATCAGGTCAATAGCTGGAATCAACTGCAATCACGGTCACCTTCTAACTATCTTTGCAAAGTTTTCCAGAATTTTCAATCCGACATCGCCTGATTTTTCGGGGTGAAACTGCGTTCCAAAAATGTTTTTATTGGCTACGGCTGATGTAAACGTTGTTCCATACTGTGTTTCTGTAGCCACTATTTCTTTGTTAATGGGAACGGGGTAAAGCGAGTGCACGAAGTACACATAAGAACTATCCTCAACACCCTCGAAGAAAGCGCTCTGCTTCACCATGCGAAGCGTGTTCCATCCCATATGTGGTACTTTAACTGCACTTGTCAATCGAATATTTTTGCCCTCAAAAAAACCCAGTCCCTTTCCTAAGCCCTCTTCACTTTCTGGGAAGAACAATTGCATGCCCAAGCAAATTCCTATAAGTGGCGTGCCGCTTTCAATCGCATCCAAAAGCATTTGCTTCACTTTTTCAAGTTTGGTGGCGGCAGCAGAAAAGTTCCCAACGCCTGGCAACGCGATGGCGTCGGCACTGGTTAGTTGCCTTGGCGAGCTAGTGATTTTGGCGTCTAACCCGACTTTTTCCAGGGCAGTTTTCAGGCTGAGGAGGTTGCCTACTCCATAGTCGAATATTACCGCTTCGGGCATCAGATTACTCCTTTAGAGCTTGGCACGCCTTTTCGCTTTGGGTCTATAGCAACCGCTTGCCTTAACGAAAGCGCGAGGGCTTTAACGGCTGCTTCTGCTTTATGGTGGTCGTTTCTGCCATATTGAACAAAGATATGGACGTTGGAGCAAAGCGAGGTCGCCAGCGACTCGAAGAAGTGGTTTATATCTTCTGTGGGCATGTCTTCGATTTTTTTGCCACGCACTTTCAAGTCGATTTTGAAACACGGGCGTTTCACTAAGTCTATGGCTGCAAACGCAAGAGAGCAGTCCATGGGTGCTACTGCGTACCCAAAGCGAACTATGCCTTCTCTGGTGCCTAGCGCTCTGCTGAGCGCTTCGCCTAAGCCTATTGCAAGGTCCTCAGCAGAGTGGTGCCTCAAATCTCCCGTAACTTTGGCAGCTATATCAATCATGCTGTGTGTCGCCAGGGAGGTAACCATGTGATCGAGGAAGGACACTCCCGTATCGACGTGGGCTTTTCCTTCTCCGTCAAGGTTTACTCTTACTCTGACTTCTGTTTCCTTCGTTTTCCTGTAGATTTCATCCTTTCTCATACTCAATCACCCATATACTCTCTTAACGAATTCAGGAGTTTCGCGTTCATCTCGGGCAACCCGACTGTGGCTCTGAGACAGTTCTCATACGTCAAGAGTTTTCCAAGCTTCTTGATTATTAGTCCTCTCTTCAGCATGTTCACGTAAACATCCTCATATGGCTTGGCGGTGTTGAAGAGGACAAAATTTGCCCGTGAATCGAACGCTTCCACTCCTTTTATCTCGTTAAGCGCGTTTATCAGTTTTCCTCGTTCAGCCTTCAACCCGGCAACGGATTCTCTCATTACGCCAGCGTTTTCTAGAAGCTTCCTGCCCATAGTTAACGTAACAATGTTAATGGCGTAAGGAGCAGGTATCTTGTTAACCGCCCTTGCCAGCAAGGGGTTAGCCACAGCGTAGCCAAGCCTAAGCCCAGCTAAGCCGAAAGCTTTCGAAAACGTTCGCAAAACCACAAGATTCTCGTACTTGGCTAAAAGCGGCACAACAGAATATGCCGCGTACTCACCGTACGCTTCATCAACAATCACAATCCCTTGGAACTCTTCAATCAAAGCCTCAACCTCATCCTGCTCAAATTGATTGCCAGTTGGGTTGTTGGGTGAACACAAGTATAGCAGCTTCGCCTTAGGCTCAAATGTCTCAAGCATCGCTTTTACATCAAGTTTGAACCCGTTTTGAAGCGGTATTGCAACGTATTCTGCACCCTCATATTTCACGCAGTACCTGAAAACGCTGAACGTGGGCGAGAACGTTACTGCTTTATCACCTTTCTCTAAAAATAGGCGCGTGATTCTATCTATCACTTCGTCGCTTGAGTTTCCGACAGCGACGCAACCTTGCTGTAACCCGAGGTATTCCATAATAGCTTCTCGCAATTTCTCTTCTTCCTCCTGCGGATAGAGCCTTACGTCGCATTCATCCGCCACGTCCTTCATTAGTGCAACAAGCTTTGCACGGGGCATGTATAGGTTTTCGTTAAAGTTCAGCTTCACTATGTCGGCGGGCGAAAGCCCAAACTGTTTCGCTGCGTTTTTTATTGTTTTTTCAGGTGTATAGCTTTCAAGAGCCTCAATCTGCGCAAGCTTCTTTTCTAGCCACTTCTTGCATTCCTTTTTCATTTTTCAAATCGTGCCTCCACTGCTTTGTAGTGATTCGGCAAACTTTCCGCCTCAGTCATAACCTTTACACGCTCCCGCACGCTCTCCAATCCCTCTTTTGAACCCTCCACGATGCTAACTCTTCTCACAAATTCAAGCGCAGATAAGCCTGAAAACGTATGCCCAAAGCCACCAGTGGGCAAAACGTGGTTTGTTCCACTTCCGTAATCGCTTAGGGCAACTGGACTGTACGGACCAATTAGAATTAAACCTGCTGATGTGATCTTCTTGGCAATTTTCTCTGGGTTCTGAGTCATTATCTCAACGTGTTCTGGAGCAAAAACATTTGTTAATTCAACAGCCTCATTGATATCCTCGCAAGTGATTATGAAACCGTACTTCTCCAGAGCTTTCCTAACTATTTTTCCTCGCTCTGCACCAGCGGCTGTTTTCGCTAGCCAACCCTGCACCTCTTCCGCGAGTTTCCACGAAGTGGTAATCAATCCAGCAACGCTATCTGTGCCATGTTCAGCCTGAGAAATCATGTCCAAAGCGATTAGTCGTGGATTAGCAAATTCATCTGCCAAGACAAGGATTTCGCTTGGACCCGCAGGCATATCAATCGCCACATCTCTTGAAACAAGCATCTTCGCTATAGTTACGAAGCTGCTGCCTGGACCAACGATTTTCTTAACAGGCTGAATGGTTTTTGTGCCGTAAGCCAAGGCAGCTATGGCTTGGGCGCCTCCAACCTTATATACCTCGTCTACTCCGCAAACGTCAGCAGCGACCACAACTAATGAGTCCACTTTGCCCTCTGAGTTAGGCGGGGAACAAACCACGATTCTGGGAACCCCTGCAACCTTTGCTGGAACTGCGGTCATGACCAAAGTGCTTGGGTACGTCGCTTGTCCCCCTGGAACATAGCAGCCGACGCTCTCTATTGGACGTAGTGCGATTTGAATAATGGTGCCCTCTTTGCTGATTGTGAATTCTGCTCTTTCTATGGCGAGTCTTTCAAAGGCATCTACTTTCTCTTTAATGAATTTAAGGGCGGAAATCTGCTCTTTGCTGACTGCTTCATAGGCTTCTTCGGTCTCTTTCGCTGTGACTCGCAGGTTTTTGGAATCTAAGTGGGCTTTATCATATTTCGCCGTAAACTCAAATAGTGCAGAATCGCCATTCTTCTCCACTCTTTCTATGATGCCTTTGACTTCGTTTTCAATTTGATCATTTGCTTTATTGTCTGGTTTCTGTCTTTTGAACCAGTTATTAGACAGTTCTGAGACTTTCCAGATTCTCACCCGGTTTTGCTTTGGCATTTGTTTTCTCTCCTAGTTATCTCGTCTAAAGCAAGAACTTGTCTAGGTTCGTACACAACTATGCCTTGGGCGAGCTTGCGGATTCTGGGCAAGAGGGTTATGAGGCAGTCTTTCTCGACTATAGTATTGACTGAACACCAGTTTTCATCTGCCAAAGGCGCCACCGTCGGATTCCTCAAGGCTGGCAGTTCGCTTAGCAGTTTCTGCAGGTTTGTTTTTTTCACGTTAACGAAGATGTGGATTCTTTTGGAGCCGTCTACTACGCCTTTTAGCAGTGTTAAGATGTCGTAAATTTTTTCTTTCCGCTGCGGGTCAGCCAGAGCGTCTTTGTTTGCAATTAGTACCGCCGAGGAATGCATTACATCCTCGATTATCTTCAAGTTGTTTGCATCAAGAGTTGAGCCTGTCTCCGTCACATCCATGATGCAATCCGAGTTTTCTGGCGGCTTGGCTTCCGTTGCTCCGAAAGACAGAAAAATTTTTGCTCGAGGGTTTTCGCCTTTTCTCCACCAGGGCGTCACTATCAAAGGTTCTGATTTACCAAAGCGCTTCTTGTAGGCTGGATTGCTTTTTATGTATTCAGCTGCGATGTTCAAGTATTCAGTCGAGACGCGGAAGTTCTGTTTTTTGCTCCACACGTCTTTCATGAGTTCAGAGATGGAGTTAGTGCTCAAGCTTTTGGGTATAGCTATAACTAGCCGTATTTTTCCGTACTCCAGATTCTGGAGCACTTCAACGTCAGCGCCTGTTTCTTTAATCCAGTCTTGACCTGTTATGCCTACGTCTTGGAGGCCCTCAGCTACGAAAACGGGGATTTCTTGTGGTCTGAGGATTTTCAATTCGATCTTGGGGTCGTTTATCGTAGGTCGATAGGTGCGTTCTTGACCTGAGATTTTGTATCCTGAGCGATCTAGAATTGCAAAAGTTGCTTTGGCTAAGGAGCCGGCTGGTATGGCAAATTTTACTTTATCCATTTTTATCACCTGTTTTTCTATTAAATGAGTTTCGGATTCTATTTTTAATCGAAAAAGTGTTTTTCGAAAAAATCCGAGTTTCCTGAAGGGACCGAAATAGTATAAAATAAGTTATCGTTTTTAGACGGGCGCTTCTGGGATTGCTCTTACTTGAGATGAACGCAATCGCCTTGGATGAACACGATCCCTCAACTTTCATCACTGAAAAGCACCTATACTTAACGTCTTCCTAATAAACCTACCTCCCCTTATATTAGCTGTGGCCTAGTTGTGGCTCAATGTGTGGGGAGCATTTGCGGTTTTATCTCAAAAACTAGCGGAGGCACAGTAGTTTTCATATCTAGCTCTATATCGAAAAGCCCCTCCAGTATGCCTTCCATGATTTCCGAGTCAATAATGAATGGCGTCTTTATGAGTAGGTACTTATCTTTTAAGTAGAAATCTCCGAATCCTTGCACCTTTAGTCTTTTAAAGATGTTTTCCCAGTTCTCTCGCTGTGCTGCCTGAAGACCTAAGGTTGCTTCTATAGAGACTTTCAGGGCGATACCAATTTTTCTCCCGATTTCGCGCCATTTTTCTTCCGGGATGTGCTGGATTAGGATGGTCAGCAGTTCTACATTAACCAAGGCGATGCGGCTTATGCCGAAGTAGTATTCGCCTGGAAAACGCCAGTCCCAAATCATCATATTTCGATAAATGTCAAGCATTTTGGAGATGAGTAGCTTAATCCCAGGTTCCTTTCCTTCCTTTATGAGTGAGTCTATAAATTCTCTTTCCTCTTTTTCTAGTATGATCGTTGTTCTTTTGGTGATTTCCTCGTCTTTTTTAACCATTTCTTCTAGGCGTTTTCTTTTGCCTTCTTGCATATTTCATATATCTCTGGTAATATTTAATATGCTTTTCTAGCGGAAGCTGGAACGCATTCCGAAGAAGACTTAATACGCGCCACAAGAACAATTAATACGCCGATGAAGAATCCTAAAAGCTGAAATCGATGATGCACCCTGGGGTATCTGAGGCGCATTTTTACGTAATTACTTTCTTTCGAATGAGAAAAAACATCAAAATTAATCCTGCGATGAATAGAGCAAATCCTGAAGCTACTGAGGCAATGTAATTTATGTTGAGCACATCCGCTAGTAGATAAGAAACGTATGTTGGACCTGCAAAAATCAAAAAAACTGAGACTATAATCAAGAGAACTCTAGTGAATTTGGAGTCCAAATCGAATGGCCCGATTTTATTATTTTCGTCGTTTTCAACCATGCTGACACGTTCCCGTTGTTGTTTAGATGCAATGTTTTTTCTTATAACCCTTCTTTTATCTCTTTTCCCAAAGCCTTCATTAAAAACTTGAAAACTTGAAATCCAGCGCCGCGGTCCGCTTTGAAGCCTGTTGTTGCACCTAACAAGCAGACGCCATCGAATCCTCGCTCTTTTGCTAGCGCTAATGTAAGCCCTGTTCCCCCAACTATTCTGCCTTTACTGTATATGACTGAACCTTTTTCCATGAACTCCGTTGCCAGCCTTACCGAGGTAGCCGCAACGTACACTTTTGCCTTGTCTTCAGTTAAGGGCACTCCCCCCATTGTTACTATAAAATGGCAGCCTAACTTTTCTGCAAAATATACTATTTCATCACAAACCTGGTAATGCGCCAAAACATCATCGAACGAGGGCTGTGTTTCTCCTGTCATGATAATGAGGTTGTTTTTCTCCATTGGTGCGGAATAGAACTCGTATCTGGGGAGATGAGCTATGCCTTTTGAACTGATTGAAACATAATCTGGAAATGAAGGCGAATATAATTCTGCAAAAAGTTTTGCTTCGCAAAACTTTATCAAAAGATGCGCAGCTATTCTTCCGACGTTGCCAAACCCTGGAAGTCCCTGCACAAAAACTGGATTTTCAAGATTTGGGGTAAATAGCTCACGAAAGTATAGACTCTCCATTCATTGTTGCACCATTGCTACAAAATAATTATCGACACTAAAATGCTTTTGCTGAGGAAAAAAAGAAACTATTAATATTTGACGCATGGTAGTACTAAAAGGATCAGAGAAAAGGCTTTAAGCAAAAATTCAGCGGGGTGGGGTAGCCAGGATTAACCCGCTGGGCTCATAACGACGCCTGAGCGCTGTGAGAGACCCAGAGATCGCTAGTTCAAATCTAGTCCCCGCTACCAAACTTCTTTAATGGTGAGTACAAAGATACTGTAGAGTTGTTTTGGATGATATTAATCCACTTTTGCGTTTGCTTTTCATCATAATTCAATTTGGAAAAAAATTATTGCAAATTGGATCCTGTAAACGATTTCGCGGTTTTAGCCTCTTCCTTTCTCTTCTTTACCAAAGTACTTTGTCCATTTGAGTTTGCGTGCGTCTCTTCTGAATTTCAGCGAGCTTTTTTTGCATTTTCCCGAGCAGTACCATAAGATGGTTCCATCGTTTTTAATATACATCATTCCTGTGCCGGCTGGGAAGTCGTGGCCGCAGAATGAACATTTTCGTGGTTTGGGCATTAAGGTCTCCTCTAAGATAGCTTGACTTTCTTATCTGGTGATTTTCTTTGCTTCTCTTTCTGTTTCTCTCAGCATCAAAACGTCTTGAACGCGCACTGGACCTTTAACATTTCGAG
>Ga0209427_10002285_pt1 | contig 22515 bp, 23 predicted proteins | sample DeeMarSWOR136_30_FD_187465 | JGI IMG/M metagenome (GOLD analysis project Ga0209427, IMG submission 187465) | Marine sediment microbial communities from White Oak River estuary, North Carolina - WOR-1-36_30 (SPAdes) (version 2) | ecosystem: Environmental > Aquatic > Marine > Intertidal zone >...
AGTGTACGAGAGTAAGGAGCGAAGAATGGCAACACAAGTTACCAGATTGACACCTAAAGAACTATCCAAGCGCCCGGAGCGGCTGGCACCGGGCCATCGGTTGTGCTCAGGCTGCGGCGCTTCGATCATCGTGCGCCAGATGCTGGCGGCGATTGACGATCCAGTGATCATCACCTGTGCCACTGGCTGTCTGGAGGTGGCGACGACCATCTATCCTTACACCGCCTGGCGCGTGCCGTGGATGCACAATGCCTTCGAGAACTCTGCTTCCACGATGGCCGGCATCGAGGCGGCCTACCGCAGCATGGTCCGCCAGGAGAAGATCCCCGAGCAGAACGTCAAGTTCATCGCCTTCGGCGGCGATGGCGGAACGTACGACATTGGCCTCCAGGCCCTCTCCGGCGCGGTCGAACGCGGGCATCAATTCCTCTACGTCTGCTACGACAACGGGGCCTACATGAACACCGGCATCCAGCGCTCCAGCGCCACCCCCTTGGGTGCCCACACCACCACCTCACCGGCCGGTAAGGCCATCCCTGGCAAGCAGGGATTCCGCAAGGACCTGACCGCCATCATGGCCGCGCACAACATCCCCTACGTGGCCCAGGCCGCCCCCAGCCGGTGGCGTGACCTGATGCAGAAGACCCGCAAGGCGGTCAACTGTGGCGGATCAGCCTTCATGAACGTACTCTCCTCGTGCAACCGGGGCTGGCGGCACGGGACGGACGAGACGGTGGAGATCACCCAGTTGGCGGTGGACTGTTGCTACTGGCCTCTCTACGAAGTGGAGAATGGCGAGTACAGGCTGAACTACAGGCCTAAAGAGAAGAGACCAATAGAGGACTGGTTGAGACCTCAGGGAAGATTCAGACATCTCTTCAGACCGGAGAACGCCAATTTGCGCAAGAAGATTCAAGACCATGTGGATGAGCAATGGAGTAAACTGCTTCTCAAGTGCGGCGAAAAGGCTTAGAAGTACGTGTGGAACATTCTGATATGCGGCGTCGGTGGACAGGGAATATTGCTCGCAAGTGACATTCTGGCGGAAGTGGCCTTAGAAGCTGGATATGATGTGAAGAAAAGCGAAGTGCATGGGATGGCACAGCGTGGTGGGAGCGTCGTCTCCCATGTCAGGTACGGAGAGAAGGTATACTCTCCGCTGATACGCGTAGGTGATGCGGACGTAATCCTCTCCTTCGAGAAACTGGAAGCATTACGTAGTATACACTACCTTTCTCCTGACGGACTCGTAGTGCTCAATAATATCGAGATACTGCCCATTCCCTGCGCCTCAGGCCTCGAAGAGTATCCGACCGGAATAGTCGAGAAATTGAGGGCGCATGCTAGGACGATCGAGGTGATCGATGGCGTGAAACTGGCAAGGAAGGCAGGTAGCCCAAGAACGGTTAATGTAGTCCTGCTTGGCAGCCTGGCAAAGCACCTTGAGCTACGTCGGGAAGATTGGCTCAAGGTTATTGAAAGAAAGGTCCCGAGGAAAACAGTGGCAATGAATCGGAAGGCCTTCGAGCTTGGATACGGCGGAATACAGTGAAGTCGCCAGTAATAGGAATAACCTGCGCCACTCACCCCACAGAAGAGAGGTACTACATCGTCAAGGACTATGTGAAAGCTGTCGCTGCGGCTGGTGGGAGTCCTGTTCTGATCGCTCCGCTCGGAGCGGAGGCAAGGATAGCACAGATAGCGGGGTTCTTGGATGGCCTGCTCCTCTCTGGCGGGAAAGATCTTGATCCCAAATTGTATGGACAGGAACCGGTGGGTGTGTGGAGAATAGACCCCGAAAAAGACGCGCTCGAGATGGCGCTCGCCAGAACCGCACTGAAGCGCGACATTCCTATTCTCGGGATATGCAGGGGTTGCCAGGTTCTCAACGTTCTTGGCGGAGGCAATCTCATTCAGCACCTTTCTGTGAAGGACAAGAAGATAAAGCACTGGCAGACGGCTCCGGATAATTATCCTACTCACGAACTGGAGCTGACTAAGGGAACGAAACTTCGTGAGATAATCGGCAGGGAGCGGGTACGGGTAAACAGCTTTCATCATCAGGGTATTGGAGATGTTGCCAAAGGTTACAGTGTATCCGCTGTCGCGGCTGATGGAACTATAGAGGGCTTAGAGAGTAATTCACATTCGTGGGTAATTGGTATTCAGTTTCACATAGAATACTTGTGGGAAGAATACCCAGAATTCAACAGAGTATTCACCGATTTCGTGAAAGCAGCCTCAGTGAGATAACCGGGTGTAGAGAACTCCTTTCTCCGGTGTCTTTTCAGCTCGTATCTTCCCCTCTTTCTCCAGTGTATCGAGGAAATTATCGAGCCATTTGAATGGAAAGCCGAATGCACCGTAGATGTGCCAGTGGGGAGTCTCTTCTCCGATGAAGGAGAGGATTGCATCCTCAACATTTCTCAACGGTCTAGAGCCAGCACCTGGCGCGGTTTCGAGAAATTTGCGAAAGCATTTGTCGTCCTTAATGAGGTTCGCCAGGTCTCTTGCCATTGCGTGAACGTCCGGGTTTGCAGTCTGGAGCATTATCTGTAGGTCAGCCTGAGTCAGTCTTTTCTCAAGCATCAACGGAATCAGCTTGGGTGCATCGGCGCCGAGCCTTCTATAACCAGGCGCTGCCTTTTCAACTAGTTCGTCAACTACCTCTCTCGCTTCCCTTTGCTGTCCCCGCCAGCTGAAAGTAGCCTGTAGCCCGTCCTTTGCGGCTCTCCATCGATTCTCAATGCTTTCTATGTAGCCTCCTTTCGTCATCCGCTCAGATTGAGGGATAGAGAAGAGAAGAGCAGTGACGAGGATTGTATACTCGTTGAGCAGTTCTTCGGAGAATGGTGAGTCTCCAATTCTCACCTCTATTGTCGGTTTTAACCCTAATGCAACGACAACATCGTGGCCCCAGAGAGCTTGAGCAAAATCCGGATCCATGATGTATGTGATTGCTGAACACCAGTCGGCGTGTCTGAGCACGCGTCTGCTCTTGTATCCGGGAGTCTCAAGAGGGCCCCAGATGGGGCTATTCGCCATGAGCGCAGCAAGTGCCGGTACATATCTGGGAGACCTGTTGGCGAGCTTCACGGCCGATTCGTGCGTGTACGATGACCCTATATGGACGTGAAATCCAACTGCTCCCTCAATCGCAGGGTGGCATCCGACCGGGAAGAATGTCCATTGTCTTTCGGAACAGATCCTGTTCACTTCTTCCAGCTGTCTATGGGTGCGCTCGACGAGCTCATCATAAGATGTCATTATGCCACTTTTGATCTCGAGTAGCTTCACCTGGGTCCGTCTCAGAGTGTCGAGTCCCGTCCTCGACCAGGGCAGTCTTCTTCTCAGTTCTCTGGAAAACCATTCTACGTCTGCGTTTTCGAGGAGCATCATATTTGACTTCAAAATGAGAGTTTCCCATTCGTACCCAAAGGTGAGCGGATCGAACATCACTCACGCCCCCCTTAGGCTCAGAGAATGTTCTCTTTTGCCTATCCTGAACGTCACTTTCGTTGCCCCGGGGAAACGCAGTTCCTTTGTTAGACAAAGAAGCTTCCCGACTCCAGTGAATCGCTTAGGGAGCAAAGTGACGGATTCCCCTGTTGAGAGTTTGCCCTCGAGTGCCTCCGTTGGCTGTCGGGTCTTTCCGATTACGGCCATGTATCTTCTTCCCTTATACCACGGCGCGGTCGACGCGACGAAGCACGATCCGGAATCGAGGAGAAAATCGTCGCCTGCGATGTACACATAATGGAACTTGGCTTCCTCGTGCGACTCGAGCTTTCTTCGTCCGAAATATGATGCTATGAGCTGCAGCCCTCTTACCGAAACACATTGGAGAAGTTCGATTGAATCAGGGTCAGTCATGAAACCGAACACTCGTTTCCCCTTCTCGTGTAGGTATATGACCGCTCCATGCCTCAGGCCATAGTAGTCTCTTTCATCTCTCCGCAAGCCTATGGCAGGACTATGGCGCATTCTCTCTGATTTCTCCTCAGTCTGGATGTGTACAACGCTTGCCGAAGGCGGGTCCTCCAGTGCCATAGCCATTCTATGCCAGTAGAGAATGTCCTTTTCTCCTCTCCCTTTCCATCTGATCTTCACAGCATGGTGTACTAATGGAAGAGAGGGAAAGAGCCGAACTCTCTTGTCAATCTGAAAACCCTTGGAGCTGTGAGAAAAAGCAACGGAGGAGCCGGTTCGCTTCTCTTCAAATTTCGCCTTCCATAAGTCACCGGGGAATTCACCAATGTGATCATCGCAGCCTCCATACTCTACGTATTCATCCTTGCCGTATTCAAAGGTTCGGCCCAAGAGATCACAGGGTGAATTCTTCAGCCAGACGGATTCTACACGTGCGCCAAGGTGAGGAGCGAAAGAGACTCTGAGGAATTCGTTCTCGACTATCCTCTCCTCCAGGCCATCACTGTTCACATCGAGATTGTACGAGTAGACACGTCCTGGTTTCACGATGGGGATTACTGCCCTTGTGCTCCGGGATTCGCAATGCGCTCGGATCCAATGGCATCCATATCCTATTGTCCTCGGCATCGAAACTGCCATCTCTTCCTCTTCAACGAGATTGCCAACCATCTCTCTTCCTGAGGGCGGGAGAATCACTCTGTAATTGTATCTTCGTTTCTCAGGATTGTGAAGCACAAGCTTGAATCTCACTTCAGTTGGCCCCGGTGTGACAATGCGCGGATCGATCCTCAGCGAATGCAGGAATCCCCGGACTTCGTCCGGTGTGAGAATGATCTGGTCTCCGGGTTTGGGTCTTGAGAGAGATGGGTAGGTTCGGATTATCGAATGGACTCTTCCCTTGACTCGGGGAGGAAGCACATATCCTTTAGAAGCAGGATCCCTGAGCTTTACGTTTAGGAAATACTCGGAGAAGGCGTGACCATTTACCTTCCTCGAAGAGAGTTGCTTCACATCGACAATCTCTGCAAGTATGCGCTGCATTCTGCTAAAGTATAATCATGGTCCGAGCCTGTCAACGACCCCCAAAAAGGGGACGGTTCTATTTTTTGGAATGAGCGCTGCCAACAGCGTTTCCGCATGCCCTCTTCCTCATCCAGAGCTGTCTGTTCACTCCGTCTGCAAAGAGCGAACCATCGAACCTTCTCTTGACCTTCCTTGGCCGAGTCGTTACACTGATACAGGTGCTTGCGGCTGCTCATCACCCAGGATACCTTCCGTGGTGTGGTCTCTTTCAGAAAGCTCTGAAGGTGGATATCTTGGTCTTGCTCGATAACGTACAGTTTCCACGAGGTCAGTGCTGGGTGAATCGCAACAGAGTGAAGGGCCCTTCAGGGGCAATTTGGCTGACCGTGCCGGTGAAGAAGAAGGGCAGAGGGCTTCAGTCGATACGGGATGTTGAAATCTACAACGGACGAGATTGGCGACGAAAACATCTGCTCACTCTTTCACATCTGTACGGGAATGCTCCCTACTTCGATGAATATTTCCCAGCCTTCGAAGAGCTGTACTCGAAGGAGTGGATACGCCTTATAGACCTGAACGTGATGGCTTTGAACTGGCTCAAAACAACTGTCGGGCTCACAACACGATTTGTACTCGGTTCAGCTCTTGGAGCTGAGGGAAGTGGTACTCAACTCCTGCTGCAGATCTGTAGCAAGTCAGGTTGCGACCAGTACATGGTGAGCCGGGCTGCTCGAAGATACATCGACCAGACAGACCTAGAGTCGAACGGAATCACACTACTCTTCCGAGATTTCACTCCTCCGGTCTACCCTCAACTCTGGGGGAGATATATTCCCAATCTGTCCATCATTGACCTAATCTTCAACTGCGGCAAGAGAAGCTATCGGATGCTCGAGAGATCATGTGGGCAAGCGAGAATCTTCTAGCTAAGATTCGGAGACAAAACTACTCACTCATGAGTGAACCCTACATCCCTAGTCTCGGGCGCGTCAGACTGAGAGTGTTATAATGCAAGACCTGACCCCGGGGGGGATTACATCTCGTGGGGAGCTGAGACTCCGATGAGGGTCAGACCATTGTGGATTACCTGTTTTGTGGCTTTTACGAGTGCGAGGCGGGCCAAAGTCAAATCTCTATTGTCACCTACAACTCGGTGCTTTTCGTAAAATTTGTGGAAGACTGTGGCCAGGTCGATCAGGTAATAAGGAATGGAGTGTGGTTCGAAGGATGAACTTACGCGCTCCACGACATCGGGGAACATCATCAAACGTTTCACGAGCGAGAGTTCCTCATCCTCTACCAGTTGGCCAGCCTGGAAGTCTTCAATCTCATCGAGTTTGATTCCGTGCTGTTCTGCGTGCTTCAGGATACTGCAAACTCGTGCATGTGCGTACTGAACGTAGTATACCGGGTTGTCTTCTGATGTCTTTCTTGCTAAGTCGATATCGAAGTCGAGATGAGAACTGTTTCTTCTCAGCAGAAAGAAGAATCGTGCAACATCGACCCCAACCTCATCAAGAAGATCGTCCATAGTGATGATTTCTCCTTCCCGCTTTGACATTGTACTCCTTTTTCCCCCCTTTATGAGGTTTACCTGCTGGGCGATCAGAATCTGTAACCTTTCTGCTGCGTATCCAAGTGCCTCAACGCCAGCCTTTATCCTCGGTATGTACCCATGATGGTCTGGTCCCCATATGTTGAGCAGCCTGTTGTAGCCTCGAGAGAACTTGTCCAGGTGATACGCCAGGTCGGGAAGCAAATAGGTCGGCTCACCGTTCTTCTTCACCAACACCCTGTCTTTCTCATCACCGAATTGAGAGGACATCAGCCAGAGAGCCCCTTCGGATTCGTACACAGTTTTCTTCTCCCTCAACATAGACTTAACCTCACTGACTTTAGGCCTAATCCCACTCTCTTTGACCCAGCGATCGAACTTGATACGAAAGGCTTCGAGGGTTCTTCTCTGACCGTCGACGATCCTTCCCAGCACGTAGTCTCTCACCGATTCAGCAGGAACTCTCTTTTCCAGAATCTCCCTACCAAGAGCTCTCACATATTCACCACGGTAGCCGTCTTCCGGGAATTGGCTACTCTCACCGACGAGTTCCCGATACCGGGAGATGACCGAATCGACAAGGAGATCGACCTGGTGGCCTGCATCGTTTATGTAATACTCTGATTTCGTATCGTATCCTGAGAAATTCAGAATCCTGACGAGGGAGTCTCCTATCGCAGCTGCTCTTGCATTCACCACGAGTAAAGGACCCGTCGGGTTGGCGGACACGAACTCAACTAACACCTTCTCTCCCGCACCCATGGCGGAACTGCCATAGCTATCGGCGCGAGAGAGAATCTCCCTCAGTTCTTCACAGAGGCTTTCCCTCTTCAGAAAAAAGTTGAGAAAACCTCCTCCCCCCACCTCTACTCTTTCGAAGATGTCTATCTCATTCAGCTCAGCTGCCATTTGGGATGCGATCTCTCTGGAAGAAACCTTGAGTGTCTTACTCAGGAAGAAGGCGACATTGGTGGTGAGATCGCCAAACGTGCTTTCCCGCTCAATCGTGAATTCCAAGTTGGGCTTCACCTTGTAGCGGGATTCCACATACTTCTCAACCTCCTTTGCGATTCGCTCTCTGATCATTTCTCGAGTGAGACCCTGTGCACGGGAGCATCGCCCCACAACCTCTCAAGAGCGTAGTATTCTCGTATTTTCTGAGAGAATACGTGCACAACCACATCCACGTAGTCCAAGAGAATCCACGTTCCGCGTGAGTAGCCCTCCACGTGCCAGGGACTTTCTCCCTGCTGCTCCAGATCCTCAATAATCTGATTCGCGATCGCTCTCACATGAAGTTCAGACTCTCCAGAGCAGATTGCGAAGTAGTCCGTCATCGGAGAGAGACCTTTCAAATTGAGAATCACGACGTGAGAGGCTTTCTTGTCTTTCGCAGACTGAGTTGCCAGTGCGACCAGTTTTTCAGGCGTCAATCCCAATAAGGTCTCCTCCTGTCAAATTTTGTCCGCCAAAATTTGAGAGAGGACGATTCAATATAGATAACCCCCGACCGAATGTCAAGCCATTGCACCCGGAGCGCCACTCGATGTGGCGACCTGCCAGCAATAAATGGAGGAGTGAGCCGCGACATTTCTCAGCCTATTGGAAATGCAGAAGATAGTCGAGCAGGGTTTCGAGCGTACAGCCGAGAAGAACTGTGTACTTGTCGCCTGCTCCACAGTACAGGAACAGCTTACCATGGTGAACGAAGGCACCTACTGGAAAGACAACCGCAGGAACATCCACGGGATGCTCTTCACTCCCATGCAGCTCCCAGGGCAAAGAAGGTATGTAGATTGGCAATCGCGTTCGTGCGATGATTTTCTCGGGATGTTCCAGATCCAAGAGGGCTGCACATATGGAGTAAGCTCTATCTATACCCTGTGAGAGCCCGTACACGCTCGCAATCTGGGAGCTGATTTCGCCCACGGCATGGTAGAGAAGCAACCAGCCGGCATGAGTCTCTATGACTTGAGGGCCCGGTCCTGTCTTCTCCTGTTCGTGGGGATAGTCACCTGATGCAAGCAGTATAGTGTCGTTACGACGCGCATATATCTCCTTCCACATATCTGTATGTCGTCCAGGGTTGAGCAGTTGTTCGGGACCTTCTTGAAGGCGTTCGAGATGAGTATTGGGGTGGAATCTCAAGAGCATGTAGAAGTCTTGGTCCACAAAGTCCGGGAAGGGCACCCCATTTCGTGAGTCGAAAAATGTTACGATTCCATGGTAGTGTATGTCCACGAAATCAGTGGTAGAATAGATGGCCAACCTATCCGCATTCTCTCCTCTGAACGGTGGTTTGACCTTGCCACAGCCCACCAGCAGAAATCTCTCGCCGTGGCGTATGATTCTGAGGTCTTCTATTCCGTAGAGAAAGTCTTTATGCTCGGTGCCATCTCCCCTGATAACTTTCGTACCCATTCTTGTGAAGTGTATGCCGTCCTCACTTACCAGAGGCCAGATTTCCGAGACATAGTTCTTGAGATAGACCCTCTCTTTGCCAAGTCTTGAGTCGAAGAATTTCGCCTTCTCGTAATTCTTGTGGCAGCGTGGCGTAAGAACTACTTTACCATCCAACAGCTCCGCTCCAGGATTGAAGACGGACCCAGGCAGCACCTTTGTCTTGTCACGCCGCGTGAGTCCCAGTTCTTGAGGCTTGACGACGGGATTATTTGGACAGGAGGCTAACTTGAAGAGATTCGTGCGCGAGGAGAGCCGAACGACCTCTCCCTCTCCGAGCCTCTCAGCAGTTCCATCGAGGGGAGTCTTCATGCTCGCATACTATCGTAAAATCGTTGTGTGTCGGTGTCAACACAGAAAACGGCTGATGAGAAAAGCCGTTATACTTCTTGACTCTGCAGCTGCCCTGTAGGATAATGGCTGGGTGCGAAAGGGGATAGTCATAACGATTGACGGCACTGCAGGTTCTGGCAAGAGCACAACTGCAAGAGAGGTTGCGAAGAGACTCGGCTACTTGTACCTTGATACCGGTGCCATGTACAGAGCCGTGACCCTGAAGGTGCTGAGGGAGAAGGTAGAGCCAGACGACACGGAAGAGCTCGCCAGACTGTTGGATGATACTGAAATCCACGTTGACAGGAAGAATAGGGTATGGCTGGATAAGGAAGATGTGACGCCCGAGATCAGGATGCCCGAGGTAGATCGGCTCGTGTCGTTGATATCAGCAATTCCTGCCGTGAGGGAGAGATTGGTGGCGCTTCAGAGAGAGATTGGCAGAGACGGTGGTTTGGTATGTGAGGGAAGAGATATAGGAACTGTCGTCTTCCCGGAGGCCCAACTGAAAATCTATATGGATGCGGAGCTCTCTGAACGGGGAAGGAGAAGGAGAAAGGAACTGAGCGAAAAAGACGTCGGTTTGAATGAGGAGAAGGTGATGGACAACATAGCGAGCAGAGACGAGATGGATCAGAGGCGCTCCCATAGTCCCCTCAGAGTACCCGAGGATGCGATCATCATAGATACAACACATCTCACTATAGAACAGGAGATAGAGACGGTTCTAAGGGAGGTCCACAGATTGAAATTATGAAGCTAAGATGGAAAATTCCCTACCACATACTGAAACCCTTGGTGCTAATTCTTTTTCACCTGAAAGTGACGGGTATTGAAAATCTTCCAAAGAACGGAGGGTGCATAATTGCCTGCAATCACATCTCCTATCTTGATCCGCCTCTCCTCGGTTTCGCGGCGGGGAGAGAACTCTATTATCTGGCCAAAGAAGGTCTCTTCAAAGAGGTGAACAAGTTTTTCACGTGGCTGATCATCACCTATAACGCCATCCCACTCAGGAGAGAAGGCATGGATTTGAGAGCGGTGAAGTGCGTGCTGACTCTTCTTCGAAGAGGTGAGGTATTGGTCCTGTTCCCTGAGGGTACCCGGAGTACATCCGGCCGTCTGCTCCCGCCTAAACCCGGCCTCGGTTTCATTGCCTGGCATGCGGATGTGCCCGTAATTCCCACTCACATCCGAGGAGCCAATGCCAGGATAGGGGACATATTGATGGGAAAAGAGAAGATTACGATAACCTTCGGCAAAGCGTGCAATCCTCGGGAATACGGCAAGGATTACAGGGTACTGAGCGAAAGTATTATGAAGGAGATTGAGGGTCTGAGCGGTGGAGATAATCGTTGCTGAGAACTCAGGATTCTGTTTTGGTGTGAAGAGGGCCATAAATCTCTCCCAGAAGGCACTCGAAGAAGGTACCGTTCCGGTCTACAGTCTCGGCCCACTCATCCACAATCCCCAGGAAGTGAAGAGACTGGCTCGACTCGGATTGTTGCCTATCGATAACCTGAGAGGAATCAGAAAAGGAAGGCTGGTGGTAAGATCTCACGGAGTACACCCAGATGTTCTGAGAGAGGCCCACAGGAGGCAAATGGAGATCGTAGATGCCACCTGCCCCTTGGTGAAGCGAGCTCAGGAGTACGCGCGATTTCTTGTGGAAGAAGGGTACAGAATATGTGTGATAGGTGAAGCAGACCATCCTGAAGTGTTGGGCATAGTCGGGTTTGCAGGAAAAGAAGCCTTGATTCTCGATTCTCTCCTCAATCTGCAGAAAATCAAGCACGTCCCCAAATTGGGTGTGATTTGCCAAACGACATTGAGTTATGAGGTATTCAGATTCTATATGTCCAGGTTGGTGGAGAAGACGGATGAGCTAAGAGTATTCAACACTATATGCAAGGCGACCGTTATCAGACAGTCAGCCACACTGGAAGTAGCGAAGAAAACCGATCTGATGCTTGTCGTAGGGGGGAGGAACAGTGCGAATACTACGAGGCTTTTCGAGCTCTGCCAGATGAGCAGCAAGGAGGCTCATCACGTTGAGACGGCCCATGAGATAGACCCGAAATGGTTCAGAGAGAAGAAGCGAGTGGGCGTGACGGCTGGAGCATCTACGCCCGATTGGGTAATCGAGGCAGTGCTCAAAAGACTGAGGGAGTACGATGGCCAATAGGGGTACGTGGTGAATGGACGGTTCCGGAAAGTGATACTGCTGGGGTGAACATGCTTGAAGAACAGAGCTTTACACAGATGGAAGGAGAGTGAAAATGTGGAGGGATTTCGAAGAGGTAATAAACTTTGCGATGCAGAAGGAAGCCGGAGCGGCAGCACTGTACGAAGAAGCGGCGAAGCTCTCGAAAAGGTCAGAAGCGAAGGCGATGTTCGATGAGCTTGCAGCCGAGGAACGTAGACATAGAGAGACATTGGGAAAGTTGGAAAGGAAGGATGTGTCCAGGTACACTCTTGAGAGAATTTCAGACATGAAGATGAGCGAGTATATGCGTGATGTCGAGTTCCGCCGTGACATGGAATATCAGGACATCCTCATCCTTGCGATTAAGCGTGAGGAGAAATCTAGGAATCTTTACACCGACCTGGCTGCTCACACAGACGATCCTGAGCTCAAGAAGCTATTTCGGGCATTGGCACAGGAAGAAGCGAAGCACAAGCTGAAGCTCGAAACAGAATACGACGAATACGTACTGACTGAGAATTGAAACCCGGTGCTGCCCATCGCAGTTCTTTGTCACCATACGTGTGTGACGCCATTTTCTGCCCTTCATGAGCGAGCTGGAACACGAAGCATTTCTGGAAGTGAATGGAGGGGCTACCGAGGCTGCCGCATTTAGGTCCGGTGAGATACCTACTGACGCCGCTCAGGGCTTCTCACTTGGCATCGACAGACAGTTCGTGTCTGCAATTCGGGAGAAGCAGGTGGAGTCAGTGCTCTTCATAGGGGGATTGTGGATCGATCCTTGAGCAAGAGATGAAGAAATGAAGATACGGTCAACTCCAGATGCTGAAATCGGCAACTCCTCACACACGCCGGAGCTCTCCGAGAAGCGAGACTTGGCCATTGCAGGACTGCGGGGATAGAGTCGAAGTTTTTGACTACCAGGAGATTAGCGCGGGTCCATTGAACTACACTCGCTCAACTCCTGATGAGCCGGTCCTTCAAAGACTTCGGTTCGGAGAACTCATCGATCGAATAGACTGAGGCTTCTTCATCTATTCTTCCGAGAAGAGTTTTTAGGACTTTGCCCGGACCCACTTCCACAAACCGAGTGATTCCCATCGCAAGAATGGTCTGCATTGACTGCTCCCACAAGACTGGTGAACGGAGCTGCCTTTCAAGAGCATCTCTCAGCTCCTCTCGTTTCTGAACAGGTCGGGCAGAGCAATTGACAACCACGGGGATTTTCGAAGCCTCCATTTTCACAATCCTCAGCTCCGATATCAATCGGTCTGATGCTTCCTGCATCAATGGAGAATGGAAAGCCCCACTCACGCGAAGCTTCAAAGCCCGCCGGGCTCCGTAAGAACGAGCAAGTTCGCAGGCCTTGTCTACGTGACCTTCGTCTCCAGAGATGACGATCTGGCCTGGCGAGTTGAAATTCGCCGGTACGACTACACCACCGTTAGAAGCCTCCTCGCATAGTCGATTTACCTCCTCTTCTGACAGTCCAATTATCGCTGCCATCGCACCTTTTCTCTTGGTCCCTGCTTCCCACATCAATTGACCTCTCAATCTGGTCAGCCTAAGGGCGTCCTTGAAGTCCATTGCCTCAGAGGCGACAAGGGCAGAGTATTCTCCGATCGAGTGGCCCGCGACCAAATCCGGCAAAAGACCTTCATCCTTGAGTATTTCGAGTCCTGCAATAGAGTGGACAAGGATGGCCGGTTGAGTGATGAACGTCTTGACTAGTTCTTGCTCCGGACCGTTGAACGAAATCTCCGCAACATCGAAGCCAAGAATATCGGATGCGACCTCATACATCTGACGAGCTCTCGGCCAGGTCTCGTAGAGCGTCCTCCCCATCCCTACGTACTGGGAGCCTTGGCCCGGGAATATGAATGAGAATCTCATATCTCCTTCTTTCTGTGTGCGTAACAGAGAGCGAGGGCTATGGCATCAGATGTGTCCTGATCGAAGTGGGTTTCGGTGTGTAACAGTCTCTTCACCATGTAGGCGACCTGTTCTTTGGAGGCTCTTCCGTTCCCACAGATCGCTCGCTTCACCTCCTGAGGAGCGTACTCTACAATATCCACATTGTGATTGTACAACAACGCTAACACCGCGCCTCTCGCGTGAGAGAGAGAAATCGTACTGCGTGGATTCTTCCCATAGAAGAGAGTTTCGACCACACACACATCAGGACCATATTGTGTGAGCACGTCCTCTATATGATTGGCGATTGAACCGAGCTTTTCGGAGAGAGAAAGATTTCTTTTCGTTTCGTGACTACCCGCGAGGATCAGTTTGGCATTGGTATCGACTTCAAGAATACCGTAGCCTATTCTGTTGAGTCCAGGATCAAGCCCCAACACTCTCATGTCGAGACTTTTTGTATGACTTCATCTGGTATATCGAAATTGGAGTAGACCTTTTGAACATCTTCCTGTTCTTCGAGTTCTTCGACAAGCCTCAAAACGTGAATTGCTTCTTTGCCGTCCACTTTGACGAAGGTCTTTGGAACCTTCTGAATCTCGGCGAGGTCCCACTCTATTCCTGCTGAGGCGACCGCATTCTTGGCCGACTCGAAGTCATGAGGCCCGCATATGAGTTCATAGCCGCTGTCACCCGATTTCACATCTTCGCATCCTGCCTCAAGACCTGCACTGATGAGTGTGTCTTCGTCAGCCTTGTCTTTAGCCACTTCGATAACACCCTTGGTCTCGAAAATCCATCCTACACACCCAGGTGCACCGAGGCTGCCGCCATGCTTGGTGAATATATGTCTCAGATCAGATGTCGTTCTGTTCCGGTTATCAGTCATTGTCTCCACGATAATGGCAACGCCCCCTTGTCCATATCCTTCATACTGCACCTCTTCATAGTTGACGCCAGGGAGTTCTCCTGTCCCCTTCTTAATGGCTCTCTCAACATTGTCCATTGGCATATTTGATGCTCGTGCGTGTGCAATGGCTGACTTCAGTCTTACGTTGTGTTCAGGATCTCCGCCGCCCAAGCGTGCCGCTACCGAGATTTCTCTTATCAATCTGGTGAAAACCTTTCCCCTTTGAACATCTGTTCTCCCCTTTTTCCTCTTAATCTGCGCCCATTTGGAATGTCCCGACATAGTCTATCCCTCCTTGGTGAGCTCCTTCACCAATCTGTCCTGCAATTCCCGAGGCATCTCTTCGTAGAAAGAGAACTTCTGGGTGAAAAGCCCCCTCCCCTGTGTCATAGTCTTCAGCTGAGTTGAGTACTTGTACATTTCTGCTTGTGGTACAAGAGCCTTGATCTTTCTCAGTTTCCCTACCTGCTCCATACTGGATACCTTCCCGCGTCGTGAATTGAGATCACCAATCACCTGGCCCATCTCGGCCTCCGGTACGAAAACTTCCACCTCAAATACCGGTTCGAGCATAATAGGACCGCATTCAAGTGCACCTTTCTTGAAGGCCATAGAGCCAGCAATCTGAAAGGCTATATCTGAAGAGTCGACCTCGTGAAAAGTGCCGTCGCAGAGTGTTACCCTCAAATCGACCATCGGGTAGGAACCCAGAACCCCTTCACGCATTGCCTCCCTTACTCCCTTCTCTACCGCAGGTATATACTTGGAGGGAATTGCCCCTCCCACAATCTTATTGACAAACTCGAATCCCGCGCCTTTCTCCAAAGGTTCTATCTTGATCCATACGTCGCCATACTGTCCTCTTCCTCCCGACTGGCGCTTATACTTCCCCTGGACCTCGGTAGAACGGGTTATGGTTTCCCTGAAGGGAATCTTCGGCTTGGCGAGTTCCACGGCTACGCTGTACCTATCTGCCAATCTCTGGAATTTCACGTCGAGATGAAGTTCTCCGATTCCGTACGCGAGAACTTGTTTCAACTCCGTATCATATTCGACTCTGAACGTTGGATCTTCCTGGCTCAGCTTCGTGAGAGCGGTGCTCAGTTTCTCTTCATCTCCCTTACCCTTTGGAACCACAGCGACTGAGGTGAACGGCTGAGGGAATTGAATAGCAGGAAACACTATTGGGTGCTCTCGTGAACACAATGTATGGCCAGACTTAGTCGCCTTCAACTTCACAAGCACACCGATTCCCCCTGAAGGAAGAGAAGTCACTTCCCTACGCCGTTTTCCAGTTGCAAGATAGATTTGATTGACTTTCTCACTTGCTCCGGTGTTCCCGTTGAATACGGTCGTGCCCGGATCCAATGTTCCAGAGTATACCCTCACATACGTGAGATCCCCCACATGAGGTTCTGAAGTGCTCTTGAATACGAAACACGAGAGAGGTTCATCTGCTCCTCTCTTCCTCTCTACCTCAGCCTCAGAATCAGGGAGCCTTCCTTTCACTGGTGGAAACTCATCCGGTGACGGAAACAGTTCCAGCACCCAGTCCATGAGAAGATCTACTCCACAGTTGTGATACGCGTCTCCACACAGTGCAGGAACCAGCTCCCTCTTGGCTACGGAACTTTTCAGAACCTTTATTATATCGGTTGGAGAGAGTTCACCGGTGTCGAGATATTTCTCGAGCAACGCATCGTCCTTCTCAGCTACTGACTCGATAAGATTCTTTCTGAACTCATCAACTTTTGCCTTGAGGTCCTCGGGGATTTCAATGGTCTTCATGCTTCCGTCCGAGAAAGAGTAGGCTTTGAGCTTCAGGAGATCTACAATACCACTGAACTTTTCTGCGGCTCCGATCGGAAATTGCAGAGGTATAAGAGAACCACCGAAGACTGCCTTCGCGCTTTCAAACGAATCGAAGAAGTTCGCATTCTCTTTCTTCATCTTATTGAAAAAGAGCATCTTCGGGAGTCTCTCCCGTTCAGAGTGTTCCCATACCTGCTCAGTACCGGGCTCCATTCCCACTGCCGCATCCACAAGGAGTAAGCAGTTATCTGCCGCCCTGCACGAGGCCAGAGTGTCTGCAACAAAATCGAAGTATCCGGGGCTGTCGAGCAGATTGATGAGGGCGTTTTTCCATTCGAATGTCGCGACGGCGAGACTCAAAGACATCTTCCGCGTCGTCTCCTGAGGTTCGAAGTCCAGGGCCGTATTTCCCTCCTCGATTCTCCCCAACCTGTCTATGGCTTTTGCAGAGTAGAGCATGGCTTCAGCGAGACTGGTTTTTCCAGCACCCGCGTGGGATAGGAGTACGAGATTCCTGATATCAGCAGTTCCTTTCAAAATCACCTCCGCTTTGGAACCGAAAACCCCGGCAGCGTCCTACTCTCCCACAAGGTTACCCAAGCAGTACCATCGGCGCTGGAGGACTTAACTTCCGTGTTCGAAATGGGAACGGGTGTGGCCCCTCCGCTATAGCCGCCAGGATATCAATTTTCGACTAACTATATAGAGGCGTGCAGATTTTGTCAAGTATTGGCGGGATCTCGAAGAGAAAAAGGTGACTCACATGAAAAACGAGACGGGAGCCCAGTGAGAAGCATAAGACAGAAGAACGGCCCTTTGGGGCTTGGGATAAGGCATTCAAATCGGGGCCGTCCAACCGAGGTCGATCACCGTCTCCGGTTGCCATTCCGGCTCTTTTCATCTCCAATGAACGGAGCCCCTCACATATTGATCATTCTTCAACGCCGACCAGAGCCTGTTGACGTTGATGAGCTTAATCGTGGAGCAGATAGCGGTGATGGAAAGTAGATAGAATCTCGTGTGACAACACTATTCTCTCCTCAGCTGCTGAAGTAGACTACCTCCGTACGCACGATCAGACGATCGACTCCACTTGCATATTCAACCATTCCATTGGCAGATCTGACTACGTCTGCATGTTCCACTACCTCTTGGCCGCACTCAGGATGAGTGATCAGGTTCACCAATGGATACTGAAGCTGGTGCTCGGTCGCCATCGTCCTCACCCAGGTCTCCTGCTATCGACGGCATTTCAGCCCTCTGGTAATTGTGGGCGAGGATTGCACATCTTCTCTCGTTCTTTATCCTCTCTATTTTCTCTATGAGCTGAGCTTTCGGCTGGTTCCTGTCATCCTCAAAAACCATCATCCAGCCAGTGTGCCCTTCGTGAATCGCCGTCTTTGAGATGCTCTTCTTCTCGGAAATAGAGACTTCAGCTTTAAGAGAAAGAGCGGGATAATGAGAAGAAGAGTGAAAAGACTTCTTACAAAGTTTCTTCGATCCATCAATTCAATAATAGATAATCTGTAGACGAAGTCAACCGGCAAGATTGCCAAGGTGTTTCGAGATTGGTAGACTTGACAAACCGAAAGCCGATTGTTATTATAGGGCAGGATGAGCTATCTCGAGTTTCTCTGCGTACTGGTGTCTTAGAGGAGGGCGGAATGAAAGACAGATTCACTGAAAGAGTTAGACGAGTGCTCCAACTCTCTCGGAGAGAAGCCCAAAGACTACAGCATGACTACCTTGGTACTGAGCACATCCTCCTCGGACTGATTAGGGAAGGAGAGGGTGTGGCGGCGATGGTGCTTGCGAATCTTGGTTTAGATCTGGATACGGTGAGAGAAGGAGTCGAGGATGCGGTGGCACATGGAGGCGGTACGATCACCATAGGAGAGATTCCGTTCAATCAGAGTGCCAAGAGGGCACTCAATTATGCTGCTGAAGAGGCGAGCAGACTCGGACACAACTATATGGGTACGGAGCATCTGCTGCTCGGACTCATACGGGAGGTCAAAGGGACTGCCTCAAAAGTGCTGAGCACTCTCGGACTCGATCTTGAGATGGTGCGAAAAGAGACTATAAGACTTCTGGGTGGAGAGGCAGAGCAATACGAGCCCAGCCGAAAGAAGAAGTCGAAAACCCAGGCTCTTGATACTTTCTGTAGGGATATCACGCAGCTGGCGAGTGAAGACAGACTTGATCCCATTATTGGCCGCGAAAAGGAGATAGAAAGGGTTACGCAGATTCTCTCCAGGAGGAAGAAGAACAATCCGGTCCTTATTGGTGAACCGGGTGTAGGAAAGACTGCTATCGTTGAGGGACTTGCTCAGAGGATAGTCGAAGGTTCTGTTCCTCTTGCTCTCAGGAGTAAGAGGGTACTCACTCTGGACATGGCTGCCGTAGTTGCAGGAACGAAATATAGAGGCCAGTTTGAAGAACGGCTGAAAGCAGTAATAACCGAGATTCGAGAATCTGAGCGGGTGATCCTTTTCATCGATGAGCTACATACCATAGTGGGAGCCGGTGCAGCGGAAGGCGCGATAGACGCGTCGAACATGCTGAAGCCAGCTCTTGCACGGGGAGAGCTTCAGTGCATTGGAGCCACTACACTGGAAGAGTATAGGAAGTATATTGAGAAGGATGGAGCACTGGAGAGGAGATTTCAACCTATAATGGTTGATCCTCCAAGTGTGAATGAGACGATGGAGATCTTGCAGGGGTTAAGGGAGAAATATGAGACCCATCATAGAGTGAAGTACACAGATGTTGCCTTAGCCTCTGCGACGAGATTATCGGACAGATACATATCCGATAGATACCTTCCCGATAAGGCGATAGATGTGATAGATGAAGCTGGCGCACGAGTGAAACTCTCTCTGTTGCCGGCCTCTCTTGATTTCAAGAAATTGGAGGAAGGGCTTAAGAAGGTGATTGCTGAAAAGGAAGGGGCAGTGAGACAGCAGAATTTCGAGAAGGCTGCACGTCTGAAGGAGAAGCAGCGGGAGATTGAGGAAGAGATCGGCAGGGAGCGGCAGAAATGGGAGAAAGAGTCTGAGAGCATGGTTGGAGAGGTGACCGAAGAAGATGTTGCCTACGTGATTTCCAGGTGGACTGGAATACCTCTTGTCAAACTCGAGGAGAAGGAGCAGGCGAAGTTGCTGAAGATGGAAGACGAGCTGAAAAAGAGTGTCGTTGGCCAGGATGATGCGATAAAGGCTCTTGCGAAAGCGATCAGACGCTCAAGAGCTGGGCTCAAAGATCCCCGAAGGCCAATCGGTTCCTTCATATTCCTCGGGCCTACAGGAGTGGGGAAAACGCATCTGGCAAGAATCCTTGCCGGATTTCTCTTTGAAGATGAGAGTGCACTTGTGAGAATCGACATGTCGGAGTACATGGAGAAATTCTCGGTTTCCAGGCTGATAGGTGCTCCTCCCGGATACGTGGGGTACGAAGAAGGAGGGCAGCTGACGGAAAAAGTGAGAAGGAAACCATACTCTGTGGTGCTCCTCGACGAGATTGAAAAGGCACACCCTGACGTTTTCAATATTCTGCTTCAGATCTTGGAAGACGGACAGCTCACCGATTCGTTTGGACGGAGGGTCAACTTCAAGAATGCGGTCCTGGTGATGACTTCGAACATTGGCACCAGAGGGATTAAACAAGAAGCTGGGCTTGGCTTCCAGAAGGCTGACCTGAGAGAAGATTATGAAGGAATGAAACAGAGACTGCTTGAGGAGCTGAAGAAGACCTTCAACCCCGAATTCCTGAACCGAATGGATGAGGCCATAGTCTTCAGGGCACTTGGAAAGAAGGAGATGGCCAAGATCATTGAGATAATGGTTGCTGAGGTGACTGAAAGACTGAGGGAAAAGAAGATCGGGATCAGTCTCACGAAGGAGGCAAAGGCGCTCCTTATCGAAGAGGGTTTCGATCCGATTTACGGTGCAAGACCCCTGCGCAGAGCTATTCAGAGGCTTCTGGAAGACCCCCTGTCAGAAGAACTTCTCCAGGGAAGATTTGCTGAGAACTCCAAAATCAGAGTGGAGAGAGAAGGTAGTGCTTTAACTTTCATGGAAGAGCCTTTGGTAGCCAGCAAGACATAGCCCTTCTATGAGGACATCCTCAAGACCGGAAGAAATTCCGGAGAACACCATCGCAACCGTTGGTACGTTTGATGGCGTGCATTTGGGTCATCAGGCGATACTGAGAGAGCTGAGAGAAAGAGCCCACAAGGCTGACTCTGAATCACTCCTCATCACCTTCGATCCACCACCACCGCTTTTCTTTCACACTACCGAGTCCCTCTTGTCCACGAGAGAAGAACAGATCAGATTACTCGAGGAGAACGGGCTTCAGAACCTGTTGATTCTTGGATTTTCCGATGAAATTGCACAGATGGAGCCGGAAGATTTCGTTGAGAGAGTGTTAGTGGGTACACTCAAGGCAAAAGAGGTCGTGATAGGCAAAACTCACAGGTTTGGACGTAGGAAAAAAGGCGATTTCAAGCTTCTCAAAGAACTTGGCAGTAGATGGGGATTTCGCGTCGACATACTATCTCCGGTGACATACAAGCAGATCCCGATAAGCAGCTCAAGGATCAGAGCGGCTCTCCAAAAAGGAGAGGTTGACGATGTCGAAGTGATGCTTGGGAAAAACTATTCATTCACAGGAGAGGTGATACGAGGTGTCGGCAGGGGCAAAAGGCTGAAGTATCCGACTGCGAATCTCAGGGTTGAGAGGTTGAAGCTGTTACCCGCGAATGGGGTGTATGCTGCCAGAGTAGAGCTGGAAGAGACGAGTCTTGATGCCGTCATGAACATCGGGACCAGACCTACATTCGATGATCCTCATAGAAGTGTAGAAGTCCATCTCCTCGACTTCGGTCAAACCATCTACGGTGAGTCTCTCAGAATCCATTGCATAAAGAGGCTCAGGAATGAGAAAGTATTTGTGAATGAAGAATTGCTCCGGTCCCAAATAGAAAGGGACTTGAAGACTGCGAAGGGGCTTCTATGAAGAAGAACTTCCTGGTGAATGTGAGTGAGCTTTCTGATGGGGAGAAGAGACTGTCTCTGAAGCTTACTCCAGACCCGGAATATTCGATTGAGGGGGATGTGGAGGTTGACCTGACGCTCAGCAGGATTGCTGAGAAGGTGACGATAAAGGGCATCGCGCAATTCGTGCAGAAGCTTCAGTGCTCACGATGCCTTACCCACATTCGGAAGTCCGAAAGAGAGAAGATAGAGGTTGTCTACACACCGGTTACCCATCTTGAGACAGAACTCGAATTGACAGATGCGGATGTCAATACCCTCTTCTATGAAGGAGATCTCATCGATCTAAAGCAACCCATCAGGGATGTGATCATGCTTGCCGTGCCAATGATATCCCTCTGTACGCCCAACTGCAAAGGTCTCTGTCCAAAGTGTGGGAAGAACCTGAACGAAGAAGAATGTGATTGCCGGGGAAGAGAAATCGATCCTCGATGGAAGCCTTTGGGAAAACTGTTGCACTGATACTCTTGCCTATCTCCCTCTGCCTGGCTCAGTCCGTGGGAGTCGGCGGCTCGATTTCGTACAGCTCTTTGCTCGGAGACTTCGGTCGTGATGTTAACGGAGGAGTCTGCTTAGCCTTGGTCGGTGGGCTTGATCTCTCGCCGACCGAGAGAATCTCGATTCTCGCCAGTTTCGGTAAGTTTGAGGGAACAGAGAATCAGCCCTATTGTGTATACACAAGGAGTCTGTGGGCCAGATTTCTCCTTTTTCCAATGGAGAAAAGGCGTTACTTCTTAAGATATTCTGTAGGGCTTGTGGATATTGAAAGAGAGATTGGGAATCACCTTGAGCGAGGCCAGTATCCAGCAATTGGATTCGGTGGAGGCGTCTCAATCGGAATATCCGATCAAGCTCAGTTGCGGTTCGCCATTGGATTCTCAAGACTGCTCGAAGAGTCTCGATCAGGGGATATTCTATCATTTGATGCGGAATTTGTTCATCATCCTTAGCTGCCTCTTTTTTTGCTGTGATAATCCAGTAGTGTATCGGATGTCCTCGGATTACTTCCCTTTCGAGACCGAAGGAAATAGTTGGGAATTTGAGAGCGAAGATGGAGCTTCACTGTTGCTGCTCTCTTCAGGTGAGGCCATAAGGGGGGAGAGAGAGTGTTTTATCATCGAGCGTAACTTCTCTCCAGAGTACTGGTACAGAAGCTCATGCGAGCTGGCGAGATACGAAGTGGAGGACTACGATTTCGGGGGAGAGACGGTAGTCCTTGTGAACCGATGGGTGAGGCACCTCGAACTTCCGTTAGTCGAGAAGAATTCATGGAGTGACACTCTTGAGGTCGTGAAGAGTGTTCTCGGAGAGACGG
>Ga0209427_10002287_pt1 | contig 22514 bp, 21 predicted proteins | sample DeeMarSWOR136_30_FD_187465 | JGI IMG/M metagenome (GOLD analysis project Ga0209427, IMG submission 187465) | Marine sediment microbial communities from White Oak River estuary, North Carolina - WOR-1-36_30 (SPAdes) (version 2) | ecosystem: Environmental > Aquatic > Marine > Intertidal zone >...
GTGTGAATGTGGTAGTCAAAAGGGGCCGGAATGGGAACCGGACTTACTCTAAAATCTACTGTATTAAACAAAACAAGCTTTTGTGACCCTGAATGTGGTTTATGACTTTAATAGGCTATACATATTTAAGTTACAAAGAAAAGAGCCCCCCGATTCCTCGGGGGGCTCTTGTTATACGTCCGCCATTAACTGATTCTGTAGAGACTCACCTAGAGGTTCCTCATCAGTTGTTAATAAACATTAGGGAGATCAATTATCTGTTCTATCTTAGCTAACTTCTCAATTTCGGCATTTGTTAACACTCCTTTTGACTATTACGTTACTAGAGCTAAATGCTTTTTATTATTTATCTTTAACTTCATCTGAAAGTGTATGCTGACAACTATTTTGCTAACGAACTACTTAGCACGGAACGATACTAGATGATACTTGACGGCTTGAGATAGGTTTGAGGTCACGAAAATAACGCCACTGAATGTCACTTGGTAGCACCGGGTATTACAATAGGCCTGTATCTTTTAATCCGGGTGTAAGCTAGTCTATTTCTTAGTCTGATATAGAAACTCTACAATCAATTGCAGTTAATCGTTCAGGATTAATCAACCTCGCACGATTTCTCCACTTCTTTTGCAAGTACTTCCCATCTCTTATCGCTATCCAAAAATAGATTCAAGGGTGGACCTATTTTGTAGGTTAATATGGCAGATGACTTGTGCCAGCTCTCTAAACTAGTAGGTGTTATGCATAAACTGATTTCTAAATTTCTAGATAAGGACGGGGACGATAACGGAACTATTCCGGTTTACTAGTAAACATTATGATTCTACTATCCTCAGGAATTCCAGATTTGAGATTAAATTCTTCCTGGGCAATATAAACCTCTTTCTCCTCGATGGCTTTCACAAGTCTAAATGATAACCAAGCCTGAAACCATGCGCTCTTATGATCCTCAGAAAATATTTGCTTGTACTGGCATAATATATGGTATCTGCCTTCAGGTACCTTCAGCATATCCGGTTTGAATCTAACTTCCTCACCTGCTGATATAGCTGGTTGCCTATGCGCAACCAAATGATCCAAATCTTCTTTTAATAACCCAATTTCAACTTCTATTGCTGGCTTATCCCCCTCATTGCGGACAACAAAGTGCGACAAGTATTTAGTTCGGAAATATGGGAAATCAACCGGTTCGTCCAGTTTGTGCACTGCTTTGATAGTTACTAATGCGCCCCTGTCTGATATATCGTAACGCAATTTTGGCTCGTCCTTTGATTCTTGTCCCTCAGGTAGTGTTTTGAGCCCTTTTGTTTCGTCGCTTAATAGATTTACAGTTTCACGGAGGCGTTTGTCAGTGATGGAAAGATATACCTGAGTTGTTGACAGGTTTTCATGTCCGAGGAGGTGTTGTACTGAGCGCAAGTCAGCTCCATGTTCAAGGAGGTCGGTAGCAAATTTATGTCTGAGTGTATGTGTATGTAGATCGTTTAACCCTGCTTTTTTGGCAAATTGCCTGATTTTATTACCAAGACATGCTGGTTTGAGACCAAACACTTTCTCATCGTGCTTTTTCCCCTCAACGAAATTACACAGTATCTCAGCTATTTCTCCTGAAAGCGGAATGACCCTGTCCTTTTCACCTTTACCAGATCTGACTATAAGGAAATCATCGTGAATATCCTTTGTCTCCAGATTGGCGAGCTCGCCCCTTCTCATACCTGTTGCGAGGGCTAACTTGACCATAAGTCTGTCACGCGCTATGCAACCCTTATGGCTTGCCTTATTCTCAATGGCCTTAAACAACTTATCGATATCATCGTCTCTCGTATAAGGTGGTATTGTCTTGGGCACTTTAACCTTGAAATCATCTAAGGGCTCGCCATACCATTTCATGAACCCTTTAATCATTTGGGTGTAACGATACAGTGTACGTCGCCTCTTACCGGTAAACTGAGTTAGGAATGCCTTCGCAGTCTGTGTTGATGGTGGAAGGCCACTGAGATAACCCTTAAATCTAGCTAATATTCTTCTTGTGTCGCTTAGATTCTTAGCATTGTATAACCTAAGGACCAGTTCGTTGTCATAAATCTGAAAGAGTTCCTCATTAGTTAGATGCCTCAATTGCAACCGCCTCCTCCCCTCTGGGCCTAATAAAGCTTCGAGCAGCTCCATCAGTGGTAGCTGCTCAGATAGAAATGATGCTATGGTGGGCGGTAGAGGACTTGAACCACTGACCTCTGCGATGTCAACGCAGCGCTCTGACCAACTGAGCTAACCGCCCACTAGTAGAAATTCTACTAGATGTCTTTTAGGGCGTCAAGCCGTTTGCCTTTAATTCTATTATCCCAGAAGCTTACCAAGAACAGAAGAGCGACGCTGATTCCCAGACTACCTAAGTCCAGATACTCTATTTCGAGTATTTTGCTAGTAAGGGCAGCTACCCCGCCGCCGATAATCGCCACCAGCGCTCCCAACGGAGTAACCCGCAACTTATCCTTATAGAAACCAATAATTACCGGTAGAATTATCCCGGCGGTGTATACTGTATAGGCAAAGAGAAGCGTGCTTGTCACCCCTTTCATGACTAAAGCTAGAAGCAGCGAGGCTACCCCGATAATAACCATTACCCAGCGAGAGTAAGATAGAGTTCTTGCCGGGTTAAGAGATTTCCTGAAACGCCCGATGACATCCACGGTCAGTATGGTGCCGGCACTAAATAAGCAGGTATCGGCTGAGGACATAAGTGCTCCGAGTAAGGCGGCGAGAACAACCCCACCCACGAAGGGGGGCAAAACCTCGGTTATTATTACCGGCAGGGCCTGCTCCGGAGATATCCCAGGGAATAGAGCCGAGGCCCCCATACCAATCAGAGTAATGCCAAAGGCAATGGGGATAATAATCAGGGCCGCCCATAATGCTGATTTCCTCGCCGTGGTACTATCCTTAGCGCAAAACAGCCGGGAATACATATCAGGTCCAACAACATAGGTCAGCCCGACCAGTAGCAGTAGCGAAATTAGATCTTGCCCGCTGAACTGCGGGCTAACGGGAAAGGTGAAATGCTCTGCCGACAGGGAGCTAATTAACCCACCCCAGCCCCCAAGGCGTGATAAAACTAAGGCTAAACCGCTAAAGATGCCCGCCAAGATTATTCCCATCTGCACAGCATCGGTGCGAATAACAGCCTGCTGACCACCTAGGACAGAGTAAGTGATAAAGATGACGGTAAAGACCACCATCCAAAGCTGGGGAGTGCCGATACCTAAGACGCCTAGTATTGTTCCTGAGGCTATAATCTGAGCGGCGATGACGCCCACCCAAGCAACCACAATGAGGACTGAAGCCGCTAAACTAACCCGACTGTCATATTGCTTGGCTACCAGCTCAGGGAGGGTATAAAGTCCAAAGCCTCTCACTTTCTTAGCGAAGAAAAGGCCCAATACTACCAGTCCAACACTACCGACCAGTAACCACCAGGCCCCGGTTAGGCCCCGGCTAAATCCCAGCCCAGCCATCCCTACGGTGGCCGAGCCCCCAACAATAGTAGCTAGTAGTGAGCCAGTAATAAGTAGGGTGCTTCCCCTTCTACCCGCTACGAAGAAATCATCAATTCCCCGCGCTTTCCTCCGACTCACCAGCCCAATAATAACCATGGCCACAAAATAGGCGGAGATGATTATTAACTGAAGCATGTAACCCCTTTATGCTAAGTTAGCTAAGCAAACAAATCTCTACAGTGTAACACAAAACTGCTGGGGGTTAGCAACCACTACCAATCAAAAAACATCCGCCCATGAACTACACCACCAGGCGATAGCCTTGAGCACTGCTAACCGGTAAAGAAGAAGCAAGCGAGCTAAGGTTTGATTTATTTTCCCAGACAGGCTATAATCGGGAAGCTGTAATCACTAAGCTGAGGAGTACCGTAAGGGAAAATCTTCTCTAAGACCTTGGGCGGGGAATTCTTAGTAGTGTCAATAATCTTGTCAGTAAAAAGAGGTAAGCTATGGGCAAAATTAGAGGAGCTCATTACCTTCTCTGTCTAGCTCTGTTCTTCGGATTATTTGGTGGCTTACTCGGAGACCGTATGGTACTCGCCGCCTACCAAGACAACGACGCCACTGTTTTGCTACCATCGGAGCCAGAAGAACCGCCACCTGCAGAGCCTCCCGAAGAGGCGCTTGAAGTTTTCTCCTCCTACCCTATCCTGCAGAATACGATGGGCAGTTTCTTCGAGTTTGAAATTACCCTATATTATGAGGGTAGTGAACCCAGAACTTTTGACCTTGACATGGTATTGCCTGAGGGGTGGACGGGAGTATTTACGGGTGGCTACCCGGAGACAGAAGTATCAGCTTTTACTGTCGAACCAGGAAAAAAGAATGAGACCATCACGCTCACGGTTAGTCCAGCCTCAGAAAACCTGCCGCAACCGGGTGAATATGTGTTCACCGTTAGGGCAGCCGCTGAAAATCTGACAGCTAGTGTTGACCTCAAGGCAATAGTCTTTCCGATACCCCATCAGTATATATTGTATATGTCTACCGCCACCCTGCAAAGCGAGTTCTCCGTGAGACCCGACCAGACTAATCACATAACAATCCAGCTGACAAACGCATTTAGCGGCACGGTGAACAATATCATCTTCACTGCCGAAGAACCAGCGGGCTGGGATATAACCTTCACTCCGGGCACAGTGGCAGTCTTAGAACCAGGGGTTACTCAGGAGATAGATGTCGTCATTACTCCACCTACCGGTACCGAAGCTGGCGATTATCCCCTTACTCTAAAAGCCATTGGAGACCAGACCGAGACCGAACGTGAGTATAGAATAACGGTGGTAACCTCTACCGCTTGGGGATCCGCAGGCATTGGTATTGCGGTTGCCATCATAGTTGGCCTAGCAATCTGGTTTAGGCAATCCGGTAGGCGAGGAGAAGCCAAGACAAAAGGAGCCGAGACGGCGGCTGGCTCTGCCTCTTGGTTTAGACGAGCCGCAAGCCGGTTTAGACGAGCCGGTGAGCGGTGACTGAGTTAGTAAAACGGTGTTCATAGTAGAAACAAAAGACCTGACTAAAACCTACGGCGACATCACGGCTGTCGACCAATTGAACCTGCACATTGATGCCGGCGACATCTTTGGCTTCCTTGGCCCCAATGGCGCCGGAAAGACAACCACCATTCTGATGCTGCTTGGGCTTACCGAACCGACCTCGGGTACCGCCTATGTGGCTGGGTATAACTCGACCCGGGAACCACTCAACGTTAAACGCATCACCGGTTACGTTCCCGAAAAGGTGGGCTTCTACGATGATTTGACGGCTGCCTATAATCTAACCTACACCGCGAGGTTAAATGGGCTATCCGAGGTGCTGACTAATAAAAGAATCGCCGAGGCGCTAGATATAGTTGGGCTGCCAAAGGCAGCGGAGCGGAAGGTGGGGGAATTCTCCCGAGGCATGAAGCAGCGCTTAGCCATTGCCGATATTCTGGTTAAGCAGCCCAAGATTGCCATCATGGATGAGCCGACCTCAGGGATAGACCCCGAAGGCATCGTCCAGATGCTCGACCTGATTGCCAAGATAGCCAAGGAAAGGAAGATGACGGTCATTATGTCTTCCCACCAGCTATACCAGGTTCAGCGAATCTGTAATCGAGTGGGCATGCTAATGAACGGGCGGCTGGTGGTGGCGGGTTTACTAGATGAGCTCAGTAAAGAAGCCATGGGCAGCAGCCAATTCAGTATTGAGGTTAAACTAACCGAAATTACGCAAGCCGTCATCGAGGCTATCAAGCGGATTAGCGGTGTGCTCAGCATCGAGCGGTCAAAAGACAAGCTTTCGGTTAGTTGCTCGGAAGACCTGAGGCCCCAAGTAGCCAGGGCAATCGTCGATGCCGGCGGCCTAATGATAGAGATGAAGATCCAGAGCTATGCTCTAGAGGACATATATCTGAAATACTTCAGAGAGGGGTAAGGTGCGCGGGCTTTACACGATATTTAACAAAGAACTGGCTGACTACCTTATGAGCTGGCGGGGCATTATACTATTTGCCGTGGCCCTCTTGGTCACCATAGTCGCTATCTATGGGCCAGCCGGAGCGCTGTCAAATATCAGGGCACAGCTTGAGGAGCCGACTCAATATGGCCAAACGCAATTTGTCTTCCTCACCCTGTTTACTACCTCTGGCGAAGGTTCATACGCATTTCTTTTCTTTATGACTATGTTTGTGGTACCCATAGTCGGCGTAGTTCTTGGCTTTGATGCCATAAACAGAGAAAAGAGTAGCGGCACGCTGAGCCGGCTTCTTTCACAACCTATCTATCGCGATACCGTTTTCAACGGTAAGTTTCTGGCCGGGATAGTAACCATGGCCATCCTGCTGACGAGCATCGTACTGCTGGTAGCCGGCTTAGGGATGCGAGTGATTGGGGTTCCGCCAAGCTCGGAAGAAGCCCTCCGGCTGTTTTTATTCCTGGTGCTGACTACCCTCTACGGAGCCTTTTGGCTCGGCCTGTCCATGCTATTCTCCATCCTCTTTAACCGGGTGGCAACCTCAGCCATGGCATCGATCGCCGTCTGGATATTCTTTCTCCTCTATACCCTCACCGGCTTTATTCCCAGCGCCATTGCCAATTTACGGGCACCTATCAGCGAGACATCAACCACCCAAGAGTTAATCAGGTATGCCACAATTCAGGTCACGGCAACACGCGTTTCACCAATCTACCTTTTTCAGGAGGCGATGTATGTCCTCCTCGCTCCTGGGACTAGAACGGCGACGGAATATCTCCAGATTTACGCTTCGGGCGCTGAGTGGATGCCCGGTCCTCTGCCTCTGGGTCAGACCATGATTACTATCTGGCCCCATCTGGTGACCTTCGTAGCCATCGCCGCAGTGTGCTTCGGAGTCTCATACTACCGGTTTACCCGCGAAGAGATAAGGTCTACCTAAGTGCTAACCCCCACAGTTAACGAGACACGAAAAAAATTCCCTGGAGCTAATTTACCGCGTTTCTTAAGTAGCTCTCAAATCCGTGGAAGCACTCATCTCATAAGCCGCTAAGTCCTTACCTTCGTAGTTATCCTGTCCCTCGGTATAGCCTAAAACCAGGAAGGCTGCGGGCAGCAAGGTACCAGCAGCCTTACGTTGATCTCGAGGCTTTCTAGTTATTCAATTTATCGGTCTCCCCGAGAGCACTACCGAAGCGGAGTTTGCGGAGTTTGTTGTGGTGTCTTAACCGTTTTCGGAGATGAGGTTATCGCCTGTCGCCGGTGGCTAAATAGCGGGCGGCGCAGGAAAGAGGGAACATCCAGCTCCTCCTCACTCTTCAGACTCTTGAGGAATTGGGTGACTTCGTCTTCCTGAGCACCTTCGGCCATTCCCGTCTTGGAGGCAAAGCCAGTGGCGATTAGGGTAATCTGCACCTCGTTATCCATGTTGGGATCATGAGCCACACCAAAAATGATGTTAGCCTCAGGGTCTACCGCCTCCTTGATTACAGCGGCGGCTTCATTAACTTCAAACAGGGCGAGACTGCTTCCACCGACAACGTTGAATAATACTCCCTTTGACCCACCGACGGAAACATCCAGTAAGGGACTGGACAGGGCCTCCTTAGCCGCCTCTACCGCCCGATTCTTGCCCGAAGCAACACCGATGGACATCCAGGCAGGACCAGCATCCTTCATTATCGCCTTGACATCAGCAAAATCAAGGTTAATCAGCCCGGGGACCGTGATCACTTCAGATATCGCCTGAACTCCGTGTCTTAGGACATCATCGGCCAGTTTAAAGGCATTATCTACCCCCGTCTTCTCGTCGCAGAGGGAAAGCAAGCGGTCGTTGGGAATGATGATCAGGGTATCAACCTTACCCAGAAGGTTGGTGATGCCCTCTTCGGCGACCTGACAGCGACGACTACCTTCAAAGGCGAATGGCTTGGTGACCACGGCGATAGTCAGGGCACCACTGTGTTTAGCTACCTCAGCGATAATAGGGGCGGCACCGGTGCCAGTACCCCCACCCATACCACAGGTGATAAACACCATATCGGAACCAGTGACAATTTCCTTAATCTCATCGCGGTTCTCTTCGGCTGATTTCTGGCCCAGAACATAATCGCCGCCCACGCCTAGTCCCTTGGTAAGTTTCTCCCCAATCTGGATGCGGGCTGGGGCCTCAGTAATAGCAAGAGCCTGAGCATCGGTATTCATAGCTATAAACTCGACGCCCCGGATCTCCTCCTGCACCATACGCGTTATGGCATTACAGCCACCACCACCCAAGCCGATAACCTTAATCTTAGCTGGATTAGCCACAAAACTTGTTTTTGCCATCTCCTCCTCCTTTTATACCATTATTAATAGCTTTTCGGTCGGTGTCCCCTAACGAAATAGGCTCTTAATTCGGGCAATAAACCGTCGTAGGATTCCTCGTGATTTCCAAAGCTGCCTGCCCTCGTGCTTCACGCCCCAGAGCAGCAGACCAACACCAGTAGCCTGGCCCGGGTCACGAAGAACATCACTGATACCAGACATAGCGGTGGGAACACCTACCCTTACCGGGAGTCGTAAGATATCACGGCCTAGTGCCTCGATACCGGCTAGGTTAGAACTACCCCCAGTAAGAACCAGCCCGGCGGGGACTAGCTCTTCATAATCAGAGCGCGGCATCTCAAGCAGGATAAGCCTGATGATCTCCTCAACTCGAGCCCGGACAATATCGCAGAGGTCCTGATAGGAGACCCCGTGGCCGTCAGCAGATATGGTGCTCGTCGTTTCTGCCTTACTTTCGTAGACTGGCATGACGCTGCCATACCGCTTTTTCATCTCCTCAGCCACGTCAAACGGCAGTCCCAGACCAATGGCCACATCCCGAGTAAGCTGATAACCAGCCACTGGTAGAATAGACGTATGCCAGATGCTGCCCTCTTTGAAGACGGCAATGTCAGTAGTACCACCACCGATATCAGCCAGGATGACACCGACCTGCTTTTCATCCTCAGTCAGTACCGCTTCACTGCTAGCTAAAGGTTCAAGGATGAGGTCGTCAATATCCAAGCCAATACTGCGAATGCACTTTACCAGGTTCTGGACAGAGGTTACCGCCGCGGTAATGATGTGGGTTTCGACATCCAACCTGAAGCCATGCATGCCGATTGGATTCTTGACACCTAACTGCCCATCAATGGCGTAACCCCGAGGAATAACGTGGAGCAGCCTTCGGTCACTAGGCACCTTGATGTTTTGGGCACAGGAGAGTACCCGTTTCAGGTCATCCCGGCGCACCAATCGGTCACCATGGGTAATAGCCACTACCCCCCGATTATTCATCGAGCTCACATGCCGGCCGGTAACCCCAACATAGGCCGATTCCACCTTATAGCCACTAGCCTGCTCTGCCTTCCTCACCGACTCACGGATTGATTCTCTGGCCTCGTTAATGTTGACCACCAGCCCCTTATGTAGCCCGTTAGACGGTGTGATACCGACACCGACAATCCGGAGACCACTTCCCCCAGTTACCTCAGCAATAATGGTACATACTTTGGTAGTGCCAACATCGATCGAGGCTAAGGTAGCACGCTTTTTCATCTGTCACCTTCCATTTAAGATTTTTACCTTTGCCATTGTCTTAACTTTCACATTTCTGCTACCCCCTTACTATGGAGTGAGGTATCCTAACTTCTAGGATGCCGAAAAGACCATACGAAGCCTTTCCAACAGTACCGGCCTTCGCCACCCGTTAGCTCTATCTGCCAGCGAAAAGCACAGCCTTTCCGTAGCCTCAGCAGACGTATCCTGAAAAACGATGTGCTCCGCAGCTCTTAGTTTGGCACTACGACTGCGCGGGTTAAACTCAATCTCGTGAGCTGATGGGGTAATAACCCTTCTGTTGACCAGCCTGAGAGAAGCACTATGTCCACAAACGCAGGCTGGTGTCCCTATCGGGCAGATACAGTCCTGTGATTCCTGACGCATGAACTGCTTCACAATGCGGTCTTCCAGAGAATGGTAGCTAATGACGACTAACCTGCCTCCAAATCCCAGCAGGTTAACCGCCTGCTTTAGCGCCGACTCTAGATTGTCAAGCTCCTGGTTAACCGCTATGCGCAACGCTTGAAAGGTCTTGGTAGCCGGGTGGATCCTGCCTTTCCTGCCGCCGATAGCCTGCTCTATCACCTTGGCTAGCTTGAGGGTGGTTTCTATCGGACGTTCCTTTACGATACCACGAGCTATCTGGCGACTGTAGCCTTCCTCGCCGTACTCCCTGATAATGTCGGCCAGTTCCGCCTCGGAAGACTGGTTAATGATGTCGGCGGCGGTAATTTGCTGGTCGGGACTGAGACGCATATCCAGAGGACCTTCTTCTTGAAAACTGAAACCGCGATGATGGTCACTTAGCTGCAGTGAGGAAAGTCCCAGGTCAAATAGAATGCCGTGCACCGGCTGAAAGTCGTACCTCAAGCAGATAGCCGGCAGATTTGCGAAGTTTTCGTTAATTAGCAGAATTGAGTCGTGATAGTCCTCGAGTCGCTCGCTAGCTACCCTTATGGCTTCAGGGTCAGCGTCAATACCCAGGAGCTGCCCACCCGGGGCACTCTGCTCCAGAATAGCGGCGGCATGACCGCCACGCCCAAGAGTGCAATCAATATAGCGCCCTCCGGGCTGAACCGCCAGCGCTTTAATCGTCTCCTCGACTAGAACCGGGATATGGGTAGGGGCCGACCTATTTCGGTTCATTCACGCGTCTCCAGACTTTCTATAATCTGTCCAGCCTGCTCCTGACTAATCGCCCCTTCTGCTTCCCATTGCGTTTTGTTCCACAGTTCAAAATAGTTATTCGCCCCGGTGATAACGGCCTCATCACCAATCTCAGCATATTCCCGCAGCTTGGGGGGTAAGACCATCCTGCCCTGACCGTCAATGCCGAGGTGAAAGGCAGTGGCAAAGATTGCCCGGTTCAGCTTTCTTAACTTGCTGCGGGTAACCGAACCGGTAGTGAGCGCTACGGCTAGCTTTTTCCACTCCGGCATGGGGTAAGCGGTAATACATTTCTCCACCCCCGGCGTCAGTACCACACCCTCCCTTAGCTCACTTCTGAACTTGGGCGGGATGGGTACCCTGCCTTTTTCATCAACCCGATACTCAAACTCGCCAAAGAACATTGCACCTTCCCCAATATACACCACTATTTACCACTTTCTACCATTCTACACCACAGAACCCCATTTTTGTCAATACCCCTGGCACAAAATTCACCCAAAAGAACTAATTTTGCTATCAAACCTATCTGTGGTAAAATAAGATGCTCAAAAATAGGGCTATGTTTAGTGTTGGCATAATTACGGTTAGTGACCAAGGCTTTCGGGGCAAGCGCCAAGATGAGAGCGGTCAGGTAATCAGGAATACCCTATACTCACAAGATAGCCAGGTGGTCAGGTATCACATCGTCCCTGATGAGGTGGACGCTATCTCGGGCAAGCTAGTGGAGTGGGCTGACGGCGGGAGTATCGATGTCATCCTGACTACCGGCGGCACCGGCTTAGCCCAGCGGGATGTCACCCCGGAGGCTACCCTATCGATAGTGGACAGGGTGGTGCCCGGCCTAACCGAGGCCATGAGGGTGGAGACCGCCAAGGTAACCCAAACGGCGATATTGAGTCGGGCGGTAGCCGGGGTTAGAGGCCAGTGCCTGATAGTAAATCTGCCCGGTAGCCCTAGAGCCGTGCGGGAATGCCTTAAGGTAATACTGCCAGTCATCCCTCATGCCGTCGAGATTATCAAAGGAGAGGTAACTGAGCACAAAGCACTGCACAGTGAGGCAGCATTAGATGCAGATTGATATTTTGAGCCTATTTCCCCAGATGTTCCACGGACCGCTCAGCGAGAGCATACTAAAGCGGGCAATCGAGTGTGGACTCGTTCAGATAAACCTTCATAATATCCGGGACTTCACCCATGACCACCATCATACCGTTGATGATTACGCCTATGGCGGTGGTGCCGGCATGGTACTGAAGCCCGAGCCCATTTTCGAAGCGATAGAGAAAATAAAGAAGGACATAGGCCCTAGAGAAAGGGCTAAGGGATTACCCGTCATTCTGCTTACCCCACAGGGACGCCCCTTTAGCCAGGAGAGCGCTCAGGAGCTAGCCGGCTATCCCCATCTAGTGCTTATCTGCGGGCGCTACGAGGGGGTTGACGAGCGGGTGCGGGAGCATCTGGCCACTGATGAGATCAGCATCGGGGATTATGTGCTCAGCGGTGGTGAGCTAGCGGCGATGGTGGTCGTCGACGCCGTGGTCAGGCTCCTACCGGGAGTTCTGGGCTCGGAGGCCTCCGCACAGGATGACTCTCATGCCACCGGGCTTTTGGAGTACCCCCAGTATACTCGCCCCGAAGTATACCGGGGCTGGGCAGTACCGGAGATACTGCTCTCCGGAAACCACGCCCAGATTGCCAGATGGCGCCGCCGGCAGGCTTTGTTACGCACCATGGAGCGCCGCCCGGAACTACTGGAAAAAGCCAAGCTCAGTTCAGAAGAAAGGCAGTTAAGAGACAGCCTTAAGCTTTAGAGAAGAAATAGATTCTATTCACCATGAGGAGTTTTACAACATGAATCTCGCATCGCTAATTGAGAGCAAACCAAACCCCAATGTTCCCAGCCTCGCCCCCGGCGACACGGTAAAGGTCAGTGCCAAGGTGGTCGAGGGAGATAAGGAGCGCCTCCAAGTTTTTCAGGGGGTAGTGATCAGGGTTCGCCGCAGTGTTGATGGTGGTAGTTTCACGGTGCGCCGGGTCAGCCGTGGTATTGGTGTCGAGCGTACCTTCCTTTTTCAGTCACCGATGGTGGACAAGGTGGAGGTGGTGCAGCACGGCAAGGTTCGCCGGGCCAAGCTCTATTACCTGCGCCGACGCAGCGGCAAGATGGCTCGCCTCAGGGAAAAGCGGTTGGCTAAAAAAGAAGAGCCAGAGGAGAGCTAGACCCAAGCCAACCACTGGAGTAGCGGATGGAGTACGCTGAGGTCAGTGTCAACTCTCCGGTAGCCCAGCGCTGCACCTTTAGCTATGCCATACCCCTTGGACTAGGCATCCAGGTTGGGCAGGCAGTATTGGTTCCCTTCGGTGATAAAGAGCTCCAGGGTATTGTTCTAGAGCTAACTCCCCATCCCGCGGTAACCGAAACCAGGGAAATAACCGGTATTATTGAACCCTACCCTTTACTATCCGCCTCCCAGGTAGCGCTGGCTCGCTGGATAAGCGATTACTACCTTTCGCCCCTTTTTGAGGCCGTAGCCCTGATGCTACCCCCGGGCTTTAAGCGTAAGCTAATAACCTATCTTTTAGCTTCGCCAGCTCACTGTGAAAAGGACTTATCCTCATTGACCCGAGAACAGGTTTACGTTCTTGATTTACTCAGTGGCATGGACCGGGTAAGCCTGAAGGAGCTGGAGAAATCCCTGGGTAGGAAGAGGGCTCAGAGTCTCACCTCCCAACTGGTGAGACGAGGACTAGCGGTGAGAAGCTACGAGCTGGAGGCAGTCAGGGTAAAACCAAAGTTAGCAGCTTACCTCAACCTTAAGCTCAGCACCGATGAGGCCCAGCTAGAGATAGCTAGGCTACTTAAGAAGAGAGCCCTAAAACAGGCGGCTCTGCTTAGCTTCTTAGCCCTGAAGTCCCGACCAGTAGCCTGGGCAGAAGCCAGACGAGAAACTAACTGTGGTAAGAGGGTAGCCAGCGCCCTTGCAAGCCAGGGTCTCGTGACCATACAGCCGGTTGAGGTAAGGCGCCAGCCGTTTTCATACCATGATATTTCCCGACAGGAGCCACTCTCCCTGACCGCAGCCCAAAAGAAGGCCCTAGCGGAGATCAAATCCGGCCTAGAGGCTAAAAACGGCACTGAGGCCGCACCACGGGTCTTTCTGCTCCACGGGGTTACCGGAAGCGGCAAGACCGAGGTCTACCTCCAGGCTCTAGCTCACACGGTGAAGCTGGGTAGAAAGGGCATCGTTTTGGTCCCTGAGATTGCCCTCACCCCCCAGACCATCGAGCGATTTGCCGCCCGTTTTCCGCAGCGGGTAGCCGTCCTGCACAGCAAGCTCTCCATGGGAGAACAATTTGATGAGTGGCAGCGAATAAGGAAGGGGGACTTTGACGTCGTTATCGGCCCGCGGAGTGCTATTTTTGCTCCCCAACCCAACCTAGGACTCCTCGTCATCGATGAGGAACATGAGTGGACCTATAAGCAGACGGACACTTCACCCCGCTACCAAGCCCGCCATGTAGCCCTAAAACTAGCCGAGCTAACCGGGGCCGCAGTTATCCTCGGTAGTGCCACTCCCGATGTGGAGACCTTCCACTATGCCCAGAGAGGGGACTACCGCCGCCTTGAGCTTCCAGAGAGGGTGGTACCTGATGAAGGCTCACCCCTACCCGAGGTTGAAATAGTCGATTTGAGGGAGGAGCTTAAGGCGGGGAACCGCAGTATCTTCAGCCGCTCTCTATCCCAAGCCGTTACTAAAGCCACGGGACACAAAGAGCAGGTGATCCTGTTCCTTAACCGGCGGGGTGGGGCCACCTTTATTCAGTGTCGTAACTGTGGCTACGTGCTTACCTGCCGGCGCTGCGCGGTTCCGCTTACCTATCATTTTGACAGAGACATCCTGGTCTGTCACCAGTGTAACTACCGAATGGCTGTTCCCCAGACCTGCCCCCAGTGCTTAAGCCGCCGCATAAAGTTCCTGGGTATTGGTACCCAGAAGCTAGAGCAGGCCGCCACAGAGAGCTTCCCCCAGGCTAGACTGCTGCGCTGGGACAGCGATGCCACCAAGGGAAAGGATGCCCACTGGGAGATACTGAACCGGTTCCGGACCCACGAGGCTGATATTCTCATTGGTACCCAGATGATTGCCAAGGGGCTAGACCTTCCGCTGGTGACACTGGTAGGCGTAGTTAACGCTGATATCAGTCTCAACCTGCCCGATTTCCGGGCCGGGGAGAGAACCTTTCAGCTTCTGTCCCAGGTATTAGGCCGGGCCGGGCGGGGCACCTCGGGGGGAAAGGTCATCATCCAGACCTATTTCCCCGAGCACTACGCTATTCAGGCTGCGGCTAAGCACGACTATGCCCTTTTCTACGAACAGGAGATTGGCTATCGGCATGAGCTTCGTAATCCTCCCTTTACCCGTTTGGCTCGCCTTACCTACCGCCACACCAGCGATATTCTCTGCCAGCGAGGCGCCGAAAGGATGCGACAGCGACTTAGCGAGGAGATAGCATCACAGGGGATAGATAACCTCAGCCTGATTGGCCCGGCGCCTGCCTTCATCCACCGGTTGCGGGGGAGGTTTCGCTGGCATCTGATCCTGCGCGGTGCCGAACCATCGGTGTTTCTCTCCACGATACCCATGCCGCCAGGGTGGGTAGTAGATATTGACCCGGTAGGTCTGGCATGATATGTATAGCCAGCTAGCAACCTATCGCCTATAGCTGGCTAGTCCCCGCTAATTTTAAACCTGCGAGACCAATTTTGGAGATAAACGGCAGCCACCTTAAGTACCACACCCCCAGAGACTAGTGACGTTATATTGGCATAAAATTTGCCAGGTGTCGAGAACTCCACTCTGATTTCATGGCTTTCCCCGGCAAGGTTATTTTCAAGCTCTCTTGCTAAAGGGATGGGTTGTGTAGTATAGTTTATCCTTAGATGTGTCTGGGGTGTCGGGGCAGGGCTAGCCTACCATAACTCACCAGAATGCAGTTTCTAGTCGATATTGAAGATAAGAGTGACCAGATGAATGCCATCGAGAAGGCCCATTTCAACTCTTTCTGTAGTTTGATTGAGCCAAGCGTATCATCTTTGCTCACCAAGACGAGTAGTTTTCTCGTCTCACGGAATATTGAAGCCTATGTCGTTGGTGGTTTTATCCGTGATGTACTGCTGGAGAAGGAGACGGCGGATATTGACATCGCCGTAGCCGCCGACTCACTGGAGACTGCCTCTCAGTTAGCTAATGCCCTAGGAGGTAAATATGTGCTACTGGACAAGGTTAACGCTATCGGCAGAGTAATTCTGACTGATCAGGAAGCCCCCATAGCTAGTAAGCCGTGGGAGCTTGATTTCTCACCGCTTAGGGGTAGTGTTAAAGAGGACCTTGCCCAACGCGATTTCACCATAGATGCCATGGCTATTAAGCTCAGCCAGCTAGCCGAGGGGCATCCTGATACCGTAATCATTGACCCCTTTAACGGCTTAAGCGACCTCCGAGAGGGTGTGATTAGGGCAGTTTCACCGGGGGCCTTCCGCTCAGATGCTGCCCGACTTTTAAGGGGGGTACGCTTAGCCTACGAACTGGGTTTTAGCATTGAGCACCAGACCGAAGCCCTAATTCAACGACACTCACACCTGGTGTCCAGCGTCGCCGGTGAGCGGGTAAGAGAAGAATTAATTCGTCTTCTGGCTATTCCCGGGACAGAAAAGCTCCTGTCCCATCTTGATGAACTGGATTTGTTAACGGCTATAATTCCCAATTTGGCTTCAGCAAAGGGAGTTACCCAACCCAAGGAACACTTCTGGGACGTTTTTGACCACAGCCTGGAGACAGTGGTTGCCGTGAGCTTTCTGCTTAGGGAAGGGGACTGGGCGCCTGCCACCAAGGAAGTCCAGGCGTTATCCCCGTGGTCAGCCAAACTGAACGAGCACTTTAACCAGATTGTCAGTGGTGGCAGCACGAGGCGAATCCTAATTAAACTAGCTGCCCTGCTTCATGATATTGCTAAGCCACAAACGAAGACTTTAGAGGCTAACGGCCGTATTCGCTTTCTGGGACACGGGAAACAAGGGGCAGATATAGCAGCCAGTATCCTTAAGCGGCTGAGGTTTAGTTCTAAAGAGATAAAGCTGGTGGATAATATGGTAAGGTATCACCTCAGACCAACCCAGATGAGCCAGGAGGGACTTCCATCACCACGGGCTATTTATCGTTTCTTTCGTGATGCCGGTGAGGCCGGTGTCGATATCCTGTTCCTAAGCCTGGCTGACCATTTAGCCACCAGGGGGCCAAATCTAAAACTGGAGCAGTGGCGCGAGCATACCCAGATGGTGAGCCATGTTCTGGATAAGCGTTTCGAGGAGGAAAGGGTGATTACGCCGCCCAAGCTGATCAGCGGACATGACCTGATCAACAACTTCAGCCTGAGTCCCGGACCTGAAATTGGACAGCTACTAGAGCTAGCCCGCGAGGCCCAAGCCTCAGGCGAGCTTAAGACCAGAGAGGAGACCCTGTCCTATATCCGCCAGTACCTCGCCGGTAAAGGCAGTAAAAATGACCAGAAGAAATAGAATACCCTTTATCATAATCATAAATATTTTCGCTCTGGCAATACTGGTGGTGGTGCCCCTTGATAAGGGGGTGCTGGGTAAGAAAGGAATGCGCCTGGGGCTTGACCTTCAGGGCGGGACCCATCTAGTGTACCGGGCTGATTTTTCCTCACTAGAACCAGGAACTGAGGCCGAAGCTCTGGATGGGGCCATAGCAGTTATTGAGAAGCGGGTCAATGTTCTGGGGGTGACCGAGCCGGTTATTCAGCAACTGGGAGAAGACCGCATCGTGGTTGAGCTAGCCGGCATCAGCGAGATCGAAAAGGCTAAGAATATCATCGGGCAGACGGCGCTACTCGAATTTGGGGAGCTTACCGAGGAGGGGGAGGAGGCAAAGTGGGTCGATGAGCTGGGTGAGTGGAAGCCAACCACAGCAGAAATTAACGGTGAAGAATTGGAACTGAGCAGCCGCTATTTCAAGGAGAACACCTATGTCAGCCAGGATAACTTTGGCCAGGTAGTACTAGCCTTCGAGTGGAATGAAATCGGCAGCCAGATGTTTGAGGATATCACGACGCGCCTCCTGAATCAGCAGCTTGGTATATTTCTCGGTGATGAACCGCTGCGCGGCGATGACGGCATCCCCATTGCCCCCGTTATCCAAAGCGTCATTAGCGATAAGGGCATCATCGAAGGCCTGAGCCTCGGCGAGGCCACGGAACTGTCAAAATTGCTTAACGCCGGCCGTATTCCGGTGCCACTAACCCCCATTTACGAGCAAACGGTGTCCCCCATCTTAGGATCTGATTTTGTTGACATGAGCCTCAGAGCAGGAATAATCGGACTGATAATGATTCTGATATTTATGATGGTCTACTACCGTCTGCCCGGTGCTTTAGCCAGCGCCGCTCTTCTTTTCTACGCCTTTTCAGTGCTGGCAATATTCAAGGCAGTGCCGGTTACTCTTACCCTGGCTGGTATCGGCGGTTTTGTACTGTCTATCGGCATGGCGGTAGATGCTAACATCCTTATCTTTGAGCGCATGAAGGAGGAGCTGAGACTGGGGCGAACCCTAGGGGCCGCTATTGAAAGTGGCTTTAAGCGAGCCTGGCCGGCTATCCGGGACAGCAACATAACTACCTTTATTGTCTGTGCTATTCTCTACTGGTTGGGGAGCAGTATCATCGCCAGCGCCCCGGTCATGGGTTTTGCAGCCACCCTAGCCATTGGTGTGGCGGTTAGTATGTTCAGCGCCGTTATTGTCACCCGCACCTTCCTTCGTATCTTAGCCGGGAGTCGTTTAGCACAAAAGACCTCGCTATTTAGCGGGTATTCAGGAAGAGGCAATGACTGATATCGTTGGTAAGAGGTTCTGGTTCTTCGTGGCTGCCGGGGCACTTATCCTGTTCTGCATTATCTCGCTGGGGCGCTTCGGGCTTAAACCCGGAATCGAGCTCTCCAGTGGTTCCCTGCTCACGGTCAATTTCGAGCAGACAGTAAACGAGGCCGACCTAAAGCAGGAACTGGCTAACCTCGGTTACAGTGGGGCTATTGTGCAGGCGACTGGAGAGGGCGGTTTCCTGATACGCACCAGTGAGCTAACCAGCCAAGCGAAAACGGAACTAGAGTCAGGTCTAGCCAGCCGCTTCGGTCTGGTCACGGAGGCTGAATTCTACTCGGTATCGCCGATGGTAGCTTCGGAGACAGCCCGTAATGCCGGTATCGCTATCGGCATCGCCTCTATTGGCATCCTGCTCTATGTCACCTGGGCCTTCCGTAAGATGCCCCACCCCTTCCGCTACGGCACCTGCGCCATAATTGCCCTGGGGCACGATGCCCTGGTGGCACTGGGAACCTTCTCTATTCTCGGTGGTGTCCTAGGCTGGGAAATCAATCTGATGTTTATCACCGGCATCCTGGCAGTTCTAGGCTACAGCATCAACAACACCGTGGTTGTCTTTGACCGAATCAGAGAGAATCTAATCCTCGGGATAAGCGGTGACTTTGAGACGGTGGTTAACCGTAGCCTAGTGGAAACCCTGAGCCGGTCTCTTAATACAAGTCTGACCACCCTGCTCGTTGTCCTGGCCCTGCTCTTCTTCATCGGGACGACGATTCAGAATTTCGCCGTGGTGCTCCTCATCGGTATCATAGCCGGAACCTTTAGCTCAATATGTATTGCCCCCAACCTGCTGATCGTCTGGGAGAGAGGCGAGTGGGGCAGGATTTTCAAACGGACTTCGAAACCAGCCATTAAAGCCAACACCCAATAAACGGACTTCAAAGCCAACTGTCGAAGCGAACAGCCAGTAATGACCTCATAACAGTTGATGTATCCTCTTTAGTGACTTAACCAGAGAGGTAATGTCTGGAGTCTCAAAGCCTCGTAGCTTGAACCCGGACGGCGGACGACTCAGTGGATCGTCAATATCTTTTTCGCCCAGCAGCACATCAAAGGTAGCCTTAACCGAAGCCGCTAGCGCCACCAGAGGATAACCACCCTCCAGGGCAAAAACTAGATGGCCGTCACACAGCTCCTCAGCCAGCCCTTTAATAACACCAGCTATTCTGGCATAGCCGGTAACACTCAGGTCCATCATAGCCAGTCTATCAGACCAGTGCCCGTCGTAGCCAGCGGAGACCAGGATAAGCTCAGGGCTAAAGCGCTTAACTACCGGGACGATTACCTCATCAAATACCTGGAGATACTCCCCATCACCACTACCCGCCGGCAGCGGAATATTGACCGTGGTACCTTTGGCGTCTCCAATGCCTGTCTCCTCAAGATCACCAGTTCCCGGGTAGAGAGGAAATTCGTGCGTCGAGACATAGAGCACCTTGGGGTCACCATAGAAGATATCCTGGGTGCCGTTACCGTGATGCACATCAAAGTCAATTATGGCGATACGCCCCAGGTTAAATCTATTGAGCGCATACCTAGCGGCAACGGCCACATTATTGAACAGGCAAAACCCCATCGCCCGAGTGGCCGTAGCGTGGTGACCCGGCGGTCTCACCAAGCCGTAGGCACTGCCACCTTCAGTCATCACCACCTCAGTGGCTCTAATCAGACCGCCCGCGGCATAGAGGGCTGCCTTATAGGAGCCGGGCGACACTACGGTATCGGCATCAAGCCAGCCACCACCATTTTTAGCTACTGCCTGAACATAGGCAATATACTCCTCGTGGTGCACTAAGGCTAATTCTTCAATGGTCGCCGGGCGGGGTGATATGTGATATAGCCTTTTTTTGAGGCTGCTTTCTTCGAGACGGGACATGACCGCCTCCAGTCGAGCAGCATTCTCCGGGTGCTGACCGGTATCATGCTCTAGATAAACCGGGTCATAAACATAGCCTACCTTCATAAAAACTCCTCATTTTATAAGATAACCAAATTAACCGATTTCAATCATACCAGACACGGCTTCTTGGAGACAACGGCATATAGAGGCTAAACCACTAGCCGGATGCCTGAGGAGAGGAACCACCCCCCAAACCCGATCAGCAGGAAGCTGCAGGCAACAAACAGCCCCACCCGAAATTTCTCCTTCCACCTCGATTTTGTGCGGTTGACGACACTGGAAATGAAGAATAGCCAGCCAAAATCACATGACAAGTGAACTACAATTAGCAGAATAAACCCAATCAAACCAAAACTGAGCGATTTCATGACCAGCATGCTACCCACGGCTGCCCACCACAGAAAAAAGAAGGGGTTGACGGCACTGGTAACTACTCCGGCGATAACTGAGTTATAAGGCAGCTCAGTACCCTCGTCTAGGGAGCCGCTTCTTTTTCGGAGCATAGAAACGCCCATCCACACTAAAATAGACCCACCCACCAGATACAGGGCGATCTGGACTGGTTCCCGATCAAAGAATCGGCCTAAGCCAAAATAGATGAGTAGCATCAGGGGAACTTCAACAATAGCGTGCCCCAGAGCCATCTGGACGCCGGCAAACTGGGACCGGTAACTCCGGGCTACGGCGACCGCGAACAGCGGGCCGGGCATCATTACCCCGGATAGTGAAATTACCGCCACGCTGGATAAAAAGGGGAGCATAAAGCACCTTTCTAGATGGATGTCGCTTTTTTTGTCCAGATGAGTGGAAAATAGCCTTGGCTTTCTATTATAACACTGATTAACGCTGGTCTTCACTTAAGGTGGAGAGGCTTTAGCGGCAAAGCCTTAAGTGAGGAAATTGTTTTTACGGACATAAATGCTATAATAGGGCAATCAGAAAGGTAAGTGTTACCAGCGCTGGTACTCTTAAGTGATGACTCAGTACTGCTTAGTCTACATCACCACTAAAGACGAAGAAGAGGCGAAGAGAATAGGCAAGGCACTGGTCAGCGAAAAACTGGCTGCCTGCGTTAATTTCCATCCCATCAAGTCTACATTCCGCTGGCAGGGGGAAATCAGTCAGGAAGATGAAGTAGCCATTTTAGCCAAGACCAAGGCTGAGTTATTTGATGAACTCGTAAGCAGAGTGAAAGAGCTGCATTCGTATCAAGTCCCGTGTGTTGTCGCCTTACCAGTAGAGAAGGGTAACCCCGATTTTCTAGAGTGGATCAGCCAGGCAACGAAATAACGCCCACTAGGCAGGGGAACGGGGGTATAGTGTGCCTTTGGATTTGAATAAGGTGTTCCCGCAGGTAGGGGGGATGATAGCCAGATTGAAGGCCGAGGGCGCCGAAAGGCAAGAGCGCCTCCAGTATGCTCTGGATACCCTTCATGCTCAGGCCGGTAATCTCAGTGACCTAGCCAGAAAAATCGCCGTCGCCAAGACCACCTGGCTGGTGGCCGGCTTAGCGGAGGGCCTCGACCACTGTTACCAACCATCACCCACCCCTCCTGACTTCACCATTCTAGCTACTGATGGCTCTCACATTGCCGTTGACCGACACCGCTCCCCCCGCTGCTACCTGATAAACATCGGAGAAGTCACCCTCAACTATGGCAAAAATGCCGGTGCCAGCCTTGGTAGTCACCCCTGCCTGTATTCTGGGGAGGAAGAGCTAGCTATCACTCCCAGCGGCATTAAAGGTCGCGAGCAGCCAATAGAGGGTAACATCCTGGGCATAAAACGCAGCGTCGATGAGTGCCAGCGACTAGCCTAGATGGCTCAGGAGCTGCCGGCGGGTTGTCTGAGTCTGGCTCTTGTTGACGGTTCGCTCATTCTCTGGGGTCT
>Ga0209427_10002289_pt1 | contig 22508 bp, 18 predicted proteins | sample DeeMarSWOR136_30_FD_187465 | JGI IMG/M metagenome (GOLD analysis project Ga0209427, IMG submission 187465) | Marine sediment microbial communities from White Oak River estuary, North Carolina - WOR-1-36_30 (SPAdes) (version 2) | ecosystem: Environmental > Aquatic > Marine > Intertidal zone >...
ATATGCAGAGTGAAAAGCACCGCAGGGAGGTGGAAAAAGTTTTTCGAAACGCCGCCAAGGCCGACCGCGCCCGTTCCAGAATATTGAGGATGAGCAGATTCGGTGTCATCGAAATGACACGCCAGAGAATTCGTCCTTCCCTCCAGTCAAGCACATATCTGGCGTGCCCTCATTGTGCCGGTTCCGGCTTTGTCAAAAGCCAGGAATCGTTGGCTATTGAGGTTATTAGGTTGTTGAATCTTTCGGCCTCGAAAGAGCAGATTAAACGCATCGAGCTGTTTGTCTCGCCCGAAGTCGCAGACTATCTCCAGAATGCCAAGCGCGCAATGATTGCCCATATTGAGCAGCTTACCGACAAGCAGGTGGTTATCCATTCGGCGCCGGATTATACCGGCGAAAACCACGAGTTGGTCTGTTATAATGAACGCGGCAGTACCGTAAAGGTATAAATATTAGGATTGGCTGAGAATTCAATGTTTAATCGACAGAGGAGCTAATGACAAGTGGAATTCGACCTTGACTACGCACGGCAGGTAATCAAAGCTGAGGCTGAGGCCATAGGTTCTGTGACGCCGATTGTAGATGCCTCTTTTGCCGAGACTGCCGGGATGATTTATAACTGTACCGGTTCCTGCATAATAAGTGGTATCGGTAAAGCGGGCATCATTGGGCAAAAAATAAGTGCAACCATGGCTTCGACCGGAACGCCGAGCCATTTTCTCCATCCTGCCGAGGCCGTTCACGGCGACCTGGGCAGGCTGCGCAAAAACGATATAGTGATTGTACTAAGCTACGGCGGTGAAACCGATGAGGTCACTCGCCTAATAAATTTAGTAAAACAGTTGGAGATTAAACTGGTAGCGATAACAGGCGAAAGTGACTCGACTCTGAGCAGGTACGCCGACATCGTCCTTTGTATGGGACAAATAAACGAGGCCTGTCCGCTTGGTGTTGCTCCCAGTGTTTCTACTGCCTGTATGCTGGCAATTGGTGATGCCCTCGCCTTCACCGTTATGAAGGCGCGTAATTTTAGCGTTGAAGATTACGCACGCTTTCATCCGGGAGGCTCTCTTGGCGCAAAGCTTATGACGGTCGAGCAGTCGATGATGTTCAGGCCGGGAGAAAAATTACCCCTCGCACAAGTCACTGATACTGTTAAGGAGTTGCTTGAGAAAACCAGCGATGTAAAACGCCACGGGGCCGTTATGGTCGTTGATAAGGACGGCAGGCTGGCCGGCATTATTACTGATGCCGACCTCAGACGCTTGGTGACAAAGCAGGGAAAGCAGGCTTTCGGATTCAAGGCAGCCGACATTATGACTGCCGATTGCAAAAAAATCAGGGCAGATGCACTCGCAGCAGAGGCGACGGCTATTTTTCACAAGTATAGAATTGATGACCTGCCCGTTGTTGATGCGGACAACAGGCCTGTTGGCCTCATCGATGTACAGGATATTGTAACGATAAAAGTAGTCGGATAAATAAAACGGATGCTCCAGAACCGATCATCTCTTTTTTGAGATTAATATGTCAAATCTTGATAAAATACAAATGCTGGTGATGGACGTTGACGGTGTCTTGACCGATACTGCTATAATAATCAATGCCGATGGCAGCGAGAGCAAAGTTTTCAGTTCACTTGATGGCCACGGAATTCGAATGTGGCACAGGGCCGGACTCAAAACCGCTTTCCTGAGCGGTAGGGATTCTGAACCGACGGCGCGACGTGCACGCCAGCTCGATATAGAGTATTGCATTCAGGATTGCCATAATAAACTGCCCGCCCTCAAAGAGCTTGCTGAAAAACTCGGCCTTCAGGCCGAGGCAATCGCCTTCATCGGCGATGATTTGACGGACCTGCCCTCTATTCGATACGCAGGCTTCGGCGTGGCTGTTGCCAACGCGGTTGATGAAGTTAAGCAGTATGCCGATTACGTGACTACTCGTCCCGGCGGCAGAGGGGCTGTGCGGGAAGTAATTGAGCACATTCTGAAAAGTACCGGCAAGTGGCAGGAGCTTATGACCAGATACTTGCCGCCTTCCCAACCGTCATAAGGAATCCTTCAGGGAAACGTACGGCCAAATGAGGTGGTTATGGATAACTCTCGAAAATTCCGTGTATGGCTTATTTCGCTGGCTGCTGTGCTTGCGGTATATCTGCTTTATAGCCTGATAAGCAAAACACCGAGGATTGAGATTGATACGGATTTCGCGGACGCTCTTGCCGATGCAAATTCTGATGAATTCGGTGATAAATTTGGAAAAATCGGCAAAATTGGGATTGGCAACGTTCAAAAGGCTGAATACATACACTTAAACGAGCAAAAGGAGGTTGACCGGGTATTGGGCTTCGATGAGCTTCGCCATAAGACGGAGGATGAATATGAAGGTATAAAGCCGTATCTGAATATTTTTCGCCGGGATTTAGGATGTTACATTACGGCCGACAGAGCCGATGTTAGGATTGAGACCGTTCTCGGAAAACCCACACCGAAGGATGCCAAATTCACCGGAAACGTCGTTGCGCACATTGTGCCAGAAAATTCAGGTGATATTAAAGAAGGTTTTTTCTATCTCGATGATGTTACCTTTATCAGTGATACTTCACAATTTTTGACACCGGGTTCCCTCAAGTACGTTTCAGAGAATGTTCAGGTTCTCGGTAGCGGCCTCGAACTTATCTATAATGAACAGTTGGAGCGTATTGAGTTCCTTAAAATAATGAATCTGGATAGTGCCAGTCTAAAAAGCACGAAGTCCCCTTTTTTCCCCACGGAAGAGACTAAGCCCCGCAAACCACCCGACCCTAACTCTAAGGTGCAGCCCCGGCAGCCGGAAAAAACTGTAGCTCCCATAAAAAAAGAAGCTGAACATTACAGGTGTGTATTCAATAAGAATGTTATTGTAGACAGTCCCGAGCAGTTGATTTTTGCCTCTGAGAAACTTACCGTTAGCGACATCTTCAGGCCCGGAGACTCGGAAGAAAAATCCGACAAGACTGATCCGAACCGTCCGGGTGGAGTTGAAATAAAATCTTCCGACACTAAAAACACATTGGAACCAAATTCTACCGCTTCCCCGAACTCGCCCGAAATACCTGAGAAGGGGCCTGTCGAAATAGTTGTCACCTGCGACAAAGGTCTGGTTATTACTCCGATGGATATTGCTCAAGCCGATACAAATTCTGCCTTGATTAGCAGCGAACAGTTACTTAAAACCGCGAGCGAAAAGCTAAAACAATTGAGCGGCATTGAAGGTCGGCCCGTTTTCATTTCTCAGAGAATTGATTTTTCCGCCTCCACCCAGGATATTATTGCGCCTGGTCCCTCGGAGCTTACATTTTACACGGACGACCTAATTCGTACCGAACCAAACGGGACCGTCGTCCCCGTTAAAATATCCGCTAAGAGAAAGGCCCAGTTCCTGCCCTCGTCAAATCAGGCCCTCTTCGAGGGTGATTGTAGATGCAAAATGCAGCGCGAGGACGCCAATAGCCTGCAGACGTTTGCACTTTCGACGCCGCTGCTTACCGTAGATTTATCAAGGGAAAAAGATAAACGTCTCTCTGCTTCCGCGGGTACTATTGAGCATCTCAGTGCCATCGGCCCGACGGTAAGGCTTCAAAGCACAAAAACCACCGGGGATAAAATGCTTGGTGGTTTCGAACTCAAATGCATTAAGTTTGACTATGATGCTAATGACGCTAATGATGCTAATGGCCCGTTCTTTTTAGCTATTGGGCCGGGTACAATAGCGGTGAACAATTCCAACATCTCGGAGCCCAATTCGGATGCCGGCAGGTTCAGTTTGCGCAAGCGATGTTATGCAATCGTGGACAACTTTGACACCTTGAAATACTTTTTAGAGACCAATCAAATTATTGCAGAGGCCGAAGGCCGGGGACTCGGTGTTGAATACTTTCCTATTGTTGATGGTAAGGCCGACCGGCATGTTACGGTTACTGCCGGCCGTATAGTGGCAAATCTCATGGAAACCGCCGACAACCAAACAGAGCTTTCCAACCTTCTTGCAACGGGCGGCGTCACATACAAAGAGAAAGATAAGGATTTTAAAGGCAGCAGATTATTCTACGATGCCATCAAGGCCGTCCTCACTGTCCGTGGCGACGACTCTCACTCCTGTATTTACAATGGCACCCTTGTCGACCAGATTGAGTACGACCTGAAAAACGATACGGTCAAATTTAAAATCGTAGGCCCCGGAGTAATACAGGGAAAAAGATAAATCGACATTTTTTGCGGAGGTTAAGCGAAAATCATGTATAAATCAGAAACCACTCAGAGATATTTGTATATCTGTATAATCGGCTTCCTTTTGATTGTCTTGTTTATCCCACCAAAGACCTGCCCAGCAGACAAAGGAGGCTGGCATGTAAGCGCGAAACCGGTCACCCTTACCGAATCCGGCCAGCGTGCAATAATAGGCTGGGGCGGCGAAACCGAAATTCTGTGCCTTGCAACCGACGTTTCGTCCTCGGAGAAAACCACGGTGATTGAATTCCTTCCGCTTCCTTCTGAGCCGAATGTGACTTTGGGAAGTAAAGATACATTTGATGCCGTCGAAAAATTACTCGCCCGGCGAAATGTCAAATTGAAGATGCCTGTAGTAGGTGGTCCGGGGCCGTTCAAGGAAAGCGAGCCTTTTAAAATAACTTTCCATGAGCGTCTTGGTGCTCACGATATCACCGTGGTAAAAGTAAACCGAGCGGATGAATTCGCAGACTGGGTCCGGGAAAAAGCCAAGGCATTAACAGGTGGCCAGGCATCACTTCCAGGTAGCATCCGCAAGCTGATTTCAAAATACCTTAATAAGTATCACTGTCCTTATTTTGTATTCGATGTTATTGAAGTCGGGCCAGACCCACAGAGTGTCGAACCCATAATATATGAATTCAAAAGTTCAGAGGTCTTCTATCCTCTCGAAATTTCCTCGACATTCCATGGTAACACATCCATCGACTTGGTTTTGTTCTCTCGGTATCTCGTTGACCAACATCCTTTTGAGGAACGGTTATTTCTGCTCTCCAATTATGCTGAAGTTAGTGCCTCTGATATGAAGGAAGTCTTTCCTCGGTTAAACCAGCTTTTGGGCAATTCCGCTTATGTACAGGCGTTCAGATACACAGGCAGGATTGACCGCCTGCGCGGAAATATTACAGCAGGACCGAATCGCGAGCGAATTGGTTATACTGATGAGGAATACAGAAACGGTAAGCGTCGGTGGATCAAGTTCGGCATAATATCTGGTGTTATAGCTGGGATTGTCGGAGGTATGCTTATTACTTTTATATGTTTATGGCCGTTGTACCTTGCCGGAAAAAGTCAAAAGCCACGCTGGATTCTGAGATTGCTGGCAGGTTTTCTGTTAGGCATACCTCTTGGTTTTGCGTTGTCTTATCTCATAGTTCATATAAATGGTGACGAACAAATATTGGCATATAGTTATCAGGATACTATGGTATATTTTGCGACTCCTTCTTTGCATCTAAGACTTTCTCCTGTAGTGACGTTTACTATATCTTCGATGGGAATGGGCTTTATCATTTTTTGCTTCCAATTGGGTCTGCGCCGGCGCTGGTATATTTGGTGTTTGGTTTATGCTGCTTTGGCCATACCTGTCTCGTATATTGGTCAGCCTGTAAAGTTTCTGGACCTTTTTAATCTTCCTCTTTTGGAAAGTTGGCTGAAATTAGGCGAGATGGGGCCTTGGTTCATTATGCACATGGCCGTTTTCGTTGCCCTCTTTTGGATTGCAAAAGTTCTCATCTGGATAACAGGTCCGCGAAAAAGACCTCGCAGTTCATTGGGCAGATAGAGCAGTCAGGTGCAAAGCTTTCGTAAATCGTCTATGGTTAATTCGCTCAGGCTTGCGACGATTGTTTCGGCCATAGAAAGTTGGCCGGGATTGTAGGTGTTTGTTATTCCGACCGTGTGCATCCCTGCCGCTATCGCCGCCTCCAGCCCCCAGTGCGAATCTTCTATGACAACACACTCATTGGCAGCAATAGGGTTTTGGCTGTCCTTATTTAGTTTCTTTAATGCAAGCAGGAATCCTTCCGGGTCCGGCTTGCCTTTTTCTATATGCTCAGCGGAAACTATCTCTTCGAAGAAATGGCCCAGTTGGCTCTTGTCCAATATCGGTTGAATATCCACCAGTAAAGCCCCTGAACAGATGGCCCGCCGGATTTTGTTTTCCGTGAGCATTTGCAGAAACTCCGGAACGCCCCCGAATATCGTAGCTTCGGTCGCCGCCAGTTCTTCGAAGACCTGGTTTTTTTGCTTTATAAGGTTTCTAATTTGCTCGGAATTGAGCCCAAGCTTGTTTTTGTTGACAACGGATTTAAAGCAATCAAGGTCGGTGAAGCCCAGATATTCCTTATAATAGACCTCTTCTTTTATCTCGATGTTGTACCGGGCCAGTACCTTATTGAAAGCCCGAAGGTGCAGGACCTCCGAATCTGTTATTACACCGTCGAAGTCGAATATAACCGCTCGAAGCATAATCTCTTCCTTACTCTGTCGGGACCGGCCCAACTAAAGCCTCATAATCCGTAAACGTTGACTTATCACCGGCACAAATCGACTCAACAAGAGATGTAATCTTCGGTACGTTCCTGGTAATAAATCTTCGGGCAATCATTGCCTTTCGTTCTTTCATACTGATGGTTCCGCCGTTCTCACCCTCGCTGTTAACCGCGGCCCCGACTTTCATATCAACTTCCGTGCTCGCTTGGCCGCAGAAAAGATAACCGATAATCAAATCTATCGCGATGTCCACCAGCGCTCTGCCGTAAAGGTCCATATATTCGTTGCCGTTTTCTTTCACAAAGGCGACCGATTTTTGCAATTGCTCCGTCTCTTCGGCAAGTTTTTCGAGCAAATCTTCCAATCCCGGCGCAAACTTCTGCCCGGCAAGCTCGGCAATGAATTTTTCCGCCGTCCCGCTGCACACGCCGCGAACCGCCGCTACAATCTGCAACTGGCTTGTCCCTTCATAGATAGTGGTAATTCTCGCATCTCGGGCGTGCCGTTCACAGGAATAGTCCCGCATATACCCGCTGCCGCCCAGCACCTGGATCGAATCGTAAGCAATCCTGTTACACATCTCACTGCAATAATACTTACTCATCGGCGTCAGCATACCCGCGCATCTTTTATATTTTCGTGAATCGGCCTTGAGTTCTTTGGCCTCCGCCTTATCTTCCGGCGGATTCGTTTCGAGCCGCTTTGCATATCCGATTTCAAAATCCACGACCCGCGATGTTTCATACAATAGTGCCCGGCCGGCCTCAAGGGCAATCTTCATATCGATGAGCATGTCACGAACGGCGGGCAGCTTTTCGATGGCCACGTTGAATTGCTTCCTCGTCGCAGCATAATCACGCGCTACCCGGAAAGCCGCCTCTGCGATTCCCACCGATTGGCCCGCAATTCCGATTCGCGCCCCGTTCATAAGGCTCATCACGTATGTTATAAGCCCGCGCTGTCGGTCGCCGATTATCTCACAGGGCGTATTGTCAAAGAATATCTCACACGTCGGCGAGCCGTGGATGCCGAGCTTGTCTTCCAGTCGCCGGATATTCACGGTTGGCCCTCGGTCACATACGAAAAGACTCAGTCCCCGTCCGTCTCTTATCTCCGGCTCACTGCGAGCCAATACCAGCAGAACATCGCCGCAGCCGTTTGTGATAAACCGCTTGACGCCGTGCAGAAACCACTTACCGTCTTCATCTTGAAATGCACGCAGCTTCACCGCCTGCAAGTCCGAGCCGGCGTCTGGTTCCGTAAGGACCATCGCACCCGTCACCTTGCCCGTGGAAAATTCGTGTAAATATTTCTGCTTGATTTCCTCCGATGCAAACGCATTGATGGTCTCACCGATTCCCTGCAATCCGAAGATATTCATAAGCGCCGCATCCGCCCTCGATACAATCTCTATCGCTATCGAGTAAATAAGGGTTGGAAAATTCAAGCCGCCGAACCGGTGCGGCAGTGTAAAGCCCATAACCTCTGCCTGTGCCAGCTTCTCAAGATTTTCAACCGTACCTTTTGCGTATGATACCGTCCCGTCTTCGTTGAGGATATTGCCCTGGCGGTCGACATCTTCGGCACGCTCAGCAATGAAATCACCGCTCAACTGGCCCAGCGATTCCAGAACCATCTCATAATTCTGTATCGCCTCTTCGGCGTTGGCCGGTGCATGGTCGAACTCGCCTGCAAACTTAAAACCGTCCTCGGCAAGTTCAGCTAATTTACCCGTGTCTATATGCCTTAACAAAAACTGTATATCATCGTTATCTCTGTAAAAATTCGCCATAAACTTCTTTCTCGTTATCCTTTGTGTTTAATTTTATATAAGCGAAACTGACGCATAAGCTCATTTGCAAGCTTCATGGTCGAGTCATCGGTGTCTGATTTTAATAGGATGACCGTCGGCCTGCCGGGGATAGATATGTCCTCAATGATGCAATGATTACCGTTTTTATCATCGAACTCGGTTATGCCCCTCTTGGCCATGATCTTACTGTCGTCATCTTTCCAGCTTTTGCCCCCCTGGTGAAATGAGGGCAAGTGTTTCCCGCCACCTTCCTGAGCAATAGAATCTCCCAATTCCCATGCGGTCTGGTGCAGGATAGTTCCAAGTTTGTTCGACGATGTGTTTGTGGTAATGATCTCTGTGCCGTAGAAAGTGTACGTTTCCGGTCGCGGATACAATAAGTAGGCGGCCGCTACACCGGAAATCAGGACAACCAAAAGAATGATGACAATTTTTTTTGCCATAGCTATTTCTCCTAACGATATCAAGAATCTCAGCTTTTCTCTTTAATTGCCTTAATCATTTTGGGCACAACTTCGTTCAGGTCGCCGACTATCTTGTAATGTGCAACCTGAAATATCGGCGCATCCGGGTCGTTATTGATGGCAACGATTTTCTGGCTCTGGCTCATCCCCGCCTGGTGCTGAATCGCGCCGCTTATTCCGACTGCTATATACAGGCTCGGCCGCACCGTCGTTCCCGTTTGTCCGACTTGGTGGTCGTGGTCGATAAAGCCGAGGTCCACCGCCGCTCTGCTTGCCGCCGGCGCCCCGCCAAGGCAGTTTGCCAAATCCCAGATGAGTTTGAAATTGTCTTTACTGCCCACTCCCGCTCCGCCTGCCACAATGATTCTTGCGGCTTTAAGGTTGACCTTCCTGGCACGTTTGTGTTCGTCCAGAATCTCTAAAGGCAGGTCTTCTTTTGAAAGTTCTGCCTTCTCTTCGATGATTTCCCCCGTCCGGCCTGTGTCCGCCTCCGGCATCGGCATCACGCCTTCACGCACCGTCGCCATTTGAGGCCACCGGTCGTAATTGATGATCGTGGCGATTATGTTTCCGCCGAAGGCCGGCCGGACCTGAAACATAAGGTTTTTATGGACCTGTTTGTCTTTGGCTGTAGTATGATCACCGATTTGCAAATCCGTACAGTCGGCCGTAAGACCTGCCTTTGTCGCGCTTGCAATACGCGGGGCCAGCCCGCGCCCTGTGACGGTCGCACCGTAGAGCACAATCTGCGGCTCATGCTTGTGTATCAAATCGTAAATGACCTTCGCATAGCTGTTGGCCTGGTAATTTCTAAGCAGAGGATCCTCAACCAAGTATACCTTGTCGGCACCGTAGTGTACGAGCTTGCCTGCCAGTTCCTTGACACTGTCCCCTAAAAGGACCGCCGCTAGTTTTACACCTAATGTGTCGGTCAACCGCCGTGCCTTGCTCATCAGTTCAATTGGCGTATCTTCCAACTGCCCGCCGTGCTGCTCGCCGAATACCCAGACTTCACCGTCTCTATTAACTTCTATCATAATTCTTCTTTCCTTGCCTGTACCTTTTAAGCTGCAATTCCACTAAATCTACCGCGCTGTTTTTACCATCCCTCTATTTACTTTTGTGCTCTCTTATCAGCCTGGCTACGGAAGCATGCCCCTGCTGTACCGCTACATCCAACGGTGTCTTGCCACTATTAGTTTTGACATTGACATTGGCACCTTTGGCCAACAGCATTTCCACCACTTCTTGCTGGCCCACGTAAGATGCGAGATGCAGGGCAGTATTACCGTGCTTATCGTACCGGACAATGACATCAGCGCCATTGGCCAAGAGCAACTTCACCATCTCAGGGCACCTACCTAATATTGCCCGGCATAGTGGGGTCAGACCTTCGCTGTCTCTGGCGTTTACATCAGCATTATTGGCCAAGAGTAGTTCAACTACAGCTATATTGCCCCTGATTGCTGCCAGGAACAAGGGCGTCTCCGAAAGATTACTGCGGGCATTGACATCGGCCCCGTTCACCAAGAGCAGTTTAATTAGGGCAGCGCTGCTCTTTCCCGTTCGGGCTGCCCAGTGCAGCGGTGTCAGGCGACCGATATGCTGAGCATTGACATTAGCTCCGCGAGACAGCAGTAGCTCTACCAAAGCCGTGTGACCATTTTTAGCTGCAAGATGCAGAGGTGTAAAAAAAGCCTCCTCCTCCCCGACGTTCACATCAACACCTTCGTCCAAAAGCACCCTCGCTACCTCTTGATGGCCGTGAATAGCTGCTGTATGAACAGGCGTACAACCAAAGTTATCTTTAGAATTGACGTCAGCACCCTGAGCCAGAAGTATTTCCGCCACTTCTCCACTAGTTGCAAAATGCAATGGCGAAAAGCCTTTGTTGTCCTTGGCATTAACATCGACGCCGCTGTCAAGCAGCGATTTGACAAGGGCGATGTCATTTCTCTTGACCGCTTCGTGAAGCGACTGTTGTGAATCACCGTCGTTCCTACAGCCTCCAATAACAATCGCCGGTACCAGAACAGCTAATATTAACTTGATTACCTGGTTTAGCATGACAAAAGCATTTCTATCATTTAAGAATGCAAATTTGTTTCGAATTTCGTGCTTCGTATTTAGAATTTCTCCAAAACGAGCATCGAGCATCGAGAATCCAGTTTCGAGAATTCATTCACGAAATAATCTTGTCATCTATCAATTCGTGTATCATACCTGAGATTCCATCCTCGCTTGGTTCAACGTCTTTACTTTCCTTCGCGGCCAGTACTACACTTTGAATACGATGGACCTTGGTCGGCGAGCCGCTTCGACCGCACCAGGTCAAATCCGCGCCGAGAAAATCCAGGTCCCACTGTTTAATCAGCAGCTTTTTTTCTTCCAGTAAGCTGTACTTTCGCTCGATAAGGGCCTTGATTGTAGCATCGTCGGCATCGGGATTATCAGCTTTGACTTCTTGTTCGATTTCAATTGGAGTGCGTGCATTTTTGTATTTCATCGTTTTTTTCGCTGCTGCTACCCTCGGCTCATTTGCGTCGCCGGTTACGGTCAAAAGCACCGGCAGGCTGGTCCGCACCTGTTGCCACCCGCCACCGATATTTCGTCGTGCCGTTATACTTTTGCCGTCAAGCTCTATAAGTTCCTCTAAGTAAGTAATCTGAGGAACGCCAAGTTTTTCAGCTAATTGAGGCCCGACCTGTGCCGTGTCACCATCGATTGCCTGCCTGCCGCAGATAACAATATCGTAATCAATCTTCTTGACCGCGCAGCTCAGGATGTAGCTGGTCGCTAACGTATCACTGGCCGCACATCGCTTGTCGGTTATTAGGATGGCATCGTCGGCCCCGCGAAAAAGCGAATCGCGAAGAATCCTGCTCGCGGCCGGCAGACCCATCGTGATGACCGTTATATTGCCCCCGTATTTTTCCTTGATTTGCAGGGCTAGTTCCAGTGCATTTAGGTCTTCCGGGTTAAAAATGGCCGGCAGCGCCGAACGATTGACCGTACCGTCATCATTCATCGCCTGGCCCGTAATCCTTTTAGTATCAGGAACTTGCTTTATCAGTACAACACAATTATAAGCCACCTGTGGTCTCCACTTTTTATTTTTTAGCAATAATTCATTGACCGTTATCTCATCCGAGACACGATTTATGGTTCAAGAGATGCGAATTTTAACCGGATTTGGGGTCAAGTCAAGGCCAAATCCGGACTGCTTTGTGACCAATATTTCAAAAAGTCCTATAAAAAATGCTTGACTGCCCTCTGATGGCCGGTTAGATTAAAAAAATTAGCCAAGATGTTGTTTGGCAGGCCTTACTCTTATGAGCAGGTTTTAACATAAGAATAAGGATTGTAAAGCCCAAATCAAGAATAAGGAAGTTCGAAAGTGGCTAAAACGTATCTTCAAACCACGCTCGTAATTTTCGCTTTGACTATTGTATTGAGCGTCTGCACTACTGTTCATGCCCAAATAATCTACGTTGATACCGATGCTACTGGTGCCGACAATGGCTCATCATGGAGCGATGCCTACAACTATCTTCAGGATGCTCTCAATTCTGCGATGGTTACTGATGAAATCCGGATTGCTAAGGGTACATATAGGCCCGACCAAGGCGCCGGTATCACTCCCGGCGACAGATATGCGACATTTCAGCTCGTAAATGGTGTGACTGTCAATGGTGGTTACGCCGGATTCGGCCAATCAAATCCCGATGCCAGAAATATCGAACTTTACGAAACTATCCTCAGCGGCGATTTAGCTGGTAACGATGGTGTCAACTTTGCCAACAATACCGAAAACAGCTACCAGGTTGTTACCGGCAGCGGAACAGATGCTACTGCGGTCCTGGATGGCTTCACAATTACTGCCGGCAACGCTAATGGGCCGGGGATATATAGGTACGGTTCAGGCGTTTATAACGACCAGGGTGCTCCTGCGCTCGCAAATTGTACCCTCCGGGAAAACTGGGCCAGCTCCGGCGGCGGCGGCGGAATGTACAACACAGGCACCCCCTCGCTGACCAACTGCACATTCATCAACAACTGGCCCGATGGTATGGATAACTACGACAGCAATCCGACTCTGACCGGCTGTACTTTCACCGGCAACTTCAAGGCAATGCACAACGACAACAGCAGCCCGATATTAACCGGCTGCGCTTTCAGTAATAACAATCGTGGGATGTACAACTACTTTAGCAGTCCGACACTGACCAACTGCACCTTCACCCAGAATTCCTCTGCGGGAAGTGGGGGCGGGATGTACAACGAAGAGGCAAATCCCATACTAACAGACTGCGACTTCATCGGCAACTCAGCCGGCTTGGGTGGTGCCATATACGACTTCAACACCAGCGCGATGCTGACAAACTGCACCTTCACCGAGAACTCCGCAAGCTCTCATAGCGGAGCCATGCGAAACTTCAATAGTAATGCTGTGCTCAATGGTTGCATTTTCACCGGCAACTCGGCTGCCGATGATGCCGGAGCGATGGGTAACTCACAAAGCACCGTAACGCTTACTAACTGCACCTTCACTGCCAATTCAGGCGGTGAGGGAGGTGCAGTATTAAATAGCAGTACAGACGCAAATTTCACAACGTGTACATTCAGGAATAATTTAGCCAGTGCCGGTGGTGGTGCATTGGTCAGTTTTGGTGGGTCCGCAATGCTTTTAAGCTGCCTGTTTACCGGCAACTGGGCTGATGGCGGCTTTAGTGGAGGAGGAGCGGTACTCATCGACGGAGGAGGGGTAACGCTGACCAATTGCACCCTCGTTGGTAACGGAACCGCAAAGACCACCGGCGGGATTCTAAATGATGGAAACATATTAGTACTAACCAACTCTGTCTTATGGAACAACATGGACGAGGACGGTATCGACCAGGAAGCACAAATCTGGCCCGATGGTACCATAGACGTTACATACTCCTGCGTTCTGGGTGACTGGCCCGGTACCGGCAACATTAGCGATGACCCGTTGTTTGTCGCGCCGGGTTATTGGGACGCCACCGGCCTTTGGGTTGATGGTGATTACCATCTGAATCCCGGTTCGCCCTGTATCGACGCAGGTGATCCGGCTTACGTACCCGGCACCAACGAGACGGACCTGGATGGCCGGCCCCGTGTTCTTGGCGGACGAATCGACATGGGTGCTTACGAGCAAAGTTTGCTCGTACAGGTCGAAGTTGAAATAAATCCCCCCGTCATTAATCTAAAAAGTCAGGGCAAGTGGATTACAACATTCCTGTATTTTCCCGAAGGCTGCGATGTTGCTGATGTGAATTCCGCAAGCATTCGTCTTGAGGATGATATCGAACAGCAGTGGATATGGTTCGACGAAGAAACTCGTCAAATCATGGCGAGGTTCCCACGACAGGATCTTCAGGGCCTTCTCAGCGTTGGCGATGTCGAACTGACAGTCACCGGCCTCTTTATGAATGGTACTGCATTTGAAGGCACGGCTTTCGTTAGAGTTCAGGATGGAGGCAACAAATAATTCAGCTTCTGTCCAGAAGCACTTGACGCCGCCTGACATAAACCTTCGGAGGAGGGTTGATGAATATATGTAGATTCTTTATGAACGTCCTGTTGGTTCCCTTTATTATATCTGCCATCTCCCTATATGCCCGGGCAAAAATCAAGCATCGAGACCTGTAAAACGCCATAAGTCCTATAAGAATTCTCTTGATTTGCCTCTATCAATCAGATATACTTACCTTATATCTATTATAAAGTTGGCGAAGCGAGACTTTCAGCTTCCTGACATGCATCTATCACCATAAAGAAAGAGGGTTTGGCCCCAAAGGGGGCGAAAGGAGGTTCGAAAATGGCTACAAGAACATCTCTGAAAGCCACAATGGTAACTTTGTTGTTTGTTTTGGTCGTGGGTGCGCCCGGAGTAGCTGGTGGACAAATCATCTACGTCGATGATGACGCCACTGGTGCAAACGACGGCTCATCCTGGGAAAATGCTTACAACTACCTCCAGGACGCTTTGGCTGATGCCAATTCCACTCTTAAATCGGTAGAAATCCGGGTAGCTGAAGGCATTTATACCCCTGATAGTGATTCAGCCAATCCCAATGGCAGCGGCGACCGCGAAGCAACCTTCCAGCTTATAAACGGCGTTACTCTAAAAGGCGGCTACGCCGGCTTTGGTGAACCAGAACCCAATGCGCGGGACATTAATGTATACGTGACCGCCCTTAGCGGGGATCTCGATGGTAATGATGTTGAAGTTAACGACCCTTGCGATTTGCTAACTGAACTCTCAAGAGCAGAGAACAGCTACCACGTTGTAACAGGCAGCAACATGGATTCAAACGCTATATTAGATGGCTTTTCCATCACTGGTGGTAATGCCAATGTGCCTTGGCCAGACGACTGGGGCGGCGGGATGCTCAACTACGACTACAGCAGCCCAATGTTAATCGGTTGTACCTTCGCCGAGAATTCAGCCAGGAACGGTGGCGGTGGGATGCGAAACCACGACTACAGCAGTCCGATCTTAATAAATTGCACATTCACCGGAAACACAGCTCGAGGCGGTGGTGGCATGAATAATACAATTTACAGCAATCCGATATTAACCGGTTGTACGTTCAGCGAAAATACGGCAGACTGGGGTGGGGGGATGGATAACTATATGAGCAGCCCAACTCTGACTGAATGCAACTTCAGAAACAACTCGGCCACGGGTGGCGGTGGGGGGATGGGTAACTATAAGAGCAGCCCAACTCTGACTGAATGCAACTTCAGAAACAACTCGGCCACGGTAGACGGCGGTGGGATGATCAACTGGAACAGCATCTTGTCTCTGACCAACTGTACGTTCATCGGGAACTCTGCAACTTCCTGGGGCGGTGGGATACTGAACCGCGAGAGCAGTATGGCGGTAACGAACTGTATTTTAATAGCAAATTTGGCAGGAGAGGTAGGCGGTGGGATATGGAACTACAATGATTGCAAACTGATGCTGACCAAATGCACGGTTGTTGCAAATTCAGCACCCAATGGAAAGGCTCTGGCCTGTGATTCCGACTATAAGATGCCGAGCAGAGTCAATGTGAATAACTGTATCCTCTGGGATGGCGGCAATGAGATATGGAACAAAGATCGTTCCACGATAACAGTCACCTACAGTGATGTCTGGGGTGGTTGGCCGGGCGACGGCAACATCGACGCCAATCCATGCTTTTTTGAGCTGGGCTATTGGGACCCCAATGGCCTCTGGATTGATGGTGATTATCATCTGCAACCCGGCTCGCCGTGCATTGATGCCGGCGACCCGGATTACATAGCCGAACCTAACGAAACGGATTTAGACGGCAATCCACGCCTAATCGATTGCAGAATCGATATGGGTGCTTACGAATACATGCCCTCCATACCGGCCGAGGTCAGGATTACTCCCAGTACCATCAATTTGGCAATCAAGAGCGAATGGATTACGTGTTATATCCGGCTGCCCGAAGCTTACAATTTGGGTGATATTGAATCGAATAGCGTTTTTCTTGATGATTCAGTTCAAGCCGAGTCGCTTTCAGTCCATGAACAAAAGCAAGTCGCGACTGCAAGGTTCAGCCGGCAGGAGGTTCAAAGCATACTCGATATCGGCAAGGTCGAACTGAAAATCGACGGATGGTTAAAGGACGGAAACGGTTTCCAGGGAACAGATGTTATTACAGTCATACATAAAGGAGGTGGTGTATCTTCTAAGCACCAGGCAAGTGAACCGAATCCACCGGATGGCGCCACTGGCGTTGATATATATGTCAATTTGAGCTGGACGGCTGGTTATGCTGCTATATCGCATGATGTGTACTTCGGCACAAGCGGCGATCCCCCATTTGTATGCAATCAAAATGCGACAACATTTGACCCCGGTACATTGACTTCTTACACAACGTACTATTGGCGTATAGATGAAGTGAATAAGTGGACAATAACCACCGGCCAAATCTGGAGCTTCACGCCGTACCCTTCGCTGCCGCCACCGTAGTAAGAAGCGCCCGTCACTACATCACGGCAATCTAAACACCGCCGAATCGATCCGACATGTTCCGGCCGATTAGCAGATGGTACGGTCTTTGAGGCCACGGATACGGTTAAGGTACTAAATAAAAACAGCAGAAAATCACCCAACTAAAGCCCTCAGCCCTGAATGACCCAAAATTCTTACAAAAGACCGATAATTTTTATTGAATTTCACGGTTTTATTTGGTAAAAAATCATTTAGCGCCCGCGGCCGGCGCGGGTTGCCAATATTTGCTAAATCTCTGTTAAGGAGGAATATTATGGAGAACAAATCCAAAACATTAGTATTGGCCCTGATTGCAGCCTTCTTGTTCAGCGGCCTTTTGCACGCAGAAGAACGCGACAGAAACGTTGAGGTGCGAGGTGTCTTTGTAACGCGGGCTGAAAGACAAATGGGTGAAAGCCAGTATCTGGCTATCGTTGTAAAGCCCTTTGAACGCGAGGGCCGTGTCACCGTACTCGTACCTCGAAACGAAGATTTTATGCACGCCGCTCGCGCCCTGAAAGAGGGCGACAAGGTGGAAATGGCCTGTGTCGTCGAAGAGGGACAAAGGTGGCTAAAACGCATAAAGATTGAGCGCCGCACTGAAAAGCCCCGCCCGTCTGAAGAAGAGGCCCACCGCCGCGAGTTGAGCCAACACCGCAGAGAGCTACAAAACCGGGCGCGTGAAATCAAGCGCGAAATGCAAGGCCTCAGAGATGACCAGGATGCCGAAGCTCGCGAGCTTCAAGCACATTTAAACGCGATTAATAAAGAGCTCCGCAATATAGAGCGACAGCTTAAAGGCCCTGAGCACGAAGAGCGAAGAATCGAGCGAAAAGAAATAAAGATAAAGCTGGAGCGTGAAGGCGGCCATCCCGAGATGGCGGCGAAAATGGAAAAGCTCCACGCACAAATCGCAGAGCTAAAAGAAGCTGCTGAGCAGGCCGCCAAACAAGGCCAACTTGACAAAGCTCACCAATTGCAGGAAAAGGCAAAGATGTTGGCCGAAAGGATAAAGCCACTTGCAGGAAATGTCAAGGAAATGGAGGCCCAACGACTCAAGCAGCAAATTGTTCACCTAAAAGAAATGGCTACCGAAGCCAAGCAGCAGGGACAAATGGAAAAGGCTAAGGAGCTATGGACGCATGCTGAAGAGCTTGAGCAGGTCCTCAAACATGAATTTGGGCAGCCCAAAATGAAAAAGCCCCGACCGGAAGGTCTCCCGGAAATGCACAAGCCTCCAATAGCTCCTCCCCCGCCACCTGTACTTCCGCTGCCTCAACGCCAGCCGCCTCAACCACCATCTCCGCATCGGCCGGGAGAAATTGAAGAACACATTCACCATCTCAAGGCACAACTCAAGGAGGCATTAGAGCATCGTCTCCAGCAGGCGGGGATAAGAATTAAAGAGGCACTCGCCGAACGGTTTCGGCAAGTGGAGGGAGGTTTTCATGAACTTTCCATGCACATCGAGCGTTTGGAAAATGAAATTCACGAGCTCCGCGCTCAGAACGAGCAATTGAGGAGAGAATTACGAGAAATCCGGCAGCAAAGAAGGATGCCCGCAGAACGAATACAGCTTGGTGATAGAAGGAGGCCCGAAAGTCCCCGCGAGCGTGAGCGCAGGCAACTGGATGAACCCGGGAGAAGAGACCGGCCGGAACGCGCTGAACGTGAAGGTGACCGAGAGCGGGCAGAACGTGCTGAACGTCAAGGAGACCGAGACCGGCCAGAACGCGCTGAACGCCGAGGAGACCGAGACCGCGCAGAACGTACTGAACGCGAAGGAGACCGAGACCGGGCAGAACGCGCTGAACGCGAAGGAGACCGAGACAGGGCAGAACGTGCTGAACGCGAAAGAGACCGAGACAGGGAAAGGGAGCGAGATGAACGTGAAAGGGAACGCGCCGAATGAGATGACGACAAAGATGCCGATGATGAGGATTATGACGACGATGAAGATGATGATGAGGACAAGGAATGATAGGAGTCTCGTTACTCTTTTTTCCTGAAGGATATATTGTATAAAATTAGCGACCTCTGTAGTTTTGTTGTATGAGCTTGTGCGTATTAAATGCAGAGCGCATATCAAGTGTTGGATTCTGATTTCCCAGCCGACGGATTGAAGCTATAAGCGGAAGTGCCATGGATGGAAAATTTCGTCAGGCCGCCGGAGATGAGCGGCCGGTTATTGACAAATCATTAAACTCAAAGACCGGAAAGGCCGATTTTGCCGGCAGCTATTATCTTTATAGTCAAATTCGGCAGATTTTCTTTGACAGGAATTTTTTTTCATATAATGTATTGACTTAGTTTGAAGGCAATTGCGGTTACGACCCTAAAATCGGGAACCGCGAGGTGGTGAATGGCCCAGCAGGAAACAAGTTATGACACCTTATTCGGCAGGATGGCCGTGGAGCAGGGACTTTGCACGGATGAAGAATTGCGTACTTCGATGAAAGAGCTCAAAGAGCGTTTAAAGCTCAGTCCCACAATGCTCAGGGACGTCATGGTCGAGTACGGATACATCACCGAATCCCAATCTGAGAGGTTAAAGAAAAGCCTCAAGGCGCAAAAGGCCGCCGCACATCGAATCCCCGGCTACAAAATACTCGGAAAGCTCGGCTCCGGCGCAATGGCAATTGTATACCAGGCTAAGCAACTGAGTCTCAACCGTATGGTGGCGATAAAGGTTTTGCCGAAGAGGTTCAGCGAAAATCCCGAATACGTCGAGCGATTTTTTAAAGAAGGACAGGCCGCCGCCAAGCTAAACCATACAAATATCGTTCAGGCATACGACGTCGGACAGGCGGGAGGATACAGCTATTTTGTCATGGAGTATGTTGAGGGAAAGACCATCTATGATGACCTCTCGGCAGGCAAAGTTTTCCCCGAAAAGGAGGCACTCGATATAGTCATTCAGGTCGCTCACGCTCTTGAACACGCACACGCACGCGGCCTCATCCACCGCGATATAAAGCCTAAGAACATAATGACTACCGCCGGCGGTCAGGTAAAGCTGGCCGATATGGGGCTGGCACGTGAAACAACCGATATTGAAGCCGCCGAATCAGAGGCCGGAAAAGCTTACGGAACGCCGTACTATATTGCCCCGGAACAGATTAGAGGAGAAATAGATATCGACGGAAGGGCCGACATATACGGACTCGGCGCCACGTTCTATCACATGGTAACCGGACGAGTTCCTTATATGGCTGACGACCCTTCGGATGTTATGAGAAAACACCTCAGGGAAAAGCTCGTTCCACCGGACCATATAAACACCTCCCTCACCGCTGGCGTCTCTGAAGTCATCGAAATTATGATGGCAAAGAAAAAAAGAAACCGATACAAGGATGTTGCAGAGCTGTTGGAAGATTTAGAGGCCATTCGAACTGGACAGACGCCGCTCAGGGCGCACTCAAGGATGGACGTTTCTATGTACAAGCAGCTTGAAAATGGTGTCGACATCGTCTTCGAGGATGAGGTTTACAAGAAGGAAATTGCACAGCGTTACAGGATGACGATTCTCATTTTATCTGCAATCATTGCCTTCGCCGTCATAATGATAATTATCCTCCTCGTCAACCTCGTACACAGATAGCATCGTCCCTCCTCAACCGTCATTCGTGAAGCCTATCTCAACTCGTGTATCGCCGACCGTGTATCGAGCATCGAATTCTTCTAATGCTTGTCTTCTTCGTTCCCGATAACGTAGCCAATTCCTCCGCCGATGGCCGCACCTGCAACTGCGCCGCCCACCCCGCCGGCTGCGGCTCCTATTACTCCGCCTCCGACGGCACCGTAAGCGCCGTAAGTCTGTGCGTTATTTGCACAGCCGGTAACAAACGTGGAGCCAAAACCAAGAACTGCTGCGATTAAGATTATTATTAACTTTCTCGACATATTGATTTTATCCCTGATAATGTTGCGGTTTTTACCATGTTAATCACCCGGCTACGCCGCCGGCATTTCCAATACCAATATAGTATCAAGATCCTGTTTGTTTGTCATACCTTTTTTGACGGTATATATGACATTTTTGTTGATTCGTCGTCTTCGAAATCGCACGGTTATAAGGATTTAAAATAATCTTCACTCGGCAAAGCTCTCTATTGCCCATGCTCCGGCAGGGTCAGCCTGTGAATAGTCTCGGCTTAAAGAAGCCTTTGTAGCGCGATGGAAGTTGTCTGAATGTCTCAAGCAGCAGTTCTATGGGGGCCTCTTTGGGGTCATGTTCGATGGCTACCAGTTGCTTTTTCCCTTCGTTCTCGATGTAGAAATTACTCACGCCCTTGATCTTTTTGAAAGTGTTTTCCATTTCCCTGATGCACGCCTTACATTGATACCCGCATTCGGAAATCAAATCGCGACAATCTATTTCGAATGGACTTTTCTCAGGCATGGTTTTCCTTGCACCTGCCAATTTTTCCAATCGAGAATCCGGCATCGGCCATCTACTCTTTAATATTGGCGGTCACTATCAGAAACGTCCCCGTCTCCTTACCCGCAATAGAGCCGACGAGCGTCGGCTTACCGTCCTTTAGAGTGACGCTGCTGGTCCATTCCCTTTCTGCAAGCACCGCATCGATCTTGTCGTCACCTTCTTCAACGCCGCTGTGCTCGAAACCTATATCCATATATATCTGCTGGCCGGGCCGGATTATGACGTAGGCGCTAAAAGTGGTGCCGACGTCCACGTATTCTCTCCTCACCACCTTCTTGTCCGGCTCTCCAAAGAACATAGACTGGTGGGTGCGCGATTTGGTCTCGGCTTTGTTGTTGTGACCGACCGACAACTTCGCCCCCGCTGTTAAAACGGCGGCGTCCGTTGTCTTTATCAACTTTATAATCTGTTCGGCCGATAAGGATTTACATCCCTCGCTGATCTCCGGAACGCCCAAAGATCGAAGTGCCGAAAGCTTGACCTCGACCATAAACGCTTCGACAAAGATGACTGTATCTTTGTGCGGGTCTTCGGCCGGCCTTACCGGTCGCCTCGGCGTTGTTCGGGCCGCTGACGGTCGGGTTGGAGTTGTCCGCGTCGGCGTTCGAGTTACTGGTTTAGGGATTGGTGCTTCCTCCTCGGAGGGGGAAGGCGGCCGTGCCGGCGTCAGGGCTGGCCGCACTGGTGCTGTTGGAACTACCTTTGCCCCGGCTGAATCTTCCTCCTGCTCTGCCGAAGGTGCCCTCAAACTCAGGGTGGCAAAAAGCACGGCTGCCGCGATTAAAATAGTTTTTGCTGATTTCATAACTACTCCTTTCATATCGCCTCATATAAATATGGTTTTCCTTCACAATATTATAGGCAAATCCCACCGCTAAAGTCACGAACAAAATGCGTCTTTCTTCAGTTCCATTTTGTCATTCCGGGCCAATCTCAAATATTAATCATTTATCAATCATCCTTAATCATTTACATGCCGGGATCGATTTTATGATTAGCCCCGCCACCTGTGGGCGGGGTCACCTCGAACAATAAAACAACGTTGACATTGTATCCGAAAGCCCCCGGCTTTATGCCGGGGGTTGTCATTCCGAGCGCAGCCGAGGAATCTAATTCTTAATTCTAAATTAACTTGCCATTTGGCAAGTATTATGCTATTCTCTGTTAATAAATGCGTGATGTGGACATCTTGAATAGTGCAGCG
>Ga0209427_10002291_pt1 | contig 22498 bp, 20 predicted proteins | sample DeeMarSWOR136_30_FD_187465 | JGI IMG/M metagenome (GOLD analysis project Ga0209427, IMG submission 187465) | Marine sediment microbial communities from White Oak River estuary, North Carolina - WOR-1-36_30 (SPAdes) (version 2) | ecosystem: Environmental > Aquatic > Marine > Intertidal zone >...
AATCTATGGAGATATTGTTATCTGGACAGATGATAGGAATGACAACTTTGATATCTACGGGTATAACCTTTCAACAAAGGAAGAATTTCAGATAACGACAGGTCTTAATACCCAGGTGCAGCCAGCAATCTACAAAGAAATTGTTATCTGGTTAGACAGATACGGTAAGAAGGATGTCGGTGACATGAGGGATCATATCTACGGGGTTAACCTTTCTACCAAGGAGGAATTTCACGTTGTGATGGAAGGTGATCCCGAGCTGCCAGCAATCTACGGGAATATTGTCGTATGGGGCGATTCCAGAAATCGTGAATCAGATATCTATGGATGTGTACTCCCCTCCTCCATCACACAACCTGCAGAGAAACCCACAGAAGAGAAGCCAGAGGAAGGTGAAAATGGCAAAATCTGTCTTGGAACATTGTTTGTGGCTCTCTTGTTAATTGGAGGCATTGTTACGCATCTTAAGAGAAAATAACTTATTTGAGTGTCCAAAGCTGTTGAGAAATATTTCTTATGTTACACGTGTAACATTTTTTTGAAAATATTTAGAATTTTCTATTGATTAGTCATTCTTCAGGTTCTTCAATTCTTCCTTTAATTGCCGATTTTCTTTTTGTAGAATGTACCGGAGATGCAGATGGGTCCAATTGTTATCGAAAGTACCGTCCTCAAGTTAAGAAAGAAATTTACTCTGGAGGTAGCTTTGCAGCTTCCTGCAACAATTCATTAAAACCTGACACTCTTGCCATATTTGTCAACATTTTTTCAATCTTGGCCATTTTCTCTCTCAGCTCTTCAAGTTCCTTTTGAGCTTCCTGGTCTGTATGGAATTGATCTAGTACGGCTGAAGCAGGTAACTCAACAAGAGGAGCACCACACCAAGCACAAAACTTCATGTCCTTGGGGTTCTCCCTTTTACACTCTGGACATGTAAAAATATCCCTTTCTGGCTCATCATCTTCCTTAATCAAAGTTCCCAAAACATCTTGAGGTCTCAACTTGTTGTACACCTGTGTGGGCATGCTGCTACCAGGTTTCCATCCAAACCCCGCACATAGTTTTTCCCTATCTACACCGGGGAATTGATTATACGCAGTACGCCGCAGGACATATGTTGTGACCGATGTTTTCAACCCTGCAGCCTTTCCAAGTCTTTTGAATACTGCTGTAACTCCCTTTTCCGTTAGCCTCTCTTTTCTATTCTTCTCAGAAATCCAGAGAGGCTTTCCAGGACTGTCAGGAAAATAAGGATGAATGTTCAGCCATTTACGCATCGACATATACGCTCTGAGCGCAAAATCCAAGAAGTCTGGATCTTGTATAACAGAGGATTTGGCAAGTGGAATGGGTACAGGTCTAGCAGTAGTTTTCGTTTGGGGAATATTTACAACAATATAATTCTTACTGATTCTTATGTGTCCAATGTTTATTCTCGCGCTTTCAGAAGGTCGAGGCCCCCACAGCAAATGAAAATCTAGCATGGCTAAATCTCTTGGGTTATCTTTTGCTGTTTCTCTCAACTTTTCGATTTCAGTTTCAGTGAGTAGATCGTCTATCGTAATAGGTGAAACATATTTTCCTGTTCTTACATCTTCTACCCTGGGATCATGTTTATTTTTGCTTTCCCATCTAAAAAAGGCTTTTAATTTACACTTTCGCCCATGTAGAGTCGTTTCCGACCATCCACTTTCTTGCCATATTCTTAAAAATTCTAAGATATCATCTCTTGTCATTTCTGAGAAGGGCTTCTTGCTCAATTCCACAACCGTATTGAGTAAATGTAAGTACTTCTTTATGGTTTTTTCTGGCTTTGAATATGTGGCATATCTTTCATTTTTAAATTTTATGAAAACTTCTCTCTGTTCTGCTGTCCAACCATATTTTTCAAAGTCTCCTTTAATTAATTCTTCGAGATGTACTCTATCAATCTTTGTCATGAATTTTCTCTTTCATTTTTTTCATTTTTTTTCTTTCAATTTCTAATTTTTACAGTGATTCTATTTTCTGAACAACTTCCTCAAATAAGAGGCGATCCTCTTTAAACTGAAGCAAAATGCGCTCAGCACCATCAGCAAAATCCCAGTGATCCTCAAATTTATCCATTACTTCGTACAAAGAAAAGAATTCTGTTTTCACTCTTACGTATCTCCCTCTTGCACCCTCCATGGGGTGTATTGTGCAGCCTTTTGGAATTTTGACCAGGAAAAGCGTTGACCGCTCAACGTTACAGATTCCATTCCAAGGGAAATCGCCAATTTTACCAATGATTGTTAAATGCTGTTCAGTAATGATTTCTGGATAACAATCTGCTCTGGTTACCTGCAATTCTTCATTCGCTTCTCTCATAGCTGTTGACCAAACCAGAGACGTGACGTCAACCTCTTCACCTAGTAAGAGTCCCCAAAATTCTTTATCAAGGGACACGTGACCACCGAAAAAATCGTGACGACCAGCATATGACGCTCCTTTCGGTCGAATTTGGACAGCGACCTTATGATCCTCGCAGCGGACAGGGATCAGCAAAACAGTCAAATGGCACAATCTATTCTTTTCAGCCCATCTCTTTTCTGCAAACCCTTTAATTTTAAGGTTTTCATCTACTATAGGTATTAACTCCATGGTATCACTTCCTTACCTTTACAGTGGCCCATGTGGGTTTTAAGCCCAATCAAACGATCTCTTCACTGCTTTCTTCCATGTAGTATACTGTCGTTCCCTTTCTGCATCTTCCATTGTAGGGTGAAACGTCTTATCCACTTTACGATAGGTTTTAATGTCCTCCTTTGATGTCCAGTATCCCACGTGTAACCCTGCAAAAAAGGCTGCACCCAAACTCGTTGCTTCCAGCAATTGGGGTCTCTCAATTTCTACATCAAGTAAATCTGCCATGAACTGCAACAAAAAGTTATTTGTTGAAGCATTCCCGTCTGCATTTATTGATGTAATAGTAATCTCAGAATCCTCCTCCATGGCAAGCAGTACATCTTTGCACCGGTACACAATACCTTCTAGTACTGCTCTGACCACGTGCTCTTTTTTTGTTCCTCTGGTTAACCCTATGACAATCCCACGAGCAAAAGGGTCCCAGTATGGCGATGTCAATCCCTGAAAAGCAGGGACCACATAGACCCCGCCCGTATCTCCAACAGCAGTGGCCATGACCTCTGTATCACATGCATCTTCCACAACTTGCAACCCATCACACAACCACTGTACTACAGACCCTGTGGCCCCCAAATAGCCTTCCAGCATGTAGGTGACCTTCCCGTCAAGGCTCCAGGCAATCAGTGGTATCAACTTATGGAAGGAGACTGCAGGCTCATATCCTACATTCATGTCAATGAAGGTACCTGTCCCATTTGTACACTTCACATCCCCGGGGTTAAAACAGGTTTCAGCAAATAATGCTGACTGCTGATCTGCACACACACCAGTAATGGGTATAAAACTCCCAAAGATACTGGAATCTGTTTCACCAAAGTCTCCACTTGTTTCTCTCACTTCGGGTAGTAAACTTCTGGGAATCTCAAATAAATCCAAAAACAAGTCGCTCCATTGCAGCTTAAACGTATCGAACATGTTGGTGGCACTTGCATTACTAAAATCGGTAGCATGTACTTTCCCACCAGTTAACTTCCAGATTAACCACGTATCAATAGTACCAGCCAGCAATTCACCTTTTTCAGCTCTTTCTTGTACACCTTCCACATTTCTTAAGACCCATCCAATGTGCGCCAGCGATGTGGCAGGACTAAAAGAAAGCGTAGATACCGTTATCAACAGTTTACCAAATTTCGATTTTCTGATTGGGTTTGCCACTCGAGACAGTGCTTTTGCCACAGATCCTAACCTACGTAGTACTCTCATTTTCATTTTTTTGTCCATTTCTCTACATAATTCAGCCGCCCTCGTATCCTGCCAGGTAATAGCGTTGTAAACTGGCTCCCCTGTTTTTTTGTCCCATAATAAACTGGTGGATCTCTGATTGGTAATTCCTATAGCTTTTATATTCTCAGCAGTCAGCTTCCCCTTCTCCAGAGACTCTTTTACCACCTGCACACACTTCTCCCAAATCACTTCCGGGTCCTGTTCAGTCCACCCTGGCTGTGGATAAATCTGTGGAATCTCAGCATACGCTTGTGAAACAATGGTAGTCTCCTTATCAAATATGATAGATCTTATGCCTGTGGTTCCTGCATCGATTACTAATATGTAATCCATAGTGGTTCCTCCTCATATCTCTAAAAGTACTACGGTTACTCCTATTTAAACCAATCCCTAGTACCGTAGAGCACTTTCAATGTATGTGAACACCTTCAAGCATGAGGTCGTAAAAAATCTAATCTGCAGGGGAGAAAGTGAGCATCTAACCATGCTCTGTAAAATGGTTAGCGCATATATCGTGTTTATTATAGTCCTGCAGCTCTTATTTCCTCCCCCTTATCCTTTTTGAGTTTTCACCTCAAAGGACTGTTTAATTGCCAGGTTTTCATCTTGTTACACGTGTAACACTTTTCTGAAAGTATCTCTTGACCTCTGCACTTCAAAAAGCAGAAACTTCAGATCTTTTTTTGCCAGAGAAAGACTTCCCCTTTTTCGGTAAACCCTAAAGAATCGTACAAACGATTTGCAGCTTCAGTTACAGCTGCTCCCATTATGCAGATTAAAGATGGCTGATATTTTTGCACACGCTGCAACCCTTCACAGATTACACATTTTGCTAACCCGAGTTTTCTGTAGTGAGGATGCGTTCCTACAGGTTCCAATTCAGCAATTCTGCTCACAGGATCTATTCTCACCGTGCAAAAAGCAGCAAAATCCCCATCTGGTGCAACAACCACAAGATCTAGATCTTCATTATAAAATGACGCAGTACTGTAAATTTTTGCTGTTCTTTCAGTCATACGACCACAATGAGGGAAAACGGCTTCCAGAACTTTTCTGTATTGGAGAAAATCTTTCTCTACATCTACATGCCTGATTGTAAACCCATCTGGCAGTTGATATTCAGGAATTAAAAGGTCTAAAGGTCGTTTTCGATTATATTCACATAAACCAAGATTTTCATATCCTAATTCTGTTAACAACGCTATACGTTCTTTATCAGTTCCTAAAACACAGAAACACAACTCTAATTCTTGAGTTTCCTCTTCCTTCATTACTTTTCTTTGTTTTTCTATCCAAAGAACGATTTCTTTCTCAAGAGCCCTGTAATTAGGGTGAATGTGAATCCAGTAATTTGACGGAGATTCTCTAACTGTTACTGCTACGATCTTTGAACGAGAAGGTTTTTTAGAATCTCTTTCCTCCCATATCTTAACATATTCATCCTGCTCATCTCTGTATTCTTCACCACAAGGGCCAAATTTTATATTTTCGAACCGTGATGGAATCCAATTCTGGAATGAATGTGTTAGGTTGTAAGTATCCACTAAAAAAGTCCGAACGAGTTCAAAATCTTTCCTCCAGTTAAAAGATCTCATTATAACAGCCATCAAAAACACCACCGTTCAACGTTTGAGACACCCTCGCTGTAGTCAGTGCCAATTAACAGCTCAATTTCCACTAACTGCTCTTTGGCGATGTTTGATTCTTTCATACGTGAATGGTAAGACTGAAGATTTTTAAAAGTATCTCTTGCTCTGGAATGGGGGAGATCCTAACCTTCATAAGGGAGACCCTCGATCAACCCAGCCTTCCAGGATTTCCCGCATCTGGCGAACAATGCCCAAGATGCAGTGTTTTGGGGACATGATAGCACATATGAACTAAACTTGAATGTTACACGAGAATGTTACACGTGTAACAACCCTATAACCTTTTATAGTATTCTTTCTTTCAATAACCCATGAAAAGAATGACTATTAGTTTAATAATATCCTTAGCAGTATTTTTATTCGTTGGCTTTGGCTTGAGGTGTTTCCCTCTTGGGTGTATCTGGCTTGATTGGAAAGAACTCTCGAAAGTTTTCTTGTATTTTTTTATTCCTGTTTTTGTTTTAAGTCTGATTACTCTGAAGGTTCTTGAATGGAAAAAACAAAAAAGAGAAAAGAAGCAGGAAAGGGATTAAATTGATAATTCTTGGAAGTATGAAATTGAATTCCAATCTTAGAAAACTTTGAAAAAGGCAATGTTACACGTGTAACAAACCTGAGAAAAATCCAGAAATCGACAATTCTTATGCAACAAACCCATAAATAGATTGAAAAAATAGTACTATTATGAATGAAAAAGACCCGGTGAGAGGAATAATTTATATCTCAGTAGGAGGAATTATGTTGCTCTTGGTAGTTACTATTCTTATTAATTGTTATTACTGTTTTGATTCGTATTATTAGGGGAAAGGATCTATTTTTTTCGGAGGAATTGCTTTGGTTTTGCTTTGGCTAGGATACAAGAACTTTAAAGGAAGTGAATAATCCGGGAAAGGATACGAGAGATGAAATAAGGGCCTTTAAACAAGCGGCAGATGACTTCAATTTCCTCATATTGGAAGAACAGGTAAATCACAATCCTTATAAGAGCTAGGCTCTAATAGGAAAATATGCCAGAATTGGTTACAATTCAAGATGTGTATGAAGCAATAAAGAGAATAGAAGAAAAAATGGTTACACGAGAAGATGTTGAAGCACTTATTGATTCAGTTGAAATCCTCAATAATCCAAAAACGATGGAAGCAATTCATAAAAGCGACCAAGATATCGAAGCAGGTCGTGTCAAAGAAATTACTTCTGTCAAAGAGCTGCTTGACGAGCTGTGAACATGACGTGGGTACTGAAGCGAACAGAAACCTTTCTGGAATCACTAAAGGCCATCAAAAAGAACAAGAAAGCTCTTGAAGAACTTGATAAGAAAATTAAACGGTTACAAGAGGACCCAATACACGTTGGTGGTTGGCTTTCCGGTGAGTTGCGTGGTAAGAAGGCAACAAGAATAACAAAGAGATATCGTCTCATTTTCACACCAGACAAAGTAGAGAAAATAGTTTATCTCAATTGGATAAACCATCGAGAGCATGTCTACTGATTTCCGACGAATTAGTGGGTATAAACCTTGCAAATCAAAACACAGATAAAGATGAGCTGCAGGGGGATGAAAAGATGATTTAACTAGTGTTTGTAACCATCTCTTGAAAAGGTATAGCGTGTTTTGGTGAGATCCTGCAGCTCTTGTTCTTATTCTCTTCATTCTTTTTAAACTTTTCCTTTATCCAGTACTTCCACATATAAATAAACCCACTTTTTGCAGATTTCAAAAAACAATTGGTTTAGGTTAGAGATTGGCTCCTTCTAATACAATCTACCGGGATGAGTGAACGCCTCGTCAAAGAGTATATATCCTTGGCAGAGAAATTAGGTCAGAAGGTGTGATGTGATAGCATGATTAACATATCGAGAATAGTAAGGTGGGAGGATATATTCCCTAAACTAAAATAGGATTATTTTTCCTATGCTCTCGTAAGCATTTTATACCTTGCTGAGCAAAGGTATGTCATGTACAATTTAAAAGAACCAATAGCCCCACCTCACTATAGGGCACACTACAAGTCTGAAACACTCATCCATAGTGCAATGAGTTCTACGCAGGGCAGCATTTCAGGTAAGGAACAATGCTGCGAATATTCCGATTTCAGCAGAATCGTTATCACTCTTGAACATTTGTTTAAGCATGTTGAAGATTCATGTGCTCTCAAATTCTTCCTTGATTATGTGGGGTTTTGGGAATTACTGATACTGAAAATCGGAAAGAGAGGAACAGCCTCGCAAGCGGAGCCTTTTGTGTCTAATCTGATCAGAACATATGATGTATATTCTCGTCCTGCTATGTCTCTCCATTCCAAGTTAGAAATATCAGTTTATACTGCAAATGAAGGAATTGAAACACAAAAACTTTATAAATGTGTTACCAACACTACATATAAACATAGGAGGGAAAGAATATGAAGGAAAAGAGACGTTTGTCTCTGGCTGAGGAATTAGGAATGCTCATTGACAGAATGGAAGAAGTCGAAAGGGAAGATTTTATCCAGAGCTACGTATTCCTGATAAGAAAGGAGGGGCTGGAAGAAGTAGAAGAAAAACTCTATTGGGAAGCTACCTCAACCGCAGTAGCCTCGGCGAAAATTTCTACTCTAATTGACTATCTTTTGGACCTCAACTTACTGGAGTATTCCTTGAATCCTGGATATGTTCTAACGAAGGAAGGAAGAAGAATACTTTTGGAAGATATTCCAACAGATCTTAGGGATACTTATAATGCCTGCTATGAGAAGGTAGCTGCTCTCGGAAACAACGAAGAAATCACAAGAGAAGCCAAAGTGAGGTATTTGACGAAAAACTAGGATTGAATACTATGGCTGGAAAAGGCACGAAAATATTTAGAGATCCAATATATGGAAACATCAGAATATTTCCTTTTGAACTTAACATTATTGATTCAAAGGTTTTTCAGCGATTAAGATACCTTAAGCAAACTCCGTCAGTTGCGTATGTTTTCCATTCTGCAAACCACACAAGGTTTGAACATTCAATAGGATCCCTTCATATTGCTGAAATGTATGCAAGGAACCTAAATGTTTCTGATCCGGAAAAGGAATTGCTGAGGCTTTGTGCACTTCTTCATGACATTGGGCATGGTGTTTTTTCCCACCAATACGACGAAACGATTTATAAAGAGATTTATCCTAGGATAAAACATGGTCATGATAAACATAGAATAAAGATAATTAAAGATTATCTCCCAAAAATACTGCTTGGAGCTTATGATGAAACAGAACTCGAGAGATCAATTAAGCTATCGGGGCTGCAAGAATACCTAACGCCCAGCGTTGACGAGAGCATTCGTACGATCATGAATAAAATTGTAGAAATATTGGAAAGCGAAGGGAAGGTTTTGTACAACATAATCCACGGACCTTTTGGATGTGACAGAATGGATTTCATAAAGAGAGATTCCTATTTTTCAGGAACATGTCATTATGGAGGTTTTCCTTTAGACAGGTTCATACTGTTTTCGTCGATAAGAGAAGATAAGATGGGCAATGAAATATTATGCTACTCTTCAAAGATTCTTGATGACATTTTGCTTCTTCTGATAAATAGATTCCAAATGTTCAAGAATGTTTACTTCCATAAGACGTGTAGAGGGTTAGATTTGATGCTACAGCAAATACTTCGATACTCTATGAAACCTCTTAACCTTGTAGAAAGAACTGTAAATCTTGAAGAATTTGAGAAACTTAACGATAATAGCTTGTTTTATGAGGTTTTCTGTCATCCTCAGGATTCTGACGAATTGAAGAAAGCCCAAAAGCTTCTTGATAGAATACTAAAAAGGGACTTATATAAAACTGTAATAGATGAAGTAGAACTACCTACACAAGACCAGATCAAGAAATATACTGCATCAGGATTTCTGAAAATGTGTGCTGAAAACAGAAAAGCAGCACTCAAAAAGTTGTATGAAGGAGAAAAGGAAGACGAATGCCCCGATCTATTCATTGATACACCTTATGAAATCAAAATGAGTCCACTTCAAGAATTGCTAAAATCGAATATTGATATTTATGATGAGACTGAAAATGTTGTTAAGAAGTATCATGATATTGAAAATGAGAGGAGTCTAAGGACTTTTGATATCAAGTCTTTCAATATTTATAGGATATACACCACGTCTGATACTGAAAGGGAAGAATTGGTTCCTTATGCCAAAAGCATAATGAAGAGAAAAGAACCAGAGACAGATACACAAATGTAAAGAGTATGGAAGTGAATTACTTCTCCAGCATAGTTTAGATCAAGAAATCCTGTGAGCTGATAAATGTGGAAAACATATGGAGTGTTACTCCATCTACTTGTTCAAACAAATCCCACCCCGATATATTACCTTTTTACTGCACTTAGGCTCCCAGACACTTTGGAAGTATCAATGTCGAGTTTAGAGTTACCAGAAATTTGTTGCTGAATCCTTTGGTCAGTTACCTGTATTTCAAACACACCTAAGGGTTAAAGAACCCCCTCTTGAGCCATGTTCCTATCTCTTATGGGGGAGAAAGGGATTCTTTTCTTAATACGATTTCTGAATGGCAACGGAGGGGGAATAATAGACTCTTATGGTCTCTCGATTGCATATTGAAGCGAAGGTATTACTCTACTGGGCATACCGTTTCCGCCATCTCTTCCACCTCCACCAAGTGGAAGTACCCCGCCTGATAAGGGCGAAGGGAATATCGGAAAAGTGTGAGGTTGTCAAATTTCTGGATTGTCAACCTATCATATCTCTAAAATTGTCTATTTTTATTGAATCATGAAAGTTCATGATAATTTACCTGTTACAGGTGTAACAGGAGAGAGAACACCCGATGGCCAGACAATCACAAAAGTGCACAAATCTTTTATATAAGTGCTAACAGTTTCCGAGACTTAAAGGTCAGTGCCCACAGGGGATAGTAGATAGGATATTTCGGATAAGTGCATTTACAGACTTAGACTGTTGATTCCAAGAAACTTGAATCGAGAATATCACAGAAAGCGTGCGATAATTATTTACTTGCGGAAGTACTGCTAACAGGGTCATGTGTCCATTGTTATACGTGTAACATCATTATTTTTTTTAGAAAATATATCCAACTTATTCAATAGAAACCAACACCTACAGTAGTATCACCAGTAACCCCACTACCATGATACCTGCTGATGTTATAATCATGCACTTTTTGAATTCTCGAGAGCCAAACAAAACTGTTATTCCCGTTTTTGTCACCACATTAGAGAGAGCAGCCAAAATAATCGTATTAATAGCCACTTCAGATGAAACCTCTGTCCCTGCCAGCGTAGCCATGGACAACGTGATGGCATCCACATCTGCCAACCCAGAAATGAGACCGGTCGCATAAACCCCTATGTCCCCCAGATACTGTGATGCCACCTTTGAGACCACTAAAATGAAAGCAAAGAAAATCCCAAACTTCAAAGCTGGGGTCAACCTGAAGGGATCTTTTACATCTATATCTATTTCTGAAGGAACCTTCTTATTCCAGAAGTACACGGCAGCTACAACCCCTACTGCTGCCATAGCCACCATAGGAAAGAGCAAATCAAAAATCAGCGCCCTTTTAACCACGAAAACTTCCACCAAAATTCTCAAAAACATGATCGTGTTGGCAATTACGGCAGCAAACAATGCAGGAAATAAAATGGTGGAAGATTCTTTTGAACGGTGAGACATGGTAACAGTGACTGCTGTACTGGAGACTAACCCACCTAAGATACCTGTTAACCCTGTTCCACTTTTAGCGCCAAATATGCGTATGAGAATGTAACCCACAAACCCAAGACCTGATATGAACACTACTAAAAGCCAGATATTGTAAGGGTTCAAAACGTCAAAGGGATCAAGAGTTCTGTTCGGCAAAAAAGGGAGTACAACAAAAGCAATCAAAGCAAATTTAAAGGCATCCATTAGTTCTTCTTCTGTTATTTTCTCAACGATACGTCGAGATGTCTCTTTTAGAGCGAGGATGATTCCCACCAATATGGTTAATATCACTGCGAATCCAGGTTCGGTGAAACATAAAACGCCCAGTAGAAAGGCCATGACAGAACCCACCTCTGTTGTCATTCCGATGTCTTCTATGCCAATCTTCCAGTAACCCACAATGATGAGTATCCCGAATATGGCCGCACCCACCAGAATTAAATAGGGGTACTCCTGCGAAAGGTATGCGAGGGTGGTACCCAACAAGGTAATGAGCGCAAAGGTTCTCACTCCAGCCACTTTTTCTCCAGGATGTGAATGAGCCATTTCCCGTTCCGTTCCGAGAAGGGCACCCAGTGCAATGGAGATGAGGAATTTTTCTATGAGCACAAGTTCCATGCCAGTGATACGCCCACACATTTAAATAGGTTGGCAAATGGCTGTCCGATTGCTGGATATCACTTTTGTTACACGTGTAACACGTCAATTGCCTCTTCTGCTTGCGAATTAAGTGCTGTAGAATGGTTTATGATGAGGTGAAGTCATTGATGTGTAGTCTTGACACCCAATACTTACAACAACCATGAGGACACACAGAGTAGCCCCAAAAAAATGATAAGAATGAAAGAAATTCTCACAATAATCCTTCGTGCAACAGCCCGTCTGTAGTGCCTCCTGGGCTCAATATCCAGAACGAGGGTGGCCAACAAGCTTCCTCCCATTAATCCGAGCACATTTTCAAGGGTCAGCACCAATGGATGTGCAGCCTTTGAGGGGTACAAAACGAGGCATATCCCTGTGACCACTGCAGGCGGTAAAAGAGCAGCAGCAATAGCAACCCCCACAATACTCTCAGATATGTCCTTGGACAAAGCAAAAATAGATGCAAACCCTAAAAAGACGGCCATCAGTATATAAATAAAATTGGCATCCATTCTAGCCAGAATCTCTGGTGTTAACTCAAGTTCTAAAAAATATGAGAGGATGAACGTGGTCAAAAATGCAAAAAATATGACCATCACCAGTAAAACGCACAAATTGATAAGAGATCTAAGAACGTATCTTACGTTGCCCACAGCAGTATTGATGGCAAACGCATAAATGGGCCCCAATAATGGTGAGAGCAGCATAGCACCAATGATGATAGCCACATTATCCAGAAATAACCCTGTTAAGGCGACCATCCCCGCCACAGACGTTAACGCAATTTTTGATGCATCTAATCTCACATGAGGTCTCGTAGACCCTATTAATTTTTCCACAGGAGTTTTTTCTTCTAATCTGACCTTATCTTCGCAGCGGCTCAGCACCGGTGATATCATAAAATCAGGGGTGTACACTTCAATCATACTCTCTTTGTGTCTGAGATCAATCGTGTCCCCGAGCTTGCCGATGATACTGTCAAGTTCTGCATCATGCACATACACGTTCACGATGATGAGGTCACCCTCTTCTTCGAGTGCGTAAAAGGTATCTTTGAGTACTGATTTTATCTTTTTGGTATCACTTTTTCGTGTGGTCACCACAATCTTCTTCACATAGTTTTTTGGTTAGATTTGTATATAAAGTAATCGGCATTGTAGTGGTTCAAAGTTGGTGGTTGTCTCATTTTTGTTACACGTGTAACAATTTATTTCTTTTCTTGATAGTCTTATGGAGGTTATAGTATTAAAGGAGATTTAATGGATTTGACGCACGTGAATCATGTCATAGATTTCTTTGGCATATCTCTGGAAGCAATAATAGTGACACCTGTGTTGAGAATGTTTTTATAGATTGGATCACCACATGCGATTGGTGCTTTCAACTTTGTAGTACTTAACTCTTTGACGCATTTCTTCATTAGATGTTTTGGTATAGGTTCCTCGCTTCTCACTGGTACCACTGGTAGTATACCGTTTTCAACACACACTGTGGTGGTCAGTATTCTCACTGGGTTGGTGAATTCATCGATAACGTATTGTTCTCCCTGGTTACAGGTGTGACTCTTTATTTTCAAGATTTCATTATTTTCTTCAATTAATTCTATTTGGCAGCTTAAAGGGCATTTAATACAGGTGAACGTGTGTGTTTTCATGGGTTCACCTCAATGAGCAGTTCATTTTTGATGTTACGTAATTCATCTGAAGATAGATGTATTTTAACCATTTCAGGTGGTTTAACGATTCTCTCTTTTTTTGTGTAGATTTCTTTTCCATTTGATGAACCAACAACTTTTACATTCTTTTCTATTCTTTTCACACGCAAATAGAAGGTGACGTCATCAACTTTTTTTCCACCAATGGTTTGAGGGACCACGTAGGCGACATTCCTCCCATTTGTCACTGTGATGGGAATTGTTCTTTTTTCTCGTTTCCCAGTAACATAGTCAGCTGCACCTTTTCCAGCTGTGTCTGCAGCTTCAGAAACATCATCTACTAAATCATGGACGTGCACCACATTTCCACATGCAAAAATACCTGGAATTGAGGTTTCCATGCACTCATCCACTACAGGCCCGGATGTTCTGGAGTCTATTTGCACATGAGCTTTTTGAGATAATTCATTTTCTGGAATTAATCCCACAGACAGGATAACAGTATCACAGGGGATAACCCGCTCAGTTCCTTTGATTGGCTTCCATTGTGAATCTACTTTAGCCACAGTGACACCTTCTACTCTTTTTTTTCCTTTGATATTGATAATGGTGTGCGATAAGTGTAAAGGTATATTATAGTCTTGCAGACATTGAACCACATTTCTGGTCAACCCCCCTGGGTGGCGTAATATCTCGTAGACGCCCTCTACGTCTGCTCCCTCTAAGGTGAACCTCCTTGCCATGATTAATCCGACGTCGCCTGAACCTAGAATAACCACTTTTTTTCCAGGCATCAACCCTTCCATGTTGATATACCGCTGCGCCACTCCAGCCGTGTAAATTCCTGATGGTCTGTCCCCAGGGATCAAAATCTGTGCTCGCGTCCTCTCTCTGCACCCCATGGCCAGTATGATGGCTTTTGCCTCCATCTGAATTAACCCATCTTCTGGATTGACTGCAGTTATTCTCTTTTCAGAATCTATGTCTAAGACCATAGTATTCAACTTCACGTGGATATCTGTCTTTTCTACTCCATCTATGTACCGCTGGGCATACTCTGGCCCTGTTAACATTTCACCAAAGATGAAATTGCCAAACCCATCGTGGATGCACTGCGGTAGAATTCCTCCTAGTTCAAAATCTCTCTCGATTATGACAACATCTGTAATGCCCTTCTCATATGCGCTGAGTGCAGCTGCCAACCCTGCTGGACCACCACCAATGACAACTATATCTACCTCCATTCAGCACCCCCTCGACTCTCCACCAATAACCGGGAATTCCTTCTTTTTCCTACTCCCTCTAAAGGAATGGTTAATTCAAACACCAGCATTGTTATCACTTTGCACTTGTTCGTGTTCATTGAACTCTCCTCACCCTTCTAGACCATATCTTTTTTAAGCTTTTGCACTCCCAAATGTGAGCAAAGATGCTTCATCTAGGAAGATACTGATTATGTGCATCCATAGAGAAAATACAGCAACTAAGTGGCAAAAACAGTTATGCATGTAACGACGAGAAGGCTGCTCTATTAGGAAATACGCGGTGACTGCAAATAGTTATTTCACTGTAATAAATGTCTCTGTAATAGGGTTAACACAAGAGAATCAAGATCAATAGAATGGTAATTTTAAAGTTTTATTCTTTATCTAAAAATTTCTTAATGTATTGCAAAAAAATTAAGAGAAATTATCAAATTATTGAGTGTTTATCTCATTTCTGTTACACGTGTAACAAAATATTGGTTTTTATCAGCTATCGAGAAATATTATAATACTAAAAGAGACTTAGGATTTTGAGTACCTGAAAATTTGACAATCCCAATTAAGAGAAAAGTTTATAAACACATAAATGCATGAAGAGGTATAACCTGATAGGAGGTGAAATAGTTGAAAGGTAGAAAACCCACGCTACTTGTTCTGGCAATACTGTTAAGCTCAAGCATTCCTGCAGCTTTCTCTACACATGATACATTCAGTGTGGACTATACGTTTGAACCAGCATTAGATAGTTGCGGTGAGTTCCTGGTAAAGGATACTCACATTCAGGAGATACCGGGAGAACCGTTGGTACCTTATAAAGCTGCTACAATTCTGGTACCACAAGATGCTGTGGTGGAAGATGTTAAGGTGAAATGTGAAACACCCATTGTTCAACAAGGGATTGACATTCTATGGGGTCAGCCGCCCTGTACCTTCAGTGATACACCTGTAAGAGTAGGAAAAAACGAGGAAATCTACAACTCCCTGGAATGGTACCCTCATGAGATCTACAACGTTGTCTCTGTAGAGTCTTTCAGGGGGTTTAAGATATTGAATGTGATTCTGTACCCTGTGCAGTACCAGCCAAAATCTCAAACTGTGAAATGCTATCCAAGGATGACTGTTACTGTAAAGGTTGGCAAAGGGTTAAAGAACAAATTGTATAGGGGGTTAGCAGGCGATAAAACAGATGTTGCTGGTATGGTGGATAACCCGGAAATGGTTAGTACATATGAGAATGGACCAACCCCACTGCAGACTGAACAGTATATCATTATCACGAATAATGCATTGGAATCTACATTCCAGCGATTAGCCGACTACAAGGCCTGCTTCATCAATGGAGCTGGTGTTTATACAGTGTCCTGGATTACAGCCGCCTATACTGGTGTAGATGACGCAGAAAAAGTCAGGAACTTCATCAAGGACATGTACCAAAACCATGGTACACGGTATGTCTTACTGGGTGGAGATATAGCTGTTGTACCTTACAGAGGATTCTATGTGGCTACAGGCGGATACACTGACTACGACATGTTGGCTGACATGTACTTTGCTCACTTGGACGGCACCTTCAATGACGATGGTGACAGCAATTGGGCTGAACCTGAAGACGGTGTTGACTTGTATGCAGAGGTCGCTGTTGGCCGAGCACCAGTGGAGAACACAACAGAAGCTCAGAACTTCTTCGACAAGGTCTTCACCTACGAGGCATGCTGGAAGCCCAAGAGAGTCCTGCTCCATCAGTCCAGAGTGCAGTCTGGCAATATCCCTGATTCCAGATGTCTGGCCTGGACTTGTGATGATTGGGTGCCATCTGATTACTACTGTGACTATCTCTTTGAAGAGGATGGCATCAATACAAAGACGAGATGGACAAATGCATGGGCCGCTAACCCAGTGGCAGTCATGCACATTGGACACGGATCAGCCACCTCATACAACCTGAGCTATGAGATTGGCGGCACAATAACCTGGCATACTTCAGATGTTTCCAGTTTAACCAACATGTTTTGGCCCTGGCACACTACAGTAGCCTGCCACACTGGAGAGATCGAGTACAACGACTGTCTGGCAGAAGTCTATGTCACAGATGACTGCGGAGCTATTGCGTGTATCCACAACAACAACTACGGCTGGTACTCTACCCTTGATGCATGTAAGTATTCTGGCGAATTCTGTGAGATGGAGTTTAAAGCCTGCTGGAGTGATGGATATGAGAAATTCGGTGAATTGTTGAACCAGGCACGGAGCTACTTAGTATCCTCAGCGCAAAGTAATAGTACCTACAGATGGTGCTTCTACGAGAGAAATCTTGTGGGAGATCCTGAAATACCAAGTCTTTCACCGAGATTTTGGGACTGTTTTGTCACCATTCTCAATCCACAACATGGAGAAACAGTATTTGGAATTGTAGATATTACTGCCGATGGATGCACTGACACGATGGAGTTCTACATTGACGGAGTGCTGGAATACACAGATACGACTCCACCCTTCGTGTACAGATGGGACACCACTACCTATTCAGATGGTAGCCACACCATCTTTGTAGAGCAATATGTTTGTGGTCTACCCAGAAATGACAGAGTTACTGTCACTGTCGACAATACTGTACCACACGTCACCATTACCAACCCACAGGAAGGACAACCTGTCTCACGTACCATACTCATCACCACAGATACACACGACATTGACACTGTAGAATTCTACATCGATGATAAATTGAAGCACACAGATACAACTCCACCATTCGAGTACAAATGGAACACGAGAAGCAGCAAGGATGGAACCCATGCCATAACAGTCAAGGGGTACGCATCTGGTATATTCATAGATAACGATTCAGTGACAGTGACGGTCAAAAACAAACAAAAAAGTATTGCACTGCTTTCATTCCTGGTATTCCTGTTGCCTGTAGGAATTTACAGAAGACGCTAAATCTTTATTCTTTATTTTTTCCACTTTTTTCATTTTTTAAAATGCAGTTAACCAGTTACCTTCTTGGTTTTCTCTACGAATAAATACGAACCACTCCCATCTTTTGTCACATCCTCTAACGGCATGCCCAGCTCTCTGGCGAGAATTGCTGCCACTCTCGGACCGCAAAATCCTCCCTGGCATCTCCCCATGCCTACTCTGGTCCTCCTCTTTACCGCATCCATAGTTATAGCAGGGAGCAGGCTGTGTATCGCATTCACAATTTCTGCTTCAGTGACGTGCTCGCACCTGCAGACCACATTTCCGTACAAAGGATTTTTCATTATTAATTCCTCTTTTTCTTTTATTGACAACGTGTTAAACACTGGAGGTGCCTTTCTTACTGGATTAACCCTTTTCTCCACCATTTCTAACCCCTGATCTCTCAAAATGTCGACGACCATTTCTGCAATCTTCGGGGCAGCAGTCAACCCAGGAGATTGTATACCTGCCGCATGGATAAATCCTTCAATTTCAGATGCTTTAATCACAAAATCTTCCGTATACGTAGCTGCTCTCACTCCAGCAAAGTACGTAATCACATTCTTTGGAAAATCAGGTAATACAGGATGGTATTTTTCAATCATCTGGTCAATCTCTTCACGGGTCACTGAGGTATCTTCTTTGGTTGAAACCTCAGCAGCACTCGGCCCCCACAACATGTTGCCATCTACTGTTTCTAACAATCCGCCACCCTTCGTATGGGGGTCTTGAGGGAACTTTAACTCACTTACCTGATGAATGATATACCCTTCCGTCTTTTTGTCAAACAACAAAATACTCCCTTTCCGTGGATGGATCGTATACTCTTGGGCACCAGCCATTTTTGCAATTTCATCCGCGTAGACACCTGCTGCATTCACCACGAACCTAGTTTTAATTTCTCCTCGATCTGTCACCACTTTCTGTACTTTATTATCCTCAACTGTAATATCTGTTACTTCTGTTTCCAGCAAAATGGTAACCCCATTCTGTATTGCATTTTCTGCCAGTGCAATGGTCAGTTTGTACGGGCAAATGATTCCGTAACCTGGCATTAAAACAGCTGACACTGCCCTATCTGTTATATTGGGTTCCATTTGTAACAATTCTTCCTTTTTGATTACTTTGGGAGTATCACCCACTCCTCTTCCTCTCCTCACGACAAGGGGCTGGATCACGTATTTGAGAACAAAATGTGAAATAAAAGAAGGAATCTTTGGAAGTGTATCTTCTGTCAAAACCACCAGTAACCCATTCTTTTTATATGGTATATCTAACTCTTGAGCTATTTTCTCGTATAAGGGCCATCCTTTAGCACATAACTCCTTTTTTAAGGTACCAGACGTTTCGCCAATTCCTGTATGGATTTGACCATTGTTTGCTTTGGTAGCCCCGCATGCCACATCTGATTCTTTTTCTACAAGAACAATATCCAGGTCATACTGTGAGAGTTCTCGTGCAATGAAGCAACCAATAACACCTCCTCCAATTATGACAATATCAGCTTTACCTGGTAACCGGGTTGCTACCTGAGGTTTTACTCGTCTTTTTTTCTCTTGGATACCTTCTTGAGAGGTAATATCATTTATGACTCCCTTAACTTCCCTTAATTTGCCAGCACAGTAACCTATCTCCACAACATCATTCCACGTATCAACCGATCCTGCTAAATGGACGATTTGATCTTTTACAGAAATGGTGATAGTAGAAAACCCTTTCTTTTCTACGATTTTTTTCAGTTTTTTTCCAATTCTTTCATCTTTCATGGTTTTTTCCTCCAGGGATTGTAACCCCAACGCAGGTGCATTTCGGTTAGGGCTGCATCCACATGTTTGGTTACACTACTTTCTTTTAAAATTAATTGATCTGTATCTTGCATGTTCTTAATCTGTTCTTAAGGTTTGCAATGCTAATTCCAGTTTTTCTGTCTTTTCGTAGGACTTATTTATTGAGTCACCATCTTTTTCTTAAATAGGTTCGCTGAATAGGTTACCACGAGGCATAATTGTAAATCCTGGTGTTTGTCTTGTTCTTGTTACACGTGTAACAACTCAGCTTCTCTATTTATTCTCTAATTCTTAGTAGTCAAAGAGATCTAAAGTTTTTAACACCAGAATTCCTGAAAATTCTCTACCATAAAATACCTTAAAAAGGAGTAATCTCTATAATACAAGAGGATGTATACCGTGGTACCTTTGCTTTCCAAATCAGTCATTCATAGTCTGTACGTTGTTCGAGTCAGTACCAAAAATTGATTTCAATGAGGAGGCTTAGCATGGCAGATTCTCAGGATATGAAAAAGGTCATCCAGAACATGGTGCAGAAACTCGTTAGTGAGTACGCTCCCCAGAAAGTGATTTTGTTTGGTTCATATGGTTATGGATCTCCAGACCTAGATAGCGATATTGATTTGCTCATCATTAAGGAAACATCAGAACGATTTATTGACCGCTGGGTAGAGGTTCAGCGCATCCTGACAGGCATGCATCGCTCCATCCCTGTGGAGACTCTTGTGTTAACGCCTCAGGAAGTTGAAAAAAGGTTGGCAATTGGTGACCAGTTCATCGAAGAAATCATGGAGAAAGGTGAGGTTTTGTATGCCGCATGAGGAATCGTGGTTACCCTCTCAGAAACCCAGAAATAAACTACAGTGGTGGAGACAGATCCTATATTACCGGTTTTTTCCAGATCATATTACTTCCTCTATCATATATTGATGTATCAAGAGGCAAGGTAAGGGTCCATGAGCTTTCTTACAGAGTTATTTCTTTGCTATTCTCTTTATGTAAAATATCCAGAGTTTAACACGTCTTACAGTTGTTTTACACAGTAAAAGCTTCAAAATATAACTCTAAGTGACAATTTATGCGAAAAAATTATATATATCAGCAAATTTCCATAATTAAAACAATCTCTCGGTAAAACTCCCTAGCAGAAAGGAGGTGCTAAAATGATGGACGAGAAAGAACTGGAGAGAATGAAAAAGAAGGAAGCATTCCTTAAGAAGATTGGCTCAAAAGGTACCATAAGAATCCTGCAACTACTAGACGCAAAAGGAGAAATGAGGTACAAAGACCTCCAAGAGTTTCTCAATACTCACACGCTGAATGCTCGCATCAAGGATCTTTTGAGTTATAACTTGATTCAACACCATATAATCAGAGAAGAGATACGCAAGGAGTGGTATACTACAACGGACAAAGGCAAAGAAGTTCTTGAACTTCTGGACCAATTGACAGAAGTGGCAGGGTTATGAACAGTGCAGGAGTTGGGTTACAATTTCTACTTGCGAGAACCACATGTCAGAATCACATTTAACATCTACCAGTATGAAACGGCAAACGTAGAGATTGCTCCTTCTGTGCTTTCCTCAGATAGAAAACCCGAATTCCAAGTTAAATTCTTAATAGAAAAACAACTTGTGTTATTCCGCCGAAAAGATTCATATATGCTGAATGTCTACTTCGTTTTTTCTTTTATTTTCTTTTAATATCCGGTTTAATTATTTCATGCAGGTTAATCTAGTAAAAGAACCTTGGAGAAAGGAATAAATTAAAAAATTCATTAAGAAATAGTGTATGAAATATATGTGGATTTATGAGGAGCATTTCTATAGAAAAGTTCTTCCATGCTGTACTATCGCGCATTATTTTTCCGAAGGGATACGATTTCTATAAGAAAGTTTTTTTGAAGGTTCATACGCGCTATGAGCAGAGTATAATGACTGCCTTATCAAAACTACTATGTAGTTGTACCATCACTTGTCGTTAATGAGTGATCCAGTCTCAATTTTCATCATTTCAGATGAGCACGATCAGCCTTCCGATTCTGCTCACATTGAGCTGAATCATCCCCCTGTATGAGCTTACATACCCGTTCTCCACCCTCACACTGTCTCCGACCTCCACCCACCCTATCTGCTCGTTCCAGAGCACGAGGATAACTCTGCCGGTCTCGTCTCCCACAGCAGCGTTGCTGACGGTCAGGGGCTCCCCCTTTCGGGAGCGGACTGGTCGGGGTTCCGACTTCTCTGTGATTTTTCCTTCTACTGTCACGTTTTTCATGCCATCCTTTAGCTCCCTTATCTTCAGCATCTCGTAAGGGGTGGACAAATCCATAACTCGCTGGTACCATCGTCCCCTCCAGTGTGGATTGTCTAGATCCCAGCCTACCTGGATGAAGCCGAGCTTCTCATAGAAGTGCATGGTCCTCACGTTCCACTCAGGAGTCCCCAGTGTCCAGAGGCTAACATCAGGGTAACCCTCCCAAAGCAGCTCGGAAGCCCTCGTCCCGACCCCTTTCCTGCAGAATTCAGGGTCCACAAAGATGCGCTCCAGCACCTTATGCTTTTCCCCTGCTGAACCCACCATGATCCCGCCAACTATTTTGTCGTCCAGCAGAATCTTGTAGTAATCTAGAAATCTCATGAAACGGACCTGGGCCTCTGGGGAGTCGTAGCCAGGTGGGCCTCCCGAACCCGGCGCTCCAACTTCTAAATCGCTATCGAACGCCTTTTTACAGATTTTCGCAAGAATCACTGCATCCTCTTTTTCTGCTGGCGCTATCCTGACCCTGTCATCTACCTTCACACTACTCCACCTCCGAAAGACAATCCAATACATGTGTGATAAAAAAGCTTTTCTCTTGAACTCCATGTTCCAGCACCTCTATAAGTTGCCATGCCTCCCGTGTAATGGAAATTCTTATAAATCTTTTT
>Ga0209427_10002292_pt1 | contig 22495 bp, 20 predicted proteins | sample DeeMarSWOR136_30_FD_187465 | JGI IMG/M metagenome (GOLD analysis project Ga0209427, IMG submission 187465) | Marine sediment microbial communities from White Oak River estuary, North Carolina - WOR-1-36_30 (SPAdes) (version 2) | ecosystem: Environmental > Aquatic > Marine > Intertidal zone >...
ATGAGATGCCAGAAGGGTATCAAAGAGAACAATCCTTTTGGTCCTGCCGATTCCTGTGAAATAGGCATTGGTATGTTTGCTCCTCTTGCCAGCGTCCATTTTAAACACCCCTTTTACGGTGAGCCCCGCCTTCCCCATAAGGGTACCGATCTTATTTTCCAGTTCTTTATTGGGAATTGGTTCAAACTTGTTAAATAGGGGCGCAATCAGCACCGGATATAACCACATAATCAACAACTGAAACACCGAAATAATTACCCATGCCAGTAACCACCAGGTATCTTTGAGATACTGCACCAATAGGAGTAAGACAGAGATAACGATACCACCCAGGATACCTGATATGGCCATACCCTTAATCCAATCTGAGAGCCATAATGTGAATGTTCTGGTATTGAAGCCGTACCTCTCTTCGATCACAAAGGTGCTGTAAAGGCCAAATGGGATATCAAGCAGGTTGGCAATCATTGCAAGAACGGCAAAAAAGATCAGCCCACTGCCTAAAAAGCCTGTGTGCCATGAAGTGATTATCTCAACAAACCAGGGCAAAAAACCGGTCAACAGAATGGCAAGCAACACCGCCTGGTCAAAAAATCCCGCAACAATGCCAAACCTGGTAGAATCTGCGGTATAGGCCGCTATTTTGGAGAATTTTTTCCTATCCACTGTCCCCTGAAAAATCCTGGGGACATTGTCTCCGTGCTGGCGCAGATGGGAGACATTAATGAGGTTTAGGGCGAGCTGAAACAGGGATCGAAAAAGGAAGAGGGCAAGGAATGCGATGAGCAAGGCGTTAAACTGGATCATCTTCCTTTTTCCACCGGATTCCCCCCTCACAGAGATCAACCACCTTGCATTCTTGATGCCTCGGTTTTCTGGCAATACAGATGGCCCTGCCATGGAGGATAAGAAGGTTTGAAAACAGTCTCCACTTCTCCTTGGGAACAATCTCCATGAGATCGAATTCCACCTTGGTGGGATCAGTATTGTGAGTCAGCCCTATGAGTTTACTCAACCTAAGAACATGGGTGTCTACCACTATCCCTGGAATGCCAAAGGCCTCTGAGAGTACAAGATTGGCAGTCTTCCTACCAATTCCAGGTAAAGATAGCAGGTCCTCAAGATTGCCGGGCACTTCCCCGTCGAACCTTTCTGCCAGAGTGGTAGAGAAGGCCTTGATGGACTTGGCCTTATTCCGAAAGAATCCAGTAGGCCTTATCTCCTCCTCCAGTGCAGCCAGATCTACCTGGGCGAAGTCTCTTGCGGATCGGTATTTCTTGAACAGCTCCCTGGTTACCTGGTTGACCATCTTATCGGTGCACTGGGCTGAAAGTACCGTAGCCACCAAAAGCTCCAATGGGCTCCTAAACGTGAGGGCAGTTCTGGCATCAGGATATTCCTTGTCCAAAATCTCAATTATGCGCTTCACCCTCTTTTTGTAATCTTCCTTTTCCACCTATCTTCCCCATTGTAAGGTGCAACGTATTGCTTTACCTCGTAAATTCGGTGACGTATTTTTAGCGTTAAGCCGCAGGTCGATCAATCTGTGAATTATCGGGTGGGGCCCGGGGGGTATTTTTTTCCTGGATGTCCCCTACATGATGCATCGGAGGGGCCGGTTCAAAATGGTTTACCTCCACTCCGTTCTTGTCAGTCATTGACTCGTTGCTGTAAACCATTTTGAGCCGGCCCGCTGGACGGGGTCTTTTGTGGGGCATCCAGGAAAAAAATACCCCCCGGGCCCTTACCAATGAGTAATTAAATGCGTCATTCTAATTAAGACATGTACTTAGTCCCCCTCAAAGCGTTCACCTGACCAGACATTGGCCCCTCTGTGGTAACCTTGTTTCTCCCAGGTCCCAGGGCGATCCTCATGCAAGAGCCTGATCTCCGAGACCCATTTAACGCTCTTGTATGCGTAGAGATCGGGCACTATAAGCCTCAGGGGGTAGCCATGATCCCAAGTGAGGGGCTCCCCATTGCGTTCCCATACGAGAAGGGTATCGGGGCGTAGGAGGGCCTGAAGTGTAAGGCTCGTCTCGAACCCACCGGGGCTGCAAACCAGTGCATAGCGGGCCTCTGGCAAGGGATTGGCCAACTCCAGGATCCGGTGAACACGGACGCCTTTCCACTTATTATCAGGAACACTCCACGACTCTACACAGTGAAAGTCCCTGGCAAGCTCAACCGCCTCAAGCCCCTGAATCTCCTGTAAGGTAAGAGTTAACGGCCTTTCAACCAGACCCCTGATCTCTAAGGTCCAGGACTCCGGATCCACATCAGGTGGCAGTTCTGCTGTCCTCACAGGCCACTTTTTGATCCAGTGCTGACCAACGGGCAGATCACCGGGATTCTTACCTTTCATACCCCTTTCCCCTGTTTGTACAAGAAGTATAGGAGAAAGGGGATTGGATGTAAAATAAAAATTCATGTAATCACTGATAGTGAGCAGCCTATTGCTCTGGGGTCAGCGAAAGGAAATAAGAAAGAAATCGCTCTGTGAGCTCCTTGCCCTGTTAAATTGTAGGTAACGTCTCAGGAGGGGCTGTGACCGCTTATCTTCAAATCTTGATAATCTGCTATACCAACTCGCTATCTAACAGGGTGAATCTGGAGCGAAGTCATGTAGGGGCGGGACACGCGGGCGGTGCTGGCTTAGACAGGAGTGCAATCTATTTTCTGCATCCATTAGTTAAGACATCACTGGTAAACGAGTACTATTTCCTTGACCACTGAGAAATATTACTATATTTCTTATAGTTATAATCCTACCCTGAGGGAAAATGGAAAAAAAAGAAATTGCATATTTCAGGATCTTCCACGAGGTATCCAGGGGAATCTTATCGGTGCTTGATTCAAAGAAGGTACTGAACCTTATTGTAAGAAGGATCGTTCCTGCCATGAAACTAAAGGCTGCCAGCCTTAGACTCTTGAATGAAAAGACGAATGATTTAGAGTTAGTCGCATCCCATCTATTGAGCAAAAGGTACCTAAGTAAAGGGCCACTTGATGCAGACAAGAGTGTCCCTGACGTACTGGGGGGCAAGCCGGTCTTGATTGTTGACGCTCAAAACGATCCGAGGATTCAGTATCCAAAAGAAAAGGTAGAAGAAGGGATTGTCTCCCTCTTAAGCGTACCCGTTCAGATCAAGAATAAGGTAATTGGAATGCTGAGACTTTATACCTCCTCCCCCAGATCGTTTAGTGAGGAGGAGATCGAATTTGCATCCGCCCTGGGTGAAATGGCTGGATTGGGTATAATAAATGCCAGGATGTACGAGAAGGAAAAGGAAAAGCTCACCAGGCTCTTTGAAAAAGGAGGCATAGAGCCTGCTCACCAAGAGGAGACTAAAAGATATGGGGTCAGGGCCGTATCCAGGGGCACCTTTGACATCAAAAGATCCACCGAATTCTTCAAGACCTTGCATGAGGTTTCTCGAGATCTTCTCTATGATCTGAACTCAGGTGAGGTCTTAGATTCTATGGTGAAGAAACTTATCCAGATAATGCATATAAGGGGATGTTGCATATATCTCTTCAATGAGACAACAGGAAGGCTGGAGATGGTTGCATCAGGAGGACTGAGCAACGAATACCTTCATAAAGGGCCTCTTGAGGCAGATAAGAGTATTCCAGATGTATTAAAAGGAAAGACAGTTTTCATAAAGGATGCTACTACCGATAGAGACATCCAGTATCAAGATGAGGCGATAAAGGAGGGCATCGTTTCTATACTATCCGTGCCCATCTTTGTTAAGGATTATGTTATTGGGCAGATAAGGCTCTATTCAGCAGAGGAAAGGAAATATGATAAGGAAGAGATAGAGTTTGTTCTGGCCTTAGCAGAAATAGGCGGCATTGCCATTACCAATACCAAATTTTACCAGAGACTGAAGAATGATGTAAGATTCTGGGAACTAACCCTTTCTTATCTTGATAAGGGTTAGAAAAATCTCAAGACATCCTCCCCCTTTTTAGATAATAGTCCCTAATATCAATCAATTTCCCCGCATATTCCTTTCGGAAATAGAGAAGTTGATAATTCTCAATCTCTTCGGCTAAGGGCTCCAGGAACGGGGTGATATCAACACCAAAACTGTTCATCTTTTTTTTGTCAGCTTCATGGATAATCAGCAGGCAGTAATAGTTTAGAAGTAGCCGCGACCTTGTCTCCCTCCGAAATAGATAGGCCCTTCCTCCAATAGAATTCACCAAAAAACCTGCATATCTGTATAGGGTATCCAAAGAAGGTGGCAGACCTTTCTTGCGGTTGCATTCATCACCTGACATAAGCCATCTGTAGAATAACGCAAGGTTGATCTCCATGGCATCTTTTTCATTCTTCGCAATGAGCCTTATGAGCTTCAGATCCTTTAGGCCTAGGGTCCTATAAAAATGGTAGATATTTTTGATAATCATTTCATAATTGAACCCTTCTCCTGCTGGAAGTGGTGGATCTGCGGATAAGTCATAAAGGATTTTTTTAAAACGGGTGAGTGTGTCTTCCCCTAACTGCAATTCCTTCACATAGTCCTGTTTATCAAGGTATCTGAAAAACTCCACAATGTCTCTTTCCATCTTCTGGCATTCATCTTCAACCCTCATGGCTTGGGTCTCAACTGGCCTTTCTCCCAAGACCTCCTCGAGCTTCTCATGGGGTGCCTGTATGCCTGGCAACTTACCAACCGTATCTTCTGCCTCTTGAGCCCTCTCCTCAAGATTTCTGGCCTCCCCTTCTCCCACCTCCTGAAGGGTGGGCTCTTTTTCGCCTTTCTTACTATAATAGGTGAAGTAGAAGACTATCAAACCACTCACAATAAGGGCAATAACCAGGAGCAATGCGCCCCTATTCATTTTCATTTCGTATCCCTCCATTTCAGATTGAGGATTTACCCTGCCGGAAAAACGGGCCGCCATTTATAGCGGGGTGAAATAATCAATAACCTTGAGCGTGTCTTAAAGCCTCATTGACACTCTAACAGGTTTTACCGGTAAATCAAGGGTTACCACGGTTCCCTTGCCATCCTTTCTCTTTCTGATGTCAATTTCACCTTGGTGATTCATTACAATCTGATACACCATAGTCAACCCCAAACCAGCCCCCATTGTCTTGGAGCTGATAAAGGGATCAAGGACGGAGTCAAGTTCATCATCATCTATGCCTATGCCAGAGTCTTCGACCACGATCTGGATAAGAGAATCTCTCGCCCGTGCCTCAAACCTAATAGTGCCACCCGTGGGCAGAGCCTCTATGCTATTCTGGATAATATTCTTCAATGCCCTCGATATCTGTGCCCTATCCATGGTAATGGTAGGCAAACCCTCTTCAATATCTGCTTCCAGATGGATCGATTGCCTGGACATCGCCGGAGAAAAATCCTCTATAACCTTGGACAAGAGATTGTTCATGTTGGCTGGCTGGAGATAAACAGTTTGCATCTCTGCAAGCTCTTCTACATCTTGAACTAGTTTTTCCAGCCTGGAGGTTTCTTGAAGTATGATATCAAGATATTTCCGGAATTTATGACTCTTTCCTAAGCCCTCTCTCATCCTCGCTGCGAAGCCTCCTATGGACATAATAGGATTCCTCACCTCATGGGCCACTCCCTTCACAAGATTGGCTATAGCCGCTGAGCGCTCAGACCTGATCAATTTTTGTTGAGTTGTTTTTAGTTCCTCAGTGGTTAATTCGAAGCTTTCCTCTAACCTGTGGTAAAGCCTTGCGTTATCAAGGGCTACAGCAATCTGTTGGGCAAGGGCTGTCAGGAGTTCAGAGTCCTCCTCTGTAAACGGGGCGCCACCCTTTTTGTTGATGACCTGAATAGCGCCTGTGACCTTTCCTCTTATAGTAAGTGGCACACAGATGAGTGACCTTGTGGTAAAACCTGTTTCCTTGTCAAACCGATCGCTAAATCTATCTTCCTTTTGCACATCTTCCACAATCATCGGCTTTCCGCTCTGTACAACCCACCCGGCAACTCCTTCACCAACCTTCAATCTCCTGGACTGGATAAGGCCACCCTTCTCTCCCCTTGCGAGCCTGATAATGATATCCGCCTTTTCTGTATCAAGCTCATAGACTGAGCTGGCCTCGGCCTCCATAAAATCCTCAGCCGCCTTCATGGCAAAATTAAGTACATCAGCGGTTTGGAGTGATGAATTTATTAGGGCACTGGATTTTAGCAGGGCAGACAGTCCCCTGCGATATATATCACTATTGATTCCTTTCATCATATCATCTATCGATCTTATATTTTCCGGGAACTCTTTAATAGAAGCCCGTGATGTTACAGTGATTTTCCCTTTAATGATAACCTAATTATATGGATTGGTAAAACAAAAAATATCTTTCCCCTGTTTCAATATGGCCATTATCAGGATTTTTCTTGAGAAACAATGCCTTTTTTAGAGAGGAGCAAAAGTTCTTGACCCACATGTAAGGTTATGGTATCCCTTTGGCAAATTCTTGCTTAGACCTTTTCTTTGGGAGGAAATCATGCATTACAGAGTGCAACCTGCCCTCGAGCACTACCTCGGCATCCCGGGCTATTTTATCACCTTGCTTATTTTACTAGTTGGCCTTGCCCTCTTTCTCTATATTATCTACAAGAGATACCTATTACTGAAACCTGCAAAGCCCGATCCTCGATTTGATTCATTATGGCGGAGATTTTATGATCTCATTATCTATGGTATCTTCCAGTGGCGACAGCCGCGCTATCTCTGGATTGGCATACTCCATCTAATGATCTTCTGGGGTTTTGTTATTCTTGCCCTGAGATCAATAACCCTCTATGGGCTCGGATTAAGGGCCGAATTTGTTCTACCGTTTATGGGAGGCTCACTGGGAGAACTTTATCATCTTTTTAAGGATATATTTGAGATTATCGTCCTCTTTGCCTGTATAGCAGCTATATTACGGCGGGCTATATCCAGACCTGCCAGATATGAATTCAAGCACGGAAAGGCCCATAAATTTCACGCCTATCTTGTGCTCGGCCTGATCAGCTTTTTGATGCTCACTGACATTGTCATGGATGGAAGTGGGATCGTGCTTGGAGAGCAACGCGGCTACTGGATTCCAGCAGGACATAGCGCCTCTTATCTCCTTAATGGCCTCGGCCAGGGTACGCTAACGACCCTTTACCTGTGGAATTACTGGCTTCATATCCTAACCCTGATGGTTTTCCTGAATTATCTCCCCCTTGGGAAACACTTTCACATCATTACCGCCATTCCCAACGTGTTTTTAAGGAAGCTTAAAAAGGGTTCCATAAAACCTCCCAGATGGGATGTGGAAAACATTGAGGATCTAGACTCCCTCGGGGTGGAGAAGGTCGAAGATTTTACCTGGAAACATATCCTCGACTTCTATACCTGTACCGAATGCGGCCGGTGTTCTGACAACTGCCCGGCAAATACCGTTGGGCGACCATTATCACCTATGGAGGTTACCTTAAAGATCAGGGACTACGCCTATCAACAAAAGCCTCTCTTTGCTATTAGAGGGAAAAAGGGCTCACAAGATCAGGGGCTCGCCTTGATAGGAAATGTTCTTGAACCTGATGAAATCTGGTCATGCACTACCTGTGGGGCCTGTGAGGAGGAATGCCCGGTCTTTATTGAATATATCGACAAAATGATAGATTTGAGGAGATCTATGGTTGAGTCTGCCACGATTCCCAAGGATTTCCAGGACGCCCTGGTGCGCTTTGAGAAGACAGGTAACCCCTTTGGTAAACCACCAGCAAAAAGGGCCGATTGGGTCAAAGAGTTAGATGATGTTTCTGTAAAGATACTCGAAGAGGGAGAGGAGGTTGATGTCCTCTACTTTGTTGACAGCTATGCCTCCTTTGATCCACAAATTCAGCAGATAGCCATGGCTATTGTCAGGGGTCTCAATAAAGCGGGTATAACCTTTGGAATTCTTGGCCCCAGAGAATCGGATTCAGCCCACCAGGTGAGAAGACTCGGTGAGGAAGGCCTCTTTCAGTTCTTGGTGGAAGAGAACATGGAAACATTCAAGACATGCTCCTTTAAACAGATTGTTACCACAGACCCCCACGCCTTTAATACCCTGAAAAACGATTATCCTGGCAATTGGGTCATAAAACACTATACCGAGTTTTTTCTCCCCCTGATCGAAAGTGGCCGGCTGAAAGTGGTTAAACCTCTTGACAATGGAGGCATATACACTTACCATGACCCCTGTTATCTGGGAAGGCACAATGGTATCTATGAGGCCCCGAGGAGGATCCTTGCTTCAATCCCTGGTATCCAGATAGTCGAAATGGAACGCACCAGGGATAGAAGCTTTTGCTGTGGCGGTGGCGATATTAATCTCTGGTATGACATAGAGGAGGAAGAGATGAGAATGGGTGAAAAAAGGGTAGCCATGGCCCATGAGGCAGGAGCTACTGTTATTGTTACTGCCTGCCCTTTTTGCCTTCTCAACTTCGATGATGCTATCAAGACAAGTGGGCTCGAAGGGGAAATGAAGGTAGTTGATTTGATGGAACTCTTTATGAGCACACTATAGGATTCGGGGAAGTAATCCCGAAAGGTACCAGGGAATAATGTAGTGATTTCAGAAATAGAGGGTTTGGGAAGTGTCCGTTGATACCTTGAAAATACGTATACAACGGGCTACAGATCACGGACATCAGCGATTTTTGAAAAAGGAGGAATAACAAATGGATGTTGTTGTTTGTGTCAAAAGGGTGCCTCTTACAGAGGAGGTAGATCTTGTTGTTGATGAGCAGAAGAAGGGGATCAAAAAAGACCAGCTTGCATTTGTGCTAAATGACTGGGATAACTATGCAATCGAAGAGGCGATCCTCCTCAAGGAGAAACACGGAGGAACGGTTACCGCCGTTACCGTCGGTAACGAGGATGATGAAGAGGTCTTAAGAAGATCTTTGGCCATGGGCGCTGACAGGGCTATCAGGATTGAGGTAGGTGATGTGAGCAGGTTTGACAGCTTTGGAATCTCAAAGATTCTTTCCCGGGTCGCAAAGGATTTGCCGTTTGACCTCATATTTACCGGTGTCCTGGCCGACGACGATTACTACGGAATGGTTGGCATGATGATGGCAGAGCAGTTACACATTAACCATGCCAATATGGTTACCGCTATTGAAATAGAGGATGGAAAGGCCCGGACTACATCCGAGCTTGAAGGTGGCCTTGGCGAGGTTTCACGCATTGAGCTCCCTGCCCTATTGGCTATCCAGACAGGGATCAACGAGCCGAGATACGTCTCTATCCTGGGTATCAGGAAGGCGGCCAAAAAAGAGCTAAAAGTTATGGATCTTTCCGATCTGGGTATACCTGATGAGGAGCTCTCTCCCAGGACCATCATTGATGAGGTCTACTTGCCACCAGAAACTGAGGGAGCCCAGATACTTGCCGGAGACGCGGACAAGATCGCTTCTGATTTCCTTGAAATTCTCACAAAGAAAGGGGTGATGGAATAGATGAGCGAATTATTCGTTATTGTTGAACATAGACTTGGCGAGACAAGGGATATCACCTTTGAGATGCTATGGAAGGCTGGCGAGCTCGCTCAAGAGCCCTCATATAGCGTTACCGCCGTCCTTCTTGGCCATGAGGTGAACCCCGTTGTTGAGAGTATTTCAGACAGGGCCGATAAGATAATCATCTGTGATGATGAGCGGCTCAAGAATTTCAATGCAGATATCTATAAAGAGATCATCGCTGGATTGATTGAGGAGTCAAAACCAACCCTTACCCTTATTGGTAATACGTCATGGGGGATGGAGCTCGCTCCCTGTTTGGCGGTCAAGGCTGGATTCCCCCTGGCTACGGACTGCATCGATATCATGTTTAAGGATGATAAACTCATTGCCCAGAGGCAGATGTATAGTGGAAAGATCTTCTCCAATGTCTCCTTTTCCTCATCTGCTGGATACCTTCTCACCATAAGATCAGGTGTATTCCCAAAGGATAGAATCGGTGACAGGCAAGCGCAAATAGTCCAGAAAGACTTTCCTCTAAAGGATATGGCACTGAAAAAAGATTTTATCGAATTCGTTGAAACCGCTGCCGGCGACGTGGATATAAGCCAGGCAGAGCTGCTTGTCTCTGTTGGAAGGGGTATCGGAGAGGAGGAAAACATCTCCCTTGTGAAAGAATTGGCTGAGGCCCTCAATGGAGTTGTTTCCTGCTCCAGACCTATTGTTGATAAGAACTGGTTGCCCAAGTATCTGCAGGTTGGCACATCAGGCAAATCAGTCAGCCCCAAGGTCTATATAGCAGTTGGAATAAGCGGGGCCTTCCAGCATATGGCTGGTCTTGGCGGGGCAGGTACGATCATAGCTATCAATAAAGATCCCAAGGCGCCCATCTTCAGGACTGCCCATTATGGTATTGTTGATGACCTGTTCAAGATCATACCCGTATTAAAAGACAAGGTGCTGGAAACAAAAAAGGGATAAGGAACAATGGACTTTACCCTCACCAAGGAACAGCAGGACATCCAGAAGGCAGCCAGGGAATTTGCCCTTGGTGAGTTCCCTGAAAGGGCCCAGGAATTTGACAGGGATGAGACATTTGACCTGGATATCTGGCGAAAGGCCTGTGAGCTTGGCTTTGTAGGGGTATTCATAGATGAGGCCTATGGAGGTGCAGGGCTTGGGTTTTTTGAACACTGCCTGATAACAGAGGAATTCTGGGCAGTTGATGCGGGTATGGCCAATGCTGTGATCACTGCCACCTTTGGTGCTGAACTACTAGGCATGTTTGGAACTGAGGAACAGAAAAAGAGATACCTCCCTCCCCTTGTTCAGGGAGAGGCCATCACTGGTACAGCCATTACCGAACCAGATGCAGGCTCCGATGTAACCTGTGCAGTTACTACGGCTGCCAGGGATGGTGATGAATATGTCATTAATGGCACCAAGATGTTTATCACCAATGGAGATATCGCAAACTATGTCCTTGTATTCTGTCAGACAGACCCTGATAACCCGGACAGACACAAAAGGCACACATTCTTTATTGTGGAGACAGACAGACCAGGATTTGAGGCAAACAAGCTCCATGGAAAACTCGGCATAAGGGCAAATGATACCGCTGAGATATCTCTTTCTAATGTCAGGGTTCCGGGATCCAATATGGTGGGAGAAGAGGGCGATGGCTTTCGGGGGCTTATGGCCTTCTTCAATATTACCAGGCTCCATATTTGTGCTATGGCCGTAGGTATTGCAAGGGCTGCCCTGGAGGAAAGTATTGCCCATATCAAAAAAAGGCACCAGTTTGGCGCACCCCTTGCATCATTTCAGATAAACCAGTTTAAGATAGCTGAAATGGCTACCAAGATAAGGGCCGCCAGGAATCTTTATTACGAGGCCGCATGGCTGGCCGATAATGGGAAGATTGATCATGGACTCGTTGCCATGGCAAAGTGGTTCTCAGGGGAGATGGCGGTAAGATGTGCAGATGAGGCACTTCAGATGCACGGAGGCTATGGCTATATAGATGAATACAAGGTTCAGAGGATCTACAGGGATGCAAAGATTGTAGAGATATATGAAGGGACCAAGGAGATAGAAAAGATCATCGTGGCCAGATCTCTCTTAAAATAAGGAGATAGGAGAAATGGAAATAATAGAAAACGCACTAAAGAGAGGCCAAACAACACTTTCGGAGTATGAATCCAAGAGTGTTCTGGCTTCCTACCAGATACCGATTACACGGGAAACCATGGTTGAGACTAGTAATGAGGTTATCTCTGCAGCCCAAGAGATCGGTTATCCTGTGGTGATGAAAGGATGTTCGCCGGAGATAACTCACAAGACGGAAAAAGGCCTCATCAGGACGGATATCAGAAATGACAGGGAGGCATTGGATGCCTTTGATCATATCATGGCTGCCATGGATGGCATTAAAGGTGGTGTGCTTGTCCAGGAGATGATTACAGGAAAGCGGGAATTGGTTATAGGGTTGATCAGGGATCCCCAGTTTGGACCGTGCGTCATGTTTGGTCTGGGGGGCATATTCACCGAGATCTTAAAGGATGTCTCTTTTCGCCTTGCACCTCTGGAGAAAAGGGACGCCCTTGAGATGATGGATGAGATCAAGGCCCACAAGATACTCGATGCGATAAGGGGCATGGAGGCTGTTGACAGGGATATCTTGTCAGAGATGTTAATCAATGTGGGAACTATTGGTATCGCAAATGATAAGATCAAGGAGATAGATATCAACCCCGTTATTATATCTGGCAGCCGCCCCATAGCTGTGGATGCCCTTGTTGTGCTACAACCTGCTCCATAGATCCCAGGCTCCCTGAACACGGTTCTCCTGGCACATTCAGCCAGAATCCTCCCCTCTGAACAGCCTAAGCTGAGTTGTTCTGGACGAGGAGTTCTTCGTTATAAGACCTTTCCCATCTTGGAGCAGGACGCTTCATTTTAAGGAAATCATGCACAAAGAGGCCCCTGGCATTGAGGTGGTGGTTCTTGAGCCAGGCCAAGAATATGTACTGTAGGATCGAGATATTCGGGTTATCTGAATGTACTGACGCCCCACAACCGTAAATTCCTTGACTGCATTACAACCTGTCCCATAATTGCCAGAATCCGGGAAATGACTTATTCACGCAATTTTCATCCCTTATTTTGATTCCTGGCACCTTCAATCCTACCACGGCCAAGCTCATGGCCAGCCTGTGATCATCATAGGCTTCCACTGCGCCTCCGGAAAGCCTTCCTCCCCCATGTATGATCAGTCCATCAGCCAGTTCCTCTACCCTGGCGCCAAGCCCACCCCATTCGAGGGCGATTGAGCTGAGCCTGTCGCTCTCTTTATGGCGCAGTTGGGGAACATTTCGGATAGAGGTCTTACCGTTGGCAAAAAGGCTAATGGCTGCCAGTGTGGGCACCAGGTCAGGCATAGTACACATATCCACCTCAATCCCGGAAAGCGCTCTACCACGAATAGTTACCCTGTCGGTCTGCCTTTCAATACCACAGCCCATTTCCTCAAGAACCTGGAGAAAACCTATATCCCCCTGCTGGGTTGTATAGGGGTGGATATTCTCCGTGGTAACCATCCCTCCGGTCACTGCTGCGGCGGCCCAAAAATACGATGCGGATGATATGTCACCCTCAACCAAGAACTGTCGGGCCCTATAGCCATTGCCTGCTGGGATCCTGAAATAGCGGTAGCCATCACAAGTGACTGGAATTCCGAATTGCCTCATTACCTCAAGGGTAATGTCCAGGTATGAGCTTGAGATCAGTCCTCCTGTAACCTCAATCTCTACCTCTCTTTCAGCATAAGGACCCGATAGGAGGAGTGAGGATACATACTGGCTGCTCTTTTCTCCAGAGATAGTCACCTTTCCACCCTTGATGCCCCTTGCCCTCACAAGGACAGGGGGGAAATCATTTTCTGCTACACACGAGGCCTCCACTCCCAGTTGGTTTAGGGCCACGACCAGGTCTCCTATAGGTCTTTTGAGCATCCGAGGACTTCCGGTAAGAATAAATTCTCCCCTGGCAAGGGAGACTATTGAGAGAAGGAGGCGAAGGGAAGTCCCTGAGTTCCCCACATAGAACTCCTTGCTGGTGGGGACAGGGGCAAGCATTCCTCCCGCCCCTTCGACTTTTAGGGATTCCCCTCCAATTGACATCTCCACCCCAAGCTCCTTAAGCACACTGATGGTATAAAGGGTATCTTCACAGTGCAGAAATCCTTGTATCGTGCTCTCCCCCATGGCCAAGCTGGCAGCAATAGCCGACCGATGGGTGATGCTCTTGGAGCCTGGTATCCTTACGGTGGCATTGATACAGATACGTGGCTTAATCTCTTTCACGTAATCTATCCCCTTAATTCCTCTTTTACCGATCTGGCCATCTCTTTGAGGGGTGGTTCAAATCCAGTCCACAACCTGAACTGTTCTCCTCCCTGATGGATAAACATGCTGAGTCCGCTAATTGTCTTGCATCCACAGTCCCTGGCTAATTTGAGTGCCCTCGTCTCAATGGGATTGTAGATGATGTCCATCACTACAATACCTTTTTTTAGGAGATGACCAGGTATAAGGCACTGGTCAGTGTGAGGATACATCCCCACTGGCGTCGCCTGGACTATGAGATCTGCCTTTGTCTTTTCAATGTCTTTTAATGGGACAAAAGGAGATCCAAGGAATCTGGCAAGTTTCTCTCCGCGTCCAATTGAACGGTTTGCCACAGTCACCTCAATCCCCTTCTCCTTCAAGGTAAAACCAATGCTCCGAGCTGCTCCACCTGCCCCGATAAGCAGGCACTTCCTCCTAGAAAGATCAATACCCTCTTGTTCCAGGGACTTAAGGACCCCGATCGCATCGGTATTATAGCCCTTCAATCTGCCATTATCATTGACGATAGTATTGACTGCTCCAATCCTTTTCGCTTGATCATCCACCTCATCGAGCAAGGGAATTACCCTTGATTTAAAAGGCAACGTAACACTCAGTCCCTTTATTCCCAAGGCCTTCATTCCCCTAAGACAATCCCCGATCTCCTTTGTTTCAAATGCCAGATATGCAGCATTTAACCTTGAGACCTGAAATGCGGTGTTATGCATTGCAGGGCTCAGGGAATGGCCTAAGGGGTAGCCCACCACACCGTAAAGTTCTGTGTGCTGATCGATGATCATGACGAAAGGTATTCCAGGAGCTTTCTCATTTCCAGGACAGTCATCTGTCCATCGGCAGATTCCTCTCCCTGTGTAAGGGAGGCAAAGGTCAAATAGCCACCCATCAGGTGACAAAAAACTCGGCTTATTCGACCCATGGGGCCCATGCAGAAGGCTATGATCTTGACTCCCATCTCATGGGCCTTGGGTATGAGTTCGAGCACCCGAAGATTATCTGCCCATGTTTCGGCCCTGGTGACGATCTTGACAATACTGGCACGCGTGGCAGTGCAATCCCTGAAGATCTTTTCCAAATCCTGTTGTGAAGGAGTACCATCATTTATGTGGGTGGAGGTGATAATCCCGGATCTTCCTCCAGTGTCAAGAATCTTTTCCCGCCATCTTCGAGGCAAACTCAATTCCACATCAACGAGGTCTGCGCCCTCTTTAATGGCTGTCAATAAGTAATCGGCATGGCTTTCAGGTAAAGCGAGTCCTTTTCCTCCTTCTTTCCTAGACCGGTAGGTAACGAGCAAGGGTTTTGATGCAGCCCTAATGATCTTTTGCAGATCAAAGGTCTCCATAACATCTAGCCGTATCTCCAGCATATCAGCCAGGGTATTGGCCCTGGCTATCTTTTCAAGTGCCTCGCCAGTATCTATGGCTATGATTGGAATACAGAACATAACTTCAAGGATAAACAGGAACTATTCAATATTCCTTCTCAACGTATTGAGAAACTTCTGCATTTCTTCGTAATCCCTGCCATTTATAATATGAGTCAGATACGCAAGCCGGGAATTGATCTCCTGAATCTGCTTAACTGTATGAGGGTTGAACATGATCTCAGCCAACAGGTGATCGTCTTCCGAAAGGAGGCCCTTGGCAATATCCAGGTGCTTTCTAAATGTAGTACCAGGTGCCTCCTGTTTTTTCATGCAGGCAGCAAATACCATGGATGAAGCAAAAGGAACTGACAGGGAATAGGCGATGGTCTTGTCGTGTTCTTCAAACGTATACTCGTAGATACTTAGCCCAACGCCCTTATAGAAAGACCGGAAAAACTCCTTTCCACCCTCATCGGACTCCTTGATAATAATAGCATTCTCATTACGAAGGTCCCTGATATTGGCAAAGGTAGGGCCGAACATCGGGTGAGTGGATACAAACCTTCTTCCAAGGTTTCCGTAGTACTCATGTAAACCGGTTTTCACCGATGCAATGTCTGAAAGAATGCACTGCTCCGGCACGTAGGGAAGAATGTCATCAAATGCCTTATACACATTAGGAAGGCTTACCGCATTAATCACAAGCTCAGGCTCAAACCCCTTAGCCTCGATAAGTTCAAGAACCCTCTTTGCGTTAAAAAGGTATTTGAGCTTTTTCCTGTCCGGGTCGTACACAGCCACCTCATGGCCGAGACAGAACTCCTCTGCAAGCCATGTGCCCATATGCCCTGCACCAAGAATAAATATCCTCATACCACCTTCCTCTCTTTGTAACAGCCCATCAGTTTAAAGTGGCTGGTAATCTCTTTTACCTCTCCGAGTGCTTTTTTAACCCTCTCATCCCTATTTGACCCCATAAAATCAAGGAAAAAGGCATAGTTCCCCGGCTCATTTGGGATCGACTCTATCCTTGTCAGATTAATATCCTCCCTTGCAAATACCTCGAGTACGCTGAAAAGGGTGCCTGCCTTGTGCTCTGTGGAAAAGATTACGGAGCACTTATTGCCCTCTTCCCTGTTCTCTTCCTTTGACAGCACAAGAAACCTCGTCATGTTTCTGTCAAGGTCCTCTATGTCCTCCTTCATAATCTCAAGGTCATAAAGCTGAGCGGAAAGCTTGCTCGCAATTGCACCAGACGCCTTTGGTGTTTTTTCCGTCAGCATTTTCGCCGCACCCGCAGTATCGTAATATTGAACAGGGTGGAGTCTATTCCTTGCAAGAAATTGACGGCATTGTGCCAGGGCCTGGGGGTGAGAGTATACTGCACGGATCTCTCGGTGGTCGGTTCCTGGCGGAGCGAGAAGACAGAGATGTATGGGAAGCTCCACTGCTCCCACCACATTGAGGTCAGTATTGATAAGGAGTTCGTTTACCTGACCGACAACACCGCCAAGTGTGTTTTCCACAGGAACAATTCCATAGTCATAGAGCCCGGATGTAACCCCTTCAAATACCCCCGCAAATTCACTACACGGTACAGGAATAAGATCACTGTTCCACTCCCTTGAGGCAACTTCACTGTATGCACCGTGTTCACCCTGAAATGCAATAAGTCTGTAATCCTTTTGCTGGAGTTTCTTACTTTGCTTAATGATCTCAACATAGATCTTTTCTATAAACTCTGCATCAACGAGGGCTGTTGAGTTCCCCCTGGTCCTGCTGAGGAGTTCTTTCTCCCTTCCCCTGTCTTCAATCTTGGATTTAAACTTTTTGGCCATAAGAGCCAGTTCCATCCTGCCATTCAAAAGTTTCAGTATTTTGGAATCAAGGAGGTCGATGTTTTTTCTGATCTCTTTCAGACTCATATTTCACCTCACTGCCCTCTTAACTGGGGCCTGCGGTTAAATTATCTCATTTACCAGAGCCTCCAGTTCTCTAATTGATATCTCCTCCACCACCGCATTGCCTATGCCGTGAAGAAACACAAAATTTATGCTCTCCCTTTTCCTCTTCTTATCCTTTCTCAGCGCATCAAGCACCCTCGCCCCATCAAGTTGAAGTCTGGTAGGGAGTTTCAGTTTCTCGAGCAGCTCCTCGATCCTTCCCGCATCCTCCGGAGGTAGGTACCCCCTTTTTTTTGAGAGCGCTGAGGCAACCAGCATACCTGCACTGACAGCCTCTCCATGAGAAACACCTGTGGTACTCTCAATCGCGTGTCCGAATGTATGCCCGAAGTTGAGCTTCCTGCGTTCTCCCTCTTCCTTTTCATCCCTGTTTACAATGGATGACTTTATGATCAGCGAATCATATACAAGCCTCTCTATCACCTCAGTATCGAGCTCGAGGGCTTTTTCATGGTGTGCTTCAAGATACGAAAACAGATCGGCATCTCCTATGGCGGCGTGCTTTACAATCTCGGCGAAGCCGCATGAGATTTCTCTGTCTGGCAGGGTCCTCAGGAGATTCATGTCGCAGATAACAAATTCGGGTTGATTAAAAACGCCCACCATATTCTTATATCCACCTAGATTCACACCGTTTTTCCCGCCGACACTGGCATCAACCTGTGATAGCAGCGTTGAGGGAACGAACCCGAACCTCACCCCGCGCACGTAGGTTGATGCAACAAAACCGGCAATATCACAGACAATACCTCCGCCGATCCCCACAATAAAGGATGAACGGTCAGCCTCAAGCTCCACAAGCTTTCCATATATGGCCTGGACAGTATCCAGGTTTTTTACCTTTTCACCAGTACCGATCTCTATGACTTCATAGGACAGGAAATCTTTCAGATAGTAGCTTCTGACGTTGGTGTCCGTGATAATCACCACTTCTTCCGCAGAAATATACTTTCTGAGATCTCCAAGGCTTTCGCCGATCAGTATGGTCGAATCCCCTGTAGCGCCGTGAATCTCAAGGACTTTCACTGTGCCAACCCCGATGTCTTGATGTTGCGACACTGTTCAATTTCATTCATACAGGAACGAAGCGCCTGTAACTTCTTCATCAGAGCTGCAAACATATCCGTGGGCATGGCTTGATCTTTATCGCACAGGGCCTCGCATGGATTGTAGTGTACTTCAATAATGATGCCATCTGCACCAACTGCCATAGCAGCGAGGCACATAGGCTCAATGATGCTCAACCTTCCGGTTCCATGCGAAGGGTCAACAATGATAGGAAGGTGAGAGACCTCTTTAGCTGAGGGCACGATGCTGAGATCCAGCGTGTTCCTGGTGTATGTCTCAAATGTCCTTATCCCTCTCTCACAGAGAATGACGCTGGGGTTTCCCCCTGCAAGTACATATTCCGCACAATTGAGCCATTCCTTAAGGGTTGAATAGATACCTCTTTTCAGAAGCACTGGCTTATCGGCCTTTCCAACCTCCATAAGGAGAGAAAAGTTCTGCATGTTCCTGGTGCCGATCTGTAGGACGTCTGCATATTCGCATACCCAGGACACATCTCGAGGATCAGTAACCTCGGTCACCACCGGAAGCCCGGTCTCTCTCTTTGCCTTTTCAAGTATTTTCAAGCCCTTGAGACCAAGACCTTGGAAGTCATACGGTGAAGTTCTCGGTTTGAATGCACCGCCCCTGAGCATATTGGCCCCCGCCTCCTTTACCTTCTGAGCGGTTTTTATTGTTTGCTCCTCGCTCTCCACACTGCAGGGACCGGCAATCACCACAAAATCCTCACCGATTTTCACATTACCTACGGTAACGACTGTCCTTTTATTGTCGCCTCCGTTTAAGGATGTAAGTTTAAGATTTTTCATTGTGAATTTCCTCCGGTTAGGCCTGATTCCACACAGAACTTCATTGCTCAGCACTTTGCTTCTCTGCGAATCTTTTTGCCTAGGATTCTATCTCCCTTGTTTTTGAATAACCTATTTCATGGTCCCTGAACGCAAGTAGTGATCGGCCAGGACGATCCTGACCATTGCCTCAAGCACCGGGACAATACGTGGAACTGCTGATATATCGAACCTCCCGGTGAGTTTTAGTTTGGCAGGTCTCCCTTCCCGATCAACCGTATCCTGTTCCCATCCAATTGAGGGCACAGGCTTGACTGCGGCCCTGAGGATGATCTCATCTCCATTCGAAATGCCCCCCAGGATCCCCCCGGCCCGATTTCTTTGAAATCCATCCGGGGTAATGGGATCATTGTTTTCCGAGCCTTTGAGCCTTGCCGCCTCAAACCCGGCGCCTATCTCCACCCCCTTGACAGCCCCAACGGACATGACTGCCTTGGCCAGGTCGGCATCCAGTTTGTCGAATACGGGTTCACCAAGTCCTGCGGGGCATCCGGTGACCCGGACCTCTACAATTCCTCCTAAGGAATCCGCGTCTTCCTTGGCCTTGGCGAGAACTCCCTTCATTCGTTCCGTTGCAATGGGATCCGGGCAATAGAGGGGGTTTTTCTCAACAAAGTCTAAGTCCATGCTCTCGGCCCTGATCCCGCCCAGCTCAATGGTATATGCCCTAACCTTTACCCCTAAGGGTTCCAGGATCTTCCCGGCTACAACGCCGGCAGCAACCCGGGCCGCGGTCTCCCTGGCAGAATATCTCCCTCCTCCTCTGAAATCAAAGTGACCGTACTTCTTAAAGTAGGTATAATCAGCATGTCCTGGTCTGAAAACTTCGCGGAGGATCTCGTATGGCCGGCTCTTCACATCATGATTTCGGATGAAGAGGGTAATGGGGACACCTGTAGTCAGGCCCTCAAAGACACCGGACAGGATCTCCACGCGGTCCATCTCGTGCCTCGGGGTATCCATGGCACCCCTGCCGGGCCTCCGGCGCTGCATGTGGTACACAAAATTCTCGGAGGCCAACGGAATCTTTGAAGGACAGCCATCAATAACTACCCCCACTCCATCTCCGTGGGATTCGCCAAAGGTGGTTACCCTGAATATCTGCCCAAAGGAATTTCCTGCCATTACCGTATCTCCTTGTCATTTCTCTGAACCCGTTGCCATAGCCCTGCTATGATTATCTGTGCCACCCCTTGCGGGTCATGCTTGGTGGTATCAACGGCAAGGTGGCTGGCCCGTTTATAGAAAGGCGCTCTGAGTTTTAAGACATCGTCTATCTCATCCACTGGGTCGGCCCCGGTGATGGACGGTCTTATCCTGCCCAAGCTGATTTCCTTGACCATCCTTTCTTTCAAGGCCACTGTGCTTGCCGTAAGCCAGACGAGCAGGCCATTGCCCTTTAATCGCTGCACATTCCTTTCATCCATAACAACCCCGCCACCAGTAGCAATAACCAGATTGTCTCGCGTAGAGACCGTCGCTATTACCGATCTTTCCATCTCCCTAAACTGATTCCAGCCCTTTGCCACAATCAGATTCTCCAAGGGCTCCCCCGCCTCTTGCTCAATCAACCCATCGGTATCCAGAAAATCCCTTGCCAGTCTTCGGGCCAGGATAGTACCAGCCGCTGTTTTACCGCTGCATCTATATCCGATAAGAACGATATTCATTTTTCCCACTCTCCAAAGCAAACCAGCAGACCATAAAAAAAGCCGTGGGCTTTTTGGCTGCCCACGGCTTAAGATTACAAGATAAAGAGCTATCAACCCATGGGCGGACCTCCACCACTAAAATAAAAATAATAGCCCTGACTGGATTGATTGTGTGTAATTTTTGCCATTGGTTTACCTACCAATTCCGAGCATTTTTAAATGAAGCTTCTCCGGTTGTCAAGAAAAAAATCCTTTCCTCCTAAATAAAGCTTGACAGATGAATCTTGTTTTTCTATAAGACCATGCATATTTAATCAAGTAATATAATGAATCTTATGCTTCAGAACATTATCGGCATTATCCGGGCAACAGGGATACCTATACTTTCCCTGTTGCTCCTCCTTCTTATAGGTAGCTTGAAACTACCGGGCCTGATGATGGCATAATGTTTTTGAAGAGATCCGCAAAACCCGTTATCAGGCCCGCCTGATAACGGGTTTTTGGTTTTAAAAGGGAGCAGGATTATGGAAGAGCAGGTCTTAATCTACGATACCACATTAAGAGATGGCACCCAAGGGGAGCAAATCAGTTTCTCTGCTGAGGAAAAGCTGCGCATTACCCAAAAACTGACCGAACTTGGAGTTCACTACATAGAAGGTGGCTGGCCCGGTTCTAACCCGAAGGACATGCGCTTTTTTCAGATGGCTAAGGAGTCCAGGCTTAAGACAGCTCCTTTGACGGCCTTTGGCAGCACCAGAAGGGCACACATACCGCCAGAAAATGATCCTAATTTGGAGGCGTTACTACAGGCTGAAACCCAGACAGTTACCATATTTGGGAAAAGCTGGGACCTTCATCTAACCGAGATACTGGGTGTTCCATTGGAGGAAAACCTGGCCATGATCTGTGATTCGGTCAACTATCTTAAATCAAAAGGGAAAGAGGTTATCTTTGACGCCGAGCATTTTTTCGACGGCTATAAGGCTAACCCCCAGTATACCTTAAGGACTATCCAGGCGGCAATCTCTGGCCATGCTGATATCATTGTGCTCTGTGATACCAATGGGGGCACCATGGTAGGTGATGTAAAAGAGATGGTGAAAATGGTTGGGAAATCGTTTCCGGGCATCACTGTCGGTATCCACGCACACAATGATTGCGGATTGGCTGTTGCCAACTCACTTGCTGCTGTTGAAGCAGGTGCCAAGATGGTTCAGGGAACAATAAATGGCTATGGAGAGCGATGTGGAAACGCAGACCTAATCTCCACAATAGCTAATCTACAATTAAAACTGGGCAGAAGATGTCTCGCTGATTCCAAGATAAGTCACCTGACCGAGGTTTCCAGATATATCAGTGACATAGCAAATATGCCACCATTAAATGAAAGGCCTTTTGTTGGTCGAAGTGCCTTTGCGCACAAAGGTGGAGTCCACGTGAGCGCAATTGTGAAAAGGCCCCTTGCCTATGAGCATATCGACCCTGCCACTGTTGGAAATAAACGACGGGTGCTTGTTTCAGATCTCTCAGGGAGAAGTAATATAGAATACAAGGCCAATGAGATGGGTCTTGCTTTAGGGGGGAATGGTTACGACAGCCAGAGGATTGTCAAAGAGATTAAGCAAATGGAGGATCAGGGATATCAATTCGATGCTGCTGAAGGCTCTCTTGAACTTCTGGTGAAGAAGACCACCGGTCAATTTAGGGAACCT
>Ga0209427_10002293_pt1 | contig 22484 bp, 14 predicted proteins | sample DeeMarSWOR136_30_FD_187465 | JGI IMG/M metagenome (GOLD analysis project Ga0209427, IMG submission 187465) | Marine sediment microbial communities from White Oak River estuary, North Carolina - WOR-1-36_30 (SPAdes) (version 2) | ecosystem: Environmental > Aquatic > Marine > Intertidal zone >...
CCACCAAACCCCATCGAACCACGCCCACCACTTAACAAAGCAATCTCTCACGAAGAAGTACGCTGGGAACCTCCGTCGCAGCCACCTCGACCGCCCATTGGCAACATTCCCGAAGAATTTAAAACCGAGCTGTCCGTCAACCCGGAATTCCGCTTCATCACCACCCATGAGTTCCTTGAAACCCTTTCACAGACACAACCGTCATCAGAAAACCGCATCGAAATCATTGATATCAACACACTCACCGGTGAAACAACACGTTTTCATGAACCAGTCAACCTTATGAGTCTAAAGCTTCATGATCATTTATCACCGATTTCTACCTTAATAAAAGAAGAATTGGAACAAGGTGAGTTTGATTCAAAAAAAGTAGAGGTCATTGATACCAAAACACTCCAGAAGATAATGACTGAAAAGACATGTGCAGCCGCAGACAAGCAAACAAACCAAATAGAAAAAAAAGCAAAAGTTTACTTCGTAAATAAGAAGAATACCACAGTCAAAAAACAACAACATACAGATGATCAATCCTACCTCCCCGATGATCTTGAAGAACGATTCAAAGTTTTAAAAGAACAACGGAAAAAACAAGAAGCGGAAGAGCAAAAGCAGCGGGAAGAGGAGAAGCGGCTTAGGGAGCTTCAAGCCCAACTGGAGAAAAAGAAAAAAGAACAAGAACAAAAACGACAAGATGAGGAGAAGCGGCTTAGGGAGCTTCAAGCCGAACTGGAGAAAAAGAAAAAAGAACAAGAGCAAAAGCAGCGGGAAGAGGAGAAGCGGCTTAGGGAGCTTCAAGCCGAACAAGAAAAAAAGAAAAAAGAGCAGGAGCAGCGACGATCGCAGGAGGAGAAGCGTATGAGGGAACTTGAAGCCGAGATGGAGAGAAAGAAACGGGAGGAACAAGAGCAGCGGCGGTTACAGGAGGCGAAAAGACTTCGGGAGCTTCAAGTTGAGCAAGAAAGAAGGATGAGGGAGCAGGAGGCGAAAAGACTTCGGGACCTTCAGGCTGAGCAGCAAAGAAGGATGAGGGAGCAAGAGGAGCGGCGGTTGCAGGAGGAGAAACGGATGAAGGCGCTTCAAATGGAGCAAGAGGAAAAGATAAAACGCGGAGAAGAGCAGCGGCGGTTGCAGGCGGAGAGACGACTTCGGGAGCTTCAGACTGAGCAGCAAAAAAAGATAAGAGAACAGGATCAACAGCGGCTGCAAGAGGAGAGACGAATGAGGGAGATTCAGGCTGAACAAGAAAAATTAAAGACATTTGAAACTCATAAAAAACCTCTGCCAGAAACAGTGGAGTTTGGGCAAGAACCCTCTAGCCAAAAAGATGCCTCTCTTACGAAGAACCCCCGTGATCTGAAAAAAGAATTAAAAGAGCAAAAGCGGCAGCATCAGCTCGCACTTCGAAAAGCACGTATTGAAGAACGACAACGTAAAAAAGCGGAGAAAAAAGCGCTGAAATTAGCTGAAAAACAAGCAATGAATTTACGACAAAAGGAAGAGACCTTGAAAAAAGAACAAAAAACAACAGACGAATCAAAACCATTTAGCCTTATCAAAGAAAAAAAATTAGGAAAAACTGAAAAAATGGAGAACCAAGAGAAGACAGACGAAAAGAAGCATGATTCCCCTCCTGAGCTAGACGAAGACATAAAACAAGTTCTTCTCATCACAGATTATTTGCTTGGGGAACTTCCTGAGGATGTGCTCAATCTATTTTTAGAATCAGAAGAATTTGAATTATATGAAAAAGTATTGAATAAATACAAGATTAAGTGAGTAGAGGAGTATGGGCTTATTAGAAAAAGGTCAACAAAAAAAAGGACAGGATACCGTCACTGAAGTGCCACCCGTTGTGAAAAAAAAGAAGACACAACAGCCACGCCGGGTAAAAAAAGAATTGACAAATGAAGCAATTATCGAAGAGTACCGGATTCTTTCGCCAGAAAAAAGTATCACACACCCACGGAGTCTGATTGAGAAAGCACAACAAAGAAAGGAATCACAGTCAACAGAGTTATTGGACTCGTCATTGCAGGCATTGGATCAACTGACAACAGAACCGTTACCAGATAAGGCCTTAGAAACAGCGGAGATTGAGGAGGAACCGTCCTTTGAGATTGTTCCTGAAGATGCTGAAAAAAACATCGAAATCATCGAAGAACAAATAGGATTCGGATGGAAACAACAAGGAAAAAAACATATCATCTACGACCATAACACCCATGAATACCTCTATCAAGTCATTGAACCGCAACTTACTGAAGAGCAAAAACAAACAAAAGATGAAATTGCGCATTTGTTCAAAATGCTTGCTGACATAGACACATTTGACATCTCTACTGAGGAAAAGGAAAAATTTTTAGAAGAAATCATTGAACATATTCTCAGTGATAACAACATCGTCATCGAAGAAAGCGAAAAAGACGTCATCTACTATCATATCTTCAGAGACTTCATTGGGTACGGTCGGATTGATATTTTGATGCATGATGATGGCATTGAGGATATCTCAGCAGATGGACCGGCGACTCCTATCTTTATCCACCACCGGAAATATGAAGCGATTGAGACCAACATTTTTTTTGATACTGAAGAGGAGTTAAACTCATTTTTAGTCCGACTTTGTCAGATCTCAGGTAAACAAATTTCGGTATTCTCACCTATTGTAGATGGGAAACTCCCTGATGGATCACGTCTGCAGGCGACACTAGCGCGGACGGTGACGAAGGGGTCAACCTTTACGATACGGAAATTTAAAGAAATCCCGCTTACACCCATCGATCTCATCGAATATCAGTCAATGTCCACGGAGATGGCAGCCTATTTCTGGATGGCTATTGAAGATAGTGCCTCGATCCTCTTCTGTGGAGGTACCGCGAGTGGAAAAACAACCGCTTTGAACGCCCTTATGCTCTTTATCCCCTCATCGCATAAGATCATTTCTATTGAGGATACCAGGGAAGTCAACATCCCACATAAAAACTGGATTGCAGGGACCACTAGAAAGGGGTTTGCAGCAAGCGATGAAAGTAAAACAGGAAAAGATATTGACATGTTTGATCTTATCAGAGCTGCTTTGCGACAGCGACCTCGTGTGATTATCGTCGGAGAAGTACGTGGAAAAGAAGCATATAGTCTTTTCCAGGCGATGGCAACGGGACATACCGCATATGCCACGGTTCATGCGAGCTCGATTCATACGCTTATCCAGCGGTTGGAAAACCCTCCGATTGAACTTCCGCGAGCGCTTCTTACATCACTTGATATGATCGTGTTTCAAAACGCAGTCGACATCGGAGGCAAAATGGTCAGACGAATGACCAGTGTTACCGAGATTATCAAACTTGACACAGACACCAATCAACTGATCTTCATGGCACCTTATACATGGATCTCCAAGACAGATGATCGCTTTGAAAGTGCCGGGTCAAGTAAGATCCTAAACCGTATCAAACAGCAAAATGATTGGACGGACGAACAACTCATTCAAGAGCTTAATAATAGGATTGTTATCCTTGAATGGATGCGTAAGAAAAAGGTCAAATCTTACAAGAAGTTCGGAAAGATTATTGCGGATTACAAGAAATTCCCTGAACGGGTCCTTGAACTGGCGTTACGGGAGTTAGAAGAATGAAATCGACGAAATACACGCGATTATGTCGTAGACTATTTTCAAACTTCTTTGAACGATTCAATTTTAGCCAGATAACTAAGAATAATATGCTTGAAAAAGCGGACATCAGCATGGTGTACCAAGAGTACTACTCGATGGTCCTTATGAATGTCATCATCGGGTTTATTGTCTCACTTGTGTCGACATTACTGATTTATTTACTTCTGCCCAACAACATCACCGCGCTACTTGTATTTATTCTCACTTCAACTGTTCCTTTTTTTATTGGGATTGGTTACCTTCAGCTGCCCACATCAAAAGCAAAGACCCGGGCAAAGAACATCGACCATCACCTCCCATACGTAGCAAATTTCATCAATACCATGTCTGTTGCTGGGATCTCTCCGTCGGAGATCTTTGGTACACTTGCGGGGATTCAGCTGTATGGGGAGGTCCAGAAAGAAGCAAAGAAAATAACAACGGAAATCGAATTAATGGGAAACGACTCGATTACCGCACTCCGAAACGCTATCACGATATCTCCTTCAAAGAAATTTCGGGATTTCCTCCAGGGAATCATCGCGGTGCTTCAGTCTGGGAGCGACCTTGCCACGTATTTTGATCGATGTGTGGACCAATTCATGTTCGATGATTTAGAGGATCGTAAAAAAAACCTTGAATCCCTTGCTATTATGGCCGAAAGCTTTGTCACAACGGTGATAGCTTTCCCCTTGTTCCTCGTCATTATCCTTTCAGTAATGGGATTGACTAGTGGAGGGATTTCCTTTGATTTCCTCTATATCATTGCTCTTTTTATCATTCCTTTGGCGTATGTTGGATTTTATGTTATGATGAAATCAGGGATGGGTGAGGAAATATAAAGAAATTGAAGTTTGTTAAGGAATATAACATCAACAAGAAATATGGGAAAGATAAGACCATAGTGGTTATCATCGGGGTGTCGGTTCTTCTTGCGTCAGTATTCTTTATCTTTGGACTTTTAGCTTTTATCGGCTACCCCCTTATCGGTGTTGGTTTTTTACAGCCGATCGATTTTCTGGTCTTTGGCGTACTTGCGTGCATCGGACCACTTGGTTTTTACAATGCAATGAAACAAAAACAAAAACGTGAAATCATGGATAAACTCCCAGATTTCCTTAGGGATATCGCAAACTCGTCTGCATCTGGAATGACTATCTTTGACTCTATCCGTTCAGCCTCCGAGGGGGATTATGGGCGATTGACTGACGAACTGAAGATGATGGTTGCGCAGGTGTCCTGGGGTATCCCCATAAATGTTGCGTTGACGAATTTTGGAGAACGAGTTAATAATAATGAAGTCAAACGACTTGCTATTACCATCAACAAAGCCTTAGAGATTGGGGGGAACACCGCATCAGTCTTCAATGCAGCAGCAAAAGAACTTGATCAGATTAAGCGGGTCGAACAGCAACGACGTACAGAGATGTCTTTGTATAGTATTGTTATTTTCGTTAGTTTTTTTGTCTTCCTTGCCGTGATTGTTATTATTAATGGTACTATCTTTCAGGCTATCTACGATCTCCAAGGTCAAATGGCGGGAAAATCAATCGGGAACCTTAGAATAGCAGAGATCTCTCCAACCGAGGTACAGACCATGTTCTTTACCTTTGTCTTTGTCCAAAGTCTTGGCGGGGGACTGCTTGGGGGATTTATGATGGAAGGACGCATCTCCGCTGGGATCCGTCAGGCGTTCATCCTGGTCCTTATCTCATTTTTTACCTTCAAAATCCTCTTCTAAAGTGTCAAACCAGCCATAATGTCACGATACTATTATATAATCTCAAATATCAGAGTAGTATGTGTGGTTTGGAGAGAGTAATAGACAATATGCTCTATTGATCGGTACACTTTGGATCATACAAGGATTATACGAACTTCAAAACTAAATGGGAAATGAGGAGTGAGAGTTAATGAAAAATTCGCGAAACAACGTAGCAGTATCTGAACTAGTCGGTGAAGTACTTCTCTTGGCTATAGCGGTGACTTCCATATCAGTCATTTATACACAGGTCTTATCGACGCCAGGACCTGTCGACACGGCTAATGCTACAATCGTTGGAACAATAGAAGGCGGACGCCCTGTTTTTGAACTTCAACGAGGAGAGTCCTTAGGAGCTGATACAAAAATATTTCTTACATTAGCGGGATATGATAAAAGGGAATTTAGTACAGGGGAGTTAAGCAACCAGGAATGGACGATCGGAGAACAGGTGATGCTTCCAGTTGAGGATGTTACAGGAATTCGAGTGGATGCGACAATCGTCGATGCAAACACAAACACAATTGTTTTCTGGGGGCGACTTCAAGACGGCTTTACTACCACACGAAAAGGAGGGATATGGCATTTTGACGAGGATCTTTGGCGACGAGCCATCACTGATGAAGTTAAAGATAGCTCTGGAAATAATAACCATGGAATTTCATTTGGTGGTGCAAAAATCATCAATGGAACCCTGCAACCGTCAAACGTCAAGGTGAATAATTCGGGATATTTTAACGGATTTATGGATACGATTAGAGTTAAAACGTCTTGGACTCTTAATATCACCAACCAGATAACTATTGAAGCATGGATGAAACCGCAGATCCCTCAATTTGTGGCTGACATCGGTTCAATAAGCTCAACATTTGGGTATACTCCCTATATCATCCATCTATTCGATAATAACTACGTTTATATAAGCGAAGAAGCACAAAAAGGTTGTCACATAAGCACTGTGGAAATCGATCCTTATGATGGAAATATTTCTACTCATGCGGATTACGTCTTAACAGAAGTGTCAACCGGATCTAACATTTGTCAGCCAAAAATCGTTCAGATAACCGAAAACTTCTACGTTGTTAGCTTTATTGACTTCTATTACCATCTCAATCTGCAGACTATTAGTATTTCACCTGATTATTCTATCAACGTTGTCAATAAGTTTGTGTTTCCAGAGGAATGTTCAAGAAATAAGCGAAACAGTCCCAGTCTGCTGAAAATAACTGATAACGTCTGTGCTATTGCATATTGGACACCAACTGACGGAGGTATCTTACGAACTGTGGAAATCTCAGAAACCGGAAAAATTACATACAAGGGAAAATCGATCACTTACGATCCTGCTTCCTCAGGAATTGATCCTCGTGAACCCTACCTTGCATATGTTATGGATGATACCTATATTCTTGCCTATCGTGATCCTTCGGCTCATGGTATTTTAAAAACCTTCATCATCACATCCACAGGGAACATTTCATATACGGGGAACATGGTCGAATTTGATTCAGCTGCTGGATATGAACCAAGTCTGGCGCAGGTCTCTGAAAATATCTTTGCAGTGGCATATAGAGGTATTAACAATTGGGGATACGTTAAAACCTTTGATATTTCATCGAATGGTTCTCTTGTATGGACTGGTCAAACAAGGATATTTGAGCAATCAGAATTTTGCTTTAACCCGTGGATTATTTACGGTGAGGATGATATGTATATCATCGCGTATTCGGCAAAGAATAATGCGAAAGGATATGTTTCTACAGTTAGAATAGATGAAGATGGGATAATAAATCCAATGGTTATTTTGCGAAAACAATTTTTTGTAATAGGCCCAAACCCAGAAGTATGTTTCTTTCCGATAATCATTCGAGTCGGTGAACAATTATATGCTATTAGTTTCACTGGCGCAAATCACCAAGGATACCTTATTACAATTATGATTGGACCACATGGTCGAGGGATTTACAAAGGTAACTCTTATTTGCTGTATGCGAACACCACCTCGGTTGAAGCCTGCATTAATGATGTGTATCTCTATTACTACGATACTTCGTTTGGTTTAGGATGGAATCATTTTGCGGTCACATACAATGGAACAAGTATTTGCCTCTATGTCAATGGGAATAAGGTCAATGAAAAAAGCTATCCGAATCATCGAATTGATCTAACACGATCTCCTTTATTTATCGGGCGGTTCTTTTGCGGATTTATGGATGAGGTTGCAATTTATGATGAAGCCCTCACCCAGGAACAGATACTCAATCATTACGTATATCCTGGGATGTTTGAATAGTCTTTTATGCGCAATAATAGCTCGTCGTACATTTAAAAAAACGTAATGTTATGCTTGTTTAATTTCTGTTTAAATACTAGATTTTACTTTGATCAATAAGTCTACTCGACCCACCCTGGGCCGATTTGACCTCGGATTTCGATGATTCTAAAATTGATAGTCACCGTTGGAAGGATGCCGTTTGAAAGGAAATCCAGCGTAACAGCCGTCCCTGTGTCATTCAGAAGAAAATGAGTACCATACCCTGCTGAATTAAGACCAACTGCCTTTAATGAACGATTCAGAAACACACGCCAGGAGTTCGAATATGAGGAAGCGATGGTCAATTTATCGACATCTGTAAAATTCCGTTGCATCGAAACAGAATGAAACTCGGTTTGTATTGGATAAGTACCATACCCAGATGCCATCACCTTTTGACCAATGCCTGAGATGTTTACCACATCAAAGGTGATATTTACGATATTGGTTGTCTCGTTATACTCAATGAAAAAATTAGGGGGGACCATCATCAAATTCCCTTGATCCTGACTTACGATCATCGCCCCAGTCTCATAGGTGTATGATTGATCCAGGTAATACGCATTAGAAGATGAATAGGTAATCCTACCTATTGGGAATGTTGACGTCACCGGATTAGATAGTGAATTATTGTTAATGGTTATTACACATGATCGTTCTAGGATTTCCAAGCTACCAAACGCTTTGCTTGATACAAGATATGGTAGTTCCCTGTTTCCAAGTGTCACCGATGTCGCGATAGGCACGCCTATTTTTTCATCTGCTGCTTGATTGTCAATAACTGATGTAAGAAAAGCAAATTGTAATGCTACCATATCCATATGCTCTGCTTCACGTTGCTCCATGATTTCTGGAACGTAGACTGTTTGAACAATGGAGATGACCAAAACAACAAGACCGATAAGCAATATTGCAGTGACAATACCAACCACTGCACTGTCAGTTGTTTTCTTCAAGGCTCTTCTTACTCCAGAGGCCTTTATCATTCTTTTTATTGCATGTTTCTTTATGGTTCTCATTCCACACCCTCACTTTTTTACTTATTCATTTAATCCTTTTTGGAGTATTATTGATACAAGTATTGTGTTTGCAATAGGGTCAACGACCGTAGCTTTAACATATTTATCTGTGATGTCTATTCCGGTGAAATGAAATTGCACGGTTTCACCGAAATTCCATTTATTATCTCCATTTAAGTCAAGTAAAAGCTCATCCATGGTATTCTGGTACACCAGCGATCCGATTGTTATAGTGACACTTATATTTCCTTCAAGGGATACTCCCCCGTTATGTTGTATGTTTATGGTTTTATTTACTTTGTCGATTGTTCCAATGAGAGTCACTGGAGGAACAGAAGCATCATAAGGTAATGAGAAAACAAAAAAATGAAGGACACCGAAAAGAGAAATAGTAATCCCTAACAACACAACAACACCAATAACCTCGGATACTGCTTGAGTGAAACGTATCTTTTTTAGCATAGTATCTCCTTGTTTTGGCAAAACATCAATCGAATATGAATAAGGGAAATATTTCTAGGGATACAACTAGATCGTACACCAGAAGATAGTTTTCCATCCATCCTGTCTACCACACTTCAACGTATAGTTCTGATACTAATTTTTATAAAGAGAATACGGAGGGATGATAAAATTCTTTCGTTTTTAAAAATATGACTCTTATTATCCCTAGTAAAAAGAAACCCATCTCGAAAATGTCTGTTCTATATATGAAGATTCGTTATTTTCAGACCGGTCTTAGAGTCTGCTGTGGAGGAAAGCCGGAAGCATCAATACCTGATCGATAAATTAATTTTAATACTGCCATTGGTAGGTTTTGCCTGTACCACTGTTTTTCTTACACAACCACCTCCAAAAAATTAAAGAAAGAGAAGTGATTACCCCCAGCTACATAGAAACAAGAAACATGCCCCGGTAGTGTAGTGGCCTATCATGAAGCCCTGTCGAGGCTTCGACTTGGGTTCGAATCCCAGCCGGGGCGCTTCTTTCTTTTTATTTGATAAGAAGGATAAACATCTTTGTAATGATCGTATATTGCTCCAGCTGGTTATTATTGTCATCATATGCATAAGCGGTTATATGATAAAATCCAACAGGCACCTGAAGGTTCGTAGAGCACCCATTAGACAGATTCGTGTCTTGGAAAACAAACTCCTTTTCACGATAAAGCTGCATCGCGACGAATTTCACGGACACCGCATCACTGGTGACAGATGGAAGCACGACATAAAGCGTTGTGTTATGTATTGCAATGGAAAGATCAAGGTTGACAAGCAATCTAATTGGTCCTATCTTCGGATAATCAAACCAGTAGATGTATCCCGGGCTGTACAATCCCTTATCTGGACAGACGACGGTCCGACGATCCTCTATCTTGTTTCCTGCCTTATCCCATGCTTCCACATAAATATCGTAGGTCTCACCAAGATCTGCGATAAATTCCCACTCAAACCAGACCTTGGATTCCCCGTTAAAAACCGTGTTGTATATGGTTTCCCCGTTGACACTTATTTTCACCTGGTCAACCCCAGAGCCTGATGTATATTCAGTCACCGTTCCGTTAATTGTGGCATTGCCTGCTGGGATGGTATAGGATGGTTCATATAGGGTGATCATCGGTGCGGTTAAATCTATTTTAATCCCCTCGAGGAGATGATGTGGCAGTTCCTCATTGATCGAGTCATTGGACCAGTATTCGATATAGTTATTGGGTCGCTCTGATGAAATTACCGGCGGGTCGTCTGGGTTATAGACCTGCACTCCATACCCATTGATGTCATAATATGTGGTGATATTCTCCGGGTCGCTGTCAACATCAAAGACCGTGAAGTTCACAGTCACTGGTGTGACATACCAATCGTTATTCCCATCCGGCTCTGATGGACTAAGCGTGATTTCTGTTGAGGGAGGATAGATGTCTTTGCCAACCAACGCGGAGATATTCCATTTATCAAGAACTGGTGTTCTATGTGCAGAGATACGACTAAATGTTGCTCGGAGACGCACTGCTGATGCAGTAATATCAGAGATGTTCTGACCATTCTGAACGTCTGCTTTCAGGACAAGAGACCCATTTTGATCCATAATATCAAACAAAAGCGTAGTGGTAGAAGGTATCGTACCAAGGAAACAGAACTGTCGCCATTGGCGGAACAACTCAGGCTCAATTACAACAGACATCAACTGCGCCGATGTAATCAATTCCTTCTCATCGCCAAACACGGTAGTGACATTCAAGGAACCAAAGGACTGTTCGGAATGCCAGACATACTGGAACACATCAGCATATTGGCTTAAAAGATCACGTTCGTCTTCCCAGGTCACAAAAATCCTGCCTGCCCCTGATGCGATATCATTCCAATCGACATTCTGTGAGGAGCCATCTGAAAGCTCCTGCCGGCTCGTCATCACGGTCCCATCTGCAGCGATCATCCGTCCATAGATATCATGGTTACTCTGAATAATACCGTCATAGGCGATAAAAAACATTGTGTCAAAGTAGGGAACAGAGACACTTCGAATAAAACTTGTACCCAGCTCGATGATATAATTGTTTTTCACAAGACCACCGGTTTTATTTAGCATTTTCCCCCAGATATTGCCCCACCAATCACCGCCGCTGATATTACCATCATTCCAGGTTATAAAATATCGCTCTGACTTAGGATTATAGGATACTGCAGGGAAAATATAATCAGAGGTTTCACTCGCTAGCGCGATGGGGATACGGTTTCCAATACGGTTTCCATTGTAGTCGTAACGATACGCAAACAGACTAAATGGACCATCCCAGAAACTAGGTCCATCCTCGTACACGATGAAAAACATACCGTTATCATCAGAGCAAATCCAGGGATTTCCCTGGTAATTCGCTTCATAGGCTATTTGAAAATCGACATTGATGGGATATCCATTGTAGTTATAGAGTCTTCCGCGAACATCGTAATCATTTTCACCGTTACGGGCATCAGCCCAGACGACAAGGAATCGATTACTGTAATTATCATAGACCACCTGTGGATTAAATTGACCCCCGGTGGCAGTACATATCGAAAAACGTCTCTCGACAGTTCCATTTGGATAAATCATTGCACCTTTGATATCAGCCTCATAGCGTTGTAATGGTTGATTCGCAGGATTTTCCTCCCATACAACAAAAAATTTCTCTGACCCAAACGCATTGCAGGGGTTTTCTGCATGATAGGTGTCGATACCTGGTGTTGAGACATCGATGTCGCTGTTATTGGTAGGGATGGGATTCGTGCCCTGTTTATCATAGGTTCTGCCATGGATTACGCCTGGGAGGGTCCGTTCATAGTTAGGGAGCGGTAGAGGAATATCCTCAGGTCCGAGACGTTCTTCCCAGGTGACAAGAAAACGGTTTGCACCATAGATGACACTTGGGTCCCATGCACCTTCTGTCGTTGATTTAAAGGAGACCATGGTATCTGGACGAATGCGATCTGCCCAGGAAAATATCGAGGAAAAATTGCTTTTGTCTATGACTGCAGTTTGATTCCCATAAAACATATAGATTGTGGTTTGTCCTGGAGGGACGGTTGGGATTTTCACCATAAGCTCACAGTACATCCCGATGGTTGCTTTGACTCGGTAGTAAGGGAGTTGAACGCCGGTCTCATTGGTAAAACGTAGATCAAAAAAATTAAATTGCATGTCAGGGTCGTAAACAACTGTGATGTTCAAATTATAGTCTTGGAATGTCTCCTGTCCGTTGTTAATTACGGTAATTTCTTTCATACGCGTGAAACCTGGATCGATCCATGCAGCATAGGTGTGTTGCATAATAACCGTTCCAACGGTGGTATTGACAATGATGTTGTTTGAAAGGGAGGTGTCAACTTTACTTAGATTGAAGAAATCATCCTGCCAGACGACAATCGATCCACCGCGTGATAAGTTTTTTGGATCTAATATGTTTGCTGTTTCTTTGGTTTGTTGAATTCCCTGCCCGATTGAGGTAACGGTCAGCAGTAATCCTGCAACGATACAAAAACCGATTCGTGTTTTTATATCACCCATGATACAAACCTATCCCCAGGGTACCGGGTACCACTGACTGTTCCAAAGAACTTGTAACGTCCAGTCTCCAGGAATTGGCTGGTCACCGAGAATCCAGATACGTACAAGGTTTCCATTTTCTGAGTACCATTGAATTGTTCGGGTGATCTGGATGAAATGTTGTCCCATGAGTCTAAACCCGTACTGGTAGTTACCCGTATGCTGTGGGTCGTAGCCGACCTCTAAGTTAAATTGATCACCTAAGGGCTGCCCGAACGTAAAAATGGTGAAAAACCCTGAGTCCCCTAACTCCCATCCTAAATGGAGTCGACTGGTCGCATTTAGCGAAACAGCTCCCTGAATTTTAAATGTTTGACTGGCTGTATTTGCAAACGTCACTGCGACTACTTTATTAAATTGTAGTTCAATAGAACCTGATTCTCCGACATTGATATCGGCACTAACAGTAAAAACTTCCCCTGCAAGGTTTACCCTGATTTCGACATCAGTGAGCCGGAAAAGCTTCCCAGACCACTGGAAATTCGTAATATGACCATTGATATAATCCCATGAAATAATATAATGATCATCGGTTTTAATACCAAGACCGATATGGAATAATTCCAGGCCATTGTCTATTAGAGAGATTGTGTTATGGAACATATCTCCCCCTGCCGTAATTAACCCAAGTTCGACATGCGTATTTGTTGACGTCGGTAACTGCCAAAATACTTCAAGGTAGTTATTTTTAAACTCAAGAGTATCTGCCAGTGTCCATCCCTCATGTGCGATCGAGAAGGAAAGAGTCGGGTACCCAATTCCTATATCCCTTGAAAGAATAACCTGTCCTGTTCGTTGCTGTCTATTGATATCCCAAGAAAGTTCAAGGTTTCTGTTGCAAAGTTCAACGGTTTTAGCAAAGGTCCAATTCTTATACTCCATTTCCGTAGTCATCGTCATAGTGCTTTCAGAATCCCGGCTGACGTTCACAAATCCAGTTCCATTCACCAGGTCAATTTTCCATCTCATCTGCACAAGATTATTTTTCAACTCGAACGATTTCATCACCATCATGTCTTTATGCTCTATACAGATGCTTAACGTTCTAGTTTCATTAAGACCTCGCTTCAGGGTAATGTTCCCAGTTCCATTGAAAAGATTAACTGCGTTTTCAAAGCGAAGTTTTTTAGGAAAGTTTTCCAAAGAGATGAACGGATGGTCGTTTCCAAAAAACGACAACGTAAGGCGTTTGACCTCATGTGACATATCAAGTTCAGCAAAGCTTGAGGCAGCAAGATCACCTAGTGTACCAAGGCTTAAGCCCCATGAGGCATGGATTCGTTCAGGGAGGTCCATCACCATAAATGTCACAAGGTTGCCATTCTGTATCGAGTCCAAAGAATAGGAGATATTATATGAACGGTCACATTCATAGAGGAATTCCCGTGATCCTATAACAGTGAGATCAAAGACCATGTAACTCGGTAAGGGATCAAGAGTGAAGCTTTGTATGATATCATCAAATATCCCGCCTTGGGCGCGTAGCGAGATTTTCGTCTGAACACCAGCACTTTCCCCAAACTCATAGCTTATTTTTGCTTCACGAGGTATTGATGTGATGGTCAGTTCAGTTGCTGGCTCAAAATCAATCGAATAGGTACGCTGAAATATTTCGTTGCCTGTGCCATCCACTGTTAGGTATGTAGTAAAAAACGTCAGTTTTGAACCGCTTTCGATATTCTCTGGTAGAATGGATAATCGGAAGACTCGGGGATCACTGATATTGTCTCTACCGACGTAAAACGTAGTATTGATCTGATTAGAGCCTCCTTGTCCTGTCCAAGATTGATAGCCAATCTTTGTGCTGAAATACGGGTTGTTATCCTCAAAGGGTTGTCCGCCATCAAGAAGGACAAATGGAAACCGAACCTCGATGGAGATTTCGTACTCCTTTGACGTGTCACATGTTGTGATAATGTTGCATTTTGTTTCTACGACTTTTTCAGTATTATTTAAGATTTTTGTTCTGATAAACCGTAAATTAATGTGTGTATCATCCTTGTTTTGGATGGGGACGCTGAACTGTTTTGTTTCACCAGTGTTAAGCATCGAAGCAAAATCGTTCATCCCAAGCTCTAAGGGCGTTGATATGGTCTCACCGCCATCGAATTTCGTATTGACCCAGACACCAAAGTCTTCCCGACCAATCTTAAGATATAAAAGTTTTATGAAATCGCTAGCAACCTCGTAATTTGTCTCATCATATCCTGATGCCGTGATAGTATAGAGCCCTGAAGTAAGACTGAGATCTGCTGCTAATCCGTCCAAGGTTCGGTAATCCCAACGAATAGTCTCCCAACCAGTTACTAAGCGTTTTGCGACAAATTTACTATGATGGATATCATTGTTCGCTGTCTTTAGATTGACGCTCCGACCAATAACAACCGCGTAGCCCAAAAGAGTACTTACGAAACCAAGTTTGATTGGCGGGAGTTTAAACAGATACAGATATCCTGCTTTTGGTGATTCAATGGTAATTCCTGGGTTGGTAATGGTCCGGGCAGCGGTATTCTGCTGTTGATCAGTTGCCGATTGGGTAGCAGTATCTTGTTGTGTTTCCAGTCCAATCGTCGTTAGTGAAACCATCGGAGAGCATACCAAACTTATCACGATTAACAATACTATTTTTTTCCTCAACTTCTTTTCACCTCTTCATGTTTTGATTTAATCCCCCTATATTCAATAGGTCCATTATTATAGTAGTATTATAGTATTTAATAATACTACTTAATATATATAAAGATATTAGGTTGAACCAATATATAACCTTTGTTGTAGAAATAATATAGAGATAAAAGTCAGTTCGAATTTTTTATAAAAAAAATTGAGGTATTTTTCTTATAAGGACCTTTATTTATTCCTATCCTGGCCCTTATATATCGTAATTTGTCATAAAAATATACAAAGATAACCTTATATATTAGAAATACTATATATTTTAACTAGGTGAATAATATGAAGAATAATACAAGAAATTTGTTAAAGGCTGGTATAGTCTTATGTATCGCAGTCTTGTTAGTGGGTGTACCCGCTACTGCGATTAACAGCACCCCTGAAAAACCAACATTTGCTTCCACAACACAGACAGCGACTCATTCTGGTTCATTGGGTGATCAAGTTGAGTTAAAGTATTATGAAGAAGCTGGTCTTTCAAACGTCATTGGTATCACTAGCAGCCCAGCTACATGGAAAACCGCTATTCGATTAACCCAAGATGAAATGGCACCATATATGTCTTGGACTTTAACAAGTGTAAATGTGGCTTTTTCTGCAGATAATGGACACCCTGATATTGATATTAAAATTTATATTTTTGATGAAGGAACACAAACAGCACCTGGACCTGTAATCGTAAGTGACACGACCTATACTTTAGATACCACTGGGGTAACCAACATACCACTAGTGACACCTGTTAATCTTTCGGGTCATGATGAACTTTGGGTCGCCGTGGAATGGTACCAAGTTTATGATCCTCCTTGTTATTATGCATGGATGGACACCACGACCGGGCCGCATATTGAATATAAAAGCGATTGGGTCTATTTAAACAACGTCTGGCAACAAATACATATTCCACTGCCTTCTGCTGATGGTCGCTGGGGAATCGGTGCAATCGTTGAAGGAGAAGGTTTGGCGGAATTAGCAATTGCAAATATAAAGGGGCCAATAGGAATCAAAGCTGATGTGCAAAACGTCGGTGTGCCCGATGCAACTAATGTAGAATGGAGCATTAAAGTAACAGGCGGTATCTTAGGGATGGTAAACGCCTCTGCAACGGGAACAGCAGCTACACTTGCCTCCGGTGCATCCCTTGCGATAAATGTTGGTATGTTTATCGGATTTGGTAAAATAAACATCGTCATCACTGCAAAGGCACAAAACGCCCTTGAAGTAGCAGCATCAAAATCAGCGTTCTTACTTGGGCCTTTGGTCATTGGAATTAAGTAAAACCACTTAATTCTCTCTTATTTTTCTTTTTTTAGGTTTATGTCATCAGAGAATACATAATGATCAGATGATTTTTTCTAGGCCTATTAAAAAAGTGTTTTTCATATCACTTATTCTTATTCTGAGTATGGAAAGATTTTTTTTCTTTTAGGGCGAATCTTACGTATGATTGAGGCTTTACAGGAATGACAGAGACCTTGTGCGACTTCATTCATATCTAGTAGCCGTTTGCCGCAAGCCCAACAAAAAAACACTTTTTCTTCATTTAATCCTTTGAGAGATTTTTTACACTCAAAACAGATACGCTGCGAGATTTCATCAACAGTTTGGAGTTGTTTGCCACAGGACCAACAGAAGAATTGCTGATGTTCTTCCATTTCGTCTAAACTTTCCAATTTCATAGAAATCCGTTCCTAAGTGGTTTTTTTGTAGTTGTCAATCGAATGGTGTTTCTTATATAAACGATTTTTCTTTTCTTGAGATTTTATTTTTTTAAGATTCCTTTCTCAGTAATATACCCAGTGACGTATTTACTTGGAGTTATATCAAATGCAGGGTTCTTTACCATCACCCACTCTGGCATGATTGCTTTACCCTGTATCTCTGTTACTTCCTGTTTTGTGCGTTCTTCAATGATGATTTGCGAACCAGTTTTTATTTGCGGATCAAATGTACTTTGTGGCGCAGCAACATAAAACGGAATGTTGTTTTCCTTTGCGCATACTGCTTTCTCATAGGTCCCAATTTTATTGGCAAAATCACCATTTACCGCTATTCTATCCGCACCGACGATTACAATATCGACCTCTTTTTTTCTCATGTAATACCCTGCAGCGTTATCAGGAATTAATGCATGGGGGATTCCCTCTTGAGATAACTCCCAGGCGGTTAACAGTCCTTGAAGTCGGGGCCGTGTCTCGTCAGTAAACACAAATATCTTTTTTTTCTTTTTATGGACATTTCGCAATGGTGCTAACGCAGTTCCGTAGTCCACGGTGGCTAATGCTCCGGCATTACAATGTGTAAGAATCGTCATGTTGTCTTTGATAAGGCTCTCCCCGTGTTCACCGATGTTTTTACAATGGGAAATGATTGTTTCAACATACGTGGACGCTGCATCAAATACATTTTTTGTTTGGTCAATTGCCTGTATCATATAGTCCACTGCGTAGAAGAGGTCGTATGCTGTTGGACGGGTTAAGCGTAAGAGTTTTGCAGATTGTTTAGGGTTTTTTTCCCCTAAGGCCATACCATATGCTGCTGCAGCACCAATAGCTGGAGCTCCTCGGACCACCATCTCTTTAATGGCAAATGCAACATCCTTAACGGTTCGTGCGGTAAAGATTTCAAAGGAGAATGGGAGCTTCCGCTGATCGATGAATAGTATGTTATCTCTGTCCTGCCATAACGATCGATACTCTCGTCCATTTATTTTCATTGTTGAACCTCAAGGTATTTATGGAGGGCATCACGAACTTCTTTTACGTTTATCCCAGCAAATACGACTCCTTCGTTTTTTATCAAGATACTTTTTCCTTTCTGCAAGACCCGTAAGATTTCTTTCGCGCGTTCAAGGCTTGCTGGTTTTGTGTCCTTTTCTGTGGATGGAAGGACGTGATTCCATTTCTCAAACAAAGACACACTAGTAATCTGTAGTATTACGTTGATATCATCGCGTGCTTTTTGAATAATCCAATGAACTGGGGTTTCTGATGATGGGTCTTTTATACCAATGACCATCATAATGTTTTTGAGAGGATCATAGTCAACGATTTCAACGATGTCTTGCTGATTTATCGTTTTCACATCAGTATTTTTTGCGTTAATAAGAAGGCGTTTTCCGTAGTCAAGGCTCATGATTCCTGTTTCTTTGTCTGTTAGTTTACTTTCCTGCAATATCTTACTAATTGTAACTATCTCTGAGATTAAAGGACAATGGCTCGTCTCCCTTGAGATAAAAAGTAGGTGAAGTTCTTGGTAAGGCAGAATTCGTTCATTCATGGTGTGTGTAACAATGATACGATTTTTTATATTTTCCTCAATATAGCCTATTTAGATGATCCGGATGCCTTGATTGTTTGTAATCTCGATATCGCGTGGTTTTAACGTATGTTTCGTCCCTCGCATCTTTCGTATCGTTAGCTTCCTACGGTCCATTGTAGGATCTACGTCAAGGACAAGGATGCCGTCAACAAGAAATTCTGAGACAGAATCCCGGGAGAGGTTCCGGGTTCCTTCCGGAATCTCTGATGTCACCAGTGCAGTACAAGAATCCTCCTCAAGAATTCGCAGAATTCTACGCACATGCATCCGAGTAGCTTGGATTGAATCAAGAGGGAGGGGTGTGTTTGCCACGGTATTCTCAGAGGGGATGATTTCTGATCCTCTATTCATCACCCAGACCGGCATTTCCGAAAGCGGTGTAAGTGAGTCAAGGACAACCCGTGAATATTTCCCCAGTCGGACCTCTTCTTCCATCTGCTTATGAATTGTGTGTTTCTCCAGATCAAGAAACATGAATGTCAACTGATCGTTTTTTACTGCTGAATCAAAATCAAACCCGAATTTTTTTGCCTGATGAACTAGATTTGAAATTCGCTCATCGGAGGTTAAGAATAAGCATTTTTCTTTGTTTTTAATACCTGCGTTGAGATAATGGAAACACACGATGGTTTTTCCAGTTCCTGGGGTTCCAGCAACTAAGGTGACACTGCTTTGTGGGTACCCGCCTTGCAGCATGCTGTCAAGTCCTTCTATTCCGGTTCCAACGCGTTTATCTGGTGTTGTTACCTGCTGCTGCATCCCAAATCGTTCCATTCCACATCACCTTTGTAAAATTCTCGTACTATTCATTTGTTATGAGGTCAATGCTTAAATATCTTTCTTACAGACAATGGACCATGGAGAAAATAACGGGATGGAGGTTAGTTGTCTCGTCTGTTTGTGCAAATAAAAAACAATGATTGATCAACGAGTTCTAACTCACCAAACCGATGGATACTTAATTGTTTGTTTTTTTCAAATAGCATAAAATTGCCTCTCCCGAATCGCGACAATACCCATGGGTTATATAATGCTTTCTTTTTATTTCATCTCGCTAAAGCAACATAGGCACTATGTGGAAAACCGTAAATTTCTAATAGGAACGTTATCTACCATGTAACAGCGGTTGTTTCCCAGATGTTAAAATTAGATTTGCACCTTCATTCTTGTTTTTCGAATGATGCGATTGGATCCCCAAAGGAGCTTATCGCATCGCTGCAGGGACGAGCTCTTCAGGGGATGGCTCTTACGGATCATAACACGACAGAGGGGTACGTCCAAATAAAAAAGACCTTGCCAAAAGATTTTATTGTCATCCCTGGTATCGAGGTTTCTACTGCGGATGGGCATCTCCTTGGGTTAAATGTCCTGGAAAACATTCGCCCCGACATGTCTGTTGAAGAAACCGTTGACCATATTCTCGATGTGGGAGGTGTACCGATTGTTCCTCATCTCTTTCGCCTACTTTCTGGCATTAAAATTGAAAAATTAAAAGCAATACAACCGAAGATAGCGGCAATCGAAGTGTTTAATAGCTGTAGTGTTCCTAGTTCAAATCTGAAGACCGCGCAAGTGGCTCGTTCGTATAATCTTGGGGGGACTGGGGGAAGCGACACTCATGATCCGATCTACGCCGGGTATGCGTATACGGTTGTTGATTCAACGGATATGCGGATTGATTCGATTCTTTCAGAAATTCAGAAGAAGAAAACATGGGGTGAAGGTCGTACGCTTCCACTTTCCTACCGTCGAGACCGAATGGTTCTTTCAATTACGCAGTTTGTATCGCGAGGCTTTAAACGGATATAATGATTTATTTCTTAGTAAGAATTATCTGCGAGGCGTCTACTTTTTTTGCATGGAAGTATGAATCACATAAGTCCGATGATGATAATCATTTTAGGGGGATTGTTAATTTTTTTTCGATATAGTTTAAATAGGAATACTATCTTTTCCAATCTATTTATATATATGAAGAATGTATACCATTATAGAGATAGGGGATCATATGAAGAAAAATTTCATACCATTCATAAAAACCTCAAGGCAATTTTTTGTTGCAACTATGTCATGTCTGATGCTTCTTATTGTGGTAACACCAGTAAGTCAAAGTATGAGTAACACTGATATTATCATCACGTATTTTTTTAACCACCCGACTATTGAAACCATCGACATTGCAGGAACAATCTATAACCAGATAACATTACCTGACTGCTCCCCTCCAGGTAGTGCTGGAGAGCCGAAAATCCCGTCTAAAGAAGTGTTTCTTCTTTTACCACCAAAATCAGATGTCAGCCGAATTCATGTGACGGTCGGTGAGGGAATTGCAGTTGAATTAGATCATTACGTAGAACCCACAAGCCAAGCCATCCCGCTTTCACAGCCACAGGATATTCCGACTCCCTCTCCGGATCAACTGAACTATCACTCCGATGCACAGTATCCTGGGGAATTGTACAAGAACATCGGTGTCTATAATTTTAGGGGGTATCAGATTCTTGTGTTACTTTTGCACCCCGTTCAATATAACCCTGTAACTGGTGAACTGATTTCTTATACGAGCTTAGAACTCTGCGTAGAAACTAGTCGAACTGGCTTACAATCAGAATTCTACAGGGGATTTGACCTTGATAGAAACGAAGTTAATCAGAAAGTGGATAACCCGTGGATGTCTCTTAGATATCACCAAGAATGCACCCCGTCACCAACACCATTTGAGTCCTATGATCTTCTCATTATCACCACTGATACGCTACAAAGTGGGTTTATACCCTTGAAAGACGCGCATGATGCTACTGGTGTTTCCACGGTGATTAAAACATTGACTGATATTGGAAGTAGCTCTCTGGAAAGCATTCGGAATTATATCAGGGATGCCTATACGAACTGGGGAGTAAATTATGTCCTTCTTGGAGGAGATACGGATGTTGTTCCTGCTCCAATACTCTGGGTAGAAGGTATGGATGAAAACGTCACCCACTACGAGACCACCATGCCTTCAGATTTGTACTATGCTTGTCTTGATGGTCCCTATAACTACGATGGTGATTCCAAATGGGGAGAACCTAATGACGGGGAATGTGGTGGTGATGTTGATCTCGTCGCAGAAGTCTATGTTGGGAGAGCCTGCATTGGTAGTTCAGCAGAGGTGAATAATTTTGTCACAAAAACAGTTGCCTATATCAACAAGGACCTTGCTGATAATTACTTGAAAAAGGTGTGCTTCGCAGGAGAATACCTTGGAAATTATGGTATTGCAAGTTATGGTGGTGCCTATCTTGATCAATTGATCAATGGCTCATCAGATGATGGGTACACTACCGTTGGGATCCCCGCAGAGGAGCATGTCATAAATAAGTTATACGATGCTCCGGGATATGACTGGCCGAAATCAGCGATTATCTCTGTTATCAACAACGGTGTTCATATCATCAATCATCTTGGTCATGCCTCGTATACCTATAATCTGAAGATGGGTAATTCTGATGTTACTGCTCTTACCAATCCGTCGAACCGCACCTGTTTTATCTATTCGCAGGGTTGTATGGCCGGTGGTTTTGACAATGGCGACTGCATCGCAGAATATTTCACTGTGAAAAATACTCATGGTGCGTTTGCTGGAATCTGGAACGCTCGCTACGGCTGGTTCTGGTCTTATAG
>Ga0209427_10002295_pt1 | contig 22479 bp, 22 predicted proteins | sample DeeMarSWOR136_30_FD_187465 | JGI IMG/M metagenome (GOLD analysis project Ga0209427, IMG submission 187465) | Marine sediment microbial communities from White Oak River estuary, North Carolina - WOR-1-36_30 (SPAdes) (version 2) | ecosystem: Environmental > Aquatic > Marine > Intertidal zone >...
TGGTCGGAGAGGGGGACACAGGGGGTGAGGTTAAGTTGGGCACAGGCCAGATAGACAGAAAGCCGAAACGTTACGTCCAATAGATGAGCGACTATGGACAAAACCATGCATTACGCCTTATAATTTCAGATACACACATCCTTATGATAAAAATGCCGTCGGAGGCAGGTAGAGGGCACCGGTAGCTCTGGCAAAAAATATATAAGAGGAGGGGATTATGGCTCTTTATATTATGATGACCAATCTTACGGATGAAGGCAGGAAAACGGTAAAGACTAACCCGCAGAGAATTAAAGAGGTAAATAAAGAGGTGGAGGCGATGGGGGTGAAGATACTGGCACAGTATGTCGTCCTGGGTCAGTATGACTTCATCAATATTCTGGAAGCACCAAACAACCAGGCTATAGCCAAGGTGGCCACCGAGCTGGGTTCCCGTGGGACCCTGCAGACCAGCACTCTGGCTGCCATGACACTGGATGATTATATCAACAGCCTGGCAAAGTGAACTTGAGCTTTATGAAGGCACTGGTGCCCTTTAACTGCTCCAAGCCTGCTCATTGAAAACAACAGGAGGATAACCATCAGACCTCTGAGTTTTACGCAGATTTCGCAGTACCAGTCCTGTCCTCTTTGTTACAAGCTACAATATATTGACGGACTCAAGCCCAAGGACAAGTGGTATTTCAGTTTCGGCACAGTCCTGCACAACTGTGTTGAACGCTTCTTCAAGGTCAGCACGCCACCGCCTCCGTCTCTGGATGAGCTGATGCAGTTCTACGAACAGAACTGGCTTCCCTACGGATACGAATCACCCGAAGAAGAGGCCAATTATAAGGAATATGGAAGGGAAATACTGAGCAAATTCTGGGATATTCACAGCGCCGATTTCCATATGCCCATAGCCCTTGAGCGCAGCTTTTACGTTGACATTGAGGGCATCAAGCTGAGGGGCTTTATCGATAGAGTGGACAAACTTGAGAGCGGCGGGCTTTCCATCATTGATTATAAGACGAATAAAGAGCTCTTTACCACCGAATACCTGGATAACGACCTCCAGCTAACGATATATCAACTGGCCGCCGAGCAGATGTGGCAGCTCCCCGTGGAAAGACTCACCCTCTATCACCTGCGGTCGAACACCGCCTGCGGCTGCCCACCACGAGACCCGTCACGACTCGAACAGGCCCGTCAACTGGTACTGGATGTCGCCGAGAGTATCTCTCAGGGAAAATTCCCGGCCACTGAGAACCAGTACTGTCCCTGCGATTTCCCGGAGCACTGCCCTTACTACCGCCACCAGTATATGGAAATAATACCGCAGCCGGCACGGCAGGAACTCCTCCCCGGGATTGCCGCCGTCGATGCCGTTGAACGCTATGCCTCCCTACAAGCGCAGATAAAAGAGCTGCAAACGCAGCTCAATGAAGCGAAAGAGACAATTATTAGATATTGCCAGTCCGAGGAATTAAACCGCGTCTACAGTAGTGAGTATGAGGCCACTTATAAGCTTATCGAGAGAACGGGCTTCAACGAGGATGAGGTCAAGGCCTTGCTGGAACCGGAGGGACTCTGGGAGAAGGTACTGGGCTTTGACCAGTCACGCCTCAGGCAGCTTCTCACCGATAAGGAAACTGCCAGCGATATTAAAAAAAGGCTGGAATCACTGAGGCATATCATATCCACCTATCCCCAGCTGTCTTTGAAGAAGCGCGCTGAAGAAGAGGAATAGATATCCCACATTCGGTTAGGAGAGATTCATGGCCAGGATAATTCTTGTAAGACACGGCAAGACCAAGTTGCACAAAGCCAGCCGGTTCTGGGGGAAGACCGACGTTGAATTGAGCGACACCGGCATCAGGCAGGCGGAACAGCTACGCGACTGCCTGGCAAAAGAAAAAATCAATGCTGTCTACACCAGCCAGTTGAGCCGTGCCCGGAGAACCGCCGAAATCATTGCCGCCAGGCAAGGAGTAAAGGTACAGGTCTGCAGCGATTTGAATGAGTGCAATTTTGGTTTTGTCGAGGGGATGACGTTTACAGAGATACAGAAGCAATACCCGGAGCTGGCGGAGGCACTCCGAAGCTCCGACAATGCGGCCAAGTTCGCCGGTGGCGAGAGCATAAGCGAACTCGATGAAAGGGTACAGAACTTCCTGCCCCACCTGAAACAACACAAAGAAAAAGAGACGGTACTCATTGTTGCTCATGGCGGAACGCTTCTGTTATTAATCTGCCACCTCTTGGAAATTGATATCAGCAACTGGCGTAAATTGAGACTTGATCTTGCTTCACGAACTATTATCGATACTTCTGATAATGGAGCGATAATGAGCAAGCTGAATGATACTTCCCATCTTAAAACATGAGGTGAATATCATGGCGAAGATAATCGCAAGAGTATTATCGCAGGCAGGGACATGCCAGGCTGGGCATAAGGTCGGTGACGAATTTATCATCGGGCAGACGACACCACCCGGTATGTGCTCCTGGGCATTCTATACGCTTTTCCCCTTCGCTGAGCCTCTGGAATTTGGCGGGTCTTTCCCCTGGGAAAGTGGTCCGGACAAAGCCCGTGTGGCCTGCCCTGACCCGGATAATCCGGTGATATTTGAACTGAGGAGGGAATGAAATGGACGATACCGAAAAAATGCTGAAAGAACTAACGGAGGTCACTGGCATTTCCGGCTATGAGGCCGAAGCCCGCAATGTAATCAAGAGATACTTGGAGCCTATCGGAGAGATAAGCTACGATAAACTTGGCAGTCTTGTCTGTACGAAAGCAGGGGATAGTGCCGGACCAAAAGTGATGTTGGCGGCACACATGGACGAGTGCGGCTTTATGGTGCAGCAAATCACCAAGGAGGGATTCATAAAGTTCATACCGCTGGGAGGCTGGTGGGACCACGTCCTGCTGGCGCAGCGCGTCCAGATTCATACCGTCAAAGGCGATGTCAAGGGCGTAATTGGTGCAAAACCACCGCATGTACTCACCGAGGAAGAACGCAAGAAAATGGTCGAGAAGAAGGATATGTATATAGATATCGGTGCGACGTCACAGGAAGAGGTCGAAGCCAGCGGAGTACGCATCGGCGACCCGATAGTGCCGTTGAGTGAATTTTCCATATTACCTAATGGCAAGTCATACCTGTCGAAAGCGGCCGATGACCGGATCGGGTGCGCGGTAATTATCTCGACGATGCAGAAACTGGTAAACGAATCCCACCCGAACACAGTTTACGGGGTGGCAACCGTGCAGGAGGAGGTAGGGCTGAGGGGCGGCAGGACCAGCGTAGACGTCGTCAAACCTGATGTGGCGTTCGTGTTGGAATCAGGGCTTGCCAGCGACATACCCGGTATGCCGGAACCCATAGTAAAACTTTCCGGGGGACCGGTAGTAGGCTTCGCCGAACCGGGAATGATTACCAACCTGAAACTGCGTGACCTCGTCATCGATGTAGCTAAACAGCGTAATATCCCCGTCCAGATCAGTGCCGTTACCGATGCCAGAATCTTTACAGACGCCGACATCATTCACCTTTATAAGAGCGGCCTGCCGGCAATAGTAATCGCACCGCCATGCCGGCATATTCACAGTCATACCTCAATCTTTCACCGGGATGATTTCGACCTTACCGTAGACCTGCTGACCGCTATTATTAAGGAGTTGGACAGTAAAACAGTGGCTGGATTTACGGACTGGCAGCAGGGATAAGGACGAATAAGGTCATGCCGAGAGTACCTTTTTAAACTTGGCCATCCAGAACGTGGATTCCAGTTCCAGGCTTTTCTCCACCCCACCCCCGGCCCTATCGTATTTTATCTATTCCCACCCTGCCGCCCAATATCATCAACTGCTTATCCCTTAGATATTACCCCATCCACCCCACCCTTTCGCCCTCCCACCCTCTGTGCTATACTTTAGGCAAGTAGTTTTTGACGAGGTTACAGCGTGACCACTCCCTATAAAGCCAAAGAACGAATCGAAAAGCTCCGCGTCGAAATTAATCACCATAATTACCGTTACTATGTCCTGGACAGCCCGGAGATCAGTGACGCCGAGTATGACGACCTGATGCGGGAGCTAAAACGGCTTGAGGAGGAATATCCGGAATTACAGACACCGGACTCCCCGACCCAGCGCGTCGGTGCCGAACCTGTCGAGGCCTTCGGCGTCGTGGAGCATCCCTTTCCTCTGCTGTCCCTGGGCAACGCCTTCTCCTCGGCAGAGCTGAACGGCTGGTACACCCGGACGGTAAAGCTGGTCGGTAACGCCTCATTTGATTTCGTCGTCGAGCACAAGATTGACGGACTGGCGGTAGCCCTTACCTATGTAAACGGACAGCTGACTACCGGGGCAACGCGCGGTGATGGCTACAGGGGAGAGAACATCACCCAGAACCTGAGGACCATCCGGAGCATACCCCTCTCCGTCCCCGTAGACGCCCCACCCCGCTTCGAAGTAAGGGGAGAAGTCTACTTATCTAAAACGGGCTTCCATAAACTGAACCAGGAACGGGCGGAGGAAGGTCAGCCCCTCTTTGCCAATCCCCGTAATGCCGCCGCCGGCTCGGTGCGCCAGCTCGATTCCCGTATCACCGCCCGGCGTCCGCTGGATATTTATATCTATATGTTGGGCTACGCCGAGAGAAAAGCAGTCCCCGCGACCCACTGGGAAACGATGGAATACCTGAAATCGTTGGGCTTCAAGGTAAATCCCAACAACCGCCGATTGAAAAGCATTGACGAGGTTGAGGGGTACTACAGGACCTGGGAAGACCAGAGGGAGAATCTCCAGTATGAAGCCGACGGCATCGTGGTCAAGATAAACCAGCTCAACCTGCACGAAGAACTCGGCGATATCGGCCACGAGCCGCGGTGGGCGATAGCCTACAAATTCCCGGCCGTCCAGGGCACCACCGTTCTGAAAGATATCGGTATCAGCGTCGGCAGGACGGGCACCCTCAATCCTTACGCCATCCTGGAACCGGTCTTGGTGGGCGGCGTCACCATCAAGCAGGCCGCCCTGCACAATGAAGACGATATCAGGCGAAAGGACATCCGCATCGGCGATACGGTCATTATCCAGAGAGCGGGCGAGGTCATTCCGGAGGTCGTCGGTCCGATTGCCAGCAAACGCACCGGTAAGGAAAAGGAGTTCAGCCTTCTGGATAAGCTGCCCAGGAATGAGAAAGGGCAGCCTTCCTGCCCCGAATGCGGCGGCGAGGTCATTCAGCCCGAGGGCGAGGTGATGTACTACTGCGCCAACGCCGCCTGTCCCGCCCAGGCCCAGCAGCGTATCGAGCACTTCGCCTCGAGGGGGGCTATGGACATCCGCGGTATCGGGGAAAACCAGAGCGCCACACTATTCCAGAAACATCTGGTCAGGGATGCCGCCGACCTTTATTATCTGAAGAACAAAAAGGAAGAGCTTCTCAACCTGGAGAAAATGGGCGAAAAAAGCGTTGACAATATGCTCAAGGCCATTGAAAACAGTAAAAACAGGCCGCTGGCCAGGGTCATTTTCGCCCTTGGCATAAGACATGTTGGCGTTGAGATGGCCGAAACTCTGGCGAATGAGTTCCACAGCCTCGATAAGCTGGCCAATGCTTCGAGGGAAAGCCTGATGTCCATCAGCGCCATCGGCCCCAAGATTGCCGATAGTATCGCTGCCTTTTTCCGCCAGAAAGAAAACCGCGATATAATAAGACGCCTCAAAGAGGCCGGCGTCAAGTTGGAGGAAGAAGTTACCGCTGTTCAGGAAGAGCTACCTCTCTCCGGTAAGGAGTTCGTTGTTACCGGTCGGTTGGAAGGTTTCTCCCGCCAGGAGGCGGAGTCGAGAATTAAAGAACTTGGCGGCACCGCTAAGGGTAGCGTTACTCGCAAGACCGACTATGTCGTCGTGGGCGCCGATCCCGGTTCCAAGCTTACCCGCGCCCAGGAACTGGGTATACAAATACTTAATGAAGAGGATTTTCTTAAAATTCTGAACCAGAGATAGACATGATGCTCATCGCAGGTCTGGGAAATCCGGGATATGTTTATGCCCGCAGTCGGCACAATATCGGCTTTATGTGCGTCAGGCACCTTGCCCGCACTCAGGGCATAAAATTCGATAAGAAGCAGGGATACGCCCGTATCTGCAGCGGAGAGATTGCCGGTGAAAAAGTAGTGCTGGCCAGACCGCAGACCTATATGAATGCCAGCGGTGAATCGGTCAGCCGTCTTGTGAAAAGACTTAGAATAAGTCCCTCCGACCTTATTGTCATTTACGACGACCTTGACCTGCCCCCCGGGAAAATCCGCCTCCGTCTTGGCGGCGGCTCCGGTGGGCACAAGGGCCTCGACTCTATCATCGCCCACCTGGGCAGTCGGGACTTTTACCGCGTACGCGTTGGCATCGGGCGACCGGATATAGCGGAAGGTTCTGCCGGAGACAGGGAAGATGCGGTTATCGCCTATGTGCTCAGCGAATTCACCCCCGAAGAAAAAAAGATTATCCAGAAGGTCATCCCTGTAGTCAGCCAGGCGATACTCTACCTGCTCACCGAGGGTCTTGACGCCGCCATGAATAAATTCAACTAAGCTTTAGGTAAATTGGAAAATAAAAAGGTATTTGTTATCAAGTCAATTCACCTGACGCTATTCGTCATAATGTGCGTCAGCCTGTTCTACGTCTTTTACTGCGCCATTGCCAGAATCTACGACTGGACCCTACTCACGGCTATAATCATAATAGTGATAGACGGACTTTCAATAGTCCTCAACCGCGGACGATGTCCCCTCACCACACTCGCCGAGAAGTACGGAGCGGAAAATGGCGCGGTCACTCACCTCATCCTGCCGAAATGGGCGGCCCAATATGTGTTCAAGTTCTTTATGGTTTTCGGCGCTGTCGAACTTGTCTTACTGGGTACCGGCTATTTTACCTGATTCCTGAAAACGGGAGTTTTTTACCGACCTCACCCCCTGTGTCTCCCTCTCCAAACAGAAAAATTAACTACACTGCAAAATCAATTGTTTGGAGAGGGGGGAAGACAGTTTGAGAGGGGCTAGAGCCCCTCTCCGCAGGCTATTCCCACTATTTTAAGCAGGGGATCAAATCCTCCTTAATCCCCCTTTATGAAAGGGGGAAACTAGGTAGGAGAAACCTATGGGATAAGCCACAGATAATACTGGGCGGGTTGGGTGGGAATAGATTATTCAAAGGGGGTCGGGGTAACCTATCAATCAGACACAAACAGAATCTCTTTGCCACACTTAACATTCAGGTGATATAATTTTCATATCTAAATGAAATCCCGTGCAAAAGACAAACACATATTCATCGCCGTCATCGGCGGTGGCGAGGTCTCGCCGCAGATTGCCACACTGGCCGAAGAAGTCGGCCGTGAGATTGCTCGACGGAGCGCGGTGTTGGTGTGCGGGGGTTTGGGCGGAGTTATGGAGGCCGCATGCCGGGGTGCCAGCCGCGAGGGTGGCCTTACTATCGGCATACTCCCCGGGGAAAACCGCCAAGCCGCCAATCCCTATGTCCGCATACCCATCGTTACCGGCATCGGCCATGCACGAAACGTGGCGGTGGTCAAATCAGCCCAGGCTGTAATCGCCGTTGACGGCAGCTACGGCACGCTTTCGGAAATCGGCCACGCCCTGCAGAGCGGTATTCCGGTTATCGGCCTGAACACGTGGTCTCTATCAATCGACGGCCGGACAGACTATAGCATTATCCCGGCGGACAGTCCCGAAGACGCCGTAAATAAAGCCATAGCACTGATTAATAGCCAGCAATAATTTCCGGGGTATTGGAGAGAAAAATGTCAGCCATTAGGAATGTAAAGGCTAGGGAAATATTAGATTCCCGGGGTAACCCGACTGTTGAGGTGGAGGTTGTTCTCAGCGACGGTACGACAGGTCAGGCGGCTGTGCCTTCCGGGGCGAGCACCGGCAAGCACGAGGCGTTAGAGCTACGCGACGGCGATAAGACCCGCTTTAACGGCAGGGGCGTCCTCAAGGCAGTAACCAATGTCAACAAGGATATTACCGCCGCTATCATCGGAATGCCTGCCACCGACCAGCCAGAAATCGACCGTACACTGATAGAACTCGACAGCACGCCCGATAAATCGCGCCTCGGCGCCAATGCAATACTGGGTACATCGCTGGCGGTAGCCCACGCCGCGGCTAACTCGAAGAAAATGCCGTTGTACCGGTATCTTGCCGAAACCGATACCTATACCCTGCCGGTGCCAATGATGAATATCCTCAACGGCGGCAAACATGCCGCCAATTCAACCGACCTTCAGGAGTTCATGGTCATGCCGGCGGGAGCCAGGAGTTTTGGCCAGGCCATGCAGATGGGCACCGAGGTGTACCACGCCCTGAAAAAAGTCCTCAAGGATAGGGGTCTGGACACCAATGTCGGCGACGAGGGCGGCTTCGCCCCTTCCCTGTCCTCTAATAAAGCGGCGATTGAGGCAATCCTGGCCGCCATCGAGGCCGCGGGATACAAAGCCGGTAAGGACTGCTTTATCGCCCTGGACCCTGCCTCCAGCGAGTTCTATGAAGATGGCAAATACGTCCTGACGCGTGAATGCAGGACCCTCAGTTCGGCGGAGATGGTCGACTTTTATGTCAATTGGATTGCTGATTACCCCATCATCAGCATCGAGGACGGCATGGCGGAGGACGACTGGGACGGCTGGCAGCTGATCACGGAGAAGCTGGGCGATAAAATCCAGCTTGTCGGCGACGACCTCTATGTCACCAACGTCGAACGCCTCGGCCGGGGCATCAAACTGAAGGCGTCCAACTCAATCCTCATTAAGCTCAATCAGATAGGCACGCTCACCGAGACTATTGAAGCTATCAAAATGGCCCGCCAGGCCGGCTGGACGGCCATCGTCAGCCACCGTTCCGGTGAGACCGAGGATACCACCATCGCCGACCTTTCCGTGGGACTCAATACCGGCCAGATAAAGACCGGGGCCCCCTGCCGCTCCGAGCGTACCGCCAAGTATAACCGGCTCCTCCGCATCGAGGATGAGCTTGGCAGCGCTGCCGACTATGCCGGGATGAAAGCCTTCTACAATTTGAAAACACAATGAAAGCAATCACGATATGAGTATAAAATTCAGGAAGTACGACGTATCAAAAGACTTCATACCAGTCGGAGACTTCCTTGTTGAGAACTACTTACCCGATAATAGAGACGGCAACTTCCCTCAACCTGCCTGGGAATACATGCACGGTCACCCCTGGCTTGATGAGGAATCTCTCGATAAGATAGGGGTCTGGGAAGATTCCGGAAGGATTGTTGGGGTGGTTCATTATGAACACAAACTAGGTGAAGCCTTCTTTGAAATCCATCCCGGATACACTCATTTGAAACCGGAGATGCTCGAGCATGCGGAAAATTATCTGTACGGAAAAACGGAGGATGGACGGAGGTATCTAAAAGCTTTTGTTAACGACTTTGATAAAGAATTTGAGGCTCTGGTGAAGTCACACGGCTACGAAAAAGATGATGCTCATGCCCGCATTATGTCCCAACTGAAGGTAACGCAACCTTTCCAGCCTGACACTCCCCTGCCGGACGGATTTCATTTAAAGAGTCTTGCCGAAGATAATGACCTGGCCAAGATAGACCGCGCTTTATGGCGGGGATTCGACCATGGGGACGAACCCCCTGAGATTGACTACGAAGGACGTAAAAAGCAGCAATCAGTACCTAATTTCCGGAAAGACCTGAATATCGTAATCGTAGCGCCCGATGGTAATTATGTTGCCTATGCAGGAACATGGTTTGAAGCCACGAACAAGTTCGCCTACGTTGAACCAGTAGCTACTGACCCCGATTACCGTCGCAGGGGATTTGGCAGAGCTGCCGTGCTGGAAGGAGTCCGTAGGTGCGCAGAATTAGGCGCGCAGGTAGCCTATGTCGGCTCTGTTCAACCATTCTATCAGTCAATGGGCTTTAAGAGGCTGTTTACCTGTAACTGCTGGATAAAATATCTGGACGTGCACTAATGCCGGCAGATCATTGAGATTGTTTTATAAAACTGACAGAAAAGAGAATAAATGACTGAAGTTACATCGGGTATCTACTGGATAAAACTGCCCATAGGAACGGTCGACTCAACACTGGAGCACGTCAATATCTATCTCGTCGGGGGAGAGCAAGGCTACCTTCTGGTTGATGCCGGCTGGAATACGAAGGAGTCGTTTGATGCCCTGCAAAATAATCTGGCCGAAATCGGGGCGGATATTAAAGACATTTCACAGATCCTGGTTACCCATGTCCATCCCGACCATTACGGTATGGCAGGCAGAATCAGGCAACTGTCCGGCGCTAAATTAACGCTCCATGAGGTAGAAAAGGGATTCATCGTACCGAGATACATGGAAATAGATGAACTGCTCAGGCAGACGGCGGAATGGCTTGCCATTAACGGCGTACCCCCCGACGAGACAGGGGATATCAGGAATGCCACGATAGGACTGAAGGATTTTGTGTTCCCTGCCATGCCCGATATCACCCTCCACGGCGGCGAGACTATTAGTACTGGCACTTTCACTTTCCAGGTGCTCTGGACACCGGGTCATTCGTCGGGACACATATGCCTCTACGAACCCGAGAAGAAAGTGCTGCTCGCCGGGGACCATATCCTGCCGACCATCACGCCCAATATCAGCCTGCACCCTCAGTCCGTCGAGAACCCCCTCGGTAGTTATCTCGATTCACTCAACGATATCAAGCGGCTGGACGCCGAAATTGTCCTGCCCGGACATGACGAACCGTTTACCGGTCTTGTACCGAGGATAGAACAGATTATACGGCACCACGAGCAGCGTAACCGGGAGATTCTGGCGGCGATAAACGGTGAACCCAAAACAGCCTACCAGATTTCCGGTTATGTGACCTGGGGCACAAATGCTACCTGGCATGACCTGCCCCTCTTCCACAAGAGGATGGCCATCTTCGAAACGCTAGCCCACCTCGAGCTGATGACCGTCAACGGACAGGTAAACAAAATCGCCAGGAACGGTATCATATACTATCGCCAAACCTGATAAAATCACCAGGCAGACCAGCCACCGTCCAGCACAAAGGTAGCGCCGGTGGTGAAGCTGGATGCATCAGACGCCAGAAGGACCGCCAGTCCTTTAAGCTCTTTAGGCTCGCCGAATCTCCTTAAGGGAGTCAAATCTGTTACCTTATTCGAATATGACTCGTCGTCGTCTCTTTCCTCCACATCACCAAGACGGGTCCCCCCGATGAAACCGGGAGCAATCGCGTTCACCCTGATATTATCAGGTCCATACTGCGCCGCTGCTGTTTTGGTCAGACCGATTACGGCGTGTTTGGAAGCGATATAGTGGGCTATCGACAGAATTTCCGGGTTGATTGCCGAAAGTCCCAGTATCGAACTGATGTTTATAATCGAACCGCTTTTCTGCCGCAGCATCAGTTTTATACCTTCCTGCATGCACATGAAGGTGCCGTTCAGGTTAACGCCAATCACCCTGTTCCAGTCTTCCAGCGGCATTTCATGGAGGCGTGTTCCCTTGGTGGAAATGCCGGCATTATTGAACAGGATATCAAGCCTTCCGAAATCCCGGTCGACCTTCTGGAACAGGGCTTTTACTTCGCCATGCTTTGACACATCTGCTTTAACAGCCGCTGTTTTTGTACCGTATTTCGCAATTATGCCCGCCGTCTCTTCAGCCCATGCCTCATTTATATCCGAGCAAACCACGTCACTGCCGTGCTCAGCCATTGCCTCACAAAAAATACGGCCAAGCCCGCTGCCGGCCCCGGTAATCACGGATACCTTTCCCGCCAGGTTGAACATATCCGTATCGGACATTATCTCTCCTTTCCTTAACAAAGTTGCCATATTATATCCAGTCCAGATAACTAAGTCAACGCTTTATAACTCTTATGCCATATTTCAAACTATCCCTTGCGAAAAGTTATCAGAGACAGCATTATATATTACCGTCAAACCTGATATAATATGTCCAGATGAAAAAGATAGGCATTACCACTACTGTTCCCCTGGAAGTGCTGATTGCCGCCGGATACCAGCCGGTCGACCTGAACAATGTCCTCGTTAATAACACCAACCCAAGCCGTCTCATTACAATTGCCGAGAGGGCCGGATTTCCCCTTAACTGCTGCACATGGATAAAGGGAATCTACGGCGTATGCATGGAATATGGTATTGACAACGTTATCTGCGTTACCAGCGGGGATTGCTCCAACACCATCATGCTCATGGAAGTCCTCAAACTCAAAGAACTTAATGCCATGCCATTTACTTACCCCGAACAGCCCGATACACAGCCGATGCAACACGCCCTGCTGAGACTGGCAGCCGCACTGGGCACGACACTCGAAGCCGCTGAAAAGATCAGACAGGAACTACAGCCCGTCCGCGACCTCGCCTTGAAACTGGATGAGCTTACCTGGAAGCAAAACGTGGTCAGCGGCCTGGAGAACCACCTCTGGCTCGTTTCCGCCTCGGATTTTAACCAGGATATTCGTAAATACCATCGGGAGCTACAGGAATTGCTGGAAGAATGTTCCCGGCGCCAGCCCCCGCCCCCGGAACAGCTCAGACTGGCCTATATCGGTGTGCCTTCGGTTTATGCCCGTGACCTCTATCCATACGTGGAGCGCCACGGCGCCAGGGTGGTATTCAACGAGATTCAACGACAATTCGCCATGCCCCGGCCGGGTAAATCGCTGGCCGAGCAATATTCCAGCTACACTTACCCGTATTCAATCCATCAGCGCCTTGAAGACATTAGAACCGAAATAAACCGCCGGAAGGTTGACGGAGTCATCCACTACGTACAGGCATTCTGCCACCGCGGCATCGGCGATATCATCTTTCGTGATGCCATTGACCGGCCCGTACTGACGCTGGAAGGAAACGACGACTTCTTCCTGAACAGCCATGTCAAAACGCGGATTGAGGCCTTCCTCGATATGCTGCTGCGGAGCCGGCAGGTCCCGAAATATGTTTATACAGCTCAGGCTGATAAAAAACAAAAACTTCACTCAGGAGGTAGAAAATGACAACCAGAATAGGCATCAATGGCTTCGGTCGCATCGGTAGACTAACCCTCAGGGGAATAATACAGTACCACAAAGCCGAACTGGAAGTGGTGGCTGTCAATGACCTGGCCGATACCAGGACCAACGCCCACCTGCTCAAATGGGACAGCGTCTACGGCCGTTACCCCGGGGAGGTAAGCGCCAAGGAAGATGCTATCGTCGTGGACGGTAAAGACATCAAGGTAATCCAGGAACGGGACCCGGGTGCTATCCCGTGGAAGGATTACGGTGTCGATATCGTTGTCGAGTCCACCGGCCTCTTTACGGATGCCACCAAGGCGGCCGCTCATCGCCAGGGTGGTGCTAAAAAGGTGATAATCTCCGCCCCGGCCAAGAACGAAGATGTAACCCTCGTCCTCGGCGTCAACGAAGGCCATTATGACCCCGCCAAACACCATGTCATCTCCAATGCCTCCTGCACCACCAACGGCATTGCACCGCCGGTCAAGGTACTTCATGACAACTTTGGTGTCAGCAAGGGACTGATGACGACCATCCACGCCTACACAAACGACCAGGTCGTCCTGGATACCATCCATAAGGATATACGGCGGGCCAGGGCCGCTGCCCTGAACATGATACCGACGACTACCGGTGCCGCCAAAGCCGTGACCCAGGTTATCCCCGAACTCCAGGGGAAAATCCACGGTCTAGCATTCCGGGTGCCGACGCCGACCGTCTCCGTGATTGACTTCGTCTGCGACCTGGAGAAAGAGGTCACCGTTGAACAGGTGAATCAGGCTCTACAGACCACCGCTAAAGGACCCTTGGCCGGTATTCTGGAATACTGTCAGGATGAGCTGGTCAGCATGGACTTCAAAGGCAATCCCCACAGCTCCATTATCGACGGGCCGGGTACCATGGTCATCGGCGGTAATATGGTCAAGATACTGGCCTGGTACGATAACGAATGGGGCTATAGTTGCCGCCTGGGCGACCTTTGTGTATATCTCGCCTCGAAAGGACTTTAGAAAGATAATCCTGATGACATTAAATGTGACAATCAGGTCATGCCGCCCCGACGAGTGCGCCGCTATACTCGATTTATGGCGAGATGCCGGAAGCATACCATCTGTGTCCGACTCTGTTGATGTACTGGAGCGACATCTTCAGAAAGACGACAATTTGCTTCTGGTCGCTGAACACGATAATCGTTTGGTGGGTACCATAATGGGAGGTTGGGACGGGTGGCGGGGCAACATCTATCGACTCGCCGTATTGCCGGACTACCGGCGACAGGGCATCGGCCGGGCCTTGGTTCAGGAAGTCGAGAGGCAACTTTTATTAAAAGGTACCCGGAGAATTTCCATCTGTGTCGCCAGGGAGGAGGACTCAGCTATCGATTTCTGGGACGCCCTTAAAGATATGAATTATGAACGAGACCACAGAATCATCAGATATGTAAAGTCACTTTAACTTCAGGTCAGAAAGAGAAAAATATTATATAATGTTATTAATATCTGATTATTATATATAATTTATTAGTTCACCGTACATAAGTACTGATTGACAAGTATTGCGGAATTGCGTAAAATAGAACAACCACCAGTTTATAAAGGCGGTATATGAAACTAGTTGTTGTCGGCTTCGGGCAATGTGGCGGAAGAATTGCCGATGAGTTTGCTCGCCTCAATGCGCGAGCTCGCAGTATGCGCAGCCTGGATATAATCACTGGCGTCTTTGCCGTTAATACTGACATCGCTGACCTCAGCGGGTTACAAACCATTAAGTCCAATTATCAACACCGAATCCTTATTGGCAGCCGCAAGACAGGCGGCCACGGCGTCGGTAAAATTAACGAGCTGGGCGCCGAGATAGCCAGAGAAGATGCCGATAAGGTCGTCGAGACGATAAGGAGTTCCAGAAATTTCGGAGAGACAGACGCTTTCCTGTTGATAGCCGGAGCTGCCGGCGGTACCGGTTCCGGGGCGATATCTGTAATGACACAACAGATAAAGGAACGGTACGTTGACAAGCCGATATACAATCTTATTATCCTTCCTTTTGAGCATGAAGAATTGACCGAGGACAGAACCGTATATAATGTGGCCACCTGCCTGAAATCCAGCTATCTGGTCGCTGACGCCATATTTCTTGTGGATAACCAGAGATACGTCATGAAAGATTCGGCAATCAGCCGTAATCTGCACAAGATAAATACCACGATTGTACAGCCATTTTTCAACCTGCTCTGTGCCGGTGAAGAGAAGAAATCCAGATATATCGGGGCCAAGATACTTGATGCCGGAGATATCATACAGACACTGGTAGGATGGACGACCCTGGGCTATGGCCGTTCCCGCGCTTCTCTGTTTAAATCCATATTTGAAGCGGGACGTGACTTCAGGAACAAAGCGTCGGAGACCCAGAAGGGAGTCCAGGCGCTGGACCAAGCCGTCAGCGGACTATCAGTGAAGTGCAATCCATTGGATTCCAAGAGAGCTCTGTATCTTGTTTCAGCTCCTGCGAAGGAAATCAATGTCGACCTGATAAAAGAGCTCGGGACATATATCAAGAATATGGCTCCGGAGGCAGTAATTAGAAGCGGTGATTACCCCAGAGAAAAAGGCGCCATGGACGTTACTGTCGTATTATCAGAAATGAGCGATGTGGAAAAGGTCAGGAATTACTTCACCAAGGCGATAAACCTCATCTCCGAACTTAAGAAACGGCAGGAAGGGCTGGTAAGCACACAGCGAGGGATTGACATTACGATAAAGGACATACCCTCGCTGTTATAGTTATATAAATTAATCAGTTAATCTGGTTACCGCTGAACAGAACGACCACCCACTTTAGACGCCAATCCCCGGGTCCTATTTTAAAAGCCAACACCATCACTAAATTAGGTTAGATTAATACACAGAAGGCGACATCCCCGCGAAATCAACTTTACCCTATATCTATCTGGCAATCTTGGAATAAATCTGCCACGCTTGCTCAATGGTCTCGTCGCGTATCGTCCAGGCCTTCTCGATATTTGCATCACGGATTCCTGCGGCCTGAGCTACAGCATCCTCATAGGCCTTGCTGGCTGCCGCTTCAGCATTCATATAAGCCTCTTCAGCACTTCTTAGAGCGTCCTCACGAGATTTCTGGGCTTTTGCCATAGCTTCATCACGGTCTTTCTGGGCTTTGGCTACAGTCGCTTCAAATGTTCTATATGCCTGTTGTTCCGCCCGTCTATAAGCCTTTGCTACCTGTATTTCGTTCTCATGGTAAGCCTTGGCAACCTGCCGCTCTGCGTCCATATAGGCAGCATAAGCTTTCTCGGCCTGGCTCATAACTTCGTCAAGCGGACTTTTCGGTCTCTCTTCAACCTCTACCGGGGTTTCTTCAACCTGTGCTTCAGTCTCTTCAGCCACTGTCTGAACCTCCTCGGATGGCGTCTCATTTTGTGACTCTACACTAGCAGTGGGCTTTTTCGTTCGCTCTTTCTGGCTAGGCACCAGACACCTCCTTAATTTATCTTATTAACTTACCACCTTTTCATCGTTGAATTAAACAGGAGAAGCTACTCTGCCACTACTTAGGCCAAGTATATTGCGCACCTGAAAAAAAGTCAAGCAATCATCTTTCTTTTCACGCACGCTTTTTTTTAATTTTTTATACAATTTTTTATAATATTCTGCCAGTAATCAATAAGTAAATCGACTATTTCTTCTCTTTATCGGTGCCTTTGTCTTCAGCCTTTTTCTTGGGTTTTTCAACCTTCTTTGACTCATACATTCTGGCCAGGGATTCCAGACGCGCCTCCATTTTTCCTCTCGACTCTTTGCTTATTGCTTTCAATCCTGAAGTGGTTTCGCCGGCTTTATCTACCGCTTCGCCCATAGCATTAATCGCCGCTTCAGAAACCTTGTAAGCTGCCTCGATATCTTCTTCGGCACTGGCAACTGCTTCACTCAAGGCTTCTTCTGCAATCTCAACTTCCGCCGGCTCCTCCACAATACCATCTCTCCTCAATGTTGCCTCATACGCCTTCAACGATGCCTCAGCTGTGTCCCTGGCAATCTGACCGGTTGCTTCGGCCCGGCTTATTGCTTCCTGAAAGGCAGATATTGATACTCCGGCCGCTTCCCTGGCAACCCTAGCTGATGCCTCGGTTGCTTCCTTTATCGCTTTCACCGTTCGCTCCGCAGACTCCCTGGCGACCTTTATTAACGCCTCGGTCACTTCCCTGGCTGTTTTTACCGCTGCTTCAGCCGCTTCCTTATTTTCCCTAGTTATCTCCTCGGCCCGGACTATCGCCGCCTGAATTTCCTTTTCCGATAATTCGCCCGTCTCTTTAATTTCTATTGTTGCAGCGTCGATTGCCTCCTGGACTGTCTTCTTTGACTCCTCCACCATCTCTCTGGCCGACCTGCTTATTTCCTCAACTCTTGCCACCGTCTCCTCGGTTGTTCTCCTCGTGGTTTCAACAGCCTCCTGTGCCTCCTTTTCCGCCTCTTCGACACTTGCTTTTGCTTCCCTGTTTATCTGCTTTATTCCGGCGATAGCTTCCTGGAACTCGCTCAATGCTGCCTCAGCTTTCTCTTTGGCCTCATTGCCTATTAGCTCGGCCTGGGCTATCGCTTCCTGTGACTTCTCAACCGCTGTTTCCGAAGCCTCCCGAGAGGCTGACATTGATGCATCAGATGCCTCTCGGGCAATCCTGATTGCCTCTTCGGAGGCTTCCCGGGCAGCTCTCGTTGCCTCTTCGGCTACCTCTTTTGATTCCTTACCGACATCCACAATCTGGTCAATTTCTCCCCGAATCTGCCTAACTGTTGCTTCAGCAGCCTCCCTAGTTTCTCTGTTTATTTCTTCAACTCTGGCTATTGCTTCCTTGAACTCATTTGATGACGCCTCAACTTCATCACTGGCTTCCTTGCTTAATTCCTCAGCCCTGAACATCGCTTCTTTGGATGCCATTATTGACGCCTGAGATGCTTCTCTGGCTATCTTTATGGCGCCCTCAATTGCTGCTTGTGTTTCCTTACTTATTGTTTCAGCCTTTCGTATCGTTTCCTGGGCTGTCCTCTGTGCCGCTTCATTAGCCTGTTTAGCTTCTACAGTCAGCGCCTCAATTCGGCTCATTGTTTCCTGCGATAACCTGTGTGAAGCCTCAGCAACCTCATTGGCCACTTTACTCGTAGTCTCAGCCCTGGCAGCCACTTCCTCTGCCGCTTTGGCCGCGACTTCAGCCGACTCTCTGGTCAATTTACTAGTTCTTTCAGCCCGGCTTACCGTTTCCTTGGCTGCTTTGTTGGTTACCTCAGCCGCATCTTTGGCTTCCCTGATTACTTTCTCAGCCCGGTTAGTTGCATCCTTGGCAGCTTTAATTGATACCTCAGAAGCCTCTTTGGCCACCCTGACCGATTCCTCAGTCCTGCTAACTGCTTCCAGGGAAACTTCTTTCGCCGAGTCAGCCGCTTTCTTGGCTTCACGCGCCATAACATCAACCCGACTCAGTCCATCCTGGGACGACATCAGTGCCGACTCAGCCGCCTCCATAGCTTCTTTGCTTATCTTCTCTGCCCGGGCTATGGCACTCTCAAATGCCTTTGACATCGACTGCGCCGTCTCTTTTGGCCTTCTGGCTACTTCTTCGGCATGATGTATCGCTTCATTAGCGGCTCTTATTGATGCTTCGGCGGCTTCCCTTGACTCCCGGCTAATTTTCTCCGCCCGACTTACAGCCTCCTGCGCCGCCCTTGCCGCCTTCTCCGCTGCCTCTCGGGACTCTTTTCCTATCTCCTCAGCCCGACGCGCCGCCTCCAGAGCGGCCTTCGTCGATATCCCGGCCGCCTCTCTGGCCGCCTTACTCAATTGCTCGGCTCTAGCAACCGCCCTTTCAAAGTCCCCAATATTATTTTCAATATCTTCAATTACCTCAGGAGACATTACTTAAACCTCTCTTAAATACTTATAACTAAACTCCCAATACTGAATATTCTATTATACACTCATCAGTTTTTCAATAAGCAAATCAAATAATGACGAAATGACTATTATGTAATATACCATTAGTAATATTATTTTGGTAGTAATAATCATTGACATTATCCCGCCAGTATGATAAAAATAGCATAACTACATTATAGTTGAGGTGCAACATGAAATTAGTGGTAGTAGGCTTAGGGCAATGTGGTGGCAGAATCGCTGATGAGTTCGCCCGGCTTAACGGAAGAGCGCACAGCCGGCGTGGCATGACCATAATTACGGGTACGTTCGCCGTTAATACGGATGCCGCCGATTTAAGCGGATTATCCAGCGTGAAAAACGACCACCGCCATAGAATACTTATCGGCAGCCGTAAAACCGGTGGCCATGGTGTGGGTAAAATCAACGAGTTGGGGGCTGAGATAGCCAAAGAGGACGCCGATAAAATTATTGATGCCGTCAGAACCACAAAGAGATTCTTTGAAACGGATGCCTTCTTACTGATCGCTGGTTCCGCCGGCGGCACCGGCTCCGGTGCCATCTCCATCATAACGCAGCACCTGAAAGAGCGCTATATTGACAAACCGATATATAACCTCATCGTTCTCCCCTTTGAACATGAAGAGTCAACTGAGGAGAGGACAGTATTCAATGTAGCCACCTGCCTCAAATCGTGTTATTCCGTAGCGGATGCCGTCTTTCTCGTCGACAATCAAAGGTACGTCAGGAAAGACTCGTCCATCCAGACCAACCTTTCCAAAATAAATTCCATGATAGCCGAGCCGTTTTATAATATGCTCTGTGCCGGCGAAGAGAAAAAGTCCAGATACATCGGGGCCAAGCTGCTAGACGCCGGTGACATCATTCAGACAGTGGTCGGCTGGACAGTCATAGGTTACGGCAAATCAGAAGCACCGTTATTCAAGTGGCCCCGTGAGTGGAAGAGCGATTTCAGGAAAAAGGGCACTGAAATCCAGAAAGGGATTCAGGCCATGGACGAAGCTATAAGCGAGCTATCGCTCAAGTGCAATCCGGCCGATTCCAGGCGAGCCCTTTACCTTGTCTCCGGTCCTGCCAAAGAGATGAACATGGACATGGTCAAGGAAATCGGAGACTACATGAGAGATATCGCCCCCGAGGCCATCATAAGAAATGGTGATTACCCCAGGGAAAGAGGTATAATTGATGTAACCATACTCCTGTCCGAGCTAAGCGATGTGGAAAAGATAAGGGATTACTACCTGAGGTCAACCGACCTTATCCCCGAGTTCAAGAAGAGACAGGAAGAGACCGAGGACAAGCTCAGGGCGCTGGAGGACGTGTCCAAGGATATACCCTCGCTGTTATAAGAAAAACGTCATGTATGGCTAACAACTGCCAGCGTATTGTAAGGTATTACATATACGCTGGCAGTTTTTCATTCAGGCATATGCTCTCGTGAAAATATATCCTCTATTATAACTATGAAAAGCCTGTCACGTAACTGGCTGAAAAAGACAGCCATAACGGTTACCTTCTTTCCCTTGGCAGCTATCGTTATCTACGCCATTATACTCATTACCAAGATATTCACCATTTTTCATATTACCTTGTTATCCCTCTCAGGGTGAGGAATCATCTGGACCTTCTTCGCCATTATCTTCGCTGTAATTGCGGTGTGGTATGCCAGAACTGGAGGCATCTTGATAATCATAGCGGGGTGTCTTTTCTTTGTCAGTGTTTTAATGACCAATCATTGTCTTGAAATCTATCTGCCTATCTCCGGTATATATGTAATTGGAGGAATCATCCACATCTTCCAGTCTTTGCGGAACCAGGTGGTATAACCCGGCCAATGCAGGTCTGCCTACTCCACCCCACTCCCTTTCTTATCTATTCCCACCCAAGCCACCCAGTATCATCGGTGGCTTAACCCGCGAATAATTCTAACCACCCAGATATCCTACGGAGTAGTAGGCCATAAACTCATGGGATAAGCTGAGAATGCCATGGGAGAGGGTGGGTGGGAAAGAAAATCAATGTAGGTGGGGTACTTCGGGATGAGATTAAAATAACGGAAAATTAAACACAATACCCCACGGTATATTCTTGGGAAACGACTTGATTTAGGGTATAATAAGTACATAATTAAGATGGCTTCACAGGTATTCTATCGCAAGTGGCGCCCTCAGGTCCTGGCAGAAATTGTCGGGCAGGAGCATGTAACCCAGACCCTGCTCAATGCGCTGGCCAACGAACGCATATCCCACGCCTACCTTTTCTGCGGTCCACGGGGCAATGGTAAGACCAGCACAGCGCGCGCTCTCGCCAAGGCTGTAAACTGCCTTACCAACGGTAAGGGTGAACCGTGCAATTCATGCGAGATGTGCCGGGCAATAACTGAAGGTAGAGCTCTGGATGTTATTGAGGTTGACGCCGCCAGCAACCGGGGTATTGACGAAATCAGAGACCTCCGCGAGAAGGTAAACTACGCCCCCAACCAGGCCCGCTACAAGGTCTACATTATAGACGAAGTCCACATGCTCACCAAAGAAGCATCGAATGCCCTGCTCAAGACGCTTGAGGAGCCGCCGCCGCATGTAATCTTTATCCTGGCTACCACGGAAGCTCATAAGATGTTGTCCACCATTCTATCACGCTGCCAGCGCTTCGATTTCCACCGGATCTCACAGGCAGACATGGTTCCCAGGCTGTCATATATCTGCGAGAACGAAGACATCACTATCGAACAGGAGGCCTTAAAACTCATCGCCAGGGCGGCTACGGGCAGTCTCCGTGATGCCATAAACCTGTTGCAGCAGCTAAACACATACTATGGTGCCGATATAAACCTCCAGCAGGTACAGTCTCTCCTCGGCATCTCCGGCGACTGGCGTACCAAGGAGCTGACAAGGCATATCATCAACAACGACGTGGCCGCCGGGGTGGCCACCATAAACAGCGTCAATAGCGATGGCCTCGACCTGCGCCAGTTCAATCGGGAACTGGTGGATTATCTGAGAGCACTGCTTCTGATTAAGACCGGCTCTGACACAGCCGTAGAACTCACCACCGAGGACATCAGAGAACTCAAAGACCTGGCCCTCAAGGCTTCGCTGGCTCAGATACTCAGGGTAATAAAGCTTTTCGGTCAGCTTGAACTCAGCCTCGATAACTACTCCACGCTGCCCCTGGAACTGGCCCTGGTCGACTGCGCCATGCCGACTACCAAAGAAAAAGAAGAGCCTGTTCCGCAGGTTAAACCAGAGACAACGGCCAGAGCAGAGACTCCCGCTGTTACCCCACCTCCCACTGAACAACCGACCACCCGGCCGGAGGCGTTAAAAACACAGGAACCTATTCCACCGGACGCTGAACCGACCGCCGCCAGGGAACCGGAGACCTCGGTAACGGAGTCTGATAAAGAAACCGTAAAGGAAGAACCTGCACCG
>Ga0209427_10002296_pt1 | contig 22473 bp, 19 predicted proteins | sample DeeMarSWOR136_30_FD_187465 | JGI IMG/M metagenome (GOLD analysis project Ga0209427, IMG submission 187465) | Marine sediment microbial communities from White Oak River estuary, North Carolina - WOR-1-36_30 (SPAdes) (version 2) | ecosystem: Environmental > Aquatic > Marine > Intertidal zone >...
GGACGCATCTGGGTGGACTCTGAGCCCGGAAAGGGTTCGACATTCTACTTCACAATTCCGATGACGATGATAGGAGGGACAAATAACCATGAGGAGTCAGATTACGAGAATCCCGTTGACATTCTCTTGATGGAGGACAACCCGAATGATATCCCCCATAAAAAAAGCCCTCACAGAGAATAAGGTGCACACCCCACTGCGCGTGGTCAAGGATGGCGTGCAGGCCATGGCCTTCCTCCGTTAACAAGGCAAGTATTCCCATGCGCCTCGTCTAAACCAAGGCCTGCTTTTTTCCTTCTTGTAAACATCCTTCTACTCTGCGAATATATATCCATGAAGCGGCCTGAGAAGAAGATTTTTCTCCCTCTCTTTGCCGTTTTGTTCCTCTTCGGGCTCCTATTTTCTCAATCGGATATTCAATGAGCATTTGAGGAAAGGATTTCGGCTGTGAGTCACTTCGTATTATCCCCGGAACAGGAGCGGGTCCATGATGACCTAATTAGTTGGCTCAGACACTACGAAGACACTGGGTATGGCAATTATATTACGGTCGGCGGTTATGCGGGGACTGGAAAGACCCATTTGGCCACCGCCTTAAGAACATCGCTAAGAGATCTCGGTTGGATCATGCGTGTGGGGTTCTGCGCCTTCACGGGGAAAGCATCCTCCGTGTTGAAGGAAAGATTGGAATCGATGGGAGGCCTGTATGAAGATGATTACGTGGGCACCATTCATGGCATGATTTATAGACCCATCGTAGCAGAGGATGAGAATGGACGACAGAAAATAGCGGGGTGGAAAAAGCGCTCGGAGTTGCCCTATGACGTGATCATTCTGGATGAGGCCTCCATGGTGAGCTCAGACCTGTGGAGGGATCTGATATCATACGATATTCCCATCATTGCGGTGGGTGACCATGGACAACTGCCACCGATAGGGGACAGGTTCAGCATTGTCCATCGCCCTGATCTGGTTCTCAATGAAATCCACAGGCAGGCATTGGATAGCCCAATAATCAGGTTATCCGTTGAGGTTAGAACCAGAGGCGAAATTCAATTCGGGACATTTGGGAAGAATGTCTATAAGGTGCGTCGATCGAGTTCCGATTTCAATGATTTGTTCGAGAGCCTTGATTTCTCACAGCCGACCATAGTCACCCTGTGTGGGATGAACTGGACGAGAGTTCAACTCAACAGGCAAATTCGGAAGAAGCTTGGATATTATGGCCAGATGCCAGGTGAAGGGGAGCGGATAATCTGCTTGAAGAATAACCATCACACGAAGCTGATGAATGGCCAATTGGGGGCTCTCGGAAGTATCAGTTTATGTGTACCCTCTGACATCTATGAAGCAGTCATTAGAATGGACAATATACCAGAACCCTACCAAACCCTGATACACAGTTGTTGTTTCGGGAAAAAGGAATACGGCGAGTACTATGATGAGGTTTCGGCCAAAAAGGTAGAGCATATCTTAGATGATACGGGGTACCCTGCCGTTGACCTATTCGATTTTGGATATGCCATCTCTGTTCATCGGAGCCAAGGATCGGAATGGGATAACGTGCTGCTTTTTGAAGAGCGATCTCAGTATTGGGATACTGAATTCTATAAGAGGTGGCTCTATACCGCTGTCACCCGGGCAAAGGACAGATTGTTCGTCATAGCAAGGGATTAGAGGAGGAAAACAGGGGGCTCAAGTCTGATTACCATATGTCACGTATAGGAATCGCAAATCATTAGAATCTTTATCACCAGGCGAAATGCTATATTAATAAAGAGGTGAAGAGACATGGAAAAGTCAAAATTCTATCCTACAAAAAGGTATCTTGAACTTAAAAACAACGCAATTTCAAACTTAGAAAATTTTTGGGAGAAAGAAGCGGAAAATATTCCTTGGTTTAAACGTTGGGAAAAAGTTCTCGTTTGGGATGAGCCGTTCGCAAAGTGGTTTGTTGGCGGTACACTAAATGCATCTTACACATGTATAGATGCCCACATGCATACCTGGCGCAAAAATAAAGTAGCACTATACTGGGAAGATGAGAGCGGAAATACAAAAGGTTTTAGTTACGCTCGACTGTATAGGGTAGTGAATAGATTCGCATCCGTCTTGAAGAACATCGGGGTAGAGAAGGGAGATAGAGTGATTTTATATTTACCAATGGTTCCCGAACTTCCCATTGCAATGCTTGCAGCTGCAAGAATAGGTGCTATCCATTCGGTTATATTCTCAGGATTTAGCAGTCAAGCATTAGCAGATAGAATAAATGATACCGGCGCAAAAGTTTTGATAACGGCAGACTTCGGTTTAAGAAGAGGAAAATTTATACCTCTTAAAGAAATAGCCGATGAAGCATTAAAGAAAACTCCAACTATAAAAAAAGTAATTTTAGTAAAAAGAACCCAAGAAGAAATAGAAATAGAAAAGGGGCGAGACTTTCTATATCATGAATTGGAGGAGAATGCCGAAAACTATGTCGAACCTGAACCCATGGAATCTACTCATCCATTATATATACTTTACACCTCTGGCACTACTGGTCGCCCTAAAGGTATTATTCATTCTACAGGCGGATATTTAGTCTTCAATTATGCTACATATAAATGGGTTTTCGATATATCAGATGAATCTGTCTATTGGTGTACGGCAGATGTGGGTTGGGTAACAGGTCATTCATCAATAGTCTATGCACCATTACTTCATGGCGCAACAATTCTTATGTATGAAGGAGCCCCAGATTACCCAAATCCAGGTAGATGGTGGGAGATTATAGAAAAGTACGGCGTTACAATCTTTTATACCTCTCCGACAGCAATCAGGATGTTTATGCGTTATGGAGAAGATTGGATCAAGAGGTATGATTTAAGTAGCCTAAAAATCTTGGGATCTGTTGGTGAAACGATAAATCCAGAGGTGTGGGAATGGTATTACAAGGTAATCGGTGGTGAGAGATGTCCAATAGTTGATACTTGGTGGCAGACAGAGACAGGAGGGATAATGATGTCCCCTGCACCTGGTTTAGAACTTGTGCCGCTTAAGCCTGGTTCTGCAACTTTGCCTTTGCCTGGTATCGATGCAGAGGTAGTAGATGAAAAAGGCAACCCTTTGCCTTCGGGAACAAAAGGCTATTTAGTAATAAGAAAACCTTGGCCTGGTATGTTGATGGAACTTTACAAAGACCCAGAGAGATACGAGGAGATATACTGGTCGAAAATTAAAGGAATGTATTACTCAGGGGATTATGCGATGAAAGACGAAGAGGGGTACTTTTGGTTGTTGGGAAGGGCAGATGAAGTCTTGAAAGTGGCTGGTCACAGGCTAGGTACAGCAGAGTTAGAGAGTGCCGTTTTAGAAAATTCGTTTGTTGCAGAAGCGGCTGCGGTGAGTATACCTGACCCTGTAAAGGGTGAGAGCATTGTTCTGTTCGTGATATTAAAACAAGGCTATAAACCTAACGATAACTTAAAGAAGGAGATAATCAGAAGCCTTCGTGAACAAATAGGGGCTATAGCTACACCAAAGGAGGTTCATTTTGTGATAACACTCCCAAAGACAAGATCCGGTAAGATAATGAGGCGGATATTAAGGGCACTCGTGCAGGGTGAGTCCATTGGGGACATTACGACCTTAGAGGATGAATCCTCTGTAGAAGAAATAAAAGCGACTTACGAAGAGTTCAAGGAGATATTAAAGGATAAATAGAATAGGTGAAAATAAAAGTAACTTCCAACGAACCGATGCTATTTTTCAAAACCTGATAGCGATCCTTGAAATCGCCCCCTCCCTCTTGGCTATGCTCAAAATAAGCATTGAAGTAATACTTTTTTATGTTAGTGTTACCATTGAGAAGGAAATTCCATGGCCAGAGTTCCAACTTTTTCTTCCCAAGATCTTGAAAAATGTATAGCCTTTCATGGACACATCTGCCCTGGGCTGGCCATTGGTTTTCAGGCAGCTCGAATCCTAATAGAACGGCTGGGCGTTGAGAATGCGGGGGATGAGGAGTTGCTGGCCTTCGTGGAAAATGGTGCATGTGGAGCCGATGCGATTCAGGTAATGACGGGATGCACCTTTGGCAAGGGAAACTTCATTTTTGAGAACTACGGAAAACACGCCTTTATCCTTGCGGACAGAAAGCGGGGGAAAGCCGTTCGTGTATGCCTCAGGCCTGATGTACTTGAGGCTGACCCAGAGCACCTTTCGCTCATTGAAAAGGTACAGAACGAAGAAGCATCGCGGGAAGAAATAGCACGCTTCAGAGAAGACCAAAGAAACCGGGCCCAAAGGATTCTTACGGCCGACGCCGAGTCCCTCTTCAAAATTGAAGCAATCTCACTAGATATCCCCCCAAAGGCCAGGATTACCAAGTCAGGGACCTGTGATCTCTGTGGAGAGCTAACCAAGGTAGACCTCCTCCGCGAGATTGATGGGCAAGAGGTGTATATTCCATGTGCACACGATCGAGTTTTTGGAGCTGAAAGTTAATAGATTGTTGGAACTTGCTGTTCGACGGGGATAAGACCCCAGGAGGTAAGTGAAATGGGGAGGATCTTCTCTGATATCACCAAGACCATTGGGAAAACTCCTTTGGTTAGATTGAATAGGGTTGTTGAGGGAGTCGATGCGACCATTTTGGCCAAACTCGAATTTTTCAATCCCTTGTCCAGTGTAAAGGACCGGATTGGGGTAAGCATGATTGAAGACGCGGAAAGGGAAGGCTTGATCGGAGAAGAAACGGTGATCATTGAGCCAACAAGCGGCAACACCGGTATTGCCTTGGCCTTCGTGTGTGCCGCGAAGGGATATCGATGTATTTTGACCATGCCAGAGACCATGAGCATCGAAAGGCGAAAAATGCTCAAAATGCTGGGAGCCGAGCTTGTCCTAACTCCCGGTCCTGAGGGGATGCCGGGGGCAATTAAGAAAGCCGAAGAGCTCGAAGCTCAAGTTCCCAAGGCCTTCATGCTACAGCAATTCAAGAATCTGGCAAATCCCCAAATCCATCGGGAAACGACCGCCTTGGAGATATGGGAGGATACTGATGGAAAGGTCGATGTATTGGTGGCGGGTGTGGGAACGGGAGGAACCATAACGGGGGTAGCCGAGGTGATCAAGGGGAAAAAGCCCGCCTTTAAGGCCGTGGCCGTTGAGCCGGCCGGCTCCGCGGTTTTATCGGGGGGAAAAGCGGGATCTCACAAGATTCAAGGGATAGGGGCGGGATTCATTCCCGAGATTCTCAACAGGGAGATTATCGACGAGGTGGTAACCGTTTCCAACGAGGATGCCTTCACCATGGCCAGGAGGCTGGCCAAGGAGGAGGGAATTCTCGGAGGTATCTCGTCGGGCGCAGCGGTTTGGGCGGCCTTAAAGGTGGCTAAACGAGCGGAAAATAGTGGAATGATGTACGTTGTCGTTCTCCCCAGCTGCGGGGAAAGATACCTTTCAACTCCCCTTGCCGAGGAAGTTTAACGTATTTAGGAGGTTTAAGCCTTGGGGAACTATTCAATCGCCAGGTTGTGGAATTTCCCTGTTTCTCAAGGGATGTTTCAGCTTTCTCAGGGCTCTCTCTTCAATTTGGCGTACTCTTTCCCTGGAGATGCCAAACTGCTTCCCGACTTCTTCCAGAGTATAATCCGTCTTTTCCCCAATCCCGAACCTCATCCTCAGGATCTTTTCCTCTCTCGGGGTCAGTGTTGATAACAATCTCTGGGCTTGTTTGGAGAGGTCGAGGTTTTCGATAAAATTTTCAGTGGCCAACTCGGAATCCTCGTTGGGAATTAGATCCTGGAGGCGTCCATCGTCATCCCCGATGGGTGTCTCAAGGGATAGAGGCTCTTTGGCCAATCCCATAACCTTGTTGACAGTCTTTAAGGGAAGGCCGGTTTTTTTTGACATCTCCTTGGGAGTTGGATCCCTTTCCAACTTCTTAATAAGGACATTGAAAGCCTTTGCCAATTTGCTTCTGCTTTCCAGGAGGTGGTTGGGAATCCTAATGGTTCGGGATTTATCGGAGATTGCGCGGGTTATCGCCTGTCTTATCCACCAGGAGGCGTAGGTGCTAAATTTGTACCCCTTAGTATAATCATATTTAGATACGGCTTTGATGAGTCCCAAATTCCCCTCTTGGATGAGGTCCAGAAAAGACAGACCACGGTTCATATAGGCCTTAGCGATGCTTACCACCAATCGTAAATTGGACCGAATCATCTCCCTCTTGGCCCTTCCCACCTCCGATTCGGCATTCTTGATTTGTTTCAGGGCTTCGAGCATTTCCCCTTTACTGGGGTTTGAGTTGTCTTCCTTCTTAGCCGTATCTTCTAACTTCTCGATGATCCGGGAGATAAAATCCTCCTTGGCTTGGACGATCTCACGTGGTTTTATACTTCCTTCCTCTAACCTTTCCCCCAGAAAGGCCAGCTCCTTTCTCGCTTGGGGAAACTTAAGGATAAGGTCGCGAATGCTATCTTCCCCTTTTCTGATGGTTCTGGAGAGTTGTATTTCCCTATCTCGGGTGAGGAGGGAAATTTTTTGCATCTCCTTAAGATAGGCTAGGGTAATATTTTCCGAGCTTGAGATACCGATCGTCTCTTCGGCTTCCCGGTTGCGGTCGGGAGGGGTATCCTCCTTTTCCATTTGTGATTCGCTGCCCGTGCGCTGGATAAATCCCGTCAATTCATTGACCGAACATGGATTAGGTTCGTTGAGTCCCATGAAGTCGGCCAAGTGGCCATAGGCCAAAAACCTCCCCCTCTTTTTTACGCCTATCAAGCCTTTCGTACTTCTGTTGCCCCTTCTTAATCTCAACTTACAATCTCCTCTAATTATGGACTTTCAAATGATAATCATTATCATTACCACTAAAATAACAAACATTTACGTTAATGTCAAGATTTTTTTCCTTCCCCTCAGAACGGCAACCATGGAACTTCTTGACTAAGAATAAAATAACTTAAAAACTTACTTTAATAATTGACAAAAGTCAAGAATTTTTTTTGACCTTGTTAGGCAAAAGATAAAAGTGGACTTCGCAAAAGATAACATGGGCACATATCAAGGCTGTGGAGTCGGTGGTTTTAACCTATGGAGTAGGGCTGGCCGAATGGAGTCTTTGACCCCGAGGTTAGATCGAGGGGCTCATGGTCGAAGATTCACGATGAAGCCTGCTCACCCTCGATGGGTGTCTCACTTCTCCGGCAAATTACGCTTATGGACAGCGGTTTTCTCTGGAAACTCAGCAAACTTCACCTTCGGATTCATTGAAACCAAGTCGAAATTCTGATAGAAACATGATAATATGAAAAAACTCATCAATCCAAAGCGAAGCGGATCGACTCAGTGAACACTTGGTTTTTCAAAATTGCCATTGCTCTCTACCTCTTGGGGACCTTTAAGTACCTCCTCTTCGTTATCCTCTTGAGGGAATTGTTAGCAAAAATCGGTTTCCTGTCCCTGTTTGTGGGTTTTGTCCTTCACAGCACCGCCTTTGTACTTCGGTATCTGGAGGCTGGACATACCCCCGTTACCAATCTCCATGAATCCCTATCCTTCTTTGCATGGGCCATCGTTGGGGTTTATCTGGCTTTCTATTGGAGATATAGGATCAAGGTCTTGGGTCCCTTCATTGCTACCCTCGCACTGATTCTGATGATCCCAGCAATGGTATTGCCCAAGGAGATCCTTCCCCTCGCCCCCGTATTGCGGAGTTACTGGCTTCCCATCCACGTTGTTTTCGCTTTTCTCGGCAATGCCGTCTTCGCCTTGGCCTTCTGCACCGGGATTATATATATCCTCCAGGAGCATCAGGTTAAATCCAAACACATTGGTGCTATATTCCGACGCCTCCCCTCATTGGGAGTGCTGGACGAAATCAACTACAGAGCATTGACATTTGGATTTCCCCTTCTCACCGTTGGGATCATTACGGGTGCTATCTGGGCTCAATATGCATGGGGATCTTACTGGAGCTGGGATCCCAAGGAGACTTGGTCTCTGATCACCTGGTGCCTCTATGCGGCCCTCCTCCACCAAAGGCTGACCGTGGGCTGGCGGGGTAAGAAGGCAGCCATCATGGCCATACTCGGGTTCTTCGCCATCCTATTTACGTTCTTGGGCGTGAATCTCCTTTTAACAGGACTTCATGCTTATTCGAATTGGTGATCGCCCCACGGTTTTTCGTTATGAACTATTGGAGAATGATCTTTCATCGCTGGTATGTCATAAGATGGACGTCCTCGTTATCGGCATAAATCACAGAACAGCCCCAGTGGAGATAAGGGAAAGAGTGTCCTTTTCAGGGGAGGAGCTGCTGAGATCCTTGGGGAGGGTGCTGGAGTACCCTGAATTCACGGAAGACATGATCGTTTCCACCTGTAACCGGGTTGAGATCTACGCCACCACCCGGGACCCTGAAAAAGGTATTGTCGCACTAAAGAACTTTCTGGCCGAATACCATGGGGTTTCCCTTGATGATTTCGAGAAGAGCCTCTACGTCCATTTGGGGAGTGCTGCCATCAGGCATATCTTTCGGGTGGCATCCAGTTTGGATTCTATGGTGGTGGGTGAACCTCAGATTTTGGGGCAAATTAAAGAGGCCCATAACATCGCGGCATACCACAATACCTCGGGCATCATCTTAAATAAGCTTCTTCACAAGGCATTTCACGTGGCCAAGAGGGTGAGGACGGAGACGAAAATCGGAAATAACGCGGTTTCAATAAGTTATGCTGCGGTTGAATTGGCCAAAAAGATCTTTGGGACCTTGGAAGGCAAGGCCGTTATGCTCCTGGGTGCGGGGGAAATGGCTGAATTGGCCGCGAAGCACTTGGTTGCGGGTGGTGTGCAGAGGGTGATCGTAGTGAGCCGTACTTACCAGAGGGCGGCCGATCTGGCCATGGCGTTTAATGGTGAAGCCATCGAGTTCGATGGGTTTGGTGAGCGGTTGGAAGGGGTTGATATCGTCATCAGCTCCACGGGAGCCCCCCATTATATCCTTCACCCCGAAAATGTTCTTGGGGTGATCAAAGCCAGAAGAAACAGGCCGATGTTCTTCATCGACATCGCCGTTCCCAGGGACATTGATCCCAGGGTCAACGAGATCGAGAACGTCTACCTTTACGACATCGATGATCTCCAGGAAGTGGTTGATGCCAACAGGGATCGCCGGGCTCGAGAGGCTAGGAGGGCGGAAGAGATCGTCGAAGAAGAGGCGCTTAAATTTTATAATTGGTACGCATCCCTGGACCTGGTGCCGACCATCGTCTCGCTTAAGGAGAAATTCGAGGAGATTAGGAAAAGGGAGTTGAGCAAAGCCCTTTCTTCGTTTGCTCGAATCACGGAAAAAGAGAGGAAATCCCTTGAGGCCCTCACCTCGGCCATCGTAAAAAAGATCCTCCACGATCCCATTACCCTTCTGAAGAGTCCCGGCCTCAATACTGATACGAACGAATACGTGGATACGGTCCGAAAGCTCTTCAGGCTCGATGCGAAGGGGAGAGGACAACCAAAGAGACGGGGAGGAGATGACGGAACTTAGGATCGGTACGAGGGGATCTCCACTGGCGCTGTGGCAGGCCAACTGGGTGAGGAAGCGTCTATTGCAGGCTTATCCTCACGTGAGGGTATCCCTGATCAGGATAAAAACCAAAGGGGATAGGCTCACCGATGTCAACTTAGCCACAATGGGGGGAAAGGCCCTTTTCGTCAAGGAGATCGAAGAGGGGCTGTTGGGGGGACGGATCGATCTGGCCGTCCACAGCATGAAGGATGTCCCCATCCAATTGCCCCAAGGGCTCCATATTCGATTCATTACTCGGAGGGAGGATCCCAGAGATGTCCTCATCTCCAAGGAGCATCGCACACTAGACGAACTCCCCTCAGGGGCTAAGATCGGCACGAGTAGCCTCAGAAGGAGGGCTCAGCTCTTATCCTACCGCCCCGATTTTCACATTATCCCCCTGCGGGGGAACGTGGATACCCGGATGAGGAAGCTGGGTACCACGGATTTGGATGCCATTGTTTTGGCCGCCGCCGGGGTTAAAAGGATGCAGTTGGAGGGGAGGATTTCCCAATTCATTTCGCCCGAAGTGTGCCTCCCCGCCATTGGGCAGGGGGCTTTGGGGATTGAAACCCGAATCGCCGATGATAAGGTGAATCAGTACCTCAGTATCATCGATCATGAGGCCACTCATATGTCGATTATGGCTGAGAGGGCCTTTTTGAGGAGGCTTGAGGGAGGTTGTCAAGTTCCCATTGGCGCTTGGGGAAGCGTAATGGATGGAGAAACGTTAACGCTGAAGGGATTCGTGGGGGATCTCGATGGAAGGAAATTGATCAAGGGGGGGATTGATGGGGAGATGGGAAAAGCCCAGGAGATAGGGATGGCCTTGGCCGAAAGCCTTCTCTCTGGCGGCGCAGATGAGATACTCAGGGGGCTTTACGGAAAGGAAATCTCCGGGGTAGATGGAAGGGGAGGATGGAAAGACCCCTATTGGGAAAGAAAATAATCATCACCAGAGCTCGAGAACAGGCGGGAGAACTCACCCGGTTGCTCAGGGGATATGGGGCCCACGTGATCGAATTTCCCACCATTGAGATCGTCCCCCCCAATAGTTGGGACCCCGTAGATAGGGCGATAGGAAACCTTGGATCCTACCACTGGATCATTTTTACCAGTACGAACGGGGTGAGGTTTTTCCACGATCGATTGAAACTGAAAAAGAGGCGATTGGAGGAGTTCCAGGATCTTCGGTTCTGTGCCATCGGCCCCAGGACGGCTCAGGAGATCGAGAAGGCAGGGGCGAAGGTGGATTTGATTCCGGAGCAGTATTGTGCTGAATCCTTGGTCCAGAGATTGGGGATTGAGGAGCTGGAAGGAAAGCGAATATTGCTGGCCAGGGCGAAGAAGGCTCGAGACCTGGTTCCGAAGGAATTGCGCAAATTGGGGGCAGCCGTGGACGTGGTCGAGGTCTATCAAACGATAATGCCCGATATCAGTGAAAGGGAAATTGAGAGGGTATTTCAGGGGGATAGGATTGATCTCATCACCTTTACCAGTTCCTCAACAGTGACCCATTTTCTCCAAATGTATGAGGAGAAGGGTGGTTTAAAAGATCCGTTGGCCGGAGTGGCCATAGCAGCTATCGGCCCCATCACTGCAAATACCCTCCGAAGGCGGGGAATAACCCCCCAGATTATCCCCAATTCCTATACCATCCGGGACCTTACTGAGGCCATCGTTGAGTTTTTCAGGGGGGCCTCTGCGGGCAGAACCTGATCTCCTTTTGGCTCTCCGCTTCCATTGTCAGGATTTCTAAGGTCCCGCCTTTCTACATGTTTTCATCTCATAATCCCGGTGGTATTATCCTCATCGATTTGGATTTCCCCCGTAAATTCATGCTTGGAGTGATGTGGCCGGGCAATATAAGGGGAAGGCTATCTCATTAAATTCACTGGACAATACGGGCAAAATGGGCTATAAATAAAAGATTAAAGAGCAATATCCGCTCAACAGGGAGGAATGGATGTATTTTCCCCAGCTCCGTTTAAGGAGATTGAGAAAGAACGAGCGCATCAGGAGGCTCGTGAGGGAGACGGTCTTACGCGTGGATGATTTCATCTATCCCCTCTTTGTCTGCACGGGAAAGGGTCTGAAAACCCCCATTTCATCCATGGTCGGACAATTTCAGCTCTCCATCGATCATGTCATTGAGGAGGTCGAGGAGGCGGAGGGCCTGGGAATACCAGGCGTTATCCTGTTCGGAATTCCGGAGAGAAAGGATGAGATGGGCACGGAAGCATATTCGGATGATGGTATCATCCAAAGGGCGGTTAGAGCGATCAAAGAGGAACTCCCCGACTTTTTGGTGATTACCGATGTCTGCCTTTGTGAATATACCAGCCATGGTCATTGCGGAGTGGTGGAGGGCGATCAAATCCTGAACGATCCAAGTTTGGAATTGTTGGCGAAACAGGCACTTTCCCATGCAAGGGCGGGTGCGGACATGGTGGCCCCTTCCGATATGATGGACGGGAGGATTGGGTTCATACGAAAGGCACTGGATGAAAATGGGTATAGTGAAATCCCTATAATGGCATATTCCGCCAAGTTCTCGTCCAGCTATTATGGCCCCTTCAGGGAAGCGGCGGAATCGGCACCTCAATTTGGGGATCGAAAATCCTATCAGATGGACTGTGCCAACGCCGATGAAGCCCTCAGAGAAGTTCGCTTGGACATCCAGGAGGGAGCTGACATCGTCATGGTTAAGCCTGCCCTCCCTTATCTGGACATCATCTACCGGGTGAAAGAGGAATTCGACATTCCTTTGGCGGCATATAATGTGAGTGGGGAGTATGCCATGATCAAGGCAGCTGCCCAATTGGGATGGGTAGATGGGGAGAGAGCGATGATGGAATCCCTGCTGAGCATTAAAAGGGCTGGAGCTGACATCATCGTGACCTATTTCGCCAAAGAGGCTGCTAAGCGGATATGAGAAAGTTTGACCGGGAACAATCCCCTGCGCTGCCGCTAAGAATGGTAGCCTGGGAGTTGACCCGTGGGTGCAATCTCTCCTGTGTACACTGCAGGGCTTCATCGAGTGAGGGTCCCTATCCCGGGGAGCTCACCACGGAGGAATGCTTCAAGCTCATAGACGATATCGCCTCCTTTTCCGCCCCCGTTGTCATCTTAACGGGCGGAGAGCCGCTGCTGAGGCCAGATGTGTACCAAGTAGCTGAATACGGGACGGGGAAGGGACTGCGGATGGTATTGGCCACCAACGGAACCCTCCTCACCGAGGACAAGGCTAAGAAGTTGTTGGCGGTGGGTATACAGAGGGTTAGCATCAGCTTGGATGGCGCTGACGCGAAAAGCCACGATCAGTTTCGAGGCGTAAACGGGTCCTTCGAAGGCGGACTGAGGGGGATTCGGTCTGCGAAAAAGGTGGGACTGGAGTTTCAAATTAACACAACGGTTACCCGGCACAACCTCCCGCAACTCCCCCAAATACTGGATTTAGCAGTAGATTTGGGGGCAGCCGCCTACCATCTCTTCTTGTTGGTCCCAACGGGGAGGGGTAGGGAGTTGCAGGGCCAGGCCATTTCCCCCCATGACTACGAGGAGGTATTACATTGGTTCTATGACCAGAGAGACCACGTTTCCCTCCACCTGAAGGTAACTTGCGCGCCACATTTCTACCGGGTTTTGAGACAGCGGGCTCGGCGGGAAGGGAAGACCATGACGACAGAGCATTACGGCCTGGATGCCGTCACCCGAGGGTGCATGGGTGGAATTTCTTTCTGTTTCGTCTCCAGTACGGGAGGGGTTCAGCCCTGCGGCTACCTTGAACTTGACTGTGGAAATGTAAGGGATAATTCCCTTGAATCTATATGGGCGCAGTGCACGTTCTTCAAGGACCTTCGGGATGAAAGCAACTATAAGGGGAAATGCGGTTATTGCGAATATCGAAAAGTGTGCGGAGGATGCCGAGCAAGGGCCTTTGAAATGGAGGGGGATTATTTGGCGGAAGAACCATATTGCATCTACGAGCCGAAGCGCAGGGACCGCTAAATCATTGGAATATGTCGGTTAAGCGGAGGCTGTTGTGCCCCTTTTACGATGGGATGGATGACAAGACGGAATCGGTCTAGAGGAGATTCGATGAACTGGGTGTTCCGGATAGTGCCGGGGGGACTAAGAAGTAGGATCCGGCTCGGCATTCATGTGAAGTTCATATTGACAATCGTCTTTCTGATCATCCTGACATCCATCATCATGAGCTGGTTTTTCATCAAACGGGAGGTCGATTTAATTCAGATCAATCTGAAACACAAGGGCGGGACGCTTGTCCGCAACCTGGCCTATAACAGCCTCTATGCCGTTCTAACCAATAACCAAGAGATGCTCAAAACCTTGGTCAGGGGAGCGATAAGTGAAGAGGAAGTGGTGTTTTGCTTGATCCAAGATGCGCAAGGAACTGTCCTGGCCAATTCGTCTTCAGCTGCCTATGTGGGAAGGAAAAAGAAAGTTCACATGCTGACCTTCTGCATTCCCATTCAAGCCAAGTCGGAGCAAGGGGAACAGGTTCCACAACCCAAACCACCCATCTCCTCCCGGGATTTTCGGATAGAATCAGACCAAATATCCAAGCTGTGGCAAGGGCATATAACGGAGCCCGTTGCCCAGAATGCAATTGGAATTGTACATTTGGGACTTTCCCTCCATCGGATGGATGCAGCACTGGCCGAGGTCAAGGAACACGTCGGGATTCTGATTCTCGTTATAGTGGGAATTGGAATTGTAATTACCATCTTGCTTGTGGATATCATCGTCAACCCGATTGGTCAGCTAGTATCGGCGACCCGGAGGATCGCACGGGGGGATTTGGGCCATCCCGTAGCCATCAACACAAACGATGAAATAGGAGATCTAGCGAGGTCTTTCAACCAAATGGTAAAGCAACTGGAGGATTCGAGGACTGATTTGGAGGATTACAGTAGGACTTTGGAGAAGAAGGTTGAAGAAAGGACGGCGAAACTGAAAAGGAATGTGAGGGAATTGTCCAAAGCCCGAAGAGCCACACTCAATATCTTGGAGGATATCAATGAGGCCAAGAAGGAGTTGGAGAAGGCCAATAGGGAATTGATGGCAATGGATGAGATGAAATCTAAGTTTCTGGGTACCGCATCCCATGAGCTTAAAACCCCCTTGACCGCCATCAAGGCAAATGTTGATTTCATCCTTAGTGGAAGGGAAGGACCGATACCGAGGAATTTGCGGCAGTACCTATCGACGATTCAGCGAAATACCAATCGAATCCAAGAGATCATGGAGAAAATGCTGGATATGGCGAGAATCAAAGCCGGAAAGATCGGCCTTCTCGTGGAGAAAGTGAATCTCCTGAAGGCCGTCAAGGAATATGTAAGGGAGATCAAGCCCATCGAAAAGCCCGTTGATATAAAGATCAAGATTCCCAGGGGCATTTACGTTCAAGCGGATAAGGATCGGCTCCACGATATCTATATCAACCTCTTGTCCAACGCCTTTAGATTTACGCCTAAAGGCGGTGAGGTGAGGATTACGGCCCGGCGAGACAATGATGTGGTTTTGGCCGAGGTTTCCGATACTGGGGTTGGAATTCCAGAGGATCAACGTGAGAAGGTGTTCGATGAATTCTACCAGGTCGACCGGAGACGATATGGCGGGACTGGGTTGGGGTTAACCATCGTAAAGGGAATTGTCGAGGAACATGGGGGGAGAATTTGGGTTGATTCCGAGGTAGGAAAGGGAAGTACCTTCTACTTCACCGTCCCGTTAGCCGAGTAGAGGAGAAATGGGAAAGTCAAAAAAGGACGATAAAGCGAAGATCCTCATCGTTGATGACGTCCCGGATACCGTCGATATCGTCCAGAAATTGTTTAAATCTGAGGGACACAATGTATTCACGGCATCCACAGGAGAGGAAGGTGTTCGGAAGGCGGCCCAGATAAAGCCTGATGTCATCCTCTTGGATATCAATCTGCCCGGAATCGATGGGAACGTGGCACTGCGGAAGATTAAGAAGGAAAACCCGGATCAGTCCGTGGTGATGCTGACCGCTTATGCAACCGTGGACAATGCCATTCAAGCCCTCAAGGAAGGAGCCTCGGATTTCATCAAGAAGCCGTTCGAGATGGACCACTTGGTTCATATCGTTAACCGATGTTACGAAAAATGTCAAATATTGAGGGAGAAGGCGACGCTCGAGGAGGAAGTGATGAGGCTTTCCATTACTGATGATTTGACGGGACTTTACAACCACCGGCATTTCTACAGGAAATTGGAGGAGGAGACAACCCGGGCCAATCGCCAAAAGATGGCCCTTTCGCTCATGATGTTCGATGTGGACAATTTCAAGAAATACAACGATACCCGCGGCCATATCGAAGGTGACAGGGTATTGGAGAAGATTGGGAAGATCGTTGCCCAATGCATCAGGCAGAAGGTCGATTCGGGCTATCGGTATGGAGGTGATGAGTTCGCCGTCCTTCTCATCGGGGTGAAGGCGGATCGGGCCTTTGAGATAGCAGAAAGGATTAGAGGGTTGGTTGAAAGGGCCAAGCTCGGAGATACTACCGTCAGCATAGGCTTGGTGGAATATAACTCCGAGGAAGACCTCGAGCATTTCGTAAAATTAGCTGACGATGCCATGTATGTGGCAAAAGGCCAAGGGGGTAATCAAATTCATGTATGCCCCCCTCTATGAATGAAATAATGGGGATCTCACCGGATTGATAATTCTTCGGCTGGCTGCTTCACCACCGCTTTTCGCCGTGTCCCCGGGAATAGTCTGATATGCCCGAGATACCACGCCTTTTCCTCATTGATGGGAGTTCCTATATATTCAGGGCCTTCCATGCCATCGGCCGGTTATCTACATCTAAAGGGTTTCCTACCAACGCCATCTTCGGTTTTACCTCCATGCTGCTTAAAGTCCTCAGGGAGATGAAGCCCGAATATGTCGCAGTGGTCCTCGATGCCAAGGGCCCCACATTCAGGGACGAGATCTATCCCGATTATAAGGCCAACCGTCCGGGCATGCCGGAGGGCTTAGAGCCTCAAATTCCCTATATTAAACGGATCATCAAGGCATATAATATCCCCGTTATCGAGAAAGAAGGTTACGAGGCTGATGACGTTATAGGAACCATTGCCAAGGAGGTGGCCAAAAAGGGGGTGGATGTCGTCATCGTGACGGGCGACAAGGACATGTTGCAGCTGGTCGATGAGCATATTTGTACCCTGGATACCATGAAGGATCGTTCCTTCGGAGCGCGGGAAGTTGTTGAGCGATATGGCGTCAAGCCGGAGCAGATGACGGACGTCATGGGCCTAGCGGGAGATTCAATCGATAATATCCCCGGAGTTCCAGGGATAGGCGGGAAGACGGCCGTCGCGTTGATCAAGCAGTTTGATACCCTCGAAAATCTCCTCGCTAATCGGGAGAAATTACCCAGAAAGAAGCTGATTGCAGCCCTTACCCGGTTTGGGGAACAGGCCATGTTGAGTAAACGGTTGGCCACCATCGCTACGGATGTTCCCCTTGACCATAACCTAAAGGATTTTGCCCTATCCGAGCCCGTTTTGGAGAGGCTCAAGGAGATCTTCCGTGAACTGGAATTCAGCAAATTTCTCAAGGAGGTAACGAGCGAAACACTGTCCACGGAGGACTATCATATAGTCACCGAGGAAGGGCAATTTTCGAATTTGGTACGGGAATTAAAAGGATGCCGAGGGTTTGCCTTTGATTTCGAGACCACCTCCAGAGACTCCATGCGGGCTGAGCTCGTTGGCCTCTCCTTTTCCTTCAATCCCCATCAAGCGTATTATATCCCCTTGGGACATCGATACCCCGGGGTTCCGAAGCAATTGGGTAAGGAGTTCGTCCTGGGCGAGTTGAAGTCGCTCTTTCAGGATGAGAAGCTCAAGAAATACGGTCAAAATATTAAATACGAATATGTGCTCCTCAAACGGAGCGGCATCGAGTTGAGGGGGATAGAGTGCGACACCATGGTGGCATCCTATCTCGTGAACCCCACAAAGCATAATCACAACCTGGAGGAAATTGCCCGGGAATATCTGGATCATCGGATGATCAGCTATAAGGACGTAGTGGGATCGGGGAAAAGGGAAGTGACCTTTGATCAAGTGGACCTGAACACTGCCAAGAATTATTCGTGCGAGGATTCTGACGTCACCTTCCTGGTGAGCCACACCCTCCTTCCCAAGCTGGCCGATGAGGGGCTAAAGGACCTCTTCGACGAGGTGGAGGTTCCCCTTATCGAAGTCTTAGCCCACATGGAGATGAACGGGGTTAAACTCGACCGATCCCTGCTGGAGGAGATGTCCAAGGAGTCCGAAACTCAACTCGCAGCCACAGCAAATCGGATTTATCTCTTAGCCGGGGAGCGGTTCAACATCAACTCCTCCCAGCAGTTGAGCAAGATCCTCTTCGAAAAATTGAAGCTTCCCAAGGTTAAGAAAACCAAGACGGGAACTTCAACGGATACGGAGGTCCTTACCAAGTTGGCTCCACAACACGATCTCCCCCTGGAATTGCTTGCATATCGAAGCCTTTCCAAACTGAAATCCACATACATCGATGCCCTTCCCAGGTTGATCAATCCCCGGACCGGAAGGGTCCATACCTCCTATAACCAGACGGTTACGGCAACGGGAAGGCTGAGTTCAAGCGATCCCAATCTCCAAAATATCCCCATTCGATCCGAGGAGGGAAAGAGGATTCGCAAAGCCTTTATCCCTGAAGAGGGCTGGTTGATGATCTCGGCGGATTATTCACAAATAGAGCTGAGGATTTTGGCCCATCTTACGAGGGATAAGGCCCTTTGTGAAGCCTTTCATAGGGATGAGGACATCCATGCACGGACGGCCTCGAATATTTTTGGAGTCCGCCTTGAGGACGTTACCCCAGAGATGAGAAGAGGGGCTAAGGTTATTAACTTCGGGATCATCTATGGTATGAGCGCCTTCGGCTTGGGAAAGGAGTTGGATATCGACCCCAAGGTGGCCTCAGCATATATCGAGGGTTACTTTCAAAGATATCAGGGCGTGAAGGACTATATCGACTCCACTCTAAGTGAGGCGAGGGAAAAGGGGTATGTGTACACCCTTTTTGGGCGGAGGCGTTACCTTCCCGAGATCAATAGTCCGAATCAGATGGCGAGAAACGCCGCCGAGCGAACGGCTATTAACACCCCGATTCAAGGGACAGCGGCCGATTTGATAAAGGTCGCTATGATACAAATCCAAAGACGGCTCAAAGACCTTAACCTATCCACCAAGATGATCATGCAAGTGCATGACGAATTGGTCTTCGAGTGCCCGGAGGGCGAGTTGGAGAAGGCGAGTCGGATCATCCGAGAAGGAATGGAAGGCGTGATGAAATGTTCGGTCCCCTTAAGAATTTCCATCTCTCACGGGAGAAATTGGAACGAGGCACATTGAGGATCAGCCTGTTCAGCGTCGAAGCACCCAAATGAGCTCTAAGGCCTCCTTCACCTTTGGTTTTACCTCTCTAGTCCCTCTCAAAATCTTTTAACCCGAGCTGGATTTGAAATTACCCAAGTAAATCTTTATATTACTTTTGATAAACCAGTTTCCTGAGTTTCTGGAGAAAACCGTTGTTGCTGAGCGTAGTTTGCTGGAGAAGTGGAATGGTGGAGTGTCTCATCTGGAGTATTGGAATAATGGAATACTGGAATGATGGGTTTAGAAGAAGAAAAAGAATTAATAAGCTTTTTCATTTTTGATACTCAACATTCCATCAATCCATCGGCCCACTATCCCAACTGGTATCCCAGTTGAGATGTTCCAGTTGGGGCAAAGCTCCTGAGTTCCCATATAATCAGGTTACAAAAATACTTCTTCTAAAAGTGGGGAAACTTCAGATTGGTTATCATATGATCGCCGTGATTGACTATTCCATGGGAAATCTCAAGAGCGTGAGCAAAGCCCTTGTCAGGATGGGCGGGGATGTAGTTGTTACCCCCAAGCCTCGAGTTGCCAAGGAGGCAGATGGAATTGTTTTACCCGGCGTGGGTGCATTCGCCCAGGGAATCCGAAACCTCGAAAGGAGAGGCTTTCTCCCCCTTCTATCCCAATGGGGGAAGACGAATAAATTCCTGCTGGGGATCTGTTTGGGAATGCATCTCCTGTTTACGGAGGGGGAAGAGGGGGGATTGCACCGGGGCCTTGATCTCATCCAGGGCTGTGTCAAACGGTTCCCAGATAAGGTGAAGGTTCCCCACATGGGATGGAATCAGGTGATTCTCCGCCGGGGGGATGGAGAAGACCCATTCCTGAGAAATATTGCCGACGGTTCCTCTTTTTATTTCGCTCACTCCTATTACGGAGAACCCGATGACCCCCGGGTTGTAGTGGGAAGAACGGAATACGGGGTTCATTTTCCCTCGGTGGTCCGGCGGGACCATATATTGGGCGTGCAGTTTCACCCGGAAAAGAGCGATAGGAATGGCCTCTCACTTTTGGCCAACTTCGTTCGGATGACCAGTGCCTGAGGGCGATTGAACTCTGACCCCTGGCCTTTCCCCGCTTCAGATCCCTTCTCTTCCTCCACCCTTGAGGCGGAGACGGAAGTCGGGGTATCCTTATAGGTAAAAGATCATGGGGAGAGCTGGCATGGGAAACTTGTTGACGTATCAAGAGATGGTAACCCGTTATGAGGGAGGCGAAAATGCCTTCGACCTCACCCTGGAAAAATGGGTGAGAATTCGAGAGTCCATAAAGACGGCCTTTACTACATCACAGTTCGACGAAGTCCTTGAGGCGGCTGCACTCAAGGTTCCGCTCTGTTTGGAGAATCAGGATAATTGCGGCATATGCTCCCTGGAGGCCATTTGCAGCAAGGGACAGGAAGGATCATTTATGAAATTCATGCGGGCGATTCACGCTTACTGCATCGCGGGAGACCTCCTGCCCAAATCCTCTTTGCTTGGTTTAACGGACCAAGTTATTTCGGAGTTGGAGTCCTGTAAGAGGGAGTCGCTCAAAAGAGTTAATTAAGTTCGATGTGGAATAGGCTCCTTTTATCCCTGGAAGAAAAGGTCCAAACAGTAGAGGCCCAGACAGCAAAGGCCTGAAGTATTGGCTGTATGTAATTATTCAATGCCAGCGATACAAGCCCTTACGAGAGCTCGAAGTTTCTCGCCCTCGTAGTCAAACTGCGCAACGACCCGTTGCAAGTTCTTGGGTAATAGGAACAATTCGTAAGGAAATCGATGGGGGGCAATTAAGGACATTCGGCTAATGATTCGAGAAGTTCTTGATCATCATTTCTCCCAGTTCCTTGGATCGATTCGTACCGACCTCAACGGCGTTGATAAGGGTCGTTCGGAGTCCACCTTCCTCTATCGTGTGAAGGGCGGCGATAGCCGTTCCGCCGGGCGAGGTGACCTTATCCTTTAATTTCCCCGGGTGTTCACCCGTCTCCAACAGTAATTTTGCAGCGCCCAAAACCGATTGGGCCGAGAGCAAGAGGGCATCTTCCCTTGAAAGGCCCATCTTTACCCCCGCGTCGGCGAGGGCGTCCACGATCAAGAAGATGTAGGCGGGACCATTACCGCTCAATCCCGTGATAGCATCCATGAACTCCTCCTCGATGATAATACTTTTTCCCACGGAATCGAAGATGGCCTTGGCGAGTTTAAGGTCTCCCTTGGAGGCGTGTTTTCCTGGCGCAATAGCTGCTGCGCCCTCCTTGACGGATGCAGCGATATTAGGCATGACCCGAATGAGGCGAAGGTCTTTATTGAGGCACGATTCAATGGCGGCAAGGGGTACACCGGCGGCAATGGAGATGATGACTTTAGACATATCCAGATGGGCAGCCGTTTCCCTGAGTATCGATGCCATAATCTGAGGTTTGATCGCATAGATCAAGATCTCCGATCCCTTGACTACATCGATATTACTCGTCGTCGTGACAACCCCATAGACATCCTTGACGGATTTGAGCCTCTCCTTCCGAATGTCCGAGCAGATGATGTTCTTGGGGACAGACGATCGGGCATAAATGAGCCCGCTTATGAGGGACTCCCCCATATTGCCCGTGCCGATAACGCCGATCTTCTTGTCTTTCAACATGGCCTCTATTTCCCCCAATTTAAGATCTTATGGTGGAGATGAGGGGATTCGAACCCCCGACCCCCGCGTTGCGAACGCGATGCTCTCCCGCTGAGCTACATCCCCACTATTTTTCAGCTTCATTTTTCCCAAGAAGTTACGGATTCCATCCCCACAGAAGATCAATCCTTTGACAATAATGTTTTTATGGCACCCTTCAATTCCGTCAGATCCGATGTCTTGATCACATAGGCATCGGATGCCCAGGTTGTTAAATCTTGTTTATATTCACCAAATGCAGAGCATAATATGACCGGCAGATCCCGTTGGACCTCCCTGATCTTCCGCAATGTTTCGACTCCATCCATGCCAGGCATCCTAATATCAAGGGTGACGAGATCGGGTTGAAAGGCGTTCAGTTTCTCCAAGGCCTCTTGGCCATGGGCGGCCACATCAACGGTATATCCCTCCTCCTCTAATTCCTCTTGATACAAGAATCGGATGTTCTCCTCATCGTCGACCACCAGTATCTTCTTCATCATCGCTCCCCTCATTCCCGTTGCCGTTTAGCAAGGGATGGAGTACGATTCGATGCTTTGCTCGAGGTTAGCCATTGCCCTCTTCCTTCAACGGGCAATTTAACGGTGAAGGTTACACCTCGGCCCGGGTCGTTATTGACCTCGATGGCACCTAGGTGTCCATCTACAATCCGATGGCAAATGGCCAATCCCAAGCCTGTTCCCCACCCCTTGGTGGTGAAGAAGGGGTTGAAAATATTATGGAGTACCTCGGAGGGAATTCCCCCTCCCGTATCCCTTATCTCAATACCGATGTAA